>ERZ791914.687-NODE-687-length-29396-cov-4.372891_pt1 | contig 29396 bp, 23 predicted proteins | sample MGYA00510140_ERZ791914 | MGnify/ENA primary metagenome ERZ791914 (study PRJEB30046, sample SAMN00792079) | human gut metagenome | study: EMG produced TPA metagenomics assembly of the A metagenome-wide association study of gut microbiota in type 2... | reverse complement strand
AAATTAATTTATAATACTACTTAATCTTTTATATAATGGGGGAATATAGGTGAGTCCGATTTTATTAGATTTAGTGGCTGACAGAAGCGCTACTTTCACCGCAACGGTTATTATTGCCGGTGCCGGTATCGTATTCTTAATGCTTGTGCTTTTAATTATTATTTTCTATTTATTCGGAAAAGTTGTTTCAAGCGCAGAAGCAAAGGCCAAAAAAGGCAAAACCAATAAAATAACCAAGAGTGAACAAAAGCTTCCTACTCCGGCACCTGCTAAAAAGGCAAGTGCTCCTGCTCCTCAAGTTGAGGCAGGCATCAGCGGTGAAGTCGTTGCGGCTATTGCGGCTGCCGTTGCTGTAAGCGAAGGCGAGGGTGCTGTTGTTAAATCAATTCGCAGGGTCAATGTTGTGAACGTCAGGGGCAGAAATCCTTGGGCTAATGCCGCAGTTTACGACAACACAAGACCGTTTTAGGAGGCAGTAGATAATGGAAATTTTACAAGGTGTTTGGGAAGTAATTGTCAGCATCTTCACAAACTCTGGATATGCTTATTTCTTTACTGCTGACGGCGGATATAAGAATGCGATTATGCTTTTGGTAGCATTTGTATTTCTTTATTTAGGTATTAAAAAAGGCTTTGAGCCGCTTCTTATGGTTCCTATCGCATTTGGTATGCTTCTTGCAAATATACCTGAGGCAAACTTAGCGGTACAGTATCATGATCTTGACGGTTTCAGAGATTTGCTTGCAGGCAGAGGCGAATTTGTCGGCTGCACACCGGGCCTTATGGACTTCCTTTATTTCGGTGTTAAAGCCGGTATTTATCCACCACTTATCTTCCTTGGTATAGGTGCTATGACTGATTTTGCACCGCTTATTGCAAATCCAAGTTCATTTATTCTCGGTGCTGCTGCTCAGCTTGGTATTTTCTTTACTTATCTTGGCGCTATCCTTTTAGGTTTTGCACCTAACGAGGCAGGCTCAATCGCTATTATCGGCGGTGCTGACGGTCCGACGGCTATTTTTGTAACGTCGCAGCTTGCACCGTATATGCTTGGTACTATCGCCGTGGCAGCGTACTCGTATATGGCTCTTGTGCCTGTTATTCAGCCGCCTATTATGAAAGCACTTACAACTAAGAAAGAGAGAAGCGTTGTTATGGGCAGTCTCAGACCTGTATCAAAGCTTGAAAAAATACTTTTCCCGATTATGGTAACTGTTATTGTTTCTCTTCTTCTTCCTGATGCTGCTTCACTTGTAGGTATGCTTATGCTTGGTAACCTTCTTAAAGAGAGCGGCCAAACAGAGCGTATTGCGAAGGCTGCTCAAAACGAACTTATGAATATTATTACCATTTTCCTTGGTATCTCGGTTGGTGCTACTACATCAGCTCAAAGCTTCCTTAACCTTAACACAATTAAAATTGTTGTTCTCGGTCTTGTAGCTTTTTGCCTTGGTACAGCAGGTGGTACTTTATTTGGTAAACTTATGTATGTTGCTACTAAAGGTAAGGTTAATCCGCTCATCGGTTCGGCAGGTGTATCTGCTGTTCCTATGGCTGCCCGTGTATCTCAAAAGGTTGGTCAAAAAGAAAATCCATCAAACTTCCTTCTTATGCATGCTATGGGTCCTAACGTATCAGGCGTTATCGGCTCTGCAGTTGCAGCAGGTATTTTGCTTACACTTCTTAAATGATAAGGTTGTTTGTTTAAACAAAAATAAAAAACCAGGGTGCCCTTGTTACCCTGGTTTTTTGGTATGATTATTTATTATCAGAAAGGGAAAATTTATGGCGTTAAACGAAATGCAGCAGCTTGCTGTTGACACAACCGAGGGCCCGCTTTTGATTTTGGCAGGTGCAGGCTCCGGAAAAACAACTGTTCTTGTTAATCGAGTTGAACATATTATTTCTTCTCATCTTGCCACTCCTTGGCAGGTGCTTGCAATTACATTTACAAATAAGGCGGCAGGCGAGCTTAGAGAAAGGCTTGTCAGCGCAATAGGAAACGAGGCTAATGATATTTGGGCATACACCTTCCATAGCTGTTGCTCAAGAATATTAAGGCGCTTTGGCGAAAAAATAGGATATACAAATCATTTTACTATTTATGATACAGACGATTCAAGGCGTGTAATGAAGCAATGCCAAAAGCAGCTTGGTATTGAGGATAAGCTTATTAATCACAAGTCAATTTTAGCGGAAATCAGCAGGGCGAAAGACAGCCTTATATCCCCTGAGGAGTATAAGCAAACTGCGCAAAACGATTTCAGAAAGAGCAAAATTGCCGAGTGTTATGAATTATATCAGGCTCAGCTTAAAAAATCTGACGCAATGGACTTTGACGATATTATTTTCAACACCGTTAAGCTTCTTGAGGAAAATGAGGACGTTCGCAATCTTTATCAAACTCAATTTAAGTACGTTATGGTTGATGAGTATCAGGATACCAACCATGCGCAATACGTTTTGACCTCACTTCTTGCAGATAAATATAAAAATATTTGTGTTGTAGGCGACGATGACCAGAGTATTTATCGTTTTCGTGGCGCTACGATTGAAAATATCCTTTCGTTTGAAAATCATTATAAGGGTGCAAAAGTAATAAGACTTGAAGAAAATTACCGTTCTACTCAAAATATTCTTGACGGGGCAAACGCTGTTATTTCTCATAATAAAAACCGTAAGGGTAAAACTTTGTTTACACGTTCCGGCTCAGGCGATAAAATTGTTTATAAAACAGTTATGAGTGAATCCGAGGAGTCGCAGTACATAATTGACGAGATAGTAAAAAATGTTAATAACGGAATGAAATACAGCGACCACGCAATTCTTTACCGTATGAATGCGCAGTCACGTAACCTTGAAGTTATGCTTACAAAAAGCGGTATTTCGCACAGGATTATCGGCGGTCATCGCTTTTTTGACAGAAAAGAAATCAAGGATATTGTGTCGTATCTTGCCGTTATTAATAATCCGAGCGATAATGTAAGGCTTCAGCGAATCATTAATGTTCCAAAGCGTGCAATCGGGGATACTATGTTTGCAAACGTGCTTGAAATCGGGGCAGGGCTTGGTATGTCGGCTTTCGAGGTTTGCGAACGTGCAGATGAATTTCAAAAAACCTCACGCAGTGCTTCCAAGCTTATGAATTTTACAAAAATGATTAGAGATTTTCAGGAATGTATCGAAAACGGAATGGGGCTTAACGACTTGCTGCAAGAAGTTTTGGACGTTACCAAATATCTTGATTATCTTCAGGAGGAGCCTGAAACATACGAGGACAGAGTAAACAATATCAAGGAACTTTCATCAATGTTTATCAAGTATGAGGAAGAAAGCGAAGACGCAAATCTTTCTGAATTTCTTGAGGATGTTGCGCTTATTTCCGATATTGATTCATACAATGAAGATGAGGACGCAGTAGTTCTTATGACGCTTCATTCGGCTAAGGGGCTTGAATTTCCTGTTGTATTTATCCCCGGTATGGAGGAGGGTATCTTTCCCGGAAATCAATCAATGTTCAGCGAGGAGGATTTAGAGGAGGAGCGCCGCCTTGCTTATGTCGGAATTACAAGAGCAAAGAAAAAGCTTTATCTTATTTCTTCTCAGCAACGTATGCTTTACGGTCAGACCTCACGTAATATGCCGTCAAGATTTTTAAGAGAAATTCCATCTTCTGTTATTGACGACCAATCGGTTGTGGCACGCAGAAGCACGGGATTTACTACTCCACGCACGGCGTATGCCAATGCTTCAAGAAATGAGCTTGGTCATTCTTCCCATAATAAAATCGGCTCATATACTCAGTCATCAAGCAGCGCCCACAAATTCGGTCAAGCAGGCAATGCCGCACAAAAGAATAATATTGACTTTAAGGTCGGCGATACCGTATGCCACAAATCATTTGGCACAGGCACAGTTCTTACCGTTACGCCAATGGGCGGTGATATGCTTTTGGAGGTTGCTTTTGACAAGACGGGAACGAAAAAAATGATGGCAAACTATGCAAGGCTTGAAAAGAAATAAAATACTTGTGATGTTAAAGTAATCTTTTATATAAGTAAGCGCATAAACTGTTATAAGAACGGCGCTTTGTATTAATGCTTTAAACAGTAATTAGTCATTTTGATGTATAATATCAGATAAAAAACGAATTTTTTGTTGCTTCATACAAAAAATAATATTAAGTATAAAATATATTGCATTTTTTTATTTTTTGTACTATATTAGCAATGGTAAACGGAGTTAAAGAAAATATCAGGTAATTGGGTGCTTTTGAAACGGAGATAATCGAATTATGGAGAAAAAAATAAAATCTTTTTCAGCACTTACAATTTTTATAATTATCATTGCCACAATAACTGCACTTTGCCTAACCGGTTCAAAGGATTTATCATCTGTAAAAGATGTCAAAATGACTAAAAACAGTGAAAATTCTATTTCGCTTTCTTGGAAAAAGGTAAAAAAAGCAGATGGCTACTATGTTTATAACCTTGATAATGACGCTAACAAGTATGTTAAGCTCGGTGAAAGCAAGGGCAATGAAAATTGCAAATTTGAGATAAAAAATATCCCAAGCGCAAGCGTATATAAGATTAAGGTTTTGGCTTATCGTTCTTTTATGAATAAAGAATACTTAAGCAAAAAGGCAAAGGAATATACGTTTTATTCCAATCCAAGCAAGCCTGTACTCAGCGCCTTTTCAGGCGGAAAGGGCGTTTTGTCTATGGAGTGGGACGACCAAGATAATTTAGCCGGATATGATATTCAGTATTCTAAAAACAGTGATTTTTCAGAGTATAAAAACGAGAAAATAAGCGACGGCGCAACACGCAATTTTTCAGTTAAGGATTTGAGCGTCGGCGAAGTTTATTATACCCGTGTAAGGTCATATATGGTTGTTGATGATAAAACGATATACAGTGAATGGAGCGATACTCGTCAAGCTACCATTTACGACAGAGATATTAATATCGGCAAGGTTGACCCAACCAAACCAATGATTGCCTTTTCATTTGATGACGGACCGGCATACGACTATAACGGCTCTAATTCGACTAAACGTATACTTGACGTTCTTGAAAAATATAATGCACGTGCAACCTTCTTTATGGTAGGAGAGCGTGTTAATAATGAAACAAAGCATTTGCTTGACAAGGAAATTCAGCTTGGCTGCGAACTTGGAAACCACACGTATTCTCATAATCACTATGGTTCTCAGGTAACGGCAAGTGATATTTCAAAAGCAAGCAAGCAGATTGAAAAAATCAGCGGCAAAGCGCCGACTATGTTCAGATGCCCCGGTGGCAGTATTACTCCTGCTATAAGAAAAGAGTGCAAAAAAGAGGGAATGCCCCTTGCTTATTGGTCGGTTGATACTGAAGATTGGCGTTCTAAAGATGCAGGCAAGGTTTATAAGAATATTACCAAGTATGCTTATGACGGCTCAATCGTTTTGATGCACGATATTTATCCGTCAACGGCAGACGCTGTTGAAAAGGTAGTTCCGGAGCTTATAGCAAAGGGATATCAAATAGTTACGGTAAGTGAGCTTATTGCCGCTAAAACAGGCGACAATCCAAAGCCAGGCAATCAATATGTCGATTATAAGACTATAAATAATAATACACATTGATTTTACACAAAAAGATTAAAAGCGTTGGAAGAAATTTCCAACGCTTTTGTTTTATATAAAACTATTTGTTATTTATAATACTGCTCTGAGGAATTGTTGAAGTCTTGGGTCTTTCGGTGCGCCGAAAATTTCACTCGGCGGTGCATCTTCAACGATGTAGCCGTCTGCCATAAAGATTACTTTATCTGCAACCTCACGTGCAAAGCCCATTTCGTGGGTAACAACAACCATTGTCATACCTTCGTTTGCAAGGTCTTTCATAACCTGCAAAACCTCGCCTACCATTTCCGGGTCGAGTGCCGAGGTAGGTTCGTCAAAAAGCATAACCTTTGGATTCATTGCAAGTGAACGAACTATTGCCGCTCTTTGCTTTTGACCGCCGGAGATTTGGGATGGATAAGCATTTGCTTTGTCTGCAAGACCTACCCTTTCTAAAAGCTCCATAGCCTTTGCGTTTGCCTGCTCCTTGGTCATAACCTTAAGCTGGACGGGAGCAAGTGTTATATTTTCAAGTATGGTTTTGTTGTTGAAAAGATTAAAGTGCTGAAAAACCATACCCATATGCTCACGAATTTTGTTAATGTCGCATTTTTTGTCGGTTATAAGCTGATTGTCAAAATAAATTTCGCCTTCGGTCGGAGTTTCAAGTAAATTCAAACATCTTAAAAATGTACTTTTACCTGAGCCGCTTGGGCCGATAATGACTATTTTTTCGCCCTGCTTGATTTCGTAATCAATGCCCTTGAGCACTTCGTTATCGCCAAAGCTTTTTTTCAAATTCTTAACGGTAATCACTTTTTCTCAAACTCCTTTCCATAACTTTGATAAGAGTAGAAATTATAAGCACCATTACAATGTAAATAACAGCCATTACAAGATAAGGAACCATAAAGTCGTATGTGTTAGAACCGATACGCTGGAACGCAAGGTAAAGGTCTGTTGCGCCTACGAAGCTGACAACCGAGGTTTCCTTAATAAGAGAAATAAATTCGTTGCCGAGGGTAGGAAGAATATTTTTAACAGCCTGCGGAATAACAATTTTCATCATTGTTGTGCCGTAACTTAAGCCTACAGCACGGCCGCCCTCCATTTGACCGGGGTCAACAGAGAGAATACCTGCTCTCATAATTTCTGAAATATAAGCTCCGGAGTTTAAGCCAAAAACAATAACGGCAACCGGCACGCTCTTTAAATTAATTGAAAGAAGCGGCATAAGCACATAATAGAACAAAAGAAGCTGAACTACGATAGGCGTACCCCTGAAGAAACTTACATAAAACTTTGCAAGCACATCAAGCACCTTTGAAATGCCGCTTGTTTTCGGTACTACTCTTACTGTTGCAATAAGTGTACCTATAATGATACCTATTACAAGGCCGAGTATAGCAATTATAAGAGTGTTTCTTAAGCCTTCAATAACAACATTGTAGCCGCCGTTGTCAATAAAGAATTTCCAAAACACTTCAAATTTCTTTTCAAAATTCATTAATAAATCCTCATATTCATATTACAAAAAATGCCCATTCTTTTTGAATGGGCAAATCGTTTAATTGATTTATGCTACGGCGTTAATAGCGTTAGTAATTGCTTGTGCAGGAGCAGCGTCAATAATAACATAATTGATACCGCCGTTGATTAAATCCTGAACAGCAAGTGAACCGTTTGCATAGCCCTTCCAGGTTGCGCCAAGCTTTTCAAAGCCAAACTCGTCGTTGCCCTGAACGTATGACTGACCTGTTGTGCCTGTCTGACCGCCGATAAGAACTGATGAATCAAAACTCTTGAGAATTTTGTCAACATCTTCTTTAGTCTTGCAGTTGTCAAATGTTGTGTCGTCAGCCTTGCAAATAACTTTCTGTGATGCTGAATAGTATGAATCAGAGAAATCAACTTGTTTTGCTCTTGAAGGGTTTACTGTAAGACCTGCCATACCGATATCAGCTTTTTGCTGCTGAACTGAAAGAAGAACAGCATCGAAAGCCATATCTACGATTACAAGCTCTTTGCCAAGTTTATCGGCAAGAAGCTTAGCGATTTCCATATCAATACCGTAGAACTTGTCGCCCTCTTTGTACTCAAACGGTGCAAACTCAGCATTTGTTGCAACAACAAGCTGGTCCTTTGACTTATCCTGCTTAGCAGAAGTAACGCCTACAGGCTCACCGTTACCGAAGTAGTGATTGCTGATTTCATCAAGCTCGCCGTTTGACTTCATTTCCTTAAGAAGCTCGTTGCATTTTTCCTTAAGCTCAGGCTGCTTCTTGTCTACACCAAAAGCATACTCTTCGCTTGAAAGCTCAATGTCAACAACCTTAACCTTAGCGGCAGATGTGGTTGATTCATTGTTTGTCTTACTGTCGTCATTGCTCTTTGTTGATGAACAGCCTGCAAAGATTGCAACTACTGCTATAAGAGCGGCAAGAACAACAGCAGAAATTTTTTTTGTTAATTTCATCTTATTTTCCTCCATATTTTGTTTTTAATGACATAATAAAAGACACGATTATTTCTAACCGTGTCAATAATTTATCACAATAATCGCATAAAGTCAATATTTTAGGAATATTTGCTGTATATTTATGCATAAAATTAATATATTTAAAGATTTATTCTGCGTTTGCGAGCCATTCATACTCCGGAACATAAATTCTTGTTTTATCCCATGGGTCGCCATCAAGATGACGAATAAGCCAAACATAATACATTTCATATCCCGGTGCCGTAACCTGCTGGTGAGCATTGCCGCCTCTTATGCAAAGGCAACTTCCGTTTTCTGTTTTGTAAGGTGTGTTGCCCTCAAAGCCTGCACCGAATCCCTCCGGATGGTCGAATTGATAATAATAAAGTTCAGGCTGCGGGTGATGATGAGGCGGATAGCTTGACCAACGTCCCGGTTGGTTGAACACTTCGCCCATAACCATATTTGACTCAGGTGCATTGTCAAGGTCAAACATTGTTGATACAATCCTGTGGCCCGTGCCGTTCCATTGACCCTTGCCAAACTCTTGATAAAGGCAATTGTTAGGATTATAAAATTCACTTTTCCAGGTTTTTTCATTATCTGTCATTTGAACGAGCACTTCGCTGTCCTCGTTTGCGGTAACACTCGCCTTAACCTGTTTGCAAAAATGAATTGCGTAAGGCTTTTTTTCAAAAGGATTTTTTCTCTTGCAGCGTTCGTTTATTTCATCTTCCACTTTAAAGGTAACGTCGCCTGAAAGGAGCAAAATTGCACATTCGTTTTTATCCTCGCATATTTCAAGCACTTCACCCTTTTTCATTTTCTTAACGTAAATGTCCATAAGCATTTCAGAATTGATGCCGTTCATTTCGCAAAGAATTTTTTTGCCGTTTTCATCATATTCGGGTTTGAATAACATAAATTTGTATCTCCTTTAAAGTTATTTTTTCTTTTTCTTAATCTTCTTTGTAATTGCAATGAAGATTGAAATAAATACCGTAACTCCTGCTATCGAAGCGGGAACTATGTATAATTGCTTATTTTGCGAAAGCATATTTACATTAACGCCGAGCCTTGTTAATACGCTTTGCGCATTTGCCTGTGTGGTGGATACGTCAATTCGTGTGTCAACCACCTTTCTGCTTTCCTCATTTGAGCCGCCGACTGTTGTAACCTCGCCGACAGCGTCGGTAACAACAAAGTCGCACTGCGCATATAAATCGTCATTTGCACAAACAACAACGGTAGCCGTTCCGTTGCCGACAGCGGTGATTTCACCGTTTGCGCCTATGTCGATTATTCCTTCCTGATCGCAAAAATAACCGACTACGGCATTTGTGTTTGACGGCTCAACCGAATAGTCAAGCTTAACTGTGTCGCCGATTTGCAAATCATATTTTGAAGCGTAAATCTGAAGATTTGTAAGCGGTGCGCTTTCGCTTTGCTCGGTTGTTGTTTTTGCAGTCGCCTTTGTGGCAGCTTGCGTTGTGGTTGTTGTGGTTGTTGCCTTAGTTGTTTCCTTTTTGGTTGCAGCCTTTTTTGTGGTGGATTTAGCAGTTGCCGCTTTCTTTGTAGTTGCCTTTTTAGAAGCGGACGTTTTCTTAGTGGTTTTTGCTTTCTTCGTTGTAGTATGCTTTTTGGTTGTTGTTTTGCCGGCTGAAGAGCCTGAAACCGAAGAAAATTTTGGACTTGCGTAGCCGATAATTGAACTGATATTGTTGTAAGGCTTTGAGCCTTTTTTAGTATATTCTCTTGCTTTAACCTTTCCTGAACAGTTGCCCTCAATAGTGTAAACAGTAGTGCCTGAGGTGTAATTGACTATGCCTACGTGGTCTGCTGTGCCGCTGCCCGTCCAGTCAAAAAAGATAAGGTCGCCGCTTTTTGGGGTGTATTTTGACGGGGAATAATATCTGCCCTTATCCTTAAACCAGCTAATCATACTGCTGCAGTTTCCGCCACGAGGAATGATTACACCGTTTAATGTAACGCCGTTTTGCTTTCCCGCTTTATTAAAGCACCATAATACAAACGTTGTGCACCATCCGCCTTGATAACCGTACCAATCGCCGTATTTTGAATATGACGATGTACCTGTGTAGCCGACCTCGTCGCTTGCAATGCTTACAACACTTGATCTCAAATCATCCTCGCTTGCCGCAAATGCCGCAGTAGGAATAATTGACGAAATAATTATACAAAGCACTATGAAAAATATATTCAGTTTTTTCAGTCTGTTTTTCATTTATTTTACCTTTCAGGACATATTTTTATGCCGAGATATACAAATCTAATTATAATTATATACATAATATTTAAAATGTCAATTTAAAATATTATACAATATGTTGAAAAAATAAGCGAAAAGGTGTATATTAAGCATAGTAATAATTTTATTAGGGGTACGTTATGGAAAGACTTAAGGATTGCAATTTGGAACATTGCACACCGGAACAAGTCGGTGTAAAAAGCAGTGCTATTACAGCTTTTATTAATGAAATAAATGAGAATAATTTAGGACTTCAAAGCTTTACAGTTGTAAGGCACGACAAGGTCTGCGCTCAAGGCTTTTTTAAGCCATATAATAAAGATATTCCTCACGTACTTTATTCTATGAGCAAAAGCGTTACGTCGACTGCTGTCGGCTTTGCAGTAAGTGAGGGACTTATTAATCTTAATGACAGGGTTGTTAAGTTTTTTCCTGAATATTTAATGAGTAAGCGCCCGTTTAACAGAATGATTACCGTCAGGATGCTTCTTACAATGCATTCGGATAAGCTTATTACCGTGCTTGACGAAAAAGGCGGTACGGATTGGGTTCAAAACTTTTTCAATGCTCCTTTTCTTCTTCCGCCTAATACCAAGTTTAATTATATAAGTGAAAATACCACGATGCTTTCTGCCATTATCACTAAGGTTACGGGTATGAGTGTTATTGATTATCTCTATCCTCGTATTTTTGAGCCTCTCGGAATTGAAAAGCCGTTTTGGGAAAGTGACGGCAAAGGTAACAATGCCGGCGGTTGGGGCCTTTATATGAAAAGTGAGGACCTTGCAAAATTTTTCCTGCCCTATATTCATGGCGGCAAATGGAAAGACGGCACTCAAATTATTCCTGAAATTTGGGTTAAAGAGGCAACAAGAAAGCAGGTTGACTCCGTATCTGACGGCTATATTGATAATATGATGGGCTACGGCTATCAATTTTGGCGCAATCCTGTTCCTAACAGCTACAGAGCAGACGGACTTTTCGGTCAGCGTTGCTTTATGTTTCCTGAATATGACGCACTTGTAGTTCTTAACTGCGGAGAGGCGGAGGACTATAAGGTTATGAAAATCTTTTGGAAATATTTTCCTGAGTGTTTCGGCTACGGTGAACTTCCTGAAAACAAGGCGGAATATCAACAAATGCTTGACACTATTGATAATTGCAGTGTTGAGGATTTGCCGAAGAGTGAGCGTAACCGTGAGCTTGAGGAAAAGATTTCAGGCAGGCTTATTACCTGCAAAACAAGCGAATTTGTTTCTGTTGTATCAATCACAATTACTCAAATGTGGTTTAAAAAACCCGGCGAGATAAACGAAATGAAGCTTACATTTGACGATGAAAAGCTTACTTTTTATTGGAAAGAAAAGGAATATGAAAACACGATTGACGTCGGCTTAAACGGTGAATATGGAATAAGCAAGATGACTTTAGGCGACGTTACATATCATGCATATTCCAAAGCCGCTTGGAAAGAAGACGGCACTCTTGATTTGTGGATTAGACCGATTGAAACATCTCATGTAAGAAAGTTTAATTTCAAGTTTAATGACGACGATACGGTCAAAATTACAAATATTATGAACCCGACCTTGCAGGAACTTGTTATTTATTATATGACGTTTACGGGATATCCTGTGAAAGGCGACTTCACTAAAGAGGTAATTGAGAATACGGTAGAAAAGCTCGGTTTGCCGATAATTGAACCGAATTTTAAAGGAAAATTTGTTGAATAGATGATTAAAACTGCCTTACTGTCAGTAAGGCAGTTTTTTTATTACAAAATTGTAATAGAAGAAAAATAATATATATGCTATTATATAATTATTAAAAAATATAAAGGTGAAACAAATGGATATATTTTTATTAGAGGATGACGAAGCTATCGGCATAGGTCTTACTTATTCGCTTGAAAACGAGGGATATAACGTAACGCTTGCAAAAAGCGTGAAAGAGGCGGAAAAAATTATTGATGAAAAGGAATTTTCACTTTATATTCTTGATTTAACCCTGCCTGACGGAAGCGGTTATGACGTTTGCAAAAGGATTAAAGCGAAAGGTGATTTGCCTGTTATTTTTTTGACTGCGTATGATGACGAAGTTAATGTGATTATGGGTTTTGAGCTTGGTGCAGACGATTATATTTCAAAGCCGTTTAGAGTTAAGGAGCTTATGCTCAGAATTAAAAGCGTTATGCGCCGATATTCTAATGAAACGAGTGACGGAATAATCAAAATTAATAATCTTAAAATTAATACAAATGAGGCTAAGGTTTACAAAAATAATGAGGAAATTATTTTGACCGCTATGGAATACAGGCTTCTTTTAATCCTTTTGAGCAATAGGGGAAAGGTGCTTTCACGTACTGCGCTTCTTGAAAATATTTGGGATGTGGCAGGCGATTTTGTTGAGGATAACACACTGACCGTATATATCAAAAGACTTAGAGATAAAATTGAGGAGGACCCGGCAAAGCCTGAGTTTATAAAAACTGTTCGTGGGCTTGGGTATGTTATTGAAAAATGATTAATAAAGATGCAAAATTCACGGCTTTTTTCGGAATAGGGGTAACGCTACTTGCCTCAATAATCTGTTTTATTATAAATGCTTGGGCAGGTGCGATTTGCCTTATTTTAGGTATTATTTTGACAGGCATATATTTTTATAATATCAAGAAAAGAAACGATAAAATTAACGAACTTAACAACTATCTTTCGCTTATGTGTTCAGGTAATTTTGACCTTGATATTATGGATAACAGCGAGGGCGAAATGTCGATACTCAAAAATAATCTTTATAAGATAATGACGCTTTTAAAAACGCAAAACGAGCAGCTTAATACGGACAAGCTATATCTTGCAAATTCGCTTGCCGATATATCACACCAGCTTAAAACTCCGCTTACGTCAATGATGGTGATGTCGGATTTATTAAAAGACGAAAAGGACGAGGGAAAGCGAAACGAATTTTTATCAATTATTGAAACTCAGCTTGATAAAATGAAATGGCTTATTACAAATCTTCTTAAAATTTCAAAGCTTGACGCAGGCGCAACTGAATTTAAGCACGAAAAATTTAATATTGCGCCTGTTTTAGAAAAAAGTTTGAAGCAGTTTTACGTCACCTGCGACGTGAGAGAAATTGAAATTGTTAATGAAATAAATGATTTTGAATTTGTCGGTGATGAAAATTGGACGGGCGAGGCAATAGAAAATATTATTAAAAACTGCATTGAGCATACAGACAATAACGGCAAATTAAGATTTTTCAGCCAGAAGACGAATGTTTATAATTCTCTTTTCATTCAGGATAACGGCTGCGGAATTACAAAAGAGGATTTACCCCATATTTTTGAACGCTTTTATCACGGCAAAAATTCATCAAGCGAGAGCGTCGGTATCGGGCTTGCGCTTGCAAAAACCGTGCTTGAAAAGGAAAAGGGCGATATTATTGTTAATTCAGAACTTGGCAAGGGCAGCATTTTTGAATTAAGATTTTATAAAACAATAGTATAAACCGCCTGCCTTAACAAGGGAGGCAAAAATGTCTTTTTAATTCGGGGTCCCTGAAAAGCGTAAGCTTTTTGGGGAGAGGAGAAAGGAATGGAGTGTTTATTATAAATTTTGAAAAAATTTATTCAAACACGGAATTTCTTTCGACGAGGCGCACTTTAGCCGCTTTATCGACAGTCTGGCTAATATGTGACATTTTTGTAATATTAGTGTCACGTGATTGTAAGTTTGAACTGTTATGATGGTGATAGTGTAAGGGGACTGTACCCATTTTTACACTGACTGGGGAGGTATTCATTATGAGTATAACAAAAAAATTAGCCCTGCGCCATTTGAAGCAGAACAAAACAAGGTCGGTTTTAACTGTTTTGGGCATAACTATATCCGTAGTTATGCTTACTGTTATTTTTACCTGTGCTACATCATTTGCACATTATTACGGCGAAAGAGCAATCAACACAAACGGCAATTGGCATTTCTTTGTTAAAACAGATTATGAAAGTGCTAAAAAATATTTACTAAGTGATTCCTCGCTTAAAGATATAGGATTTGAAAAGGATTTATCAACCGAGGAGCAAAGCTATAAGATTTATTCAGATAAGGCTAATTATTTAAGAACAGGCACGATATATCAGGGAGATGCACAGTATATTAAAGATACAGTCACCTGCAAATATGACGGCGCTTTGCCTAAAAGCGACAATGAAATTATGGTGGAGCAATCGCTTATTAAAAATAACGGGCTTGAACTAAAAATAGGCGACGAGATTAAAATTGCAGTCGGCTCAAGGCTTAAAGGCGATTTTGTCATTTTGCCGGTAAAGGGCAATTACCAATTCGGCGAACGCTTTGAAAAGGAAAAGGACGAAACGTTTAAAGTAGTAGGTATTCTCCACAATAACGAGCCGACCGAGCGTGGCGCAATCATTCGTGGAATGAGTGATTTAAAAAGTAAAAATCTTGTTGCTTACGGTAAGATTAAAAAAATCACTCCGTTTTCGTACATTAAAATCAACGGTATTTATGATAAGTTCGGCTTTACGAAAAAGAAAAGGGCATTTAATGTGGGCGAAAATACAGGCTTTTTAAATTCACGGCTTGCCTTTTCGATAGACAAAAACAATTTGCCGCAGGTATTAAAGCTTACTGTAATCGGAATCGTTGTTTTTGCCGTAATTTTCGTTTCGTCATTTGCAATGATTTATAATTCCTTTGCGCTCTCTGTCGGCGAGCAAATCAAATACCTCGGTATGCTTTCCTCGGTCGGTGCAACAAGGAAACAGAAGAAAAAGACGCTCTATTTTGAGGGCGCAATCTTGGGAGGAATAGGAATAATTCTCGGCATAGTGCTTGGCTTGCTTACTACCTTTATATCGCAAAGCGCAATGAATGCTAAAATTGTCTCGATTATGGAGGGCTATAACGACAATATCAAATATTCAACCCATATTTCCCTGTGGGTGATTTGCCTTATTGTTATTTTGGCGGCGCTGACTGTTTTTGTGTCAATCATTTCGCCCGTGCAAAAGGCGGCAAGAATTACTGCGATTGATGCGATTAGAAAAACGGACGAGATTAAGCGAAAAGGCAAAATCCGCACTCCGTTTATTATCACTAAGCTTTTCGGCTTCGAGGGTGATATTGCATTTAAAAATTTAAGGCGCAACGGCAGAAAATCGAGGACGATTATTGCTTGTATATGTATTTGTGCAGTCCTCTTTTTAAGCTGTAATTATTTTTGCGAAACATTTAAAGAAGCATCAAATTTAGATTATGAAATTCCTTATCAGCTTATGTATCAATACAGTGCCGAAAGCAAGGCACAGCTTGAAAAAGCAAGAAATTATTTGAAAACAAATAAAAGGGTAAAGCGATTTTATTCAATTTGGGAAGCTTGGTATTCAATTTTACGAGGCGATATAAATCCTTATGATAATTCACGCCTTTATGATATGTCGTTTCAAAATGAAAGCATTTTTGTTGATAAATATAAATTTATCGCAACGCAGGATATAACATATACCGCTCATTTGATTGATGACGAGGATTTCAATGCGCTTTGCAAGAAAAACGGAATTGATTATAAAAAATATTACTCGCCCGATAAGGACGGCTCGATTAAAACGATTGTAATAAACGGAATTGACCGTAATGATGAGCCGATTTTTAATAACAATCTACTCGGCAAAACTATCGGCTGTTATGATATTGATTCTGAAAAAACAGAAAGGGAAAATAAGCTCGACGAGGACGGGAATCAAGTTTATTTCTATTATAAAACCGGTTGCACATCTATTTATAAATTCTGCGATTTTATAAAATATGATAAGGATAATCCTATTTGTAATTTGGATTCAAGCGGCGTTGCTTTTTATGCGCCTAAGAGCGTATACGATAAGCTTTACGATGTTGATTTTTATTTCAATTACGGTATTGAAACCGACGAGCCGTACAAGGTTGAAAAGGAGCTTAAGGACTATTTGTCCGAAAACGAGGCGGATGGTGACGTATATAACATTTATTATTGGACGATGAAGGAAAAGAGCATTATATCCGCCGTTCAATTTTTGTCCTATGCTTTCATTTTGCTGATTACATTAATAACAGTATTTAATATAATCAACACAATGACGGCGCAGATTGCAGGCAGGAAAAAGGAGCTTGCAATGCTGAAAAGCGTGGGCATGACGCCGAAGGAGTTTAAAAAGACGTTGATTTTTGAAAGTATGTTTTACGGTTTATTCGGCTTGCTTTTTGGTGTGCCGCTAAGCCTTGTTATTAACAGAGTGGTGGGATATATTATTTCAAAGGATAATCCTATTCCGTTTTCTGTCAATATTTGGCTTTATCTTATTGCCTGCGTGGCAGTATTTGTTATCATAGGTCTTACTATGATTTATTCATTAAAGCTTATTAAAAACAATTCTATTATTGATTCATTAAAGGACGATACAAACTGACACAAAGCCGTAGGGGCGAACATTGTTTGCCTTTTCTCAAAATCTGCCATACGGTTGTGCGCCGGATTTTGTATTCGTATTCAAATTTAGGTAAGTGACAAAATTGTAATTAAACAGTCACACGATTGTAAGTTCATTAAGGTATTATGGACTCATCGAAAGGAGATAACTACTATGAAAATACTTGAAGTTACAAATTTATGCAAAACATACGGCAAGGGCGACACAATGGTTAAGGCTCTTGACAACGTTTCGTTTTCAGTAGAAAAAGGTGAGTTCCTTGCTATTATCGGGCCGAGCGGTTCGGGCAAGTCAACGCTTCTTCATATCCTCGGCGGTGTAGATGTGCCGACAAGCGGCAGTGTTGTTATTAATCAAACCGATATTTCAAATCTTGATGAAACGGCACTTGCAATTTTCCGCCGCAGGCAGATAGGACTTATTTATCAGTTTTATAATCTTATTCCTATTTTGACTGTTCAGGAAAATTTGACCTTGCCGCTTCTTCTTGACGGCAGAAAGCCGGATAAAAAGCAAATTGATACTCTTGTAAAGCGTCTTGGCTTGGAAAACAGGCTTGACCATTTGCCAAATCAGCTTTCAGGCGGTCAGCAGCAGCGTGTATCAATCGGACGTGCGCTTGTCAATAATCCTGCGCTTATGCTTGCAGACGAGCCTACGGGAAATCTCGACAGTGAAAACAGCAAGGAAATCATTTCTCTTTTAAGGCAGTTTAACAAGGAATTTAATCAGACTGTAATTATTATTACTCACGATGAAAAAATTGCAAATTCAGCCGACCGTGTAATCACAATTGAGGACGGCAAAATCACCGGGGATGAGGTGAGAATAGGTTGAATATCGTAAATAAGCTTACAACACGTCACATTCAGCAAAACAAGGGCAGAACGGTTGTAATAACACTCGGCATTTGCGTTTCCGTTGCAATGATTACGGCTGTATTTGTTGCAATGGCTTCGTTTTTAAACCTTTTCGGTGAAATCGGCTTAATCTCGTCAGGCAAATGGGACGCTGAATTTGACTATCTTAATCAAACACAAATAAACCAAATTAAAAATGATGACAGAATTTCAAATGTAGGTCTCGGTTACAGCGACGACTATATGTCGTTTAAGCTGAAAAGTGGATCTGATTATGAAAAAAGCACGGGTGAAATTCTTGTCGGAAACAAGAAATATTTTGAAATGATGGCGACGGGAGATTTTGACGGAAAGCTTCCGGAAAATGAAAACGAGGTCGCAGTTGAAGAAAAATTGCTTGCGGCAAACGGTATGAAAAATGCCAAGGTAGGCGATAAGATTACTTTTGCTCAGGGGGTAAGGCAGCTTGCCGACGGAGGTATTGCAACAGACGGCTATCGTGATGAAAACGAGAAATTCGTCACGTCAAAAGATTATAAGGAATATACAATTACTGCCATTTTTCACAATAACCCTGCCACAAGATATAAAAAAATTTGGCGTGGTATGAGCGAGGCGGAGAGCAAGAGCGACAAGAACATTTTTGCTGTAGTTACGCTTGCCAAGCAGGACTCAAATGCATATAAAACTATTGAAAAAATCCAAAGCGATTATAAAATTGACGGTTACAGGGCAAACGAAGATGTCCTTGCGTCATATCTTTCAGGCAGACAGGGCGGCTTTCTTTCAACGATGCTTCCAATTGTTTTGGTTGTTTTAATTCTTATCGTTATCGCATCCGTAATGCTTATTTATAACGCATTCGGTATGTCGCTTGCAGAGCGAGTAAGATATCTCGGTATGCTTGCCTCGGTTGGTGCAACTAAGGCGCAAAAGCGAAAGAGTGTGTATTTTGAGGGTGCAATTTTAGGTGCTGTCGGCATTCCCGTCGGTATTGCGGCAGGAATACTCGGTATCGGAATTACCCTTAAATTAATAGGCAATAAAATTATTTCTACAGGAATGATTGCAGGCGTCAGCGAAAGCAATATGCAAATGAAAGTCGCAGTTCCTTTTTGGGCGATAATCGGGGTTGTTATTGTAAGCATATTAATGATTTTTATTTCTTCATTCATTCCGGCACGCAAGGCGTCAAAAATCACTCCTATTGATGCAATTCGCCAAAGGCAAGAGATTAAGGTTAAGCCTAAAAAGCTTAAATCGCCTAAATATATCAGAAAAATATTCGGTTATGAAGGTGAGCTTGCATATAAAAATCTTAAGCGCAACGGAAGAAAATCAAGGCTTATAACCGTTTCAATCGCTCTTTCAATCGTACTTTTTATTTCCTGCAACTATTTTTGCAATATGTTTGTTCAGGCAAGCGGATATGAAAAAACAATTCCTTACCAGATATCAACAACAATTACTTATGCCTATAAAAAAGAACTTTATGACGCACTTGACAAAATGCAGGGAGTTAATAAATATTATATTGATACGGCGGATATGAGTATTTCCCTCGGCAAGTCAACCCCGATTATTAAAAATAATGAAATTAAAGATTTGGCAAATTATACCTCTGCTTATTCAAAGCTGTTTGGCGGGGAAGAGGATGTTTCTACAGTAATTCACTATGTTGACGACAGCGAGTTTAACACGCTTTGTGAAAATAACGGTATTGATTATAATGCTTTTTATGGTGACAGCCTTAAATGCGTTTTGCTTAACAATCTTACTCATAAGCAGGACACAACGAAAGTATTTAACGACAGCATTATAGGCAAGCATATTATTCAAAATTCCGATTATGCAAGCGATGAAAAAAATCCGCTTGATATCGAGGTCGGAGGTCTTGTTAAATTTGATAAAAACAGCCTGCCGTGCAATTTCGTTGCGCCGGGCGTGGTCGGTATAATTATGCCTTATTCTCAGTACGTAAATGTAGTAAATAAGGGCGAAAAGGCAAGCAATATCTCAATGAGCGTTTGTATTGAAACCGATGAGCATAAAAAGGTTGCGGAAAATCTTAATAATCTTTTGAATGAAAAAGATTTTGGAGGAACTTTCGTTTCTGACAATGTTGAGACTCTCCAAACTATGAATACCGTTATCTTTATTGTTCAGGTATTTGTTTACGGCTTCATTTCGCTTATCTCTCTTATCACGATTGCAAATATTATTAACACCATTTCAACGAATATATCGCTTCGACGTAAGGAATTTGCAATGCTTAAATCGGTCGGAACGGCTCCGAGCGGATTTAGAAAAATGGTCAGCCTTGAAAGTGTATTTTATGCACTTAAAGCGGTCATATTTGGTGTGCCAATAAGCGTTTTGGTTTGCGTAGTGCTTAATATAATGCTTGGTGAAAGCAAAATCCCTTATCAGTTTGATTATAAGCTTTATTTGGGCGTAATCCTTGTGGTATTTGCGATTATTGCACTTACGATGATTTATTCCGTAAGAAAATTAAAGGATGATAATATTATTGAAACCCTTAAAGAGGATATAAGCTGATAATTTTCGGCAGGCTTTTATTACCCATTTAAACCCCAATATATTCCTTCTGCCGAGAAAATAAAAAGGCTCATCTTCAAATTATCGAAGATGAGCCTTACTTTATTGTGGATGTTACTCATATAAAAAATCATAGAAATTCGGTGTATAGTTGCCGACCTTGACAACAATATAATCGCCTGCGTCTAAAATATAACCGCTGTCATTATACGAGGGAATATTTATATATTTTTTTGTTGCCTCTTTAAATTGCTCATTTGTGCCAAGTTTGAAATCATAGCCGCATGAATTGAAAAACTTTTTAAGTTCAACATTTGCGCTTGAAAACGGACAAATTGACCAAGAAATGTAAGAACTGATTGATGTCTGGCAAGCGGTATAAGTATATGACTTTTTCGCTTTTTTAGAGGTATAGTCAATTATTCTGCCTGCCACACTGTCTTTTTTAACAGTGTATTTATCTTCAATATTATTAGAAAGCTGATAGTAACCGATAAAAATGACAGGCTTATTTTTATCATATTTTTCAAGGTCTTTTGCAATATTACAAACGACTTGCTTTTCTTCTTTATCTCTTAAAACGTTTACGTGATACCAATAATTTGATGAGCAAATTTGAACTGTTAATATTATTACAAGCGACAGCGAAGCAATTATTTTTAAAGCTTTTTTGCCGTTTGAATTAATGATTTTTGATGAAAGCAGCAGGGTAATTGCACTGATATAAAACGGGATTCCTTGCTCGGTTCTGTATGCGGATTCCGCTCCCCGATAAATGCTTAAAAAGAAAACAGTAAGTGCAAGGCCAAAATAAAAGAAAATGAGAATAGGCTTTTTGGTGCTCTTGGTTTGAAGTATCATCAAAACAAATGCAACGGCGAGAAAAATGAATAAAATTGTAAATGGGGCATAGCAAAATATTTTAGATACAAATGAATATATAAAATCATAAAAAAATGATTTTAATGTGGCAGAGCTTGAAAGCCAAGCAGTACCGACAGCGTTGTTGTTATCTTGTGTAATATTGCATAAATTTATTATTGCGTTTGATATTATTTCCTCTAAAGAAAATCCTAAAAATAAAGTCGGTGCAAGCCAAAAACCGTTGAAAAATAATTCTTTTTGGCTTTTTTTACCGTCGGCAAGAAGTATAAGAAGTAAAAATACTGCACCGATATAAACTAAAATGAACGATTCATACCATGAATATGCAAAGAATATAAAAATTGAAGAAATAAGTATTGAAGCAATCAAATTTTTAATTTTCAGTGCAAAATAAAGTGCAAAAGATACTAAAAGAATTGAGCCTCCGGTGGTTAAAACTGAGCCTTTGAACATAAAATATTCATTCATCAGTGGGAAAGTTATGTAAAGGCAGGTGGAAAAGGTATAAGGCAAAACATTGCTTTGAGGCTTTGCTTTGTCAAATATTATGCAAAATACAGTTGCTCCCAAAACAAAGCAAATAAGACCTATTATATTTTCAACTGCAATCGGCAAATGTTCAAAGCCTAAATAATTTTCTATAATTGTTGCTGTAAGCCTGCCCTGCGCAACAAGTAAGCCGTGATAATATCTGTCACTTGAAAGCGAGTCGATTGTTACCGTTTCGTGAGTGAGATAATATGCATAGCACAAAATTGTGCTAATAAGAACGGGAAAAATATACATAGGATTTAAAAGAAACTTTTTGAATCCTTGTTTTAAACTTAAATCGCTGTAAACAAGCCTTGCGTTTTGTTCCTTTTTCTCAGTCAATCTTTTTTTACTCATAATTTCACCATAATCTAAAACAGCCGTCATTACTGACGGCCGATAGCTTGTTAATATTTAACCGGGCTTGACGCAAGGTATTTATTTACCATGAGTGCTACCTTAAATACAATAGCGTCATCAAATTCTCTAAGGTCAAGACCTGTGAGCTTTTTGATTTTTTCAAGCCTGTAAACAAGAGTGTTTCTGTGAACGAAAAGCTTTCTTGATGTTTCAGAAACATTAAGGTTGTTTTCAAAGAATTTTTGAATAGTGAAAAGCGTTTCCTGGTCAAGCGATTCGATAGAGCCACGCTTGAACACTTCTTTAAGAAACATATCGCAAAGAGTTGTCGGAAGCTGATAAATAAGCCTTGCGATGCCGAGATTTTCATAGCTGATAATTGTTTTTTCAGTATCAAAAACCTTGCCTACTTCAAGTGCCACCTGAGCTTCCTTAAACGAATGAGCAAGTTCCTTAATGCCTGTTACACAAGTGCCGATACCGATAATTGCATTGAAATAAAACTCAGACAAAAGGGTATCGTTGATTGAACGTGCAAGCTTTTCAAGGTCCTTAATATCAACGTTAGGTCTGACTTCTTTAACAAGAGCGATGTCGCTTTCGTTTACATTGATAACGAAATCCTTACTCTTATCAGGGAAGAAGTTTTGAATAATGTCAAAAACAGAAATTTCCGTTTCCTGGGTTGTCCTGATTAAAAATACAACTCTTGACGCATCGTTGTTGAAATGAAGTTCCCTTGACTTAATATAAATATCGCCCGGAAGAATGTTGTCCAAAATAACGTTCTTAACAAAGTTTGACCTGTCAAATTTTTCGTCATTGTTTTGCTTTATTTGGTCAAGAGCAACGGCAATGAGCGAAGAATAATGATGTGCAAGGTCATCCGTTCCGTCAACAAATACTGCATATTCGGGGCGGACAAGTACGTCAAATGTGGTATATGTTGCATTATCAACGCAGGTTTGATTTGTACTGAAAACGCCGGCAGAGATTACGCCCTTGCGAATTTCTCCTATTAAGCCGAGCTCACTGCACGCAATAACCGTACCCGTTTCGTCAACAACGCCGATATTTCTGTCGATTGCTTCACGCATTTGATTTACTATTCCTTGGAATAATCTGTTTGGCATTATATTCACCTCTCTGTTTAGTTGGGCAGTATGCACAAAGAAATATTGCACAAAAAGTTTATGCCCTACTTGTTCATATTATACAAGAAGATTAATCATATTGCAACCATTTTAACAAAAAAAGTTGCACTTTTTTGTGCAACTTGTTATGAATGGTGAAATTGTTTAGAGATAAACACAATATATTGTTGTTAAATTGAATAAAAGTAGCAGAATTTGTTGTCATTTGTCACAAAGAGCAGAAATTTCTTCTTTTGTAAGATATCGACATTCTCCCATTTTTAAATTTTCGTCAAGGTCAAGCGAACCCATTTTTATCCTCTTAAGTTCAACAACGTTTATTGAAAAATGAGAAAACATCCGTTTGATTTGATGATACATTCCCTGTTTAATAATGACCTTTCCTACCTGATAATCACCGTCAACCGGTTCAAGGCTTGCGCCCAGGCATTTGGCGTCTTTAAGCTCTATTCCTTTTTCAAATTCCCTGATTATTTCATCGTTAAACGGTTTGTCAAGTTTTGCGATATACGTTTTCGGAATGTGATTTTTAGGACTTAATATCGAGTGTGCAAGTTCGCCGTCGTCGGTAATGAGCATAAAGCCTGTTGTGTCTTTATCAAGCCTGCCGGCAGGGAACAGATTTTTACGCTTCATATCGGGCGGTAAAATGTCAACAACCGTTTTTTCTCCTTTTCCGTTTGAAGCTGAAATCACACCCTGGGGTTTATTCATCATAATGTATACATATTTATTATAGTATATTTGCTCGTTATCGCAAAAAAGCACTGCGCCGTTCTCGTCAAACTTTGCCTTTGGGTCTTTGATTGTTTCTTTATTTACCTCTATTCTTCCTCTTTTAATAAGTGCTATTGCATCTTTTCTTGAAATTTGAAGAGCAGTGGCAATTATTTTATCTAATCTTTCCATAATATTTGTTTATTCGTTTTCCTCAAACCCTACTAAAAAACCGTCTTTGGCAGATGGATTGCAAATATCGCCGCCGATAAGTTTTCCTTCACAAACAAGCATATCGGCAACAATGCAGTCACCCTTGCCTTTATAATTTGTGACTGTGTAGGTGTAAAGCGTTGCTTTTTGCCCCTTGTAATCAGTCAAATCAAAGCCTTGATTTTTTTGAATTTGGTTATAGCTGTTATACACATCATTCCATTTCTTAGGAATGGTGATTTCCTTTTGCTCGCAGTCGCTTGCCAGCTTGTAGCCGTATTTGCTTAAATACGCTCGTCTTTCGCTGTCGGTCTTTGCGCTTATTACTGCCGCCACACTTTGCGCTTCGCTCGTATGGTTTGATACAAACGTTATCGATATAACGATAATTCCCACAAGCAAAAGAACTATGCCGAATATCCTTTTCGGCGTTAATTTTAAAGTAAGCATTTTCATAGTATCACCTAAATAATAATATGAAATGCTACTATTGCTTATTCATCTATAATTTTTATATATTGCTTATTTTTTTCTAAATAAATAATATCAACCGTTGCGTCAATAAGTGTTCCGTCAGGAGTGTATTCCTCGCTGTGGATAACCCCGTCTTGCCTTATGTCTGCAAGAATTGAGCCTTTGCTAAACGGTACTAAAAGCTTTAATCTTTTTTTAGTTTGCGGCAATGCATTTTGAATTGCATGGAGCAATTCATCTAATCCCTCGCCTGTTTTTGCACTGATTTTTACGCTCGTTTTAGCGTCTGCAAACGGGAATGCAATGGCAGACGGACTGTGCGTAATGTCACATTTGTTAAATACCGTTATAACGGGAACAGTGATTGCGCCGTCGGGAAAAAGTGATGATAAAATTTCTTTTGTAACGTCGATATTGTCGTAGCAATAAGGGCTTGAGGTGTCGCAAACGTTTAAAATTACGTCTGCGTATGTTGCTTCCTCCAAAGTGGAACGAAAAGCGTCAACAAGCTGGTGCGGCAGCCTTGAAATAAAGCCTACGGTGTCAATAAGCATAATGCTTTGTCCGTTTGGAAGGCTGAGCTTTCTTGCAGTCGGGTCAAGGGTTGCAAAAAGCTTGTCCTCCTGCAAAACTCCTGCATCGGTAAGCTTGTTCATAAGTGTTGATTTGCCTGCATTTGTGTAGCCGACTATTGCGACGGATAAAGCGCCGTTTTTCTTTCTTCTTTCGTGAATCATTTCACGTCTGCTTTTAACCTTGTCAAGCTCCTGCCTGATATTTTGTATTCTTCGCCTGATATGCCTTTTGTCGCTTTCAAGCTTTGTTTCACCCGGACCCCTTGTGCCAATGCCGCCGCCGAGCCTTGAAAGCTGAGTGCCCTTTCCCGTAAGGCGGGGAAGAGAATATTTAAGCTGGGCAAGTTCGATTTGAAGCTTACCCTCCTTTGAACGTGCACGTCCTGCAAAAATGTCAAGAATAAGCGTTGTTCTGTCAATAACTCTTGTGTTTGTTTCGTCCTCAAGATTGCGAATTTGAACAGGTGAAAGCTCGCTGTCTGCAATAATTAAATCAATATTCATATTTTCACAAAAGCGAGTCATTTCATAAAGCGCACCCTTGCCAATATATGTTGCGGCAACGGGAGTTTGCCTTTTTTGAATTGATGTGCCGACTACTTCGGCGCCTGCCGTTTTTGCAAGTTCCTCAAGTTCCTCCATAGAAACCTCGGCGTTAAAATCGCCTGTGTCAACGCTGATTAAAAGAGCACGCTCCTTTTTATCCTCGTTAAATATTTCGTTTTCATTAGTTTGATTATCCATCTGTTCACCCTCTCTAAAGGTGCTTTATTTGTTTACAAGTGCCTGAAGCACCTTGTTTGCAATGGGGCCTGCCGTTTGCGAGCCCGAATTGCCGTATTCCACAAGAACAACAAATGCATACGGGTGCTCCTCATCATCCATAAAGCCAACGAACCAAGCGGTGTTATGCGAATCAATGTTGTCTATTTGAGCTGTACCCGATTTAGCGCAGAGGTGCAAACCTTTATAATTGTAATCGCCGTATTGGGTCTTAACGTTATTTCTCAAAAGCTTTTTCATTTTGCCTGCAACGTCGCTTGAAAGAAGCGGTGTTTCTTTAGTTGTAAAACCAAGGTCAAGCGCCTTGCCTGCCTTTGTCGCAAAGCTTTCCACAAGATTGAGCGAAACCGCCGTGCCGTCGTTTGCGATTGCGCCGGCGAGTCTAAGCATAGCGATAGGGGATACGAGTGTGTCGCCCTGACCTATGCCGGTCCATCCTACATAATCGTCAGCGTCACTTTTTTCAAGGAAAAATCTGCCTGTTGAAGATTGTATATCATTATTAAGCGAAACCGGAGATGTAAGCCCAAGTTCCTTAGCCGTGTCTGCAAGCTTTTGCGGGCCTAATTCAATAGCGATTTGCGCAAAAGTGGAGTTGCACGATTTTGCAAGTGCCTGCTCAAAAGTGAGCGTGCCGTGCCTTGCGTTACATTCGATAGGAGTACCTACACCCGGGTCGTATTCGCCCGTACATTTAAAGGTTCTGTCATAAATGTCCGGAATATTCTCAATAGCGCAAATTGCCGTAACAATTTTGAAGGTTGAGCCGGGGGTGTAAAGACCTGTTAAAAGCCTGTTGATGTATGCGCCTGCATATTCCTCGTTATCGTCTATATCGCTCGGCTTATTTTGCGGGTCGTAGCTTGGGGTTGAAACCATAACAAGCGTTTCGCCCGTTTTGTAGTTGATTACGCCGACTGTTCCTGCTTTGTAATTTGAAAGTGCTTTGTATGCAACATCGCAGGCATCTGCGTCAAGTGTCAATTGCATATCGTTGCCGCTTCCGTTTTTAATAACGCTGTAAATGCCTGTAAGCGAATTATACCCTGTAAGCTTTGCTTTATACACGTTTTGAACGCCTGTTGAAATAAAGCCCTGAAGGTCGCCTACTGCGTGAAGCGTAGCCTTTCTTGTTGTTAACGAATCGTTGTATTCTCTTTTGCCATTGTTTGTTTCGGCAAGGCTTCTGCCGTTTCTGTCGGTGATTTTGCCTGCGCCGATTAGTTCGCCGTTATAGTAAAGGTGGCTGTTGTAAGGTTGCATAACCCAGCTTGAGCCGTCGGTCATAAGGCTGTAAGTTAAAAATCCCAAGCCGAAAACAAAGGCAAACACAAGTATCCAAAGGAAAATACCCCTTCTTGTTATCATTTTCATTTCTTTTTAACACCTCCGAGATAGCTGTAGGTGCGTACGTCACTCGCCTTGATAAATGCCAAAACAAGCCAGCAGCTCATAAGCGAGGTACCGCCTTGGCTGACGAAAGGAAGAGTAACACCCGTAAGCGGTAAAACGTCCGTTATGCCGAAAATGTTGAGCGCACATTGGAAAAGAAGCATTCCTGCGCCTGCAACTGCCGCAATTGAATAAAACGTACTTCTTGCCGCAATTGAATTTACAAGGGCGGAAACTGCAATTGCAACGAACGAGAGAACAAGAACTACTGCAAAAATGTAGCCCCATTCCTCACAAATTACGCCGAAAACGTCATCTGTATAAACAAGATAGTCATCAAAGAATTTGCGTATATTTCCGTTGCCTATTCCAAGGCCTAAAAGACCGCCGGAGGCAATGCCTGTTAAAATATGGGTTTGTTGATATCCTTTTCCGTAAGTATCCTCCCAAATATGGCGGTATATTGAAAAACGTGCCGTAACATACGGTTTGTATTTGATTACAATGGCGCCGCCTAAGCCTGCCGCCGCAACAGCTAAGCCCGCCGTTTTAATATCGCCGGAGTTCATAAATGCGATTATTAAAAATGTGATGAAGAATATGAGCGCAGCACCGAAGTCACGCATTAAGATAAGCGCACCCACGCAGGCAACCGAAAATATAATAAAACGGATTATATTTTTAGAGGTTTGAATTTTTTCAAGCGTTGCCGCACCGACAAAGATAAACGCAACCTTTACAAATTCCGACGGTTGGAGAGTGAATGAGCCAATACCTATCCAGTTTCTTGCCCCGTACTTCTCCGTACCGAATACAAGGTTGATTGCAAGCAAAATTAATCCTGCGATTGCAACGGGTAGTCTCAATTTCATACACAAATCAACGTCGCCTAAAACAAATGTGAAAACGGTATAAGCAACAACGCTGACCGCCAAAATTATTAACTGCTTAAAGCAAGCTTTCGGGTTGACCGAGCCTATAACCGTAAGTCCGACGCCGGAAAGGAAAAATGCAATAAATTCAAGTTCAAAATTTCTTCTGTGAACAATTATATATAAAAGCGTCACATAAACCCATTCAAGCGCAATGAGCACTATATTTGCAAGCATTGCTTTTGTTGAAAAATCATTATGGGCGCTTGCCGCCTCGAAGCCTGTAATAAGTTGAAAAATGCTCAAAACAAACAGCATTGCAAAATTATTAATAGGCTTGATATGCGGTATTTTTTTAGCCTTATTTGCCATTCGTGTTTCTCCTTAATTATTTTTCATAAAATACAAAAACTCTGTCACCGAAGGTGATTGTGTCCTCGTCAAAAATGAGTTGCGGCTGAGTAATAAATCTGCCGTTTAGCTTCGTTCCGTTGTGGCTGTTTAAATCCGAAAGCGCCCAGCCACGAGATGTTAAATGTATTCTTGCGTGCTCGCTGCTGATTGTGTCAAGATTGATTTGTATGTCTGAATTTTGACCCCTGCCGATAAGCACGTCTTTTTTTCTTAAATAAATAGGTCTGTGAGTTTTTACGTCTACCAAAACCGCATAAGCAACATTGCCCGTATTTTGTTTCAATTCGCTCGCCTCATTTCTCATTTGAGTTTTTGAACTTGCCGAAACAGCCTCGGCACATAAAAATTTCAAAGGGATTGAACCTATTGTGATAATATCGCCGTCCTCAATAACGGCACTTCCGTGAACACTTCTGTCATTTAATTTAATGCCTGTTTTGGAAAAAGTGTCCGTTATAACCCATTCCTTTCTCTTCTTTGCAATAACTGCGTGAAAACGTGATACATTCGGCATAGGCAAAACAATATCGTTAGATTTACTTTTTCCTATTGATGTTTCCCATCTGTCAATGTCAATTATAGAACCGTTGTTTTGGTCAACAAGCTGAGCAAGCTTGTGAAGTCTCGGTCTGTTTCTGAATAAAGATATTATGCAGGTGAATAGTATAACTACAGCCAAAACAGGAAGCACATATCTGAGCGCACCTGTCAAAAATGATAAAGCCGTTTCCAATCCGTTCACTCCTTAATTATATATT
>ERZ791914.681-NODE-681-length-29544-cov-5.913663_pt1 | contig 29544 bp, 29 predicted proteins | sample MGYA00510140_ERZ791914 | MGnify/ENA primary metagenome ERZ791914 (study PRJEB30046, sample SAMN00792079) | human gut metagenome | study: EMG produced TPA metagenomics assembly of the A metagenome-wide association study of gut microbiota in type 2... | reverse complement strand
TAAATTAAAGACGGAGTCGCCTTAGGGACCCAGTGATTTAGGTGTCAAAGACAGGACTTAGGTAGATAGGAATATCTGAGTTAAGCGCCGGGCGCCCACCAGTCCTTCAGATTAGTAAAGATCGACCCATGGAACAGGGCGATGTTGCCATCTTTTTTCATCCAGCCTTTTTCAGTCCAATCGCTTAACGTCAATGAAACGGATGTGCGGCTGGCGGAAATAATCGAGGCGATCAAAGTTGCCGTCAGTCGCACCGGCATCGGATTCCATCCTGCGTAGTTGGGTTTGTAGTAAGACTTGATCAAAGAATGCAGAAATGCGCGAAGGCGGCTGTCGATATCTAACGTAAAACAGGCGAGCAGCGCTTCGATGTGACTTTCCTGCTTAAATGTAATGTTTTGGGCCACCTTTTCGTAGACATTAATGTCTTTTCTAATCTCTTTGTGCCAGACATCGTAAGGCAAGACCAACCCTGTACTGTTTTTGATTGTGTAAGCACTGACGTTGGCCATGGTCCCGGTCAGTCCGTCTATGTCCCCCATAGTTCTATTCGGGAGGATGAGACTTAATACGTGCTCTTTGTCCTGAGTATCCCAAAACCGATAAAGGCACAAACCCGTCAGCAGAAGGGTAATTTCTCCGTCAGGCGCTCCGTGTTTAAGCTCCTCTCCTTTCTTGAAAGTACGTTTTCTGCCCAAGCGATTGAAGATTTCGACAACCTCTGCCGGAGCTTCGGGATGGAACCATTGTTCACCAAATAGTATCTGTCTCATTTTCGTCTTTTTTCTTTTTATCGAGATAACTATAACCCCGTATATCAACATGAGATATAAGCGATTCTCCTAAATATCCGCCGTAGTCGCAGTTTAGGATAGGCTCGAAGTTCAAACACCCCACTTAAAATGATACCTGCCACCACCTCAGTGAGTTGTATGCAACCTTCAGCGCCACTCTAGCTCAGTCTGGGAGAACGGCAAACAACCCGTTTTCCTTCTCTTTTAACATGAATAAGGGACTCTCTCCTTGGGTCTGTTGGAAGGATAGAAAACTATATGCCAAATAATTTGCCTCGATTAGAAAAGGCTATTAAGCGAATCATTTGGGAACAGAAGCATAAAGCGCCCAATGAATCTCAAAATTACGTTCAATGGCTGCAGAAAATAGATGTATTCTTTACTGGCCTAACGGCGATCGCTTCTGTCGGCTCCCTGCTTGGGATCGCATTCTATTACGGTCTTAATAATTCAACGAACGAAGCGTCCGGTTTCTTGGTTGGGCTCCACGCAGCTTTATTCTTATTTACGGTAAATATTCTTCTAGGAATCTGTTTTGCTTTTAATCGATTCGTTCTCCATGCCGGTATCCTAAAGTGGATCGTAAATCTCTTAATCCTTATTAGCGCTGCGGCTTATTTCTTTCCGGCGGCTTCAAACTGGTTCGGATACATTAGCTCCAAGGAATTTCTCTTTTTTTCCTTGGCCTCATATTCGTTGGTCTTCCTCAGCGCGAAAGCCCTTGATCTAGCCAATAGCTATCGCATGAATCCTTCTCTGATTCTTGCCTCCAGTTTCATCGTTGTGATTTTCATCGGGACATTCCTTCTCATGCTCCCGAAAAGTACCAAGGAACCCATAGATCTTATCGACGCTTTTTTTATATCTACCAGTGCTGTCTGTGTCACCGGTCTGTCGCCGATCGACATCTCGCAAATATTTACGAATTTCGGCCTTCTCGTTCTCTCGGTCCTAATTCAGATTGGCGGCTTAGGATTAATCGCGTTTACCAGCGTTTTTGCTATTTTTTATGCTGGCTCTACCTCTGTCTACAACCAGCTGCTCATCCGAGACATGATTTACTCCAAATCCATGGATGCCCTTTTGCCTACTCTCCTCTATATTCTCGGCTTTACACTAAGTATTGAAACGATTGGGGCATTTTTGATTTATGTAACTGTCCCCTCCTCCCTATTTACAACGCTATCGGATAAATTAATTTTTTCTGCCTTCCATTCAATGTCCGCCTTTTGTAATGCGGGGTTTTCAAACTTAAAAGACGGGCTAAGTAATGAAGTTCTTCTTAAAGGAAACCAATTTTTCTACTTGGTTATCTGTGCGTTGATGTTTTTAGGATCCATCGGTTTTCCTATTCTCATCAATCTAAAAGATAAATTATTTTGGAAATTAAAAAATCAGCTTTTCCTTTCTACAGAAGAACAGACAAATTTCATTCGCTTTGATTTAAATACGAAGCTGGTTTTAATTACCTCTTCCATCCTGGTCGCGGCAGGAACGGTGCTTTTCCTAATTTTCGAGTATGACGGGACACTCAAAGACATGAGTTTCTTCACAAAAATTGTCCAGTCATTGTTTAATGCTATTCTTCCAAGAACTACGGGTTTTGCTTCCGTCAATCCGGCAGATTTCCAGCCTTCCACAATTCTTCTCGTCTGCCTTTTGATGTGGATCGGCGGATCCTCCCAATCCATGGCCGGAGGTGTAAAAGTCAACACGGTAGCAGTTCTATTCTTAAACCTTAAAGGCATTATCACAGGCAGCGATCAAACCGGAGCTTTTCATAGAGCTATTTCCGAAAAGGCTGTTCTGCGCGCATACGCCGTAGCATTCATCGCCACCGTTTGTGTATTTGTATTTTCTTTTATCCTGATTCTCCTTGAACCCGGACAGCCGATCAGAAGCATCATTTTTGAAGTTATGTCGGCTCTATTTACTGTTGGTTCATCCCTCGGATTAACACCGGTACTTTCAGGAGAGTCGAAGTTTGTTCTTTGTATTGCAATGTTTTTAGGGCGTGTCGGACTACTTTCTATCCTTATAGGATTATTAGGCCACCGCGGAGCAAAGGGCTGTTCTTTCCCAAACGAACACATCATCATTAATTAACTGTGAAATCCATATGAAATATCTTGTTATCGGTTTAGGCACCTACGGACGTGAGCTGGCTATCAATTTATCTTTACAAGGCAATGAAGTTATCGGTGTAGATCATCGATCGGAAAACATTGAGGCAGTGAAAGAACAACTCATGACCGTTTACGAACTTGACGCCAAGGATGAGAATTCTTTGAAGCTGCTTCCTCTTAAAAACATGGACATTGTTATCGTTGCTATCGGAGAGGATTTCGGCGCAAGTTTAAAAACGGTTGCCCTCTTGAAAAAGAACGGTGTCAAGCACATTTATGCCAGAGCCATCGACAACCTTCACCAGTCTATTCTTGAAGCATTTAATCTTGAACGCATCTTGACGCCGGAAAAAAGAGCTGCAAACGATTTAACGCTGGAACTCAGTCTGAACACCCAGTGCAGTACTTTTAACATCACAAAAGACTTCATGGTGTTGAAATTTACAGCGCCGGAAAAATTCGTCGGACACAGCTATCGGAGCATTAATTTCTCTCGGTTTGGCTTAGTCCTTATTTCTGCTGTTAGAAAAGTTACCGAAAATAATTTACTTGGACTTTCTTCTTCAAGAGAGGAAATCTTAGATTTGGAGCGCAAATCGATGGAAGAAAAAATCGCCTCCCGTGACGAAATCATCGTAATGGGGACAAGAAAAAATATCACAGACTTTCTTTCTTCGGTTCAAACAAACTGAGAAAATGGCGGGTTCACGATTTTTTTCGAAAACGGAACAGGGGGCGGCAGCGAGAGTGTTCAGTAGTTAACGAGCCAATTTTTGGAATTAGCGTAACTTTAGGAACATAAAGCGTTAATCCTAAGGAGACATTCGTTATGTATGCAAAACTCACTCTTTCCGCCGCTTTTGTTGCACTTGCCTTTAGTCACAACGCATTAGCGGCCGACCATAACCTTTCTGCCGATATATTAGTTGTCGGAGCAGGCTCGGCTGGCTTAACGGCAGCCGTGCAAGCTGCAGAAAAAGGCAAGAAAGTTATCCTTTTGGAGAAAAATCTCGGAGTCGGAGGCAGCTCGCAGTTTGCTGAAGGATTGTTTGCAGTCGGCTCAGAATGGAATCGTCTGAGAAGCGATCCTCTTACCAAAGAAGAAGCTTTCAAAACCTTAATGGAAAAACACGGCTATGTGATTGATGCCGCTAAAACCAAAGACTATGTTGAAGGCAGCGCTGAAAACATCTCCTGGCTCGCCGGTCACGGCATCAAATTTGAAGTTGTGCGCATGACGCCGTGGGAGGCCGCAACCTGGCACGTCATCAGTGATTACAAAGGCACAAATCACGGCGCAGGCTTAATCAAAGGGCTCAAAGATGCTGCCGACAAGGCCGGCGTAGAAACCAAGCTAGGAACACCTGCCACTGAACTAATCCTGAATAAGGAAGGCGCAGTCGTCGGTGCGAAAGCTGCAGATAAGAAAGGCAATACCTACACCATCAGCGCAAAAGCCGTCATTCTTGCGACCGGCGGCTTCGGCGACGATCCGCAGAAAGTCAAAAACTGGGCTCATCGCGATCCTGAAGGCTGGAAGAGCTCTGTACCTATCGGGAAAACCGGTGACGGCATTGTCATGGCAACGAAAGCCGGTGCAGCCATGGGCAATGTTTCCTTTGTTCAGCACCTCGGCACGGAGGGTAAAGGCATTAAGTTCCTGGGAAACCTCTATGCCACATCCTGGCAGCCTTCAGCTCTTTGGGTAAATTGTGACGGCAACCGTTTCAGCAACGAAGATGTCGCCTTCTCCTTTGCTCAGGCTGCCAACGCGATCTATGCTCAGCCTCATCACTACGGCTGGTCAATTTTTGACGACAGCCAAGTCCAATACATGATGAAGAAAGGCGTGGACTCCGGCATCGGCGTATTGGTACCGGTCGGTCAGAAACTGCCGAATCTGCAGAAAGAGATTGATGATGCAGTCACTGTTAAGAGCGATGGATTTAAGACCGCTGATTCCGTTGCTCAGCTTGCCAAAGAACTCGGAGTTCCGGAGGCCAACCTTCAGAAAGCTGTGGAACAATACAACAAGGCTTGTGAGGTCGGTCATGACGGTGAGTATTACAAAGAAAAGACTTATCTTCGTCCGTTGAACACCAAGAAACTTTATGCCATCAAACTGAAAGCCTATTTCTTCAGCTCCTACGGCGGTCTGAACACCAACCGCAAACATCAAGTTCTGGATAAGAACAATAAACCGATCAAAGGGCTTTACGCCACAGGTCTTGAAGTGTCTGATATGGTCGGACCGACTTATTCCACTTGGTCTTCGGGACATGCCTTCGGATTTGCTTCTTACTCCGGCAGACACGCTGCCTTAAATGCGATAGACGAAATGAAGTAATCCGAAAAATTTAAGCGCCGAAATCAGCGCCCAAAATCGAAAAGGTCCGAGGCGAAAAACCCGGACCTTTTCTCCACCCGTTAATGAAAGCTATTTAGTGACAGCCGCATCCACAGCTTCCGCCGTGTTCTTCATGACCATGACCGCTGCATCCGCAGCCACCCTCGTGTTCTTCATGACCGTGGCCGCCGCATCCGCAGCCGCCAGCATGTTCTTCATGATGATGGCCTCCACAGCCGCAGCCACAACCGCCGGTACCTTCAGGCTGAAGGGTTCCTGCAATCAGAGCCTCAATGACTTCGTCAGGGTTGCCAGTGACGCCGGGAAGTACATCAATACCGCTCTGAGCCAAAGAAACCAAAGCGCCTTGACCAATGCCACCGCAAATAACAGCCTGTACACCTTGAGCGGCTAAGAATTCAGCCAGCGCTTCATGACCGGAAGCTTCGCTGTCAATCACAACACTTTCAACAACGCCCTGGGGCTGTACGTCAAAAATCTTGAACTGAGGAGCTTTGCCAAAATGCTGGCAAACAACGCCGTCTTCGTAAGGGATGGCAATACGCATTTTTAATTCTCCAAAAAAAATTGTTCGGGAATTGTATCAAGGTTATCCATTTAGATTAAATGGTGACAACCCGATGAAAATTCAAGAACGGAAAATGCAAAAAAGTTTGTCTACGCCGAAAATGGTGCTTAGCAATGAGTCGTTACGTCTGAATAGAACAATAATTCATAGAATTACGGCTCACAAAATTGATCCTTAAATCATGTCTCTCACCGAAAAGCTTTTTAAAGTCAAAGAGCGGGGCTCGTCGACTAAGACAGAATTCTTAGGTGCCGTCTCAGCCTATCTCGCAGTTTGTTATCTTTTTATCGTGGTTCCCGGCATGCTTGCTGACGCAGGAATGCCTATCGGAGACGCAACGGTGGCAACCATTTGGGCAGCCGTTCTCGGCACCCTAATGATTGCTTTTATCGCGAACTATCCCGTCGTTGTAGCTCCGGGGCTCGGGATTTCAGCGTATTTTGCGTATTACGTCTGCGGGGCCATGGGACTCTCTTGGCAAGCTGCGTGTGCAGCCGTAGTAATTTCCGGTTTTGTTTTCTTTATCTTGACGGTCACACGGGTTCGACAAGCCATCATTAAAGCAATCCCGCTGGACCTAAAACTCGCCATCGTTGCGGGTATCGGCGCCTTTATCTCCATCATCGGTCTCAAGAACGCCGGTATCGTCGTTGCAACGCCTTCTACAATGATCGGACTCGGCAATATGATGCAGCCTCAGGCTTATTTGACGATTCTCGGTGTTGTGCTCGCAGGTTGGATGATGGCCAAAGGCATTCGTTTAGCAATGCTGATCACGATTCTGATCGTTGCGGCCTTAGGTATTGTTACAGGTGTCACTCCGACAGACGGAATTCACAATCTTTTCTCAGGCAGCTTCAAGATCTTCCCGACGGAAACGATTTTCCAAGTGGATTTCAAACAGATGCTAACCGTCGGTATTGTGGGCGTACTCTTCTCTATCACGATGGTGGACTTGTTTGACAATATGTCGACCCTGATCGGCTTGTCCTACCGCGCCGGCTTCATGGATAAGCAAGGCAATATTCCCGGCCTCGACCGAGCCCTGATTTCCGACTCCATCGCCACCATGGGCGCCGGTCTTATCGGTACTCCGACTTCTACCGCCATCCTTGAAAGCGCTGTCGGCATTGAAGCCGGTGCAAGAACCGGCCTCTGCGCCCTCTTCCTGGCAGGCTTCTTTGCTCTGACGCTGTTCGTCGCTCCTTTGCTGACCTTAGTTCCGGCTTTTGCGACTGCCTGCGTTCTGATCATCGTGGGTTACATGATGCTTCAAGGAACGGCTTCGAGAATTAATTTCTCGGATATCACCACGGGTCTGCCCTGCTTCTTAACCATCTTCATGATGCCGTTTACCTTCAATATTGCCACCGGCTTGGCTTTCGGCGTCATCAGCTTCGTGCTTCTGAAGCTCTTAGCGGGTAAGAAAGAAGAAATTACGCTGACCATGGCAGTTTTGGCAGTAGTTTTTGTGGGTATTTTGATCTCCCACTAAGATGCGGAAACTAACCGTTTCGAACAAAAGTTTTCAACCGATCGGACAGGAATGCCTTATCCTTGTCCGATCTGTTTTTATATGATTTCAAAAATTAAAGATGAACAGCATGCAGGAAACAAAAGCTGAACTGACTCTCGACCACTTCGGTAGTGATCCGATCACCCGTGTTGAAAACGCCCTTGCCGGTTTAAGAGAAGGCAAAGGCGTCGTCGTTCTTGACGACGAAAGCCGCGAAAACGAAGCCGACTTAATCTACTCTTCCGATCATCTGACAGAAAAGCAAATGGCTCTGATGATCCGTGAATGCTCCGGCATCGTCTGCGTCTGCCTTCGTGACGAAGACTGCAAACGCTTAGAACTTCCTCAGATGGTTGCTTCTAACTCCAACACTCAGGGTACTGCTTTTACGGTATCCATTGAAGCTGCTCACGGCTGCACTACCGGCGTCAGCGCTAAAGATCGCGTCACTACGATCAAAGCAGCAGCCAACCCGAATGGCAAACCTGAAGACCTCCTTCGTCCCGGCCACGTTTATCCGCTTCGTGCTCGCTCCGGCGGCGTGTTAGAGCGCAGAGGCCACACTGAAACAACCGTCGATTTGATGAGAATTGCCGGTCTGAATCCTTGCGGTGTTCTTTGCGAATTGATGAACGAAGACGGTACGATGGCTCGTCTGCCTGAGGCATTGGCTTTCGCAAAGAAACACGACCTTCCGATCATTACGGTTGAAGATCTGGTTAAATATCGTCGGGAAAAGAACGTCTAATCATTAAGTTAGCCAGCCGAAGAAGTTTCTTCGGCGGTAAATCGCATGATTTTTGGAGGCTTCCGATATGGAATCGGGGGCCTTTTGTATTTCCGGCTGCTGCACCTCTCACGTGTCTCAGCCTTCTTTGTAATACTTCAGCCTGAAGATGGTTGCACCTAAAGACGCGGCCACAATGATCAGAATGCCTAAGAAAGTGAACGTATCTGGAACTTCGTCAAAGAACAGATAGCCAAATATTACTGCGAAGATCACGGCACTGAACTGCAGAGAAGCGCACAGAAGCGTTTTGCCTTTCTTCCAGCCAATGTTTTGTGTCCATTGGCCGAGTGCCGTGAAGACCCCCATGAGCAGAACTGGAACCGAGAATACGTGTTCTGCCCGCAGTCCTGTTGAAAACATCAAAGTAGCCGCCCCACCGGATAAGGTACACGCCAAGGCAAACCAAAAAAGCGTCCTAATTGGCGGTTCTCCTTTCAGGCCCAGCAGTCTCAAGGAAATACTTGAACCCGAACTCAATGCTCCGGATAAAAGACCGAGGCCAACATAAAGAGCGTTTTGATCAGCAACATCAGGTCTGAGCACAAGCAAGACGCCCGCAAATCCGATTATCAAAAAGACAAACAGCATCCAAGGAATCTTTTTGCCTTTGAACTGGTACCAGCCGAACACCCAAAGTCCTAGAAACAATGGCCCCGTGTATTGGAGCGTCTGAGCCGTAGAAAGAAGAATATGCCGAGCAACCAAAATATTGATGCTCAAAGCTCCGACTCCGCACAAAGCACGAGAGAGCTGAAGTGCCGGTTCATGCGTCTTAAGCGTAGTTTTTGTGGCTGCGACAAGACAGATCGCCACTGTCAAGACAACGATGGATCGCAAAAGGAAGATTTCGTAGAAGGCCATCGACACCGGCATCGCTTTGATAGAGACGTAGGCGCTACTGATAAAAAATGTCGATAAAACGATCCAAAAAGATCCCATAGCTGTATTTCTGTATCTTCATCCCAGAGATAAAGAAATATACCGTGGACCACAACGTTTTCTTAATTTTTGAACAAAACAAAACCGGCGTCTGCTGAATATCTCAGCCGTCACGCCGGTTCTAAACCTCTAAGGAAAGGTTACTTCTTCAATGTCAGCAATTCACCGGAGAACTGACCGAGCCATCCGTCACCGAATGCATCGTGTGCATAGTGACGGAATTCGTTGCCTGCCTGCTGAAGTTCGAGTTCGTTTTCAGGCGTCATATCGCCGGTGCCAAAACCCAGCATGTCTGTAACGAATACCAAAGTACGAACTTCTTTGTCATTCTTCATGACCGGAGCAACGAGGAAGAAGTCATTGGCTTCAACGTTCTTACGGTCAGCGCCGAAGAGCTTGAAGTAATCATTAGCACGAAGGATGTTCGAGCAAAGAATGATCTTCGGGCTCTTTTCAGCGACTGCAGCCTGGAAAACCTGACCTCTCTGAGCAATGAGGAAGTTCAGGAAATCGCGGTAAGAAGGCAGTCCGGTGTACTTAGCCATTGTGACTTCGCCGTCAGGCGTCGTAACAGCGAGTTTTTCCATCCAGGCGTTCGTTGTAATCATTCCGGTGCAGAGCGGAGAAGCACTCAGCAGAAGAATCGGCTGTTTGTCTTCCTGTCCTTCGGGTTTGAAAACAAGAGAAGTTTCTGCTTCAGGATTGCCTGTAATGCTATTAATCAAACGAGTAACGGATTCGGTGCACGGGCATGTTGTCGGCAGTGCGCGCTTTAAAGCATCAATATTCGTAACCGGATTTGCAAAGACTTTTTCCGGATCGATCGGCAGCGGGCAGCGAGCGCTGTGATCTACGACCAGCCAGATCGGGGCATTAGGGTTGCCGCCCATGCAGCCGGAAAAAGAGCTGATGTATTGAGTAAATAACTCAGGAACTTGAACCATTTCGATATCCTCCAATTAAAAATATTCTTCTTTTCGCGCCCCCGACTTTGTGCGAGAAAAACACTCGCTCATCCGAAGCTACTCATATATGAGCAACACTCAGACGAAACCTTCAAAATCGGCTGACTCGGAACAATTATTTCTTGCTGCGGCCGCAACCACATCCGCAGTCTGTGGCAACTTCTACTTCTGCATCCATCAGAGCTTCGGTTTCAGCCTGTTCAGCTTTTTCCTTGTCTTTCTTTTCGGCCTTGTGACTTACAGGACCGCAGTCGGTAGCAGCCTCGACTTCAGCGTCCATCAGAGCTTCGGTCTCGAGTTGTTCTTTCCTTTCTTCGTCTTTTTTATCTGCTTTGGTCATTGATGCTCCTCAAACATAGTTTTTGTTGAGGCCCTTCGCCTCAATTCGTACTTCACGATTCACTTTAACCTCTGAGGACTGAGATAGGTGTGAAGAGGGCCGAAAACGGGCATGGAGATATCATCCCATTACCCTTCGCTTCTCCAGAAAGAATGAATGCTTTGCCAATATGAGCGGCTACGAAGGTCTAGGTGCTGACCTAATCCAGTTGGGTTTTCGGATCAAGGAAAAAGTATTTAGGAATGTCGGCATCCTCACATGCGTCGGTATCGCACCGACAAAAACCTTAGCCAAATACTGCAACCATTTGGCCAAACACTACGCCGGGCTTAAAGGTGTGTGCAATTGGCTCGACTTAACGCCTCAAAGACAGGCAAAGGCGCTTGCCTGCGAACCTGTCTCTGAAATTTGAGGCATCGGCAGGCGTTACACCGAGCATCTCGGCAAGATGGGCATTCGTACCGCCTTGGATTTAGCCTGTGCAGATGCAGAAGCCATCCGTGATCGGTTCGGTATTACGCTTTCTATGACGGTACGAGAACTTCAGGGAACGTCTTGTATTCCGTTGGAACTTGTAAAACCAAAAAGACAGCAAATTCTGCGAAGCCGCAGCTTCAGTCATTTGATCTGCGACAAAGACGAATTGCTTGACGCCATCACTTTCCATGCATAGGAATGCGGAAGAACCTTGCGCCACGAGGGTATGGTGGCGCACACCGTCGGTATTGTCTCCTTTCCGCCGGCAGGACGTCCAGCAGCACGCTTATCCGTGTGTGGGACTTCCCTACCCGATCTCGGACACCAATACGATCATTCACTGTGCCCGACGGCTGCTCAATCAAAGTTACCGCAGAGACTTCCTCTATAAACGCACCGGCGTCTACGTCGGTGAAGTCGTTCCGAAAGATGCCGTCACCAAGGATCTTTTTGAAGAGCCGGAGACAGAACAGCAAATCATCTGTGAACTGATGGACTCCATCAACACGCGCTACGGTAAAAATACGCTCTGCTTTGCGGCTTCTAAATTAGGAAAAGACACTTGGGAAATGTCTCGCGCACGTTTAAGTCCCGGATATATCACCTGCTGGAAAGACCTGCCTCGCATCGGGCCGCTCTTAGAAGAAATCGTTCCGTTCTGATCGACACATCGAAAATTCAAACCGACGGGAAAGCCAAAAGCTCGCCTGCCGATTTCGTGATCTCAATAAGCTGTTGTCAGAGAAGACCGGTCAGTACCACGGTAACAATCAGAAGCGGCGACAGAATACCGATCACGATACGAATTGCCCAGAGCAGCCAAGACTGCACGGGACCGGCACTGGTAAGCTGCTTAGCCGTCACCTTCCAGGCAATCCAAGCCGCTGCCACGCTGAAGCCAATTTCAGACAGCGGCATACCGACATTGCTCGTCAGGAAGTCGAGCAAATCAAACACGTTCTTGCCGAACATCTTGAAGTCGGACAGGGATCCGAAGCTCAGAGTGCAGAAAAGGCCGATGAACGCAGCCAAAGCCGTTGTGATCCAAGTCACGGCCGCTCGGGACAGACGGGTATAGTCCAAAAGTGAAGCCACTACGGCTTCAAGCATGGACATGGAGCTCGTAATCGCCGCCACAACCAAGCAGAAATAGAAAAGAATCGCAAAGAAAACACCGAACGGCATCTGCGAGAAAATCGCCGGCATCGTCACGAATGTCAGACCGGGACCGGCAGTCGGAGACAAATTAAAGGCAAACACGGCAGGCATTACCATTAAGCCGCCGAGCACAGCAGCCATGATCGCCAGGAATGCAACCCAAGCCGTAGAGGTTAAAAGATTGACTTTCTCGGAGAGATAGCCGGCATAAGTTACCATCACGGCCGCGCCTAAAGACAGCGAGAAGAAAGTAAATCCCATCGCGTTAAAGATCGCAGACGAGGTAAAGCCGCTCCAGTTCGGTTTAAAGAGATATTCCAGACCTTTAACGGCGCCGGGAAGCGTTAATCCTCGGACAATTAAGATGAGCATGAGGATAAAGAGCACCGGCATTAGGAATTTAGCCAGTCGTTCGATCCCTTTCTGTACGCCTAATGAAACAATCTCCGCGTTGGCGAGCAAGAAGATGATCTGATAGAAGTACGCTAAGGCGCCGTTGCTCACAAACGAACCGAAGTTTTTATTGAGTTCGTCCGCATTAGAGACAATTCCGGTTCCTGTGAACGCGTCGATCAAATATTTGATACACCAGCCGCCGACGCAGGAATAAAAGCAAAGAATCGCAAAAGCGGTAACGACACCGACCGCGCCGAACACGCCCCAGTGCTTGCCGACCACTTTCTTTAATGAGCCGATCGCACCCATTCTGCCCTCTCGGCCGATGACGTACTCGCTGATGAGCATCGCCACACCGACTGTAAAGGTAAAGAGCAGATAAGAGAGAAGAAAAACAGAACCGCCGTTATTGCCGGCAAGATAAGGGAATTTCCAAATCGCGCCCAAGCCGACGGCAGAGCCTGCACTTGCCAGAATGAATCCGATTCTGGATCCCCATGTGGAATTTGAAGCCATAGTCTTAATCTTGTTGGTTTAGCTGCTGTATATGTTACAGGCTGAAACCATCACCAGAAGGATCCGAAACAACAGAATGATCAGCGGCCGTCCGGTCGACCGCTTCGACACGTATCTTCAGAGACAAAAACCTTGTCAATCAACTGATTGTTTTTATCGACATGTTCGATTTCGTAAGCAGGAAATCCTTCTTTGAATCGGTCTCTGAACTGCTGGTTCAGACAAACACCGTTAAAGCCTCCGGTCACCAAGCGATGTTTATCTTCCTGAGAGAAGTTAGCGGCAAGATTCTGAGTATGTTTGATGCGGTAGCGGATCACACCGTCTTCAGAAATACCCAGAGGCGTGACTTCGTAGCCGTCCTCACTTTCGATTTCAGGAATTTTGGCGTAAGGCGTTTTAAGGAGCTGCTGAGCCGTCTTCGGCTGATCGTGCAGGATTGAACCGATCGCCGGAAGCAGGTCTCTGGAGATATACGTTGAATTCAGGTTTTTATCGAAATTCAGGCAAGCTTTGGTTTGAATCTTCGCACTGTCAAACCGCGTCCCTTCTCCGTCTAAAAATTCGTAGTTTACGTTTCCGATGCTGTGGTCGTAATAGGACGGCGCTTCAACACAAGTTAATCCGAGCAGGAAGGTTTTGAAGTATTTCTTTTCTGCGTCTGTAAAAGAAGGGCCCTTGCGTGCAGCAAAATTTAAACGCACGTTGATGTTGGATTTTTCGTCCTGACCTAAGACAGAGGCTTTGACTCCTTCGAGCGAAGCAGAATTTGCTGTGAGTGCGGAAGCAAGTTTTTCGTTTAGGGCTTCTACGCTAAGTGCTTTTGAGTTTTGAGCTTCCTGTTTATCCGGCTGAATTTCTCCGGATTGGGTTCCGACAAATTCATAAGCCAAAATAAAAACGGCACCGACTCCGGCAATCACATAGCGATAATCCACTCCGAACCACTTCACTTTTCATTCCTCCGAACGCTCTGAGACTTACAGTCTTATATTAGTAACTTTTCTTCGCGGACAGAGCCCGAAAATCAATTTTGAGTTGCAATTTCGTGTACCTTAAATGCGCATAGAAAGGAACACAGTTGGATTTGAATCTGTATGCTTTCCTGAAAATTAACGGAGGTCTGCATGATCAAAAAAACTCTTCCTTTTCTTTTGGCTGCCGCTTTAGGCCTATCTGCTTCTGCCATGGTTCAGGCTGCCGGTACGGCGCCGAAATCTAAATCCGTGCCTTTATCTCAGCAAGTTCAGGATCTCAGAGAGACTGTACTTCAACTCCAAAAGCAAGTGGACTACCTTGAGATGCTGGTTCCGCCGTCCACAGCAGTTTTAATGCCGGACGCAAGAAAGCTATCCAGTATCCGTGTTAACGGTGCAACATTCCTAATGTCCATTGACAAACCTTCCGGAAACGCAAAAGGCAGTGATTTTGTTCTCACTATCGTCAACCCGCAAAGTATTACTTATACCAATGTCGCTTTTGATATCCGCGTGTACGGAAGGGACGCCAACGGGGACCCGAACGCTTATACAAACGCTCTGTTGGTTTCCCGTGTCACGCCGGCTCTCGCACCGGGCCAGACAACACAGTTCCGTTTTGCCGTACCGGGCATGTCGCCTGAAGACTTCACGGCCGCTTATGTTGCTTCCATGACCTTCGGGGGGATTGCCTCCCCTGCAACAGAATAGCCACTCGCTGAAAAATCATCTCAATCCGAGGCTCAAAAGGCTTCGGATTTTTTTATTTGGACAGACAGATAAGCATTAGAAGACAGATTTTATAAATTATTCAAATTGTTACCGAATACCTCTTTTGGGATACTTGTCACAAGAGCGTAAAAACCGTACCGCAAAATCATTCCTTTGTTGTTAGATGAAACCCTTAACTAACGGGGATTTATCCCATTTATTAGGAGTGACTGAATGAAAAAACCATTATATAAAGTACTGTACGTGCAAGTTCTTGCAGCCATTGTTATCGGTGTTCTTTTAGGTTTTTTCTTCCCGGATATCGGCGCATCCATGAAACCGCTCGGGGACGGTTTCATTAAGCTCATTAAAATGCTCATCGCTCCGGTGATTTTCTGCACTGTCGTCATTGGAATCGCGGGAATGGAAGACATGAAGAAAGTCGGGAAAGTCGGAGGTTTAGCCCTTCTTTACTTTGAAGCCGTCACAACGCTTGCCCTATTTGTCGGACTCTTTTTAGTAAATATACTGCAGCCGGGCGCCGGAATGCATGTTGACCCTGCAACATTAGATATGAATTCCGTCTCGATGTATGCAACAGCCGAAAAGCCTCAGTCGACTTTGGACTTTCTGTTTCATATCATTCCCTCCTCCGTTGTCGGGGCCTTTGCGCAGGGCGACATTCTCCAAGTCTTGTTCTTCTCGATCATTTTCGGCTTTGCCCTCCAGTTCTTGGGCGGCTCCCGTCACCCAGTCTACGAACTTATTAAAAAAGGATCCGACATCCTTTTCCTCATGATCAACTGGATCATGAAGGTCGCGCCAATCGGGGCTTTTGGTGCCATGGCATTTACAATCGGCAAATACGGCATACACTCTCTGCTACCGTTAGGGAAACTAATGCTGGTTTTTTATGCCACCTGCTTATTTTTTGTTTTGGGCATCCTCGGTGCGATTTGTCGCTTCAACGGTTTTTCAATTCTTCGCTACCTGGCCTATATTAAAGAGGAACTTCTCATCGTTCTCGGAACCTCGTCTTCCGAAGCTGTCCTTCCTCAAATGATTACCAAAATGCAAAAAGCCGGCGTCAGCCGTTCCGTCACTGGTCTTGTAATTCCGACCGGATATTCGTTCAATCTCGACGGAACAGCGATTTACCTTACGATGGCGGCGGTGTTTATTGCACAGGCCTGTGACATCCAAATGACCTTCACTCAGCAGGCGACGCTGTTAACGGTTCTCCTTTTAACTAGTAAAGGAGCGGCCGGCGTTTCAGGATCCGGATTTATCGTGTTAGCTGCAACTCTTTCTGCCGTCGGCGACATCCCCGTCGCCGGTTTAGCACTAATCCTCGGCGTGGACCGTTTCATGAGCGAAGCAAGGTCCATTACCAACATGATCGGCAACGGTATTGCCTGTGTTGTCGTCGGTCGATGGGTGGGAGAATTAAACAAAGAACAGTTAACCGATACGTTAAGTAAAAAAGGCAAAGACGTAAATCTCTTGGACGAGCTCGAAGACGAGATCGAATCAGAAATCGGAGATGTCCTTTCTCCTCAGCAGGCTTTGGCTCCGATATCTATCAAAGAATCAGCCGAACAAAGATAATTTTTCAAAAATTTGACAGTTAAAAAGCCTTGGAACCCACAAAAGGATCCAAGGCTTAATTAATGCCGTTATGGTTAACCGCAGTTAACAACCATTGACCTTCCGGATCAGGCCCTTAAACATTTCAAATCCGATCTCAAGAGCGGCCTCATCAGCATCGAAATCCGGCTGATGATGACCTGCCGTTCGATCGGCCCCGATCACAAAATAAATACATTTTCCGAAAAGCTGCTGAATACGCTTAATTATGATCGAGGCATCTTCAGAGCCTCCAAAATCGGAGTGAGTCGTGACTGCTTTAACAAGGGGACATTGACTTGCAACCTCTTTGAGATATTCAACAAGCTCCGGGTCATTCTTGATGTCATATACCGTCCCAAGATCTTCAATAGAAAGTTGAACATCCAATGACTGAGCTGTTCCTTTGAGTATTTCTTGAGTTCTCTTCACTAGGTAGTCATTAACCTCTGTCGTTTCTCCTCTGAGATCAATCTCCATGTAAGCTTGATCCGGAATAATATTTCGGCCGCGTCCGCCTGAGAGCTTTCCAACATTGATCCGAGACGCTCCTTTACTGCTTCTTGAAATCCCCTGAAGGAGCATGAACGCCGAACAGGCTGCTGCAAGGGCGTTTTTCCCTGCTTCGGGTTCACTCGCACAGTGCGCAGCCCGACCTTTGAAATCAACATTGAACTTGGTTCCGCACAGGAAGCCATAAGGATCAATGACAACTTCACCTGTACGAGCCATCATTCCGACGTGTGCGGCTGCAAAATAATCGGCCTCATCCAACAAGCCTGAAGCCGAAACCGCTCTGGCCCCGCGAGAACCTTCTTCCGCTGGCTGAAAAAGAAGAATAATCTTTCCTCGAAGTTTGGCTCGCTGTTCGGAAATCCATCTTGCAAGCACTAAACCGATTGCCGTATGAAAATCGTGTCCGCAGGCATGCATACAATTATCATGCCTCGAACGAAAACCCAGCAGATTCGGCAAATGCTGAGCGTCCTCCGTTTCCTGAATCGGAAGAGCATCTATATCAAAACGCAAAACGAACGTTGGTCCGGACTTATGAGTCTCAAAAGTCGCCATTACGCCGGTAAATTCGTCAAGAATGTGAATGAACTCTTTGGGAACGCCATTGTTTAAAGCACGTTTCGTACTGCTTTTGACCTCTTCTTCATCTCGATTCAAAACGAAAGCTTCGTTCAAGATCTCCTTGCCAAGTCGTAGCTTGAACGGCAAAGTCATCAACTGCTGATAGATGTACCAAGTCGTCTGGAACTCGGTCCAAGCTGTCTCAGGATAGGTGTGCAAGTTTCGTCGGTGTTGTTTGAGGAGTTGTGTTATTTGTGACATATTCAATAACCTTTCACACCGTGGAATCCTTTCTTTGCGAAGGTTGGCACGGTGTGAAACAGTGGTTCTTATGAAAGCATGCAGTGCTAACGATGTTCTCGAATCACTTCCGCCATTCGGGATAAAGCTGTCGCAACCGTCCGACGGTCTGGACCGTAGGAGAAGCGAACCCAATGGCTATAAGGTTCTTTAGTCGGACGGCTGCGGTAAGGACGAACATCAAAGAAATGACCTGGCACAGTGATAACCTTTTTCTTGAGGCATTCATGGAAGAAGTAATCTGCATCCGTTAGTTTTCCCGGAAGGTTCTCAAGCGAGGCCCAAACATAAAAAGTGCCTAGAGGCTGCGGATCGGGGACTCTTATTCCAATGGATTGGAGTCCGTCAATCATGAGCCTGCGTTTAACTGCAAATTCTTTTCTTGTGGCAAGCAATTCAGCTTCTGCGTGTCCGGAAGAAAGCTCTTCAATTGCCGCTCTCTGAACGATCGTCGACGGACCGCCGTCAACAGCGCTGGCAGCTCTGTTAACCATTTCAATTAAGTATTTGGGTCCAACCATCCACGCAGCTCTCCAACCGGGATAGCGAAATCCTTTAGTCAGTCCGTCAAAGACAACTACAGGATCTTTATTAACATCTTCGATAAACGGCAGCACCGAAACCGCTTCTTTCGAGGGTGAACCATCCTCTTCATAGGCAAATGTCGCATAAAATTCATCACATCCGAGAAGACAATTTTCTTTACGGCAAATGTCCACATAGTTAGCTAAAGATCCTCCTTTTACTGATTGACCGGTAGGATTGCATGGATTTGAGAAGATATAAGCGTCCGGTCTGTATTGTTTAATGAATTCGGAAAATTCAGTGTCGGAAACCATGAAACCATTTTTCTCTTGCGCCCTTAACTCAATCAATTCGCAAGAATGACGCAGAGGGTACAAGTAATCTTCATAAGCGGTATAGTCCGGATTTTTATAGGCTATCCGGCTGCCGTCTTTGAAAATACTAAATAGGCGCGTCAAAGCTAACCGTCCGCCGGAAGCAAAAGATATGTTTTCCGCCGAATACGGTTTCAGACCACGACGATAGGTTCTATTAATCCAATCAGCGACCGCAGCTCGAACCTCCGGGGTTCCCCCGACCGGACCGTAAGCGGCGTCGATCGGTTCTTCTAAGCTGACTGAATTAATTCTCGGAGGCGCTCCCGTGATCTCTCCGACCTCCGGCTGCCCCTGACCGACATTGCACCATTCCGGATGCCCATTGTAAAAACCAAGCTTGGAGGCTTCATGGATTGTCCAAATCACACCCATATACGGGACAAATCTGACCATAGGAAATAAAGATGAGGGATTTTCAAACATATAGTCTCCAAGAAAACAAGGACTTCGGAATAGTTTCCTTCATGTTAGGAAAAAGTAGAACTCATGAAAATGCATGATTTCTAAATCCTAAGTTGTTCTTTCGTACAACTTGCTCATTGGTATTATTACCAAGACTTAATTGTAGGAGTCGCTATGAAACTGTACGACCGAAAACTCAGTTGGAAGATTTTTTGTTTAATAGGTCAAGGTCGAACACTGAGTCATGCTGCGCAGGAATGCGGAATTGACCTGCCCTATGCCTCGAGGCTGATTTCCAAATTAGAAGACGAATTAGGTTTCTTCTTAGTACTTCATCGTCCGCGCCCGATGAAACTCAGTGAAAACGGAATAAAGATTTTTCCGTTCGCTGAAGAATTCGTTGCCGCGCAAGACCGTCTTGAAAATGAATGCCGGGAAATCGGCGTTAATCTTCAGAAGATACCTAAACGCAGTATTCGTATTTCACTGCCGATTAATCTTAATAAGGAACCCCTCTTAGAAAAATTGGTCAACTATGAGCGGCGAGAAGGTAGCGGTGTAACTTTCGAATTTTCTGCAGATATGGGACTGAGGGCCCTAATGGAACGAGAAACCGATATTTCTGTTGGTTTTTATCGCAAGGAGGAACCAACCCTTACTTGCAGGCAAATTGCTGAGTACCGCTTCCCCCTGCTTGCCTCCAAAAAGTATCTGGCAGAACATCCGGCTCCTAAAAAAGCTCAGGATTTAGAAAAACACGTCTTGCTTCTTCGCTATAAGACAAGCCCGGCTTTTTCTCCGATCCTCTTGAAGAAAAGTGCAAATAAAACTTCAGATCCAAACACCAGTATTGACCTGGAACGTTTGCCACATGTCTTAAAAGGCGACGGATCGTACTGCAGAAGTATGCTTTTAAAAGATGTCGGTATCAGTGTTGATTTAACATTGGGTGTTGTGGCAGAAGAGATTCAAAGCGGTAAGCTGGAGCTGGTCTTGCCCGCCTGGGGCAGGCCGGATGCACCTCTCTGCGTTTACTGTCGTAATTCTAATTCAGAAAGTCCGTTATATCGTGAAGTTATAGATTTGATATCGACAGAAATTTCAAAGATCGTCTCTGAAGAAAGAGCTCTTTTCGATCAACTAGCCTCTCGCTCCTTGGGCTAACCTGTTGTTTTAATCCTGTCTTGAGGTGCTTCATATTCGGGCACCTCATTTTCTTTCTTTTTAAGTTAACCTATCCAAAATCAGTCAACCTCAGGTGACTCTGAAACTTTTTTATCAGCAGGGCCCGTAAAACACCGTCATATAAGGGCCCCACAGAGTCGTGGTTCTGCATATTTTGATATCTGCTTTGTCTATGGTAATAGAGAACTCGTCACGACGGATTGCCGCATACGATCAACAGAATCAAAGATACTTCTACCAAAATTTTTCTCAGATTCTGCCGTATCGTTTTCCCCGATGATGCAACTCATCTGGCTCCGTTAAAATGAGTTATCGCAGTGGAGGAATGCAATTGTTAATTAGGCGCGGTTTCAAATTCGAACTAAGACCAAAAGGAATGCAGATTCAACTGATGATGCAATTCTGTGGCTGCGCCCGTTACGTCTACAACCGCACCTTGTCACTTGAAAAGTCTCTCTATAAGAAAGACAGCAAGCATTCTTTCAAATACACAGCGGCTGCCAATAGACTGCCCGGATGGAAAAAAAAGAATCCTTTTTTAAAGAAATGCCACAGCCAGGTGCTTCAGCAGTCATTAAAGGATTTGGAACTGGCTTATATCAATTTTTTCGAGAAACGATCGAATTTTCCAAAATACAAGAAAAAATTTCAGCATGACTCCATTCGATTTCCCCAAGGCGTTGAACTTGATGAAGTTAAACAACAGATCCGACTGCCGAAAATAGGCTGGATGGGATATCGAAAAAGCCGAGACATCATCGGAACCATTAAGAATGTCACTGTCAGCCGGCGCGGGGAGAAATGGGATGTCAGCATACAGACTGAGTATGAAGTCGTCTCATCTGCTCCCAATCCTTCTGAAATAGGAATAGACATGGGAGTCAAACGTTTTGCGACTCTGTCAAACGGTGGCTTCGTTGAACCTCTAAACGCTTTTAAGCAGGAGCAGGAAAAACTTGCCAAGCTTCAAAGGAAACTTGCGCGGCAGAAGAAGGGAAGCAGAAACAGCAGAAAGACAAAACGCAAAATTGCTCGATTGCACCGCTATATAGCCGACAGCCGAAGAGATTTTCTTCACAAGACCTCGACAAAGATAGCTAAAAACCACAGCATCGTGTACGTTGAGGATTTGAAGGTCTCGAACATGTCCGCTTCTGCCGGCGGAACAAAAGAATCCCCGGGCAAAAACGTCCGGCAAAAGAGCGGACTGAATCGATCTATTTTGGATCAGGGATGGTATAGCTTTTTCCAGATGCTCTCCTACAAATTAGAGCGGGGAGGAGGAAAGCTGATAAAAGTAGATCCCAAAAACACGAGCCGAACTTGTCCGCGATGCGGACTCGTCTCGGCAGAGAATAGAAAATCGCAGGCGACCTTTGCATGCATTGGCTGCGGTTACCGCTCCAACGCAGATGAGGTCGGAGCGATAAATGTATTAAGGGCCGGACGGGCCCGGTTAGCCTGTGCAATGAGCGGCGCAGTAAGGCCGCTATCAGCAGGAACCCGAAGAGACCCACTGCAGCACTAGGCTACGGCCGCTGCAGAGGTGGTATGGAATCCTCGCCATTCATGACGAGGAGGACGTCAATTCTTCTTTACGCTCTTGCTCGGCACACGATTGCCTGTCGGCGAGATATGGGCTTTTTAGGAGGGCAGCTATGGATCTATCAGCACTTTTTCCTGCTTTTTTCCAAGCACTGGATATCTACAAAGGTCTTTGGCACATTGAAAGTAACTTCCGAGTTCTTAAGAGCCAGCTGGAAGGCCACCCCGTATACGTAAGAACCGAAGACCATATCCGCGGCAACTTTCTTTGCTGTTACATCTCACTAGTCATCTCAAGGCTGCTGGAATACAAACTTAGAAAAAGATAAACCTCGATCCCAATAACCAAAATCGTTGAAGCTCTCAATGGTCTTAGAACAATAAAAATCAAGCTGGACAGACTCCCCGCAATCTACGCGACGACAGGGATATCCGAGGAAATAAAACAGATCTGTGCCGCTTTAGGGATGCAGGTTCCGGAAGACTATGAAACGGCGGCTTCTCTGCGTAAAAAGTTAGCTCTGAAAGGAGAGCTCGGAAGCTACTTCCGAGCTAAGGAGGCTATTACCACAGCAACAGAAAAAACAAAAAGTTAGAGAACCACTGAGGCACAAGGGGTCTCGCTAAATTACCTGCGATTCTTCTCTAAAACTCAGGTGAAAGTCCGCCCCCATCTTGGCTTACGGGTTTCTTGATATATCAAGAGAGCAACACTTCCAAAAGCATGAAGTAGAGAAGCCGTTCCAAGGAAAGTACCATGTATTTTTTACCTGAGTGAGGCTCCTTCAACTTCAAATAGATTATTTCAACCAGAAAGAAGCTAAATCCATGGCGCGTGAGACTGCTTGGTCCATGTCGTAATACTTATAGTCTCCCAAACGTCCAAGGAAAGTAACTTTTGGGTTTAACCTTGCTTCGAATAGGTATTTTTCGTACAAACGCGTATTCCATTCGTTGATAATTGGGTAGTATCTTTCGTTCTTTCCTAACTCGAATGGCTCTGGATACTCATAAGAAACAACTGTATTCTGAGATTGAGTATCTAAGAAGTACTTATATTCCCCAATTCTTGTGAAGTCGTAGTTATTAGGATAATTAACGACGGAGTTAGATTGGAAATAAGGCCGATTGAAGGTCAAGAAATCAAATCTCAAACTTCTGTACGGTAACTGACCAAATTTATAGTCAAAGAATTCATCGATTGCGCCAGAGAAGAAACAGTGGTTGTATTCATCCAACATGCTTTTATCGAATTCGGTGCTAAAGCGAAATTCGATATTAGGATGATCAACCATCTTCTCAAACATACGGGTATAACCTTCCAACGGAATTCCTTGGTATTTTGCTTGGAAATAACGATTGTCTCTGCCGACGAAAACAGGAACCCTACCAGTCACCAAAGGATCTAAATCTTCCGGGCGAACATCCCATTGCTTTTCTGTGTAATGAAGGAAAATTTTTTCGTAAACGTATTCGGCCAGGAACTGGAGGTCGGGATTTTTACTCTCACGAAGCTTGAGAATCGGTACTTTTTTGTTGAACTCAAATTCAGACAAAAGTGCTGCAATCATCCGCTCAGCCATTTGTTTAGGGAATAGCTCTTCAATTGAATTGAAGTTAAAGGGGACAGGAACGAACTGGCCGTCCACTAATGCCTTGACTTCATGCTGGTACGGATACCACTGTGTGAACTGAGAAAGGAATCTCCAGACTTCGGCCTTATCCGTATGGAAGATGTGGGTGCCATAGGCATGGATGTCAATGGAGTTTTCGTCGAAGTAGTCAAAACAGTTTCCACCAATATGATCTTTTCGATCAATAACAACAACCTTCTGACCTCCTTCCGCGAGGCATCTTGCCAAGGTAAGATTAGTAATCCCTGCTCCAACCAACAAAATTTTCATAGACAATCCTTAAGATTGAGGCCTCCTCAAACCCTCTTTTACTGTTTCTATATCCTCTTCTCCAATATCACATATGGAGAGATACGAAGGGCTCTAGAAGATTTTTAACTACGGTTTCTAATTTTGAACATCCTCTACTATATGTACCATTGTAGTAGGGTCTTAAAGGGCATTTTTTGATCGCTAAAGAAGGCCTGCGTTAAGTCCTCTGAAGAGTGTACGACAAGATGATTAGAGATGATCTTATCGAACATTGAAAAGTCGCCGACGCTGTCCAAATATTCTTTTGCCTTAACAAAGTCCCTTTTTAGCGATCGCGTTGTGCCTATAAGCGAGATTCCTTTTTCAAGAAGTTTCCTTGTATCAATCGGGACAGGATATTCCGAAACACCAGTTAAGCAAATTGAAGAACATGGTTTTATAGTTTTTATTATTTGGTTTATTGCCTCCCCAGCCTTTGCGCCTCCGACGGCTTCAAAAGCAATATCTATATCAGAAAATGGAGAATAGTCATCTCTGATAATTTCTACCTCATCTGCATGAGAAAAAAGAAGCAGTTTCTCCTCATGCTTTCCGAATACTCTAACCCTAAGATTTGGGAACTCTGTTTTAATGCAGACGGATAACAGATACCCTACTATTCCGTCTCCCCATACCCCAACAGAGGCAGCTTGAGTCCAATCATTGTCGGGTATTCGGCTTATAGCTTGGAAGCAAACACTCAAAAGCTCTGCGAAAACATAATAGCTAGGTGACCGAGAGACAAAAGGTAAAAGCTCCTTCGCTTGCATCATCAAAAATTCTTGCGTGAACCCATCGGCCGAACTCGAACGAAAATATGAATTAGATTGGTAATTATTAAGGAGATCGTCTTCTCCTCCATTGGGCAGCAAAATTACATTCTGGCCAGTCTTGAATCTTTTAAGAGGATCATAGACAACCTGGCCTATCGCCTCATGAATTAAACACATGGGCAATTTGGCTTTCAAGACGGTAGCCGCCCTTGCGCCTTTAAAATATCTCTGGTCGGCAGCGCAAATTGATAAAACTGTCGGCTTTACGATAACTTTATCTGTTGCCTCATTCTCTGAAGAAAAAAAAGGCAGAAAAAGGCCAGGCCTCACTAATTTGATTTTTTGATTGATCATTGTTTAGAAGACATCAAAAAGTCGGCGAAAGCAAGATCAAAGTCAGTTGTTATTTTTATATTGAACGGCTCACCCCTAACAAGCAAAACGGGTTTTCCATATTTCAATAGGAGTTTAGCCGCGTCAGTGACCGAAGGATCCTCTCCGATTTTTTCATAGGCATCGATATATTCCTGACAAATAAAGCTTTGAGGAGTTTGGCCTTGATAAAGGTAATTCCTGTTAGGAATATTTGAAATGATCTCTGAATCCTTACTCTCCACTATCGTGTCGGTACAAGGAAGGACGGTATCACATGCATTCCTTTTTTTTAGCTGCTTGATATTGTCTTCAATAATCCTCATAGAAAGAAACGGCCTTGCAGCATCGTGGCTAATGACACCAACATCCTTGCCAAACTCATTCTTTAAGTAATTACAAGCATTTAAAAGGGATTCTTGTCGGGACTTTCCTCCTTCACAGAAGATTAGTTTCTCTAAGTAATGCTTACCTCTAAATAAATCTTTAGCATGAGTCATCCATGGTTTGGATACAACAACGACAATTTTGTTTATTTCTTCTATGACCGCAAACTTCTCGACGGTCTGGACGATCATAGGTGAACCTCCAAGGTTCAAAAATTGTTTCGGCAAAGTTGAACTTGCCATTCTCGTGCCCTTTCCTGCTCCCAAAACAACCGCTGCTATCATGATTTACCTTTAAAATTTTCAGGAAGTTTGAATTTAAATATTAAATGTTTTTCTCTCTTCTCTGGCGGAGGTGGTGTCATATAGTCCGGACCATACAGTTTTATGAGGTAATCATTTAAGTCTTTTGCAACGGGACAACGCAGGCCTTCAAAATCCAAGTAGTCTTTTTCACAAAAACCAGACCGCTTATAAAGCTCACCAAAGTAATGTTTACGGCCGGACGGAATAGACACATATTCAGAATGTTCGTTTTTACACAGAGAATAGACCCAATTTGTAAGAGAGTTCCATCTTGAAGCTGAAAGCCATGAAGTGCAAAAACCAATAGTATTTTTTATCTTAAAAACCTTTTTAGCTTCCCGGCTTCCAGAAAGGAGAGTTTGATAAGACTTTCTGTTTTTATAAAACATCCGGCAGGAAAGAAGAAATCCGAAACCGAGACAAAAGAATCCGTGTACTTTTCTTAACAGCTTATTATTCGGGACATTTTCAATGATAAAAATATCAACAAATATTCCCTGCTCTTTTTCATCCTGTTCGCCTCTAGTGACGTAGGCTGAATTTTTGAGTCTAATTCTTCCGGAAGTCAGAAAATAATCTTCCGTTTTCCCTGGACTTTGAACTACATATTTTCCTGGAAAGGCTTTTTCAAAACCCTGGAAGAATGCTAAGAAATCTTTTCGGGTCATATTAATGTCAAGATCATCATCCCAAGGAATAAATCCTTTATGACGAAGGGCGCCAAGGGCAGTCCCTCCGCTTAGAAAGTAAGAGATCTGATTCTTCGAGCAAAATAAGTCTATGTCTGACAAAATGTCGAAAAGACAATTCTGTAATTTTATTAGCTCTGTATTCGATAGCTCTATTGAGCCATCTGCATTATTCAGACTTTTGAATAGTTCAAATGTGCTTAAATTCATTTGTATTTACAACGGCGCAATCTTTCGATTGTAACCTCAGTTTCTATACGGTAAACTCATAGGTCATCTAAATTTTTTTCATAAAAATGAGTAAATTTTTTGGAGAAGGTTGGGAGGACATAAAAAGAGCTACTCTCAACATAGAGCTTCCTTTATATCTTGCCAAAGCTGATATTAGACAACGTTACAGGCGTTCCACATTGGGGCCTTTCTGGATAACAATATCAACAGGTGTAATGATTGCGTGTATAGGGATAATTTTCGGATCATTATTCAAGTCTCCGATGTCTGAATTCCTACCGTTCCTAGCTGCTGGTTTGGTAATATGGAGTCTCATTTCAACGACAATAACCGATGCCACAACTGTCTTTGTCGCGGCTGAACCAATTATTAAACAACTTCCTATTCCTCTCTGTACCCATGTTTATAGGATGATTTTTAGGAACTTGTATATATTTTTTCACAATATTATTATTTTTCCGGTGGTGCTTCTTTTTGTACAGCGCCCTATCAATCTCGAACTTTTTTGGTTCATCCCCGGCTTATTGTTATTAACATTAAATTTAGGCTGGATTTCTATCATTCTCGGCATTGTGTGCTCGAGGTTTAGAGACTTAACCCAAATTGTGATTAGTATCCTTCAAATATTCTTTTATGTCACTCCGATTATTTGGATGCCAAATCTTCTTCCTGCTAGAACTAGCGTTATGATGCTAGATCCTAACCCCTTTTATCATTTACTGGCCATAATTAGGCAACCTCTCCTGGGCCATTCGCCGACACTTTTGAATTGGTCTTTCTGCACCCTTATGTCGTTGATCGGCTGGTTACTCGCAATTAAATTTTTCGATCGTTATAGATCTCGGGTTGCTTATTGGCTATAAGTTATGAAAATTTCTCTACAAAATGTTTGCGTTGATATCCCGGTGTTTAACTCTCAGGGCAGATCTCTAAAGAAAACCGTAATGGGGATCGCTACGGGTGGAAAAATAGGTCTAACCGAAACGGGAAAGACAATAATTCGGTCTCTTCATGATATAAATTTGGACATTCAACCTCACGAAAGAGTCGGATTAATTGGTCATAATGGAGCAGGAAAAAGCACCTTACTCAGAGTATTAGGCCGAGTTTATACTCCCTCTTCGGGGAAGGCAGTCATTGAAGGGAAGATTGGCTCTTTAATTGATATCTCTTTGGGCATTGATGGAGAGGCAACAGGGATAGAGAATATATTTCTTAGAGCCGCTTTATTAGGAATTCCCAAGAAAAAAGTGGAGCAAGCGCTGCCAGAAATCATGGAATTTACTCAACTTGGCCAGTTCATTGAAATGCCTGTTAGAACTTATTCTACAGGTATGCACATGAGACTGGCATTCGCTGTATCTACTATGATTTCTCCAGACATACTTCTCATGGATGAATGGCTGTCTGTTGGTGATGAGGCTTTTCAACACAAAGCAGAAGAGAGACTAAATCAACTTATTGAAAGGTCCAATGTCTTGGTTTTAGCAAGTCATTCTAGAAAATTAATCGAAAGATGTTGCACCCGCGTGCTTTGGCTCGAACATGGCAAGATTAAACTCGACGGGACTCCGGCTGAAGTTTGTCCGCATTATTTTGCCTAATAGCGTGAGGTTTGTTTATTGTTATGACCAGTCAAAGTCCTAAACCCATTCTGACATTTTGTGTTGCAATTTACAACGTTTCGAAATATTTAGGGGAATGTCTGGACTCTTTATTATCAATAAAAGACCAAGACATTGAATTCATCATGGTAAATGATGGAAGCACGGATAATTCTTTAACTATTTGCGAAAAATACCTTGAGGCAGATAAAAGATTCAGGCTTTCCAGTCATACTGAAAATAAAAGTTTAATTCAAGCAAGAAAGACAGGGATTGAGTTAGCCAGAGGAAAATATCTTTGTTTTCTTGATGGAGACGACAAAGTTGAATCTAAGAATATTACTCAGCTAATTTCCAGTCTTAAAAATACTGAAAACGATATCGTTCAATTTGGAGTCTCTTGCTTCGGAGAGGAACAATTTATTCCACAAAATTTTAACGTTAAATTTAAGTTAAAAACTGAAAAAAAAGACCTTTCCATCAAACAAGTTCGCTTTGAAGTTTTCCATACTCATTCCATTTCTTGGCAAGTATTTAATAAAGTTTATAAGACGAATTTGTTAAGAAGATGCCTTCCAGCCTTGGAAAATGTATCTTTCACCAGTGGCGAAGATGCTTACTTGACCTTTATTTTGACTCATTTAGCCCAGTCCTACTCTTCCCTTGACGTCCCAATATATCGATATAGAATCGGCACAGGGATATCTAACGGTGCAGAAACCATCGAGAAGTTTTCTGTGCACGTCAGGGATATTTCAATACCAAGACTTCTTAACACTAAACTTTCAACTTCTATTCAAATTCCTTTTGATTTACTCTTATTAACTCAGCTTGAAAAAGCCTTAAAAGAATTAACAGTTCTGAGGTTTTGGAGGTTGCCTCTTTTAGACAAGAAAAAAGGCTACCAGTTGATGAAAGCTGAGGGATTAAAAATCGGCGATTTATTAAAGTTTTCAATCCAAATTTTCATTAAATTTTCATCAAGAGTTTTCTTTCCAGTAGGTTCGAAAAGAAGAACTACAATGAAGAAAATTCTAATAAAATGTCAAGGAGATCATCTGAGGTCAAAATGAGCTAAAAGGATCTCGAATTTCAGTCCGTTGAGTATTTGTTCAAAGTTAATGCTCATCGTTCCAATTTCAAGCTTTTTTCTAAAAAATTCACGATATTTTTAGAGGGCGAGCCGTTTCCCACTATAATGCTGGCAAACTTTCCTCTTTGATTTTTCAGTGGATCATTGTTTTGAATCAAAAGTTCCTTTAGCAAAGGGCCAAGCAACTCCATATTAGAAACAGGAACCCTGTATACTGATTCAATCATTAACTGCCCAATACTTGTGAATGAAGAATGCTGTTCACTATCAATCCAAACAATTGGCTTACCTGTTAATTGATATGTTGCCAACATACTTATACCATCAATCAATAACATGTCGCTTCGATTGAAATCCTCTATTGGATCAGCAATTTGAGAAAAAGAAAAATTCGGTGTTCCCTCTATTGTCTTTTTAAACTCCGAATACTCTTGTCTTGTCCTAAAAAAAGTTGACTCTTAAAGGAGTCAAATAATGCCGCATGAAA
>ERZ791914.678-NODE-678-length-29635-cov-49.414165_pt1 | contig 29635 bp, 27 predicted proteins | sample MGYA00510140_ERZ791914 | MGnify/ENA primary metagenome ERZ791914 (study PRJEB30046, sample SAMN00792079) | human gut metagenome | study: EMG produced TPA metagenomics assembly of the A metagenome-wide association study of gut microbiota in type 2... | reverse complement strand
GTGACCACAAAAAAAGGTCTAGCCCAACCACAAAAGTTGGACTAGACCCAAAAAAGGGACTATGGCATGATGACGGATATTTCATGCCATAGTCCCTTCTCTGTTGTCTTTGTTACCTTCGTTATCTGCCCTGCACGACTTCTACGATTTTCGGGCGGGCGTTGGCATCGTTTGTGATCTTGCGGTCAAACAGTTTGACTCCTACGACTCCGATGAGGAAGCCGATGATGCCGCCGGCAATTTCCAGGTTGACTACATCCATCGCCTGGGACTGGGCCACCAGACGGCCGATGAAGACACCGGCAGCAGCTACCAGGAGCGGCATGATGAAGCAGACGAATGCGCCAATGACGATATTGACTTCCCGCATTTCGAACTTGACATGCTGCCCGACTTTCGCCCCGACAGGATTCAGCGCCTGGACGACGATGTGCTGTGCCCCATCACAGGCACCGCAGGAAATACAGTCGGAATGACGGCCGACTTTGACATCGACGAGACCATTATCATTTAACCCTACAACGGTACCTTCTTCTATTTTCATACGGACTCCTTCTTTCATGCTATTAAAAGAAATAATCATTCTTTATGATTTCATCCTAAGTATAGCATGACCCTTTCCAATAATCAATACCTTAATGGTACTCTTTTTGCATGATAGCTTTGATTTTTTGACTTTATCTGATTCTTACAGCGAAAGGTTTTTCAGATAGTCCCGGAACTGGTCGCCCAGGTCTGGACGGCGCAGGGCATATTCGACGGTAGCTTTCAGGAAGCCCAGTTTATCCCCTACGTCATAGCGCTTGCCGGAGAAACAGTAGGCATAGACAGCTTCCCGGGCAGCCATGGTCTGCAGGGCATCGGTCAGCTGGATTTCGCCGCCTTTCCCCGGTTCGGTCCGGCGCAGTACTTCAAAGACGTCAGGCGTGATGATGTAGCGGCCCAGAACGGCGGTCCGGCTCGGCGCTTCGGCAACGGACGGTTTTTCGATCATGTTGACAACGCGCATGAGACGGGGGTCATCGGTGGGTACGCCTTTGACAATGCCATAGGAGGAAACTTTTTCCTGGGGTACTTCCTGACAGCCCAGGATGGTCGTGCCCAAGGAGTTATAGATATCAATCATCTGCTGCAGAGCCGGGTTGGTTTCGTTATATACGACATCATCGCCGAGGAGGACCGCAAAGGGTTCGTCGTCGATAAAGGACTGGGCGCAGAGGATGGCATCGCCCAGTCCGCGCATGTGTTTCTGCCGGATGTAATGAATATTGATTTCAGATATACTGCGTACCATGCGCAGCAAATCTGTTTTGTGATGTTCTTCCAGATTGAGTTCGAGGGCGATATTGGTATCGAAATGGTCTTCAATGGCCCGTTTGGCATGGCCGCTGATGATCAGGATTTCTTCAATACCGCTCTGGAGAGCTTCTTCTACGATGTACTGGATTGTCGGCTTATCGACGATGGGCAGCATTTCTTTCGGCGTCGCCTTCGTTGCCGGCAGGAACCGCGTCCCGTAGCCGGCTGCGGGGATGACAGCCTTACGAATCTTTTTCATGTATTATACCACCTTTTATTCAAACCAGCGGGATAAATCAAATTCCTCGCCAATCATTTCTTTTACATAGCCCTGTGCCAGGTAGAGGCCCAGGAGGGATAATGTGGAGACGCGCAGGAGTGTGCTGTCCCAGATGTCGCCCAGATCCGCCAGGATTGGCGAAATATCTTCCATGATGTCCAGTGCTTCTTCGCCGCTGAAGTTGGCCGGGCGTTTTTTGGCAAGCCGCATGAGACGGTCCTGCATTTCCCGGTCGGTAATACCGGTGACGCGGAAGAATCGCAGGGCCATGGAATCATCGACCAGAGCCAGTTTGATGAGCGGCGAGTTGAAGGAACGCACCACATATTCTCTGGGGATGCGATGGCCTTTGAGGGCTTTCCGCAGTTCTTCTTCCGTAAATCCGCGGTACCGGAACAGGAGCGGATACGAATCGGACAGGATTTCCGGGAACCGCGTTTCCTTGGCTTCCAGAGCCGTGCAGTGGAGATAATCCAGCTGCTGGTAATAGGGCCGTTCCGTCGGGAAATGGTCCAGGAAAGGCATGACGTACTTGTCGATGTACTGGCAGAACGTCGTCTTATCGACGTTGTGGGAGTTGCGGGAATAGAGGAACAGCAGCAGGATGGCCAGAATCTGATAATGGCCGCGGCCCAGATAAGGCATGACCTTCAGGGCATCCATGGCGACCAGATGGCGCGTCGAGGCCACAGGGCAGCGGACGATATCTTCAAAGGCGCGCAGAGCCATAGTAGCTACGTAGTCTTCCGGCTGGGCCGCATAGGTCTTCTGCACGTTCTGGAGAGCTTCCTGTACCAGAAGTGGTGCGACAGCCCGTTCCCGTTCGTCGTCAGTCCGGCAGCCCAGACGGTTGAAGGCGGCAGCGGTGATGTTTTTGACGTGCTGCTGGAAGGCGTCGCCGGCAATGCCGTACTGACCCAGGAAGTGATAGGCGCAGTCCCGCACGACCGTCGAATTGGCAGCAGCATCTTTGGCCCAGATGGATTCCTGTCCCTGTTTTGTCGAGGACGTGCCGGGCTGCAAGTCATTGCCCCAGGGGCTCTTGTTGCGGCCGCGGCTGTTTTCCTGCCGTGTATGGGCCGAAACCGGAGCAGCGGCCGGAGCCGTCCGGCCTTCCGTGTCTTTTGCCGCCGTATCGACCTGCAGCGGCTGCATGCGCCGCGTTTCGTCGCCGAGGGTGCCGGGGGCCGTATCGTGCTTCTGCGTTTTGATGGGTTTCATGATCTGCGTTTTATCCGACAGGGCACTGCCTTCTCCTTCATCAGCCGGAGCCGTATGAACGGCAGCGGCGCCTTTGCGGACAGCCGCAGCCGTCCGGACCACCGTAGTCTGGTCCGTCGCAGGGGCAGCAGCAGCTGTTGCAGCTGTTGCTGCCGCCGCCGCTGCTGTTCCGGAAGCAGCCGCCGCGGCAGCCGTTACGGCAGCGGCCGGGATGACCGTCGTCGCATCGGCATCGCCTGCCGGGGCGTTTTTGCCGGCCGGCTGGTCTTTTTCTGCCAGGTCTTTCGACACGACAGCCGCCATCTGGGCCAGGGTCGTATCTTCCGGTTCTTCATCGCTGACCAGGCGCGCGTGCTGTGCCGCAGCCGCCGCCCGGCGCTTGCGGGTCGTTTCTTCCCTCTGGCGTATCATTTCTTTTTCTGCGGCTTTGCGCTGCGCTTCTTCCTGCGTAGCTTCACGGGCCGCTTCTTCTTCTCTCTTTTTCTTGGCTTCTTCGGTTTCTGCCTTGTAGGCCGCCGCTTCTTCCTTATCTACCTTATCCATGGCTTCAATGATTTCATCGCGGGACAAGACCCGTGTGGCATCGAAGTTTTCCTTCTTCTTGCGGTTTTTCTGCGGAGCTTCTTCATAGACAATCTGCCCATTGCGCCGTACCGCTTCTCCTTTTGTCGTGACAAACGCCGTTTCATCGGGATTTTCTGCGCGTTCCCTGACCGTCACTGTAGAAATCCGTGATACCGGGGCCGTCTGCGAATGGCTCGTCCGCCGTTTCGCTTCCCGTTCATCATTGAGCGCTTCGATCTGTGCCCAGGCTGCTTTTTCTTCTGCCCGCTTCTGAGCCAGACTCTGCTGCTCTGCCTTTTCCTGTTTCTGATGATTTTTTTCCGCTTTGTTCCCGGAAAAGAGAATCATGCAAATAATGAAAAAGATTACCCCAATCCCTGCCACAATAATGTACGGCAAATAACTAGACATCTCATCCTCTCCCTCTGTGACTGAAAAAATAATTCTAGCTCCTATTCTATCATAGATAGAATTTAACTTCCAGTTTTACCTGAAAAGAGCAGAAAGAAATAGAATATGGTATAATATGGGTCGAACTTACCTAAAGGAGGCTTTGCGCCATTACGGCGGTATATATGAAACAGTATAAAGCAATCATTTTTGATATGGACGGCACCGTCCTCGATACACTGGATGAACTGACGACTTCCCTGGCCCATGTCTATGAGGCCCATCATCTGCCTGTCCGGACACGGCAGGAAGTCCGCGCCGCACTGGGATACGGCTACACCGGGCTCATCAGGCGGACAGCGCCGGATCTGGACCCGGCTCAGCAGCAGGCACTGGCAGAGGAATTCAAAAACTGGTACAGCAGCCACTGCCAGGGCCATACCCATCCCTATGACGGCATCGTTCCCCTGCTGTCGGCCCTTCAGGCCGGAGGCCGCAAGACGGCTATCGTGTCCAACAAAGGGCAGGGTGCTGTCAGTGAGCTCCACGATGAATTCTTCTCCCATCTCGTATCCTTTTCTATGGGCGAATCGCCAAAGTACCGGAAAAAGCCGGAACCCGATATGGTATGGGAAGCGCTGAAACGGCTGGGCTGTGCCAAAGAAGATGCCGTCTACATCGGCGATTCGGAAGTAGACAGCATGACGGCCCGCAATGCCGGTCTCGACGTCATTCTCGTGACCTGGGGATTCCGCGACAAAGACGAGCTGGAACGGCTCCATCCCGATTATCTCGTCCAGAGCCCCGATGAACTGGCCCGCCTGCTCCTGGGGCAGTAAGCCGGGACCTTTCTCCTATCGGATTCATCGTCTTCTCTTTTGGGGAAGCCAAAAACAGGTACATACAGACTGCAATGTGACCAGCCTGTATGTACCTGTTTTATTGTATTTAAGGAAAATGACGCCTGCTTACGGCTATACTTTTTGATTTTTACCGTCCTTGAAGACGTAATAACCTAAATCGCGGTAACCGAACCAGTTGGCCTTGTCGTCCCAGAAGAAGCGATAGATATGGTTTTGAACACCGTCACCGAATACAAAGAACGAAAGTTCCAGTTCGTTGTCTTTATTGACAATCAGGTTCGCATGGGGTTTGTCATACCCGGCATAATAGTTTTTCGAATTGATGTATTCCTGCCAGGTCCGTTTGACCGGGTCATAGCCAAAAGCCGTAGCGTGCCTGGACTGGGAAAACAGGTAAAAAATCCGCCCGCTATCTTCGTCCCGGACCCGTTCCATGTGATGGATTTCATCCTCTGTCAGGAGGTCCGTGATATACACGAGTTTTTTATTCTGCTTTACCGTCATGCGGGTATAGCCATAATCGCCCGCTTTGAGGCGGATTTCCGTAGGTATTCCGTTATCGACGGATACGATTTTATAATTTTTGGCAGAATGTTGTTTATCAAAATGAACATCGTCGAGGACAACGAATTTGGCAAAGGCCAGGTTGCATACCATAAAGGTCATGGTGCAGGCTGCAATAGCAAGTTTTTTGAGCATCTTCAACTGACTTCACGTCTCCCTTCCCGTTAATTCATGGCATCGCGGATAACTGCATCGACGGCGGCATTGGTCGCTTTATCGTAGAGCGGCGAATGGGACAGGTCCTTTTCCGTATCCGCATCAGCTTTTTTCGTATCGTCCGCCGTGCCTGCCGGCTGGGGACGCATGGCCGCCGTACGCACGTCATGGATCCGCACGACGCCTTTGCCTACCAGTTCATCCAGTTTCTGTATGGTCGTATCGGCCAGGGGCCGGCGTACGATGACATCGATTTTTTCATTCTTATAGTCCGGTACGGAACCGACGTAGTTCTGCACGCCTTCTTCGGAGACGATGCAGTTGATGGCTCTCGTCATGAGCTGGTCGTAATCGGCACGGGCAAAGCGGACGTGACGCAGTTCCAGTACATCATTGCGGGTAACATCTTTTCTCAGGCGCTGCTTCAGGAACATGCGCGGCGAGCCCCTGAACCCGAGGACCAGTTTATCTCCGTCCCAGTACAGGGTCCCCTGCTGGAAAAAGGCCGGCATACTGCCGTATTCGGCATTGAGGGCCCGGATGACCTGGCTTTCCACATCGACGTGGGATACGTAGTCGGCGCCGGAATGCATCATGTGATACATCGTTTCGGCAGCGGCCGCACGGGTCATGCCTTCCTGGGGATGGAACAGATGATCTTCTGTCGTCATGAGGTCTTTTTTCTGCAGATATTCCACAGCTGTGCGGTTTTCCGGAGAAACGGCCGTAATGTCGCCGTAGGGCTGTACCTGATTTTCAATATCTTCCAGACCGCAGTATTTCAGATAACGGTAGATAACGGCGGCAAATTCTTCCCGTGTCACCGGTTCATCGGGACGGAAGGAGCCGTCTTCATAGCCTTTGAGTATGCCCTGAGCTGCTACGGCTGCCATGGCATCATTGGCCTTCGGTGTCGGCGCATCACTGAAAACGAGCGGAGCTTCCGGCAATTTCAGGGCGACGCTGTATATGAGCTGTGCCAGGTCTCCCCGCGTCAGGATCTGCTGGGGAGCAAAGGTCTTTCCTGCGGCAAAATCCAGGCACTGGTTATCGTAGAGATAATCGATGGCGGCACGGCTCTTGAGGCCTCCCAGGTCTGTATACGGCGCTTCTGCCAGAGCCGTCACGCCGGAAAACAGGCTGAAGGCAGCGAGCAGGACTGCCAGTTTCTTCTGTTTCATCATATCCCTCCTGCTACTGAATGATGATACGCAGTACACCGCCGATTTCCTTATTCAGTGCTGTCTGTGTGTCTTTGGAAATGGAGTTTACGGTGAGCAATACCTTTTCATTGAGATAATCGACATCGGTCTTGACAAAGGAGCCGGTCGGTTCGTTGGCGCGGTATACTTTTTCGGCCCGGGCCATGATATTCTTATAGTCATTATAGCTGTAGGTCGAACGCTGTACGATGACGGTGCCGCCTTCGATCTGGGAATCTTCGGCCAGAGCCTGTTCCAGCTTGTCCCGGTTGGCCTGAGTCTTGACACCTACGTGGAGTTTATTGCCCTGCCAGTACATGATGCCGTCTTTGGCAAAGTTCTTGATGGAGCCGTAGACGTCGGTGACGTCTTTGAATACCTGTGTTTCCAGGGTATTCTGTTTGGCCGAGCTGCCCTTGCCGTTGGTGAGGATGCGGTAGAGGACGTTGACGGCTTCACCGCGGGTAATTTCCGCTTTCGGCTGGAACGTATTGTTGGCCCCTTTCATGTAGCCTGCCGCAGCCAGGGTATCAACGGCTTTGCGCGCCCAGGGAGCGATGGCATTTTCATCGTCGTAGGGGACGGCCGTATCCTGGACGGTAATGCCTTTATAACTCATATAATTATAGGCGATGACGGCAAATTCTTCCCGCGTGATGTTCTGCGTCGGGCGGAAGGTGTTGTCGCTGTAGCCGTTCATGATCTGTTTATCGACGAGGGAATCGATGGCCCGCTGGGACCAGCGGCCCTGGATATCCTTGAAGCTGGTCTTGGGAACGGCCGGGCTTTCATTGAGCATGTTGTTGATGATGGAGGCAATGCCTTCGCGGGTAATGGGGTCATCGGGATGGAAATATCCATTGGCACCGCTGACATAGTGGTTGTCGTAGAAATATTCTACGGCCTGTTTCCCCCAGTAGTTATCGATATCGCGCAGGCCGCTCGTCGTGCCGGCAGCCAGGACACTGCTTCCGATGGCAGCAGCTACGGCTGCCGTTATGAGAATCTTTGTATATTTTTTCATGTTCGTCTCTCCTATCCATATAGTATGTACAGGTAGCAATCTCACTATCTGTATTATTGTATCATATGCCATTCTATGTCACAAGCCAGCCGGTCAATACTCGCCGAACCAGCGCTGGATTTGTTCCACATCACTCGTTTCCTGCAATGCCAGCTGCAGCAGCAGCCGCGCTTTCTGCGGTGACAAGTTATCTGCCCCTATCATATGAGGCCACAGGGGGACGGGACTGACGATACCGCCGGAGGCTCTCGTCGCCCGGACGAAGACCAGCCCTTTGAGCTGTGCTTCTTTGATGACTGGCAGGAGATATTTCGGCAGATTGCCGTGGCCCATGCCGGCCAGAACGATGCCCTGTATGCCCCGTTCCATCGCCGTTTCGATGATAGCACCGGTCATGCCGATATGGCAGTATACGATCCAGACAGGCGGCAGGTTGTCTTCTGACGGGCAGGTCCAGCGGGAGTCATACGTATGGCGGCGCAGTGGCTTCTGGTAGAAGACGGGCACTCCGTCCTGCATAAATCCCAGAGCCCCCAACTGGCCGTCTGTAAAGGTATGGACGTGGGTCGTATCGGTCTTTTCCACGAACCGGGCCGAACAGATGGTACTGTTCATGACCTGCAGGACGCCGTACTCCCCGGCTCGGGGAGTCGCCGCCAGCCGCACCGCTTCCAACAGGTTCATGGGACCGTCGGCACTGATGGCCGTAGCCGGACGCATGGCCCCGACGAGGACGACGGGCTTATGGGTGTGGACCGTGAGATGGAGAAAATAAGCCGTTTCATCCATCGTGTCCGTGCCATGGGTGATGACGATGCCGTCTACGTCATCCCGGTCTGCCACATCCTGGACGTGGCGCGCCAGCTGCAGCAGCAGTTCTTCGGTCATACTGGAGCTGTCGATGTTGCAGAACTGTTCCCCCCGTATGGATGCATAGTCCGTCATCTGCGGCACCGACTGGATGAGATCGTCAATAGAAACTTCTCCGGCCTGATAGCCGATGAGTTCAGACTGGGATGCGGCCCGGCCGGCAATGGTTCCGCCGCATCCGATAATATATACAGCAGGTAGCATAGTGATTTCCCCCTGTCATAAAATGATACAGAATTACTTCATTCATTATACCATATCCGCCATAGTCTTCCTATTTTTACTTTAAAGCGAGGATATACTATATAGAGAAATATATGACGGACTTTATGCTGAAAAATCCGTTATAGCAACAAAAACGGAGAGGCCGCCTCACAAAGCACCGGGTGCTCTGTGGGACAGTCTCTCCGTTCCTTTTAATTCTATGATATTTCTATTGTCGTTCTACGCGCCTCCCGGCGCTTTACAGGCTTTTTATTTTGCCATCATCTGGGCAACTTTATTGGCAAAGGCCGCCGGGTCATCAGGCAGGATGCCTTCCAGAAGCAGGGCCTGATCGTAAAGGAGCTTGCAGTAGTCCTTGAAATCCTGAGAATCTTTGCCGGCAGCATGGAGCGTCTGGAGACGGCCAAAGAGATCGTGGTTCGGGTTGATTTCCAGAATGCGGCGGGCCTTGAGCATCGGATTGTTGGCGGCAGCAAAGGCCTGTTCCATGGCGATGGACGGGCCGGCTGCGTCGGCGACGAGGCAGACAGCGCCGGATTTCAGGCGGTTCGACAGACGGACGTCGGCCACTTTGTCACCAATGACATCTTTGATATCCTTGAGCAGGTCTTCGTTGCTCTTGGCCAGGTCTTCGGCCTTCTTCTTTTCTTCCTTGTATTCGTCATCGTCGAGGTCGAGATCGCCCTGGCTGATGGAATGGAATTTCTTGCCGTCGTATTCACCGATGGCCTGTACGGCGAATTCATCGACCGGGTCGAGCATATAGAGGACTTCCAGATCGCGGTCGCGGAGCAGTTCCATCTGCGGCATGGCATCGATGGCAGCCTTATCCTTGCCGGTAGCAAAGTAAATCTTCTGCTGGCCGTCTTTCATGCGGCCCACGTATTCTTTCAGCGTGCAAAGCTTGCCATCTTTGGAGCTCATGAACAGCAGCAGGTCTTTCAGTTTATCGACGTTGTTTTCACCGGTCATCATGCCGCTGTATACGCCGATTTTCAGGGACTTGCCGTATTCAGCCCAGAATTTTTCATATTTGGCCCGGTCTTTTTCCAGGGTGCGGGTCAGCGTCTTGAGGATGTTCTTTTCCAGATTGCGGCCGATGAGTTTCAGTTCCCGGCTCTGCTGGAGCAGTTCACGGGAAATATTGAGGGACAGGTCCGGCGAATCGACGAGGCCTTTGACGAAGCGCAGGTAATCGGGCAGGAGATCCTTGCATTTATCCATGATGAAGACGTGGCGGCTGTACAACTGCAGACCCGCTTCATAGTCCGTATAATACAGATTGAAAGGAGCGCTGCCGGGGATGAACAGCAGTGCCGTATATTCAACGGCCCCTTCGGCTTTGGTATGGAAGATTTCCATGGGGTCTTCCCATTCGTAGAACTGGTGCTTGAAGAAATCCTTGTATTCTTCCGGTTTGATGTCCGATTTATTCCGCGTCCACAGAGGCTGCATGGAATTGAGGGTCCGCGTTTCGACCTTTTCTTCTTCCGGTGCATCTTCGATGGTCTTGCCATCAGCGTCTTTCGGCTTTTCCTTGGTCACATAATCCATGGTGATGGGATAACGGATGTAATCGGAATATTTCTTTACCAGGCCGGAAATAGTCATCTGGTCGGTGTAATTTTCTTCGCTCTTGTCACCGTAAAAATCTTTACCCAGGTGGAGAATGATGGTCGTGCCGTGTTTCGGTTTTTCACATTCTTCCAGGCTGTATGTGCCATCGCCGGACGATTCCCATTTGTATGCCTGTTTTTCTCCGGCTTTGCGGGTGACGACGGTCACCGTATCGGCTACCATGAAGGCCGAATAGAAACCGACGCCGAACTGGCCGATGAGGTCTTTGTCCGTCGAGTCGCTGTCCTGGGCTTCCTTCAATTTTTCCAGGAAAGCTTTCGTACCCGATTTGGCAATGGTCCCCAGATTCTGCACCAGGTCTTCTTTATTCATGCCCAGGCCATTATCGGAAATGGTCAGCGTATGGGCATCGGCATCGGGTGTCAGATGGATTTCAAAAGCTGTATCCCCTTCGAGGATATCGCGGTTGGTCAGTGATTCGTAGTGGAGCTTATCGATTGCATCGGATGCATTGGATATGAGTTCACGGAGGAAAATTTCATGATTGGTATAGATAGAATGAACCATCAGGTCCAGTAATTGTTTCGTTTCCGCTTGGAATTCAAACGTTTCTTTCGCCATAGTTACATACTCCTTTACAGAAGCTCCCGGCTTCTTTAGTTTTTTATTAGCACTCTTTTCGCAGGAGTGCTAATTCTCTTTCTTTATAATACATCAAAAAGTCAAAGTGTCAAGAGGAGAAATAGACCATTGAACGGTTTACAAATTCCGTTTATAATAAGATTGTACACTTTACGGCATACTTGTATTTCATTTTACTCATTTATTACCTATTATACATTGGGGGGATTTTGTATGGAAACATTTGGACTGGAACGTACGGGTATCATCAATCCGTCTGCCGTATACCGCAATCTGAGCCCGGCATGCCTCACGGAAGCGGCACTGCGCCGCGGCGAAGGCGTGCTCAGCGATACAGGGGCACTGGTCGTAAAAACGGGAAAATTCACAGGCCGGGCGCCAAAGGATAAATTCATCGTCGATACGCCGGGGATCCACGACCTCATCGCCTGGGGCAGCGTCAACCGCCCGATCACAAAGGACAAGTTCCGCGCCCTGAAAGACAAGATGACGGCCTATCTGCAGAACCGCGAAGTCTTTATTTTTGACGGCTTTGCCGGCGCTGACAAGAAGTGCCGCAAGAAGTTCCGCGTCGTGACGGAACTGGCCAGTGAAAACCTGTTCATCCGCAACCTGCTCATCCGTCCAAGCCAGGAAGAGCTGCTGCAGTACGGCGACCCGGATTTCACCATCATCGTCACACCGGGATTCAAGTGTAATCCTACGGCGGACGGCGTCCATTCAGAAGCGGCCATCCTCGTCGATTACGAAACGCGGTGCATCCTCATCGCCGGCACGCAGTATGCCGGGGAAATCAAAAAGAGCGTCTTTTCGGTCATGAATTTCCTTCTGCCCCGTGAAGGCGTCCTGCCCATGCACTGTTCGGCCAACATGGATCCCATCACCAAGGAAACGGCTATTTTCTTCGGCCTTTCCGGTACGGGCAAGACAACCCTGTCGGCCGATCCGGACCGCAAGCTCATCGGCGATGACGAACACGGCTGGTCCGACCGGGGCATTTTTAACTTCGAAGGCGGCTGCTACGCCAAGTGCATCGACCTCGACCCCGACAAGGAACCGGACATCTATCAGGCCATCCGGTCGGGCACGCTGGTAGAAAATGTCATCCTCGACCCGGACACGCGCAAGCCCAATTATTTCGACCATAAAATCACAGAAAACACCCGGGCCGGCTATCCCATCGAGTATATTCCCAATGCGGCCATCCCCGGTATCGGCGGCATCCCGACGGTGGTCATCTTCCTCACGGCAGACAGCTTCGGCGTCCTGCCACCCATTTCCCGGCTGAGCAAGGAAGCAGCCATGTACCACTTCGTCACGGGCTTTACGTCCAAGGTCGCCGGTACGGAACAGGGCATCACCGAGCCGGTACCGACATTCTCGACGCTCTTCGGCGAACCGTTCATGCCGCTGGATCCGGATATTTACGCCCGCATGCTCGGCGAACGGATTGAGCATCACAACACGAGCGTCTACCTGGTCAATACGGGCTGGACTGGCGGCCCCTACGGCATCGGAAGCCGCATGGAACTGAAATACACGCGGGCCATGATTACGGCAGCCCTGAACGGTACGCTGAAAAAAGCGGACTTCGTCCACGATACGCGGTTCAATGTCGATATCCCCCAGTCCTGCCCGGGCGTCCCGCCACAGATTCTCAATCCCCGCGATACCTGGTCAAGTCCCGACGCCTATGATACAATGGCAAAGAAAGTGGCAAAGATGTTTTTCGACAATTTCCACGAAAAATATCCTCATATGCCGGCAGATATCATCAATGCCGGACCACAGCCATAAGTACTCCCCAAGGAGGTCTCTATGAAAAAACAACTCATTGCAGCCGTTACCGTCGCATCCCTGCTGGGCTTTGCCGGCGGCAGCGCCGTCCAGGCGTTTAATCTCGGCTCGATCCTGAAAGTCGGCGGTATTTCCGTCCTCGTGTCCAAGTACGGCGATGAAATCAACACGTTCCTGAACAAACTGCTCATGAAAAACGGCGTCGGCACCGACTATGCCACCAAAGTCGTTCCCATCCTGAGCGGCGGCACGGGAAAATACATCGGTGCCGTCCAGGTCGTCGGACCGTCCGGCCAGGTAGATAAAGTCAAGGCCGTAGCCCAGATTGAAGGCGAATTCAACAACATTGCCCGTGCCAAGGCACTCATCCCGGTGGCGACGACGGATGTGACCAACCTGAGCCGCGTGCAGGGTGTCGGCGTTTCGGCCATCATCGACTTCAAATTCTGATATATGTCTTGCTTGTCTGAAAAAAAATAATCAGGATTGAGTTTCATTACAATTTCATACAAAGGAAAAGCCCTTGTCAGCCCGTCCATTTCCGGCCTGACAAGGGCTTTTTTTACCGGATGTCCTTCCGATGCTCCAATGGATGCCGTCACGGTGAGCCTGCTGATGGAATCATGCCGCCTCTGCCCGGTTTCCCAGCAGGAACGCAGCCAGATGAGAGGCATGCCAGGAATATCCCGCCAGAGTAGAACGCAGAGACGAGCTGTCCGATGCCACAAACAAGACGGCCCCATACCGGGCGGCCAGGGAAGGAGAAACGTGCTGCCACGACAGATAGCGGCACATGCCGAGGACCCGGGCAAGACATATCGCCGTTTCTTTTGTACGCTCCAGTTCATCATATACTATCAGGGTATTCACCAGTATCGCATCCTTTATATGAAATTGAATATTATTAGCAATAATATTGTAACAGAAATCCCTCCATTTGAAAAGATGATTTCTTCCCTTCATCACATCCGGCACCAGCCTGTACAGCTACGGGCCGGTTTTTCTGCCATACCAGTGCAAACGTGCTATAATAAAGATAGACAAAGGGAGCTGATTCGATAAAGGAGCTGATTCATATGACAAAAACAGCAGCAGACATTATGGAAAAAAATGTCATTACAGCCAAGAAAGATACGACGATTTTCGACCTTGTCGATATGTTTGTCAAACACAACATAACTGCTATCCCCGTCGTAGACGATGACAACGCCGTCATCGGCATCGTCACCGATGCTGACCTCCTGTATAAAGAAGTCAAGCCCCACGTTCCGCAATACGTCAACCTCCTGGGAGCCAACATATACTATGGCAACCTCAAAAAGTACGAACAGGGATTCAAAAAACTCTTTGCCTGTACAGCCGGACAGCTCATGACCCAGAAAGTCGTCATGGCCGGACCGGATGCATCCATGGAAGACCTGGCCAGCGTCATGGTCGCCGAACACCTGAAAGCCATCCCTATCGTCAAAGACAAGAAACTCCTGGGCATGGTCGAACGGAAATGCATTTTGAAACAACTCTATACAGAATACGGAGAAGACGATCCAAAACAGCAGACCACCTGACAGGGTACGTCCCACCGCTTGAGACAGAGGCCGTCCCACGAAGCAACCGCTTCGAGGGGCGGCCTCTTGTGTGCTATGGCGGACAAGTGAAAAATATCGGTTTGAAGCACCGTGTAGCATGGCGGCAATCTCGTGAAATGTGTCGGTTCGAAAAACCGTGCATCTTTGCCGTCCCTGTGAAGGGAAGGTGCCCGTCAGGGCGGAAGGGTCCTTACATCATCCGAGTTCCAGTATCTGAGTCCGAGGATGTAGCACGTCGAACCGGCTTCGTCAAACTTCAAACTCCAAACTTCAAACTATCTTTTCCCGCCCTTCCCTCGCGCGGGCCAGTTCCCGTGACCGGGTTTGAGCGGGGGAGTCTTCAAACTCCCCGCTCTTCCCGTCTGGGACTGGCTGCCAGTTTTGAGGGTGTCAGTGTCAACATTATATATATGCCAATGTTGACACCCTGTTTTGACACCTATGGAAATCGTATTATTCTACCTGTTTATATCGTTTTCTTAGTAAAATATACACATCATTTCTATTTTCAAATGAATCATCAAATCCGGTCGTGCCCGGTATCAATGGAAAAGATGGTACGGATGCTGTTTCCAGCATTGTGTACAAGCGCAACTGTGGGCAATCTAAGGCTGCGTATCCATGAGAGCTGCTGCTGTAAGGAAAGTTCATCCGTTTTTACTATGCTGACGTACTCATATCAATTAGTTTCAAAAATCGTATAGCAAACCACCACTACGAAAAATGTCGGCTCATAACACCATCTAGCATGGCGAACCGGCCTGCGACTTGCTAGCTGCTGACTGCTAGCGGCTGTCCTTCCCGACCTGCTGACCACGTTCCTTCCCTTGACCGACATCAATGCGTACAACGGCGTACAGAACTTTTCCTCTACGGTAAACGAGCGCAGCCACGGGCAACCTTCATGCTGCATATCCGATCGAGCTGCTGCTGTAACGTCTGGTCATCTGACTCCACCGTGTGAACATATTCATTTCAGTCGGCTTACAAGGCCGTGTACTATGGCGGACAAACCCTCGAAGAATGTCGGTTTGAAGCACCGTGTAGCATGGCGTCCCTGTGAAGAATGCCGGTTTGAAGCACCGTGTAGTAAGTCACCCCTGTGAAGGGGCGGGGGACCGCTTGCGGTGGCGGGGTCCTTTCATCATCTGAGTTCCAGTATCTGAGTCCGAGGCTGTAGCACGGCAAACCGGCTACATCACCATCCGCGGAAAACGGACTCAAGATAGGACTCTGGATAAAAAATAAGGCCCCTTCCGCCACTTCGTGGCCCTCCTTCCCCTATCGGGGACGGCTTCTAACGCTGCAAACCGACTACGGCCTGCAATCCGTTGGCAACTGGCTGCTGGCCGCTACCTACGACCAACACCCCTTTCTGCTAGCCGCCGGCGGCTAACTGCTGGCTGCTAGCCCGCCCTTCCCCCGCGCGGGCCAGTTCCCGTGACCGGGTTTGAGCGGGGGAGTCTCAAGCTCCCCGCTCTTCCCGGTCGGGACTGGCTGCCTGTGATAGGGGGTAGTAATTCCTTATATAAGCCTGTGTTGCCCCCTGTTTTGGACCCCTGTCATGACAGCATTTTCTAAAACTTCATATGTTGTAATTCTACTCCTACACGTTAAATTTAAATCAATTTGTATTATATAATTTCAATATCCATACTCAACAATGCAAAAAAATTTAGCACATCGTCATAACGAGCCGCCGCCACTCTCATGCCATGTGTGTCTCCAAATAATTCTGATACCATCATTCTGCCCTATGATGGTATCAGAATTTTTTTCTTTTTAGTATTTTTTGTTTCAATTATGTAATTACATAACATAATTATAACACGTAAAATGGAATATGTCAAAACAAGCAGTTAGTAATTCTTACTCTGCATCTCCTACAATTTTCATAGATACCTGTTCCAGATTTCCCGGTTCAATGGACGGCAGTCATGGGAAAAAGTACTGCAAAGATTGATAACATCCCTAAATCCCGATAAATTGTGTAGTAAATGTAAAGCATTATCATGCATTATATTGCATTTTTCTTTTTTATGAATTATAATTGAATTGATAAGCGAAGAAAGAGGTGAGTTGTAATGGCTACTGCTAACATCAATGTCCGAGTAGACGAAAATCTAAAAAAAGAGGCCGAAGGATTGTTTAATGACCTAGGATTGAATATGTCTTCAGCCATCACCATGTTCTTAAAAAGTGCCGTCCGGTACGATGGAATTCCCTTTGACGTCCGTCGTAATTCATTCAATGCAGAAACCCGCAACGCTCTGGCTGAATATGATGAAATGAAAACACATCCAGAAAAATATAAACGGTATCATAGCTTCTCAGACTTAGTAAAGGATGTAGATAATGAAGCTTGATATCATCATCTCACTCTGAATGAAAAAAATATAGCACATATCATTTCCAAATTAAAACTGCTCACAAAGCCCATTACATCCGGCCTTGCGAGCAGTTTTTTCTTTCATAAGTGTCAAAGATGGAGGTCATTTTTCCCGTAATACCCTCAAACGTCGTATTATAACATTTCACTCCGCCGGGCAATCCATATGCACTCACCATAATTATACTAATATGCAACCCTTATTCTGCATCTCCTACGATTTTCATAGATACCTGTTCCAGATTTCCCGGTTCCAGCATGGTTTCCCCTTTGCGATACTGGTTTTCCGCCACACGCAGCGCCTCTTCCGGCGAAACCGCTTCCACAGCAAATTCCTGACTGACTACCTCTTCTACGAGAACGGTATAACGCATAATTTCCGTCTCCTTTTTCCAAAATTTAGTAATACATTGATGAAATTCTTTACATAATATTATTGTAAATGCAGTTAAGTCTTTTTTTGAATATGTTCCAATCTACATATAATTTTTTTTATCTGAAAATCTATTTCTTTCTGCTGTTCTTTTGTCGAATTTTTTATTTCTTTAACAATATCATCATTATTAACATATTCTTTGAATCTTTTTAAGTGTTGTAAACAGTTTCCTAATTTTCCACTTTGTTGTAAACGACTATATCCATCATAAAGATCTGTTTTTCCTTCAGCAATATCTCTCATAACTCGTTTTGAAATTGCATCCCGACATTTAGCGATATCATTAAGCTTCCTTAAATCTTTAGAGTCTTTAATTTGATTTTCTTTCACCATTTCAACTATTCGATTATCAAGGTCAGGATAAGTATCCCTATACTTTTTTACATTTCTACTATTTAAATAATTATCATTGTAGTAACTAAAATGTCTCTTATCTTCATCTTTATGTTTTCTCATAAATTCAATCGTATTAATCATTTTTTTTGCACTGGCAGCAGTTATTCCTAACTCTTTTGCCATACAATCAATTGGCATATTAGTAGCTTCATAGCGACGATATAAATAACTTGCCTGTTCATAAGCGTCCCAATCTTTTCTGCCAATAATATGATATTGTCCTAACAAAGCAAAAATTTCATCATCATTAAATTCTACCGGAAATATTTTACATTTTACCATTCCCCACTTTGCTAAATCTTTTTTTGTCTCGCAAATCATACGAATTGCTGCTAGACGGCTATTACCTTCTAATACTGTATATGTATCATCTGCATTGTCTTTAACTAATAATGGATCAATTATTCCTCCATTACTTTCTATAGAAGATTTTAAAATCTTAACATGTTCCATTTTAATCATTTGTTCATAAATTTTATCTTGATTTGGTTCTATTCCAGTTTTGTTTAAAATACTATAAATCCTAGGATTTTCTGTATAAAACAAAAGATGTGACTCTGGAATTTCTTTATTTTCTACAGTAAATTTTTTATTTTTTAATGTGTAAGTCTCTTTTGTCATATTTTTGACCTGCCTCAAGTATATTTTTAATGATATCGCAATAACTATAATCTGCTTTTTTTTCATATTCTAATAAAGATATGTCTCCTTGACCTAAAAAAGCAGCTTGCTGTTTTGCCTCAAGTAATTCCTCTATCCATATGTCTACAGAATCTTCAATCATGATATTATAAACATAGCAAATTTTCTTTTGAGAAATTCTATGAATTCGATCTTGTGCCTGTAAATAATCATCAAGATTAAACCCTCTATCATAAAATATAACATTATTAGCTACAGTTAATGTAAGTCCCTCTTTTGCTGCCTGTGGTGTAGCAAATAAAATTCTACATTCTGGATTCTTTTTAAAAATATCAACAGATAAATTTCTATCTAAAATTGACATTTTACCATGTATTTTTCTAGGATGATATTTTTTATATATCGAAGTAAAATATTCAATATTTTCAATAAATGAAGACCAAACAATACATTTCTCATCCCTATCAACTATTGTATCAATGATTTTTTTTAACACTAATTCTTTTCCGGACAGTTCATCATAATCATCATCAATTAATTTGGGACAGGAAGTTATTTCTAAAAGACGAATTAATCTTTTAAGAGCTAGTTTATCATCATCAAGAATCGGCTCACCGTTTTGTTTTATTTCAATTTTCATTGTATGAAGCACGTCTTCATACATTTCTTTTTGTTGTTTTGAAAATGTAGCAAATAACGATTTATATATTTTATTGGGTAATTTAATCTCACAACTTTTTTTTGTTTCCCTTATGCAAAACGATGAAATTCGTTCATTAATATTAGCAACACTTTGTTCGAACAAAGTACGTGCATCTAAGTTGTTATTAAGAATATTGGTTAAATTTGTATTCTTTTTAAATTTCTCAAAATTTTCCCCTAAGCTTTTCCCTTTATCTAAAAAATAAATTTGTGCCCAAAGATCATAGGGTCTATTTGCAATAGGTGTCCCGCTCATAATTACTTTTCTTTTAAACAAATCTGATATTTCAAAAAAGCTTTTAGTTAATTTGGCATGAGGATTTTTTAATTTAGTAGATTCATCAACGATAATACCTACATTTCTTGACCTTAAAAATAAAGAAATCCGTTCTTTCTCCGATGATATAGTTTCAAAGTTAGTAATTATAACTTTAACCGGACTGTTCAAAACATAAAAATTACTATTTCTGTTATTATTAAGCACCTTAGGTACAATATACGTATGAAAATTAAACTCATCAAGCCAATTTTTTATCAGTTGTTTCTTCGTGACAACTAGTGCCGTATCCACATATTTTTTTTTCAACCAATACATCATTAAATCAATTGCAATTTTGGTTTTTCCCAAACCTTGTTCATGAAAAATGGCTGCATATTCTAAATCTTTTATTGCATTAATAGCTTGTGCTTGATAAGGAAAAGCTTTGTTTTTTACAGAAAGATTAGTCTGAGAATTCGAGATAATACAACTCATACTTCAAACTCACTTCCTAATTCGTCTACAACTATGAACTTACTATTATTTACATCTTCATTATTTCTTATTTTACGAAAATAATTTAATGCTGTATTTTTTAATGGCCATGGAACTGCAATTATTATATAAGCAGTTCCGATAAACTTCTGACATTCATCTATATATGCTCGCAATTGCAGTTTACTATGACGGGAAGAAAAATCCTTAAGAGTTTTTGCTTCTCCGATAATGAACAAATCGTTCTGCCAATAATAAACATCAGGAATAAACCCTTGAACATTATATCCAACTTTTCTATTTTCAGGAGAATCTTTTTCAACCAAGCAGGTTTTTGATTCAGGTACTAATTTACAAACTTTCTTATACACTAAGTTAACAAGACGTATGTGTTCTTGCGATTCAGCCATTATTTTCTCCTAACGAATCTATACTTTCTAATACTTCATTAAGTGAATATTGTAAATCTTCTAATATCCCCTTTTTTTCATTATATTCATCATCCCATTTCAGCGCCTTTGTTTCTTTTAGCGTTATATCTCTTAATTTCTTTGATAATATATAAGCTAAATCATACATAGATTCTGTTTCTAATTTTTTTAAATTGTTTGTATCTGCATGCAGATATTTTATTGCTTCACTGATATTAGTTTTTAAAAACTCGCTGTGTGCCATTTTATTATTGAGTATCTGAGGTAATTTTCTCACATTTTGTGCTGTATCAATATTTCCACGAACCACCCACTTTGCAAAATCCTCTTTTGTGTATTTATGCAATTGTAGTGAATTAATAATGCTTATGTTCTGTAGTTCACTAAACTTAGAAAATTCCCGAGGATCTGGATCTTCTCCTGCCTTTATAGCAATAGGTTCATAGTATTTCCGCATATCACAATAAGCATCAATAAGCTTATGAACTTCATTCCTTTTTCCTCCACAATACGAGATAATTTCTGATAAAGGAACATGATCAATATTACTTAATTGATTTAGATATTTAGCCTTCGAATAAGGATCCCAATCCCTGGCACCAACTAAATGGCATTGCAATCGAATTGCATGAATTTGAGAAACGGGTAAATTATCATATACAATTGCAATAATTTTATCCCATGGCCCTTGTGGATCTTTTTCAGAAAATTCCCTATATATTTGTACCCGCGTATTTCCTTCTATAACAACATATTGCCCATCAATTTTCTTATTAACTAGAATAGGTTGAATTATACCTTTGTTCACTCTTATCGATTCCCTTAGGGCATCAAGCGAAGAGCGTGTATCATTTCCAGCAGAAAAACTCAAGGCAAGTGCAATGCCATCACTTGTCACGTTATCGCCATATATTTCAAGGTATTGCTTAATTCTAGGATTATCTATATCTAGATTTATTTTATTAATAGGTAATAATTTATACTGTACAGCCATAATTCCACCTCATATTTCAAATCGTATATCAAAATATTTTCTTGCAATGTCTGGATACTTATTTTCAAACATTCTCATTGCATCCATTGATGAACACAATGTACTCTTATTTTTATGTAATTCTTGATTTGCTTCACAAAACTCACGGAAACTCATTTTTTTTACTATACTTGGTTGATTGCACCATCGTGCCAATGTAATATAAAAACTTCTGAATTCAGATATTTTCCATGGTGTATCATTTTTATTTTGAAAACGCATGATATAAGGCAAACAGCCATAATGAAATAATAATTCTATACGTTTAAACGCATTCTCTATATCTAATGCATCGGTGCTTCCAAATCCTACTAATACATAAAATTTTACACTTTTCCTATTCTTATATTGCCGGATTATTTTTAACTTATTATGAATAACGTCATAATCTTCAATGTTATCAAAAGCAAACGTAATATCGCCATCATATTTTGATGAAAAAAGTATTTTACAAATTTCATCATCTAATAAACGTTCATCCAGTCCCTGTTTAAATTTAAAACGCTTCCCAGATGTTAAAAGTTCACTAAACATTCTTTTTCGTTCTTTATAACCAATTCCCAAGAAATTATCATCTAACAAACATATTTTTTTACGCGCTGTATCCAAAAATTCGCTGAGTGGGCTGTGTAAAAATACACGATTATATTTCTGATTAACGCAGAATTTGCATTTACGAAAACAGCCTCTTGTCAAAAAGCCTATGCTATAATCTGTATATTCTTTGAATTGCTGCATAAAATATTGTTCATTGAATTTTTTGTTCTTTTTTTCACAAAACAATTTCTTTGCCCTTACTTCCTTTTCAATCCACTTATCATATAAATGGTAGTCAGGCATGTGATGTTCTATACAATCAGGCAATTTAGGAGCTTTATCAAAATAAAATCCAGTACCTCCAAATTGGACCGTATCAGATTGTTCAAGAAACGGTGGCATTTCCGTATCGGTGAATACTTTCGACACAAAAACTTTATCATATTTATATAAATCATTAAAATCTAACACTAACTCTGTTTGGTATCCCTGTTCTTTATAATATCCTGATATTTTTTCACAAGCCAAATTGGGAAATCGATGTTTTTTCCTTCCCAGCAAGTCGGCATCAACAATTCCAATATTCATAATATCACCATATACTTATAATTCTCTAGTATATATAGTATACTCAATTTCTTCAGTGATCAATTACAAATTTAATTTTTTATATAATTATTTGTTTTGATGAATTATACAGTACATGAAGCTACTCATATTACCAATCGTTTCAAATAGAAATATTCTCCAATATAGTAAATCTATATTATCTGAATCTTACACATTTAAAATCTTTACACACGCAAAAAACAGCATCCATAAGCTGTCTCGCTCATGGATGCTGTGATTCTTATTTGCTCACTCAGGCTTGTTCCTGGGTCTGTTTCTTTTTGTGGCTCTTGAAGAACGGCAGGGCTACTTCCGGGAAGAGGGTATAGCTCAGGACGTCTTCCGGGCTGGCATCGGGGAATCCTTCTTTAGCCAGTTCTTCTTTGGCTTTGCCCAGTTCTGGTTCCAGGTCGTCGGCAGGACGGTGGTCGATGACCGGTTCGTCGCCGATGCACATTTTGCGGAATTCTTCGGATATGGTGCCCGGTACACGGCCGTATTTGCCGCGGACGATGTCCCGGACTTCATTGGTAATGATTTTGTAGCGGCCGAAGAGTACGTTCAGTGCTGCCGCCGAGCCGGTAATCTGGCTGGTCGGTGTGACCAGTGGCGGATAGCCCAGGTCACGGCGGACGTTCGGCATTTCGGCCAGTACGTCGTCAAAGCGGTCTTCCGCTCCCTGGTTCTTGAGCTGGTTGTACAGGTTGGTCAGCATGCCGCCGGGAATCTGGTATTTGCGGACGGCGGGGTTGATCTGGGCCGGCATGGTCAGTTTGAATTCGTCGGCCAGTTCTTTGCGGACTTTTTTGAAGTGTTCCGTCAGGGGCCATAATTTTTCTATGTCGATGCCGGAGTCGTAGATGCTCCCCTGCAGTGCCATGACCATCGTTTCCGTAGCTGGCTGGCTGGTGATTTCCCCAAAGGGCGACAGGGCTGTATCGATGATATCTACGCCGGCTTCGATGGCCTTGAGATAGGTCATTTCACCAAATCCGCAGGTGCAGTGCGTATGCAGTTCGATAGGTACGTGCAGGTGTTTTTTCAGCATGCGTACCAGGTTGTAGGCATCATACGGTGCCAAAAGGCCGGACATGTCCTTGATGCAGACCGAATCGACGCCCATTTCTTCCAGTTCGCCAGCTACGCGGGTAAACGATTCCAGCGTGTGGATGGGACTGATGGTATAGACCAGGGTTCCCTGCACGTGAACGGATTTCGTATCTTTTGCCGCCTTGATGGCCGCTTCCATGTTGCGCGGGTCGTTGAGGGCATCGAATACGCGGATGATGTCGATGCCGTTATCGACGGCGCGGTTGACAAATTCGTATACCACATCGTCGGCATAATGGCGGTATCCCAGGATATTCTGTCCCCGGAACAGCATCTGCAGCGGCGTTTTCTGTACGTATTTCTTGATGGTCCGCAACCGTTCCCACGGGTCTTCATCGAGAAAGCGCATACACGTATCAAAGGTAGCGCCACCCCAGCATTCCAGGGCATTGTAGCCGATATTATCCATTGCTTCCAGCACGGGCAGCATCTGTCTGAGCCGCATCCGTGTCGCCGCTATGGACTGGTGGCCATCGCGGAGCACCGTTTCTGTAATCTTTACTTGAGCCATTCTATATCCTCCATCTGGTTTTTATCCTATGAAATCTAGTACTATTACGTGGTACTAAAGACATATACAGGTATTATACCATATTTGCCCATAATAAGACAGACTGCCCTGGCTGGTATAGATAAAAAGAACATTTCCTCATGATTTGTATGCATAGAGGAAATGTTCTTTTCCTTATCCTGTCCGTTTCGCTATTACAGGAATTTATTTGGCAGCGCCGGCTTTATCGGCAGCAAGGATGGCATCATAGACTTCATCGGCCGTAATGTCGGCACGGACGTTCTTGGTGAATTCTTTCGGCGATGCGGCGATTTTGGCAGCCCGGCGGAAATCGGCTTCGACAAATTCCGTAACACCCAGATCAGCCAGTGTGGACGGCAGGCCGACGGCGTGGATGTAGTTGAGGACCGTATCCCATTCTTCTTTAGGAGCCTTTTCGAGAATGAGCTGGGCGATGAGGCCGAAGGCGACTTTTTCACCGTGGGATGTGCCGTTGGCGTGAATCTGCGGTACGGCACCGAGGCCGTCATTAATGGCATGGGCAGCAGCCAGACCGCCGCAGATGGCGCCGAACCCGCTGAGGTAAATGCAGGCTTCGACGACGTTTTCCAAATCTTCGTTCACTTCATTGCGGTCTACAGCTTCCAGAGCCTTGACGGAATGATCGAGGAGGAGGTCATAGCAGAGTTTTGCCATGGCCAGCGACGTATGGGAGCAGTTGCCCCGTGCCATGGTGCGGGCACCGGTACGCCAGCAGGCGCGGGCTTCAAAATACGTAGCCAGAGCATCGCCCATGCCGGATACGAGGAATTTGCGCGGTGCCTGGGCAATGACGCCTGTATCGACGAGGACGACGTCGGGGTTGCGGACCATGTTGATGACTTTGACGACGACGCCTTCTTCATTGTAGACGACGGAAAGGCCGGCGCAGGGAGCATCGTTGGATGCGATGGTCGGGATGATGACACAGGGAATGCCGCCCATTTTCGTTGCCACGGCTTTGGCCGTATCGATGGCCGTACCACCGCCGGCACCGATGACGATATCACAGCCGGCAGCTGTCCCGTCGGCGATGGCCTTTTCGATGGCTTCCATGGTGCACTGGTTGTGGAATTCGGAATAGACCATTTCCTTTTCTACGCTCTTGAGGGCCGTTTCGATGCGGTCGCCGATGCGCCGTTTATTATTGGGGGAACAGATGAGCAAGAACTTATTGCCCAGTTTTTTTACGAATTTTCCCAGGTTGTCGAGTTCACTTGCGCCCTGGATATACTGTCCTACGTCTCTGAGTACTACTGCCATTGTACGTAAACCTCCTTGATGCTATGCCTTTGTATAAAAATAATAACTTCTCATACAGACGATTTTACCATAGAATAGAAAGAAAAGGAAGAATTTCATGCGAATTTACGTATGAATTTGTATATTCGTATTTCTCATACGGTCCACGGACGGTTTCATTTTGACATTCCCCGCCGGTCATTATACAATATTGTATATATTCTTTATTATATATGGAAATGGAGGCCTTTTTTATGGCTATTACAACGCAGGATATAGAACAGGTACTGGAACGGGATATCCGCCCCATCTTGGCATCCCATCACGGCAATGTGGTATTGCAGGATTTCGCCGATGGCAAGGTATACATCCGCCTGACCGGCATGTGCAGCGGCTGTCCGTCTGCAACGATTACGACGGAAGAAATTGTTGCAGAACGGCTGAAAGCGGTGTTCCCGGAAATCGAAGATGTCATCCTCGACACGAGCGTAAGCGACGACCTCATTGCCCAGGCCAAGGCTATCCTCAGCCAGCATCATGTGTAGGCAGCCTATGGTTATCGGCATCAAATACTGCGGCGGCTGCAACAGCACCTACGACCGGGCACAGGAAGTACGGCGGCTCATGGCTGACTTTCCCGGCCACACCTGGGTCTATGCGGCTCATGGTGTCCGTCAGGCCGATTACTGGCTCATCGTCTGCGGCTGTCCCTGCATCTGCGCCAATACAGACGGGCTCGAAGCCCGCAGAAAAATCGTGACGCTCCAGTGCCCTGACGACTTTACGGCTGTCCGGTCTTTGCTATAGGGATTGTCTCCGCCTTTTCTACAGACAAAACGAAACGAACCTGGTTTCCCCGGAAGAGGGCCAGGTTCGTTTCGTTTTAGTGAAGGATTGGTATTGTATGAAAAGTAAGAGACGAGCTCTTACAGGGCCGCTAATTTCTTGTATGTTTCCCGCCGTTCCCGCGCGTCTTCTTCGGCCTGCTGCAACAACTGCGGTGCCGTATCGGGGAATTTCTGGATCAGGGACGCATAGCGTACTTCGCCACGGATGAAATCCTGGAAGCTTTCCGTCGGTTCTTTGGAGTCGAGGCGGAACGGATTTTCTCCCTGTGCTTTGAGGTCCGGGTTGTAGCGGTAGAGGGACCAGTACCCCGATTCGACAGCTTTTTTAGCTTCCAGCTGTGTCCTGGCCATGCCGGCCTTGATGCCGTGATTGGAGCATGGCGCATAGGCGATAATCAGGCTCGGGCCATGGTAGGCTTCGGCTTCGCGGATGGCTCTCAGCGTCTGCTGCTTGTCGGCGCCCATGGCAATCTGGGCAACGTATACATAGCCATAAGACATGGCCATGAGGCCCAGGTCTTTCTTGCGGACCCGTTTGCCTGCCGAGGCAAATTTGGCAATGGCCGCTGTCGGCGTCGATTTGGACGACTGGCCACCCGTGTTGGAATAGACTTCCGTATCGAAGACGAGGACGTTGATGTCTTCCCGTGCTGCCAGTACATGGTCGAGGCCGCCGTAGCCGATATCATAGGCCCAGCCGTCGCCGCCGAAGATCCAGTGGCTGCGTTTGACGAAGAAATCCCGTTTGTCGTAGAGGTCCTGCAGGACAGGATATTGCCCTTTATGAACTTCCAGAAGAGCCGTGAGACGGTCGGCACGCTGCCGCGTCCCCGTGCCTTCAGCCTTGTGGTCGAGCCAGTCTTTCAGGGCATCTTTGACATCGGCCGGGATATTTTCATGGAGTGCGGCTTCTGCCAGGCGGGCTGCATGACTGCGGTTGTGTTCAGTCCCCAGGAGCATGCCGAAGCCATACTCGGCATTGTCTTCAAAGAGGGAGAACCCCCACGACGGGCCGTGGCCTCTGGCATCGGTCGTATAGGAAACAGTCGGTGCGCTACCGCCCCAGACAGTGGAACAACCGGCTGCGTTAGAAATCATCATACGGTCGCCAAAGAGCTGGGTAACCAGTTTGGCATACGGCGTTTCGCCGCAGCCCGGACAGGCGCCGCCGGCAAATTCGAGGAGCGGTTTGAGGAACTGGCTGCCCCGTACGGTAGCCTGCATGGTTTCGGGAATATCTTTGACAGGAAGGTTCCAGGTGTATTCCCAGTTTTCCCTGTCGGCTTTACGCTGGCTGGCCAAAGGTTTCATGACCAGGGCCTTGTCTTTGGCCGGGCAGACGCTGACGCAGCTTCCACAGCCCGTGCAGTCTTCGGCCGAGACGGCCATGTGGAACTGGAAGCCCGGAAGACCGTTAGCTGGTTTACAGACCAGCGTATCGGGCGCATTCTTTGCTTCGTCCTCTGTGAGCAGGATAGGCCGGATGACCGCATGGGGGCAGACGAAGGAACACTGGTTGCACTCGATGCATTTATCTGCCTGCCATTCCGGCACGTTGACGGCGATACCCCGTTTTTCCCACTGGGTGACGCCCAGCGGATAGGTACCGTCTTCTCGGCCGCTGAAGGCGCTGACAGGAAGGCTGTCCCCTTCCTGGCGGTTCATGGGAACCATGATATGGCGGATAAAATCCGGTACGTCTTTGCCCTGCCACGGATCCTGTGTATCCGTATCTATGGCATCGGCCCAGCTGTCGGGAATGGCAACCGGAACGAGGGCGTCTATGCCTCTGTCGATGGCAGCATAGTTCATGTCGATGACTTTCTGCCCTTTACGGCCGTACGATTTAACAACGGCTTCTTTCAGGTATTTCACGGCGTCTTCGACGGGGATGACCTGGGCCAGCTTGAAGAAGGCCGACTGCATGATCATGTTGATCCGGCCGCCGAGGCCGATTTCCGATGCGATTTTTACGGCATTGAGTGTATAGAAATGGATGTGGTTCTTTGCCAGATAGCGTTTCATCGATGCCGGCAGTTCCTTGTCTAGTTCGTCCGGGCTCCAGATACAGTTTAAAAGGAAGGTGCCGCCCGGCTTGAGGCCTTTGAGCAGGTCCAGCTGCTGGACATAGGCCTGATTGTGGCAGGCGATGAAATCAGCCTGGGTGATGAGGTACGTCGAGCGGATCGGCAGTTTACCGAAACGCAGATGGGATACGGTGACGCCGCCGGCCTTCTTGGAGTCGTAGGCAAAATATCCCTGGGCGTACATGTCGGTGTGGTCACCGATAATCTTGATGGCGCTCTTGTTGGCACTGACCGTACCATCACTGCCGAGGCCCCAGAATTTGCAGTTGATCGTACCGGCCGGTGTCGGGTCAAAGGTCATGCCATACGGCATAAGCGAGGTGTGTGTCACGTCATCGACGATGCTGACCGTAAACCGGTTCATAGGCGCATCCTGTCTGAGGTTTTCAAAGACAGCGGCAACATCAGCCGGCGTGAAGTCTTTTGAGCCCAGTCCGTAACGGCCGCCGACGATGAGCGGCGCACCGGCTTTGCCATAGAAGGCGTTGCGCACGTCGAGGCAGAGCGGTTCGCCATCGGCACCGGGTTCTTTTGTCCGGTCCAGGACGGCAATGCGTTTTACCGTTTCCGGTACGGCTGCAAGGAAGGCGTCGTTGAGGAACGGCCGGTAGAGGTGGACTTTGACCAGGCCGGTCTTTTCGCCGCGGCTGTTGAGGTAATCCACTGTTTCTTCGATGGTTTCACAGCCGGACCCCATGGCGACGATGACCCGGTCGGCATCGGGTGCGCCATAGTAATTGAAGAACTGATAATTGCGGCCTGTCAGTTTGTTGATGTCATCCATGTATTCCTGCACGATGGCCGGCAGGGCCTGATAGAAAGGATTGACGGCTTCCCGTGTCTGGAAGTATACGTCGGGATTCTGGGTCGAACCGCGTAGTACAGGGTGATCCGGGTTGAGGGCCCGGTCGCGGAAGGCCCGGACGGCGTCGTAATCGACGAGTTTTGCCAGGTCGTCGTAATCGAGGACATCGATTTTCTGGATTTCATGACTGGTACGGAACCCGTCAAAGAAATGCAGGAAGGGAATACGGCTCTTGATGGCCGACAGATGGGCGACGGCACCGAGGTCCATGGCTTCCTGTACGGAGTTGGATGCCAACAGGGCAAAACCGGTCTGCCGCGTGGCCATGACATCCATGTGGTCGCCGAAAATGCTGAGGGCGTTGGCGGCAACAGCACGGGCGCTGACGTGGAATACGGCCGGAAGCAGTTCGCCGGCGATTTTGTACATATTCGGAATCATGAGCAACAAGCCCTGGGCTGCCGTGTAAGTCGTCGTAAGGGAACCTGCCTGCAGGGAGCCGTGGAGCGTTCCTGCCGCACCGCCTTCGGACTGCATTTCCATGACCCGTACGCGGTCACCGAATATATTCTTCTTCCCTTCTGTAGACCAGGCATCGACCAGCTCGGCCATAGTCGAAGAAGGGGTGATGGGATAAATCGCTGCCACTTCCGTAAAGGCATAGGAAACATAGGCTGCGGCGGTATTCCCATCCATCGTCTTTTTTACCATGATTATCGCTCCTCTATCCCATTAGTCTTCAATATGAGCAATCTTCTTAGCCAGTTCTTTCTTCATTTCCAGGTTACCCTGACGGGCAATCA
>ERZ791914.675-NODE-675-length-29695-cov-55.141363_pt1 | contig 29695 bp, 30 predicted proteins | sample MGYA00510140_ERZ791914 | MGnify/ENA primary metagenome ERZ791914 (study PRJEB30046, sample SAMN00792079) | human gut metagenome | study: EMG produced TPA metagenomics assembly of the A metagenome-wide association study of gut microbiota in type 2... | reverse complement strand
AAAAAAGATAGAAAAAAGATAGAAAAAAGATAGAAAAAAGATAGAAAAAAGATAGTTTGTAGAGAAAAAGATTGTTAAACTTATAACCCCCGGGGAGCTGTCCAAGAGTAGACAGCTCCCCGGGGGTTGTGTTTTTCACTGCATGACGAACCGGCTTTGTTCCCTTGTACGGGAAAGCGGACTCATGAATAAGACCCTGGATTCGAATAAAGCCCCTTCAGTCAGCAAAGCTGACAGCTTCCCCTCACGGGGACGCCAAAGAAGTATTGTCCGTCAAACCAGTAATTTAAGCATTCAGTCGGTTCGAAGTGCCGTGTAGCATGGCGTCCGCTGCTTATCGCAGGGACGGTAAAGATACCCGGTCCGTCGAACCGCTCTTTTCATCAAACTACAAACTATCTCTTCCAGCCACTGACCACTAATCACTAATCACCAGCTGCTGTTCTTCGATGAACGACGAACGGCCTACGGCTTTTTCTACAAACTACAAACTGCAAACTATCTCTTCCAGCCACTGGCCACTGATCACCAGCCACCAGCTGCCGACTGTTATCTTTTTCCTGCTAGCGGCTGACAGCTGACTGCGGCCTTTTCGTCAAACATCAAACCTCAAACTACAAACTACAAACTGTAAACTGCAAACTATCTTTTACCTTCTATTCCCATTCGTATTGCTGTTTTTCTGGGTCTGTTTGTTCTGCTGGGCCTGTTGCTGGCGCAGTTGTTCCCTTTCTTTCTCGAGGCGTGCTTTTTCTGCTGCCAGTTCGCGGCGGTGGGCTTCGACTTCGGCCTGGGCCCGTTCGTCAGCTGCAGCTTTTTCTTTTTCTGCTTTGGCTTTGGCCTCGAGGTCGCCAAATTCTTCCTTGAATTTGGTTTCATATATGGCTGCCTTTTCCGGGTACATGGTGCGCAGTTTGTTGAGGAGCGTCATTTTGGCGTCGTCGCTGCGGTCCCCCAGGGTCTTCAGTGCCTGGTATTCTTCGTAATAGGCCATCCACTGGCGCATGCGCGGGGCATCTGTATCGGCATAGGAGCTCAGGCTGAGGAAGGCAAAGACGGCTGTCAGTACGAGACAGATAATGGTTTTGGCCATGGCTCAGGATCTCCTTTCCGATTGCGGTTTTTTGGCGGCGGCGTGCAGGGCCGATGAGGCCGAGCCGGCCGTCATGCCGGCAAAGAGAATCGTCAGGAGGACGAAAATCATGGTCTTGCCGGAAATGGGCGGCATGGGGACGAGTCCGAAGAACAGGTACGACGGCATGGCGAAGAGAAACAGGCAGGCGACGATGGCCAGGAAGAAGACGGCGTAGATCATGCCGCTCAGGACGCCAAACAGTGTCCCGATGATATCGAGGACCGGCCGGGCCGCAGCCTTTCCGGCGCGGCTGATGGAATCGTCCTTGTCCCATTCAAAGTCTTCCCCTGTAGACGGACGGTGGGTGCGGCGGCTTCTGCGGGATTTCCGGCTGTCGTAGTATCCGTCGTCGTAGGAACGGCCGTCCTGCGGCGATCCTGCATCGTAAAACGCATCGTCCCAGCTCTTGCCATCGCGGTAATACTGCTCGCTCTGGGCGCGGCGGCGCAGCCGGTCCGGATCTTTTTCCCAGTCGTAGGGCGCGGCGTTGCGGCGCTGGCTCCGGGGTACATCGTAGTCGTCCCCGGGAAGACGGGGATTGTCTTCAGGGATGATGGGTTTTCCTATATAATAACGATAAATATTTTTCGGTGAACCGAGCTCGACGCATATTTCCTCTTCCGATTTTCCTTCTTTGGCACCGAGGCGGAACTGTTCCTCACAGTCCTCGATGATGCCCTTCAGGTCGTCCTTATCGGCCTTGCGGAAATAGTATTTCAAGAGGTCCATAAATTCAGACTTTCGCATGTATTCCTTACCTCTGCTTTAAAACATACTCTTCGTAACGCTGATGGAAACGGGCGCCCCATTGCCAGCAGACGACTCCCAGGACCATGATGGCCAGGATGAACAGCAGCACGATGGCGGCCGGGACGTGGGGCAGGAAAGCGACAGCGGCCAGCGGTTCTTTTTCCATTGCAATACAAAAAGCGACCCAGGCCAGAAGGGCGACACAGACGGCGGTACAGCAGCCGCCCAGTGTATACAGCGCAAGATAGGCTGCGCGCAGGGTCCGGGGACGGGGTGAATCTGCCATAATAGGAACTACCTCCAAAAAATAAAAATCAGATTGAGCGTACGACTTGTTGTATGGCGTACGCCGCTCACCCTATACTATCACATAACGGCCTTCGTTTCCAGTATTCAGAGGAAAGGCAGGAGACGGGCTGCCCGGAAAGGGTCCCGTCTGCAGTTCTTCCAGCTTGCATCCCGCCCGTATTTGAAGTAACATAATGTATCATAGACTGCACAAGGCAGCAAAGGAGGTACATGTTATGGCAGATTTTGTCCGTTATCAGATTGGGGATGTGGTCCAGCTCAAGAAATCCCATCCCTGCGGATCCAATGAATGGGAAGTGCTGCGCATCGGCGTCGATTTCGTCATCCGCTGCTGCGGCTGTGGTCACCGGGTCATGGTGCCGCGCCCGAAGTTTGAAAAATCGGTCAAAAAAATCATCCGCCGGGCCACGCCGGAAGAGAATGAGTAAATTTTTTGCAAAAGGGCTTTTTATTTGCTGTGATTTGTGCTACAATTCTAATCAGTCATTCTTCACTACTTTACTTTGGTAAAGAGATAAAGAAGTAAAGCAAATACTTAGTATGCAGGGAGTGTATAGGGATGCTCAGTAATACACTGGATGGAGTCAAGATGCTCCACCATGATGAAATGAGAAACTATGACCGCATTCAGGGGAAACTCGTGTCGGTCATCATGAATCACGGCTGTAAAATCATCGAAACGCCGAGTTTTGAAGATTATGATGTATATCAGCATTACTTTCCCCAACTGCGTCAGCAGATGGTCAAGACCATCGATACGGATGGCCGGGTCCTCGTTTTGCGGCCCGATGTGACCGTTCCCCTCGTCGAAACGGCGGCGCGGGAATTTCCCCGGGCCAACCAGCTCCTCAAATTCGGCTATGTGAGCACGGTATTCCGGGAATATTTCGGCCGCTCCACCTATGGCAAGGATTTCCTCCAGGGCGGCATCGAAATCCTCGGCGATTCCAGCCCCGAATGTGACGGCGAAGTCATCGTCATGGCGGCGGAGATCCTGAAAGCCGTCGGCGTGGAACGCATCCGCATCGACATGGGGACGGCGGCCTACACGCAGGCCCTGTTCGACGGTCTGCCCCTGGAAGAAGAACAGAAGCAGACGTTGCGCCAGTACATGGCGGCCCGCAATCTCGTCGCCTTTGGCAAGTATCTCTCGGGGCTTTCCCTCGACAGTGAGGCCCGCAAGGCTCTGGAAGCCATCCCGGTCCTCTTCGGCCCCTATGCGGAAACGCTCAGCAAGGCCCGCGGCTACTGCATCAACAGCGGCATGCGCAATGCCCTGACCCGGCTGGAAAAGATATACGATTATATTCTCTATGCCGGTTATGCCGACAAGGTACAGCTCGATTTCGGCTTTACCAGCACCTTGGGGTATTATACCGATATGGTGTTCAAGGTCTACGTGGACGGCGCCCTGTACGATGTCATCGACGGTGGCCGCTACGACAAATTGTCGGCCCAGTTCGGCGTGGACCGGCCGGCCTGCGGATTTGGCATGAATATCAATCTTCTCTATGAATTTATGAGTGACGCCGGCCTTCTCGAAGACGCCCAGCCCAGTTTCCAGCTGGCCGTTTCCTATACCGACAGTGACCAGACCCTGATCCGCGACCTCATGCAGTGGCGCCAGCAGGGATTCCGCGTCGCCGCTTATCCCGACTCGTCCTTTATCGACAGCGGCGATTACAGTATCCATGCCGTATACCGCAATCACAGTTATTATAAAGACGGCCGCGAAATGAGCGCGCACGATCTGGAAGACATGATGAGGGGGCTTTGAGATGTCCATACATATAGCGCTCGCCAAAGGGCGCATCCACAAAGTAGTCATGAAGTATCTCATGGAAAGCGGTTATGAGTTTCCGGCCTATTCCGAAGACAGCCGCAAGCTGATCTTTGAAGACGCCGGCCATACGCTGAAACTGACACTGGTCAAATCGCCTGATGTGGCCGTCTACGTCGAACGGGGCGCTGCCGACATCGGTATCGTCGGTGAAGACGTCCTCATCGAAGACAATGCCGGCGCCAACGTCTACGAAGTACTCGACATCGGCATCGGCCGCTGCAACATGGCCGTAGCTGGCGTCAAGGGCAAGAAAGTGGACATGTCCCGGCGCATCACCGTGGGGACGAAATACCCGCGCATCGCCCGGAAATATTTTGAAGAAAATCATCACAGTGTCGATATCATCAAGCTCAATGGCTCAGTGGAACTGGCGCCGCTGGTCGGCCTGTCCGATGTCATCGTCGATATCGTCGAAACGGGGAACACCCTGCGGGCCAACGGGCTGGAAGTCCTGGATTACTTCATGGATTTCAGCGCCCGCATGATCTGCAATCCCGTTTCCTTTAAAATGAAATACGATGAAATACATACGCTGATCGACGTCATCAAAAAGAAAGAAATCCGATAAGACCGGTATCAGAGGGGGAGATAAACATGGAATGGATAGAAGTGCCCGATAACGGGCTGACGCTGCAGGAAATACGGAACATCACCAAACGGAGCCAGGCAGAAAATGCCGGTATCCGCCGGAGTGTGGAAGATATCCTCACGGCCGTACAGGAAGAAGGCGACCGGGCCCTGCGGGAACTGACAGAAAAATTTGACGGCGTGCGCCTTGATAGTTTCCTGGTCACGGCAGAGGAGATCGACGAAGCCGTAACGAAAGTCGGGCCGGAATTCATGGATATCCTGACGGAAGCGCGGGATAACATCCGGGCCTATCACGAACGGCAGAAACAGGAATCGTGGATGGACACCTTCCGCGACGGCGTCCGCCTTGGCGCCCGCTATACGCCCATCCAGCGGGTTGGCGTGTACGTGCCGGGCGGTACGGCAGCCTATCCCTCGACGGTCCTCATGGATGTCATCCCTGCCGAAGTGGCCGGCGTGCCGTCCATCGCCGTCTTTACGCCGCCTGCCAAAGACGGGTCGGTCAATCCCTACATCCTGGCTGCCGCCCATGTAGCCGGCGCCACGGAAATCTACAAAGTCGGCGGCGCCCAGAGCATCGCCGCTGCCGCCTTTGGCACGGAAAGCATCCCGCCCGTCTTTAAGATCGTCGGCCCGGGCAACGCCTACGTCGCCATGGCCAAACGCCTCGTATTCGGCACCGTCGGCATCGATATGATCGCCGGCCCCAGTGAAGTGGGTATCCTGGCCGATGAAAACGCCAACCCCGGGTGGGTGGCAGCGGACCTTCTGGCCCAGGCCGAACACGACCGCCGGGCCGCCGTCTTCCTGGCTACGCCGAGCGCGGCCCTGGCATCGGCAGTGGAACGGGAAGTGGAAAAACAGCTGGCTGAACTGCCACGGCAGGACATTGCCGGCGCATCCGTAGCCGACCACGGCAAAATCTTTATCACCAGAGACCGCCAGCAGGCCATCGACATCATGAACCTCATCGCACCGGAACATCTGGAAATCGATTTCCCCGATGCAGAGCAGTATGTAGATAAAATCCAGAATGCCGGCGCCATTTTCATCGGGCCCTATACGCCGGAACCCATCGGGGACTATTTTGCCGGCCCGAACCATACCCTCCCGACTATGGGGACGGCAGCCTTTTCCTCGCCCCTGGGAGTCTATGATTTCGTAAAACGGAGCAGTCTCCTGTCGTATAATAAAGAAGCCTTTGACAAGGTGGCTGAAAAAGTCATCCGCTTCGCCAATGTAGAAGGATTGCAGGCCCATGGCCTGGCTGTAAGGAGGAGAATCGATGAAAACTGAATGGCTGCGTCAGACCATACGCGATTTTGAACCATATAAAGTACCGGAAATACAAGAACATACCATCATCAATGCCAACGAAAGCCCGTACAACATCCTCGATTTCCCATCGGTCCGGGAGGATTTCCTCAAAGGGCTGGCGGAGCTCAAAAGCTACCGCTATCCCGACCCCTTTGCCGAAGACCTGCGCAAAGCCCTTGCGGAATATGTCCAGTGCCGGCCCGGCCAGATTCTGGCCACCAACGGCGGCGATGAAACAATCAGCCTCATCCTGAATACGTTCATCAACCCCGGCGATACCGTGCTGGTCCACGCGCCGACCTTTGACATCTACGGCATCGACGCCACCGTCCTCGGCGCCCACGTCGTCCACGTACCTGACGACGACGGATACTGCCGCAGCGCAGAAAAGCTGCAGCAGGCCATCGCCGATATGCAGCCGAAAGTGACCTTCGTCTGCAACCCCAATAACCCGACGGGCAGTATCTGGCCCGTTTCCGTCATCAAAACGCTGCTCCAGACGGCAGACAACATCGTCGTCGTCGATGAAGCCTATCTGGAATTTTCCGGACAGGACAGTGTCATTCCCCTCATGGAACAGTACGATAACCTCATCGTCATCCGCACCCTGTCCAAAGCCTTCGGCCTGGCAGGGTTCCGCCTGGGCTACGGTGTGGCCAGGGAAGACATTATCGATGCCCTGTCGCTGACCAAACTGAGCTATAACCTCAACAGTGTCACCCAGCTCATGGGCTGTGTGGCCATGAAGCACCGTGACGAAATACTGGGCCACAACCTTCCCCCGACCATTGAGAACAGGGACTATCTGGAACGGGAACTGAACGGCTTTGATGGTGTCACGGCTTATCCCAGCGCCACCAATTTCATCCTCGTCCGCGTCCCCGACGGTCCGGAACTCATCGGCGCCATGAAAGATGCCGATATCTGCGTCCGCTTCTACAGCGCCAAAGACCTGCAGAACTGCATCCGTCTCACCGTGACGACCCGCGATGTGGCCGACCGGATCCTCGCCGTCTTCCGCAGCCTCTACAAGGAGGTGGCCCGCCGTGCGTAATGCATCTGTCAACAGGGAAACGGCTGAGACACAGATCGCCGTATCCCTTGAACTCGATGGAGAAGGGACCTTCGTTGGCTCGACGGGCATCGGCTTTTTTGACCACATGCTCAACCTCCTGGCCTGCCACAGCGGCATGGACCTGTCGCTCCACGTCCACGGCGACCTCGACGTCGATACCCATCATACGCTGGAAGACCTGGCCATCGTCCTGGGCGACGCCCTCACGCAGGCTCTGGGCGACAAAAAGGGCATCAACCGCTACGGCATGTTCTACTGCCCCATGGATGAAGCCCTGACGCGGGTCGTCATCGACCTCAGCGGCCGCCCCTATCTGGTATACGATGTGAAACTTGCCGTCGAACGGATCGGCACCTTCGAAACGGAAATGCTGCAGGATTTCCTCTACGCCCTGGCCGTCCACGGCAAGATGAACCTCCACGTGGCCAACCTGTACGGTACCAATGCCCACCACATCGTCGAATCCGTATTCAAGGGGCTGGGCCATGCGCTCCGTCAGGCCGTTGCCATCGAAGGCAGTGCCGACAGCGTACTTTCTACCAAAGGGGTGTTATAAGATGAAAATAGCCATCATTGATTATGAAATCGGCAATCTGGCCAACGTATATAATGCCTGGCGCCGCCTCGGCCAGGACCCGGTCATCACCCGCGATCCGGCGGTCATCCGCGACGCCGCACTGGTGGAACTGCCCGGTGTCGGTGCCATCCGCGACGCCATGGCCAATCTGCAGAAATTCGACCTCATCCCCCTTTTGACCGAACAGGTACGGGCGGGAAAATTCTTTATGGGCATCTGCCTCGGTATGCACGCCCTCTTTGAAACCGATTACGAAGGCGGGAAATACCAGTGCCTGGGCTTCCTTCCCGGCGAAGTCGTGCCCTTCCAGACGAAGCTCAAAGTACCCCACATGGGCTGGAACGAACTGGAGTTCCGTCAGCCCCACTGGCTGCAGAAGAACCTGCCGGCCCATCCCTACGTCTATTTCGTCCATTCCTACCACAAGACGCCGGCCGATACGCCCGATGTCATCGCCACCGCCGACTACGACGGCCCCGTTCCGGCTATCTGCGGCAGGGACAACGTCCTGGGTATGCAGTTCCATCCGGAAAAGAGCGGTCCCGTCGGGGCTCAGCTCCTGCAGAATGTCTTAGATTACGTACAGAAGGGATGATAGCATGATCGTACTTCCGGCTATAGATATACAAAACGGCCATGCCGTCCGCCTGCGCCAGGGCGTAGAAACGGACAGCACGACTTATTTTGACGATCCCGTCGAAGCGGCACAGAAATGGGCTGACGGCGGGGCACAGTTTCTCCACGTCGTCGATCTCGACGGGGCCTTCAAAGGCGACCGCTGCAACGCTTCGGTCATCGGCCGCATCTGCGATGCCGTCGATATCCCCGTAGAAGTGGGCGGCGGCATCCGCAGTGAAGAAGCCATCAACACCTATCTTGAACAGGGCGTGGCCCGGGTCATCATCGGCTCCAAAGCCGTCGAAGACGAAGCCTTCACCCGCCAGATGGCAAAAAAATATGGCTCGGAACTGGTCGTTTCCCTCGACGCCAAAGGCGATACGGTCGCTACCCGTGGCTGGGTGGAAGGGAGCGACAAAAAAGTCCTGCCCTTTGCCAGTTTCCTCATTTCCATTGGCCTCCGGACTATCGTCTATACCGATATCAGCCGCGACGGCATGCTTACCGGCCCCAATCTGGACATGATGGAACAGCTGCAGCATCTGCCGTATATCCGCCTCATCGCATCAGGCGGCATCAGCAGCATAGAAGACCTGAAGACGCTGCAGAATATGGGAGTCTATGGAGCCATTACAGGCAAGGCCCTGTACGAAGGCCGGATTACGATGGAACAGATCCGAAGTCTGGGGGGACGATAAATGCTGGCAAAACGTATTGTACCATGCCTCGATGTGCGCGACGGACGCGTCGTCAAAGGCAAACAGTTCAAGAACATACAGGACGTAGATGACCCGGTGAAACTGGGAAAATTCTACTCCGATCAGTTGGCGGACGAACTCGTTTTCTACGATATCACCGCCTCATATGAAAAACGTCATATCTTTATCGATGTCGTCCGGGCCGTGGCGGAAGAAATCAACATACCCTTTACCATCGGCGGCGGCATCAGCAGTATCGATGACTTCCATCAGGTCCTGCGGGCCGGCGCCGACAAAGTTTCCGTCAATTCGGCAGCGGTGCGGCGGCCGGAACTCATCCGCGAAGCGGCAGAACGCTATGGCAGCCAGTGCGTCGTTTTGTCTATCGACGCCAAGCGCGACGGCCAGGGGAGCTGGCAGGTCTATGTCGATGGCGGCCGGAAAAATACGGGTCTCGATGCCATCGCCTGGGCCAAACAGGGCGTCGCCCTCGGAGCCGGTGAAATCTGCATCAATTCCATGGATTCGGACGGTGAAAAATCGGGTTTCGACCTGGCCCTCAACCACCGCCTGTCCACGGAACTGCCCGTGCCTATCATCGCATCCGGCGGGGCCGGCACGATGAAAGATTTCAAGGACGTCTTCGACGCCGGTGCCGATGCCGCTCTGGCTGCGTCGGTATTTCACTTCGGCCAGATCGCCATCCCGGACCTCAAAGCGTACCTTCAGGGCGAAGGAATTCCCATGAGAGGGGCAGAAAAATAATGGAATATGTAGATATACAGAATATCAAATTTGATGAAAAAGGCCTCGTGCCGGCCATCGTACAGGAAGGCCGGAGCGGCAAAGTTCTGATGATGGCCTATATGAACGAAGAATCGTTGAAAAAGACACTGGAAACGGGGCGGACCTGGTTCTACAGCCGCAGCCGCCAGAAGCTCTGGAACAAAGGCGAAGAATCGGGCCATTTCCAGGACGTGCAGGCTATCGCCGTCGATTGCGATGCCGATACGCTGCTCATCACCGTCAATCAGACGGGAGCCGCCTGCCATACAGGACACAAATCGTGCTTTTACCGGGGCCTTTCCGGCAAAGACGAAACATCCTATGCAGGCAGCTTGTCCATGATGGCCGACCTGCAGGACGAAATAAAGGAAAAACGGGTCCATCCGACGGAAAAATCCTACACGGCCTACCTGCTGCAGACGGGCATCGATAAGATCGGCAAGAAAATCGGCGAAGAAGGGGCAGAAGTCATCATCGCCGCTAAAAACGCCGATCCCGTGGCAGGAGAACAGAGCGAAGAAGCCGGTAATCTGCGCCTTGAAGTGTGCAAGGAATCGGCGGACCTCCTGTACCATCTGGCCGTCCTCTGGGAAGATACAGGCGTGACCGTCAATGATGTCATGGCCATCCTCGAAGGACGAAGCCATGTCAAAGACAATAAAAAGACCGTCGGCCATCTGGACAAGACATTCTGATACAAGGTGACAGTTATGAAGAAAGTAATTTTTGATATCGATGGCGTGCTTCTCAGCGAAAAGCGCTATTTCGACGTATCGGCCCTGACTCTCTGGGAATGGTACAACAGTCCGCTGTACATGGGCCTTTCCCGGGAACCGGTCCGCCCGGATCCGTCAGAAGAGGAAATCCGGGACCTGCGGGCCCGCTACTGGAAAGATGACGAAATCCTCCAGTGGCTCAAGGGTCATGGCGTCAACGACAACTGGGATATGGTCCACGCCCATATTTTCGTGACCCTCTGGCTCATGCTGGAACAATATGCGGCGACGACCGGGCAGATCCGCCGCCTGTCCTTTGATACCCTGCGCGGCGTCCGGCTGGCCGGCATTTTCCTGAGAAACTGTGATATGCCCACGGCCGGCGACGTACTGGATGTACTCAAAGACACCGTGCCCGACGGCGCCAGCAAGGACCAGGTCTTTGAATACCTGGGAAAGGCCGCCGGCGAATCGAAAGGCGGACAGGCCCTCGTGCCCTATGCCTCTCTCGATTCCCCCTTGTGGCATCTTCATGTAGATTGCTTCCAGAACTGGTATTTCGGCGATGACCTGTACCGGGAAACGTACGGAAAAGAACCGGATAACCCCGGAAAGAAGGGATTTCTCACTAACGAAGACCCACTGGCCGCACCGGAAGACATCCGTCATCTCTTTCAGGAACTGAAGAGACGCGGCTATGACATCGCCATCGCTACCGGCCGCAGCCGCCGGGAAATGGAAATCCCCTTCCGCCATTACGGCTGGTACGACGAATTCGACCCGCTCTACATCTCGACCTCGACCGACGTCGATGAAGCGGCGGCCCTGCTCCACCGGTCCCTGGACAAACCAAATCCCTTTGCCTACTACCTGGGAGCCTTCGGACACTATCCGGAACGCTATGCCGATTACGCAGACCATCCGGACCAGTTCAAACAGGGAACCTACTACGTCGTAGGCGACTCCCTGGCCGACGTATGGTGCGCCAGAGCCATGGGCGCCGTCATGATCGGCACCCTCACAGGCCTCGAAGGTCAGAACGCCCGTCCCATGTTCGAAAAAGAAGGAGCCGGCTACATCGTAGACAACGTCATGGATGTGCTGGACGTGCTGAAGTGAAGGGCCGTTGGTCGTAATTCGTTCATCGAAGCCGGTTTGACGTGAAAGGAATCGTTGCCGTCCCTGTGAAGGGAAGGAGGGCCACGAAGTGGCGGAAGGGTTCTTACTTCAATAGAGAGTCCTATTCATGAGTCCGATTGTCCGTTCGACGTGCCGCGTCCTCGGACTCAGATACTGGAACTCAGAATGATGAAAGAACCCCTCAGACGCCTGCGGCGCCAGCTCCCCTTACCGAAACCACGAAATTCCTATATTTCTGAAAAGGGGCTTCAATAGGGCACTGCGTTTCGGCATAAGCGATTCACACACATTTGCGCGTCGCTGCGCTCCTTCAAATGTGGTTCTCTGCTTATCGCAGGGGAGCCATGCTACACTGCACTTCGAACCGACTATTTTTATACAAAAAATTTAGCAAATAGGCCGCACGACCGGAAGCGGTTCCCATCCTGAATCGTCCGGGGTGGTATCAGATGCGAGGCGGAAGAAGGAGGCGTAGTGGAGCTACGCCGACTGATGACAACGAAGCAGATGGTGCCAGATCGGACGAGGCAGGGGGAACAAGCTTCCGGCCGTGCGGCCGGAGAGGGTGATTGTTATGAATCAGATTCAGGAACTGGCAAGGAAGTATCAGGATACGGTCGTAGCGTTGCGGCGGGAGTTCCACCGCCATCCGGAGCTGAGTTTCCAGGAAGTGGAAACGACGAAGCGGATTGCTGCCGAGCTGGATAAGCTGGGGATTCCCTATGAAATCAATCCGGAAAAGAATACGGGTCTCGTGGCCTGTCTCAAAGGCGGCAAGCCCGGCAAAGCTGTAGCTCTCCGCGCCGATATCGACGGCCTGCCGGTCAAAGAAATGACGGGCCTTCCCTTTGCTTCGGAAAACGATGGCAAAATGCATGCCTGCGGTCATGACAACCACATCGCCATGCTGCTGGGGGCGGCGTATATCCTCCGCGACGTACAGGACCAGATCTGCGGCACCGTCTATTTCGTCTTCCAGCCGGCAGAAGAGCTCTGTGCCGGTGCAGAATACATGCTGCGTTTCGGTGACTGGTATGACAAAATCGGCTCCATGTACGCGGCCCACGTCTGGTTCGACATGCCTGCCGGCAAGGTAAATATCCAGGCCGGTCCCCGCTTTGCCGCCGGCACCCATTTCTATATCGATGTCCACGGCACGGGCTGCCACGGGTCGCTGCCCCATCAGGGCGTCGATGCCTCGGTCGTAGCAGCGGCCATGCTGCTCAATATCCAGACCATCGTATCCCGCCGGGTCAGCCCCCTCGATTCGGTTGCCCTGACCATCGGTACCGTCCAGAGCGGCACGGCCTTCAATATCGTCTCCGGCGAAGCCCACATGGAAGGGACCTGCCGGTATTTCCTGCCGGAAACGGGGAAATTGCTGGAACGGATGCTCAGCGACATGGTACACGATACGGCCCATCAGTACGGCGCGACAGCCGATTTCCACATGGACCTCATCGCCCCGCCGACCATCAATGACGCGGCCTGCGCCGGACTGGGAGCCCGGGCGGCGGCCAAGGTCGTAGGCGAAGACAACGTGGTCCCCATGGAACACACCATGGCCTGCGAAGATTTCGCCTTCTATACCGAAAAGAAGCCCTGCTGCTACGGCATCGTCGGCATCCGCAATCCCGAAAAGAATGCTATGTATCCACAACACAGCAACCGCTATACCGTCGATGAAGACGTCCTGGGAAATGGCGCCGCCATCTTTGCCCAGTATGCCCTGGACTGGCTGGAAGCCAATAAATAATAGAATTTCATTCAATCCACCGTCTCTGCATAGTTCCAGAGATGGTGGATTTTTTATTTTCTGCCATCAGAACGGGAATTTAACAGGAAATCAGGGATTTCGCACCGATAACAACATGAAAAATAAAAATAGAATAAAATTCTAAAAATGTGTTGACAACAGACGCCGTCCATGGTAGACTTACACCATCAACAGAACAACAGGCAATGAAGAGAAGAGTACAGGAGCAGGAATGGCCCAGAGAGTCTCCGCATGGTGGGAGGAGATGCACGATCGCTTCTGGAAGATGGCCTCTAAGCCGGCAGGTCGAATAGTGAGACCGCCCGGGTGCACCCGTTACCGTGCTGGAGTATTGAGGGCCTGTGGCCTGCGTACTCGAGAAGGCCGGCTTTGTGAGGAGCCGGTGAAATTGGGTGGTAACACGGTACTTCCGTCCCTTTGCGGGGATGGAAGTTTTTTTTATTCTGAGGTGATAACATGGAACGACAAAGCATGACGGGGCAGCAGCGGAGCGCCCTGAAACAACGGATCAAACGGCAGGCACAGCGTCTGGGGGCCAATCTGGTGGGATTTGCCAGTGTGGACCGCTGGCCACAGCAGAAAGAAGTAGCCGAAGCGTACTGGCCCCAGTCCATCTGGCCCTGGAGCCGGACGGTCATCGTCCTGGGCGTGCAGATTTATCTGCCCATGATCGAAACGACGCCGTCGGTCGTCTATTCCGAATGCTACAATACGACGAACCGTCTCCTCGACGATACGGCATACCGTCTGGCCAACAAGCTCAACCAGTGGGGCTACCGGGCCCATTGGTTCCCCCGCGACTGCTACGGCGACATTTCCGTACTGGTCAAAAAACCGGAAGCGGCCTTTTCCCACGTCTTTGCCGGAAAATACGCCGGCCTGGGGACGCTGGGACTCAACCACACCCTGATTACTCCCGAATATGGCCCGCGGGTGCGCCTCGTATCGGTCATTACCGACGCCGACGTACCGCCTGACGCCTTGCAGGAAAAAGACCTGTGCATCCAGTGCAAGCGCTGCGTCTTCAACTGTCCGACCCACGCCTTTACACCCAGGAAAGACCGGCTCATCGCCGATATGGCTAAACCGCGCTGTGCCGGCTATCATCAGAAACTGAAGACGGAATTCCGCTATCCCTGCGGCGTCTGCATCGCCGTCTGTCCCGTCGGGGCCGACCGCAAACGCTATGGTATGCATTCCGTCACGGCAGACGGGGCGGCACACTGCCGCGATTTCGGATCGGCCAATGCCGTAGAAGGCCGCGGCGTGCCGGAAGAAGCACAGAAGATCATCGATACGGCCATCCGCTGATTTCCGCTTACGAGGATACGCATCACCGTATCCCTGAACATAGAAAATATACCAATTTTGTATACAAATAAAAGGAGGAATATGACATGCATATTCAATGGAAAAAAATCATCACCCTGACTCTCACAGCCCTGGCCCTGACCGCTGTCCTTGCCGGTTGTGGCAGCACCCAGAATAGTAGTGCTGAAAAGAAAGAAATCACCGTAGGTGTCAACCCCGGCTCAGGGGAACAGATCATGGAACAGGTCGCAAAAGTCGCAGAAAAGGACGGCCTGACGGTCAAAGTCAAAGTATTCTCGGACTACATCACACCGGACAAGGCCCTGGCCGATGGCGATATCGACCTCAACTCCTATCAGCACGTGCCGTTCCTTAATACATTCAATGAAAAAAATGGCACCGACCTCGTTCCCATCGGCGATACGTATCTCGCACCGATTGCCCTCTACTCCCACCGCTACACCAATATCAAAGACGTGCCGGACGGTGCCCGTATCGCCATCCCCAATGACCCAAATAACGGCAGCCGGGCCCTCCTGCTCCTGAGCAAACAAGGCTGGATCACCCTCCGCGACGGCGCCGACCAGACCAAACTGACGACCCAGGACATCACATCCAATCCCAAAAACATCGACATCGTAGAACTGGAAGCCGGCCAGCTGCCCCGTTCCATCGATGACGCAGACGGCGCCATCATCAACGCCGGATACGCCATCACCGCCGGCCTGCGCGTCAGCGACCGAATCGCTACCGAAGACGATACCAGCCCCTACGTCAACGTCATTGCCGCCCGTGCCAAAGACAAAGACAACCCGGCATACCAGAAATTCGTCAAAGCCTTCCAGTCACCGGAAGTCAAACAATACATCGAAGAAAACTTCAAAGGCGAACTCCTGCCAGCCTGGAAGTAAGAGACAGCCGCCAGCTGATAACAGCTGGCGGCTGAGTGGTTAGTGGGAAGGGAGAGAAAAGATAGTTTGTAGTTTGTAGTTCGTAGTTCGTAGGTCGTTCATCGAAGCCTGTTTTCCTTTTTAGTGCTTGCGGATATATGCCGTGGCCGGACCGGAGCCGACTTTGATGATATAGCCTTCTTTTACCAGGTTTGACAAAGTGCGTTCTATGGTTCCCTGGCTGATATCCGGGCAGCGTTCCATCAGATCTTTTTTGCTGATTTTCCCTAGTGTCTGGGAAATGATGGCCTTGATCCGGTCAGGCTTGGAAATCTTTCTGGTTATCAGGTATTGAATCCGGTCTTCGAATTCATCATATGCTTTTATGATGATTCCCAAATAGTATTTTACAAAAGGTGCATAGGCATTTTGATTTTCGTGCCAGCCGGAAGAACTTGCTTGAAGGGCTTCATAGTACGTTGTCTTTGTCTTTTCAATCAGCATTTCCAGACTGATGTATTTACCGACGATGTAACCAGCACGATATAAAAGAAGGAGTGTCAGGAGCCTGCTCATCCGTCCGTTCCCGTCAGTGAAAGGATGAATACAGAGAAAATCCAGGATGAACATAGGCGTCAGCAGTAATTTATCAATCACGTTTTCCTGCCAGGCATTCTGAAACGATTGGCATAAAGAATCCATAGCGTCGGCTGTCTGAAAAGCAGGAACGGGAATGAACCTTGCCTTTTGATGCCCTTGTGCGTCTGTTTCTGCAATGACGTTATCTGCGTTTTTGTAGTCTCCGCCTATGGCTCCTGTCGAGTAAGCGTACAGGTCCCGGTGGAGCTGTCTGATGACATTAGGAACGGGAGAAATATAGTCATGATTTTCGTGAATCAAGGTGAGTACTTCACGGTACCCGGCAATTTCCTGTTCAGACCGATTGCGCGGTTCAGCTTTTTGGCTGACCAGAGCTTCCAATCGTTTGTCACTGGTGCGTATTCCCTCAATACGGTTGGAAGCCCCTGTACTCTGAATCATGGCAACATCCACCAGCGTTTTTAGTTCATCTGTATTCGCTTCCAGAAATAAATCCTGCCGTCCTTTGTGTTCATGGATACAGGTAAGAAGCTGGACGATTTCAGGTGTCAGTAAATTTTGTATTTCTTGCGAGTAGGTAAAGGTCCGCATAAAAATCTCCTTCATTTTTTCATTATCTGCCACATTTTACCATTAAATGAGGCAGATAGCAAGGCGATGAGGCAGATGAAAATCAGTACCATGCCGGGAAGGGCAGCAGTCAGCAGCCAGTAGCTGGCAGGAGAAGCCGCAGTTCGCCGTTTGCAGGAAGGGCGGCTAGTGGCTGGTTTGCGACGTTATACGGCGTCCCCGTGAGGGGAAGCTGGCGCCATAGGCGTCTGAAGGGGCTTTACTCCAATCCAGAGTCCTGTTTATGAGTCCGCTTTCCCGTGCAGGGAAGATGGCCGGTCTGACGTGCCGTGTCCTCGGATTCAGAAATTAGAACTCAGATGATAAAGAGGCCGGAAACGGATGGATTGACACATATGTTCGATGACGGTATCATATTATGTAACAACAAGAGTAATCGAACGGCGTATAGAATAGGAGGAATGGAGTATGGGACGATATAATGTTACGGTCATTGGCAATCGTAAAAACATAATGGATAGAATGTGTGCATTCATACCAGAGTATATTGACTATTTTGAAGAAGAGACGTACCGTGTTATACGTACTGTTGGCAAACATACCATCATTTCCTGGCCTAAGTCGAATAAGCCGAAGCAGATTATACCTGTAGAAGAACTGAATCCCGACAATGAATATGAGAAATTATATCTAGGGGCCGTGGTGGATCAATACGATAATTTCCTCATGGACGCAGAAGACGGTAAGAGACGGCTGTTAGAAATGAATTGCCGTGATTGGGTATATGTTTTTGAATGTCATATGTAAAAACCTATTGGTATATCCCTGATAATATTCTGTATTCTTTTGAAATGGGGGCCGGTCCGGTATCTGCTGTCTTTCCTCCACTTCTTGACAGTGCCTTTTATATTACCTATAATAGTACAAGTAAATTTATGTCTATGGCTGATTTCGTGTGATGGAATCAGCCTTTTTTAAAGGAGTTATGCTATGCGCTTACGAAGAAAACCCTGGATTGACGATGCCATCCGGGAGTATGACGCGTTTGTCCATTTGTCCGGGGCGGAGGAATATAAGGGCCGCTGGCGGTCTGTGTTTGCCCGGCCCGATGCGCCGCTCTGGGTAGAGCTGGGGACGGGAAAGGGAAATTTCATTTCCCAGATGGCCGTGCTGCACCCGGAGGTAAATTTTATCGGGATCGAGATCCAGACGGGGGTCCTGTATTATGCCGGAAAGAAATGTGCCGAAGCGGAGGTTTCCAATGTGCATCTGCTGAAGTATGATGTGGCAAAGATAGAGGAAATTTTTGCTCCCGGCGAAGTGGACCGGTTTTTCATCAATTTCTGTGATCCCTGGCCCAAGTCGCGCCACGCCAAGCGCCGTCTGACGTACCGCCTGTTCCTGGACCGCTATGCCCGGCTGCTGGCTCAGGGAGGTAAGGTGCTCTTTAAGTCCGATAATGCCGGCCTGTTCGATTTTACGCTGGAAGAATTCCGCCAGCGGAACTGGCTGTTGTCAGAGGTGACCTATGATCTGCATCATAGTGATATCGTCAATGAAGCGATGACGGAGTATGAAGCGAAATTCAGCGCCAAAGGGCAGCCGATTTTCCATTGTGCCGCCACCCGTCCGGCGGAGGTGAAGGCTGATGAGTCCGCACACTAAGGAGATGCGACGTAATTTCTGGATGCTTCTCATTGCCTTTTCCCTGCTGATCATCATCGGTACGTCCAATGTATTCAGTTCGACCTTCGTCGAGGATATGGCAGAAGGGGGCAGTGCTTACGGACATCTCATCCGTCAGGGCGTGTATCTGGCTCTGGGACTGGCTCCGGCCATATTTGTCTACAAAAAGGACTATCATATGTGGAAGAAATGGTCCGTGCGCCTTCTCCTCTTTACAGCCGTCCTGCTCATAGCCGTTCTGTTTGCCGGCATCGTCGTAAACGGCGCCCGGCGCTGGCTCGGGGCAGGGGGATTTACCTTCCAGCCTTCGGAAATCGCCAAGCTGGCCATCATCCTGTTTACGGCGGACAAGCTGGCGCCACTGTGGGACAAGAGCGGCCATATCGAATTTTTCTCGCCTTTGTCGGCGTTTTTTCCGTCGAAATCCGGGAAGCCGCCGCGGTGGAAACGGATCCGTTTCGTTCCCCATCCGCTGCTGCTGCCGCCGCTCGCGCTGGCTATCCTCGTGTTCCGCCAGCCTGACGCCGGTACGGCTCTGGTCATTTTGTTCCTGCCGCTGGTCATGTTCTGGGTGAGCGGTGCCAGCATCCTCAAGGCCAGGGTGCCTCTTCTGGGGACTCTTGCCGTCGGCATCGTGTACCTGCTCTCGGCACCGTACCGCATGAACCGCATTATTTCCTGGTACGATCCCTGGTCCTATGAAAAGACGCTGGGCTATCAGACCGTACAGGGGCTCATCGCCATCGGATCCGGCGGCGTCATGGGACAGGGGCTGGGCGAAGGCATCAGCAAGTTCAGCTACCTGCCTGAAGCCCATACGGACTTTGCCTTTGCCGTCCTGGCCCAGGAATGGGGCCTGCGGGGGTCCGTGTTTATGCTGGTTTTGTTCAGTATGATTATTTATTTCGGCTGCAACTGCGCCTGGAATACGCGCGATACCTTCGGGAAACTGCTGGCCGTGGGCATTACCATGTATTTTGGCGGTCAGGGGATGATCAATCTGGCCATGGTCAGCGGAATCCTGCCCGTCGTCGGCGTGCCGCTGCCTTTTATCAGCTATGGCGGTACGTCCCTTCTGCTCAACATGGTCGCCGCGGCGCTGCTCCTCAATATTGCCCACCGCAATTACCGCGAGGCCGTGATCGATGCCCGCCTGCGGGAGCAGCCGGTCCTGCATTCGATGAAAGAGGAGACGCGCAGCCGTTTCCCCTTACGATGATATAGTTTAGGAGGCTTTTTCATGGAACGAAGAATTATACAGGTAGACGAACGGTTGCCGCTCCTGCCCACTATCCCGCTGAGTCTGCAGCATTTGTTTGCTATGTTCGGATCGACCGTACTGGTGCCGTTCCTGCTCCACGTCGATCCGGCTACGGCCTTGTTTATGAACGGTATCGGCACGCTCTTGTATCTGACTATCTGCAAATGGCGGCTGCCGGCTTATCTCGGCTCCAGCTTTGCCTTTATTTCCCCGGTCCTGGCCGTATGCGCTACGCCGGGCATGTCCTATGGCGACGCCCAGGGCGGGTTCATCGTCTTCGGCTTGTCGTTCATGGTACTGGCGGCGATTGTCGATAAAGTGGGGACGAAGTGGATCGATATCCTCTTCCCGCCGGCAGCTATGGGAGCCATCGTGGCCATCATCGGGCTGGAACTGGCGCCCCTTGCCATGACTATGTCGGGCTATCTCGGCGATGCCCAGGGGATGAGCAATGAAACGGCCATGATCATTTCGACGTTTACTCTCGTCGTCACCATTCTGGCGACGCTCCTTGGCCGGGGTTTCATCGGCATTATCCCTATCCTCATCGGCGTCGTATCCGGCTATATCCTGTCGTACTTCATGGGCGTCGTTGATCTGACGGCTGTGGAAGAAACGCCCTGGTTTGCCGTGCCGACGTTCTACAAACCGGAATTTAATTTCAGTGCCATCATGATGATCATGCCGGCCCTGTTCGTCGTCTTTGCCGAACATCTGGGGCATCTCTTTGTCACCAGTGATATCGTCGGGCGGGATCTCATCAAGGATCCGGGCCTGCACCGCAGTCTCTTTGCCGACGGCCTGTCCAACGTCCTGTCCGGTCTGGTCGGTTCGACGCCGAATACGACTTACGGGGAAAATATGGGCGTCATGGCCATTACCGGCGTATACAGCACGTGGGTCATCGGCGGTGCCGCTGTTTTTGCCATCCTGTTTTCCTTCATCGGCAAGATCGCCGCTCTCATCCACGGCATCCCGACGCCGGTCATGGGCGGGGTATGTATCCTGCTCTTTGGCTTCATTGCCGCATCGGGCATCCGCATGCTCGTCGAAAAGAAAGTCGATTATACCCGTTCCAAGAACCTGATCCTCACGGCTGTCACCATGATTACGGGCCTTTCGGGCGCAACTATCGCCGTCGGTCCGGTACAGCTCAAAGGGATGGGTCTGGCTACGGTCGTCGCTATGGTTCTCAGTCTGGCGTTCATCGTCTTTGAAAAGACGGGACTGGAAAACCGCAATTAAAGGAGGATGTCTATGGCAGTATCACCGGCGCTGCGCGCGCTTCTGGCCAAAGGTTCAGCTATGGACCGGAATGATCTGGTAACGCTTCTCGGCCTCACCGACGCCGATGACCGGCAGGCCCTGTATGATGCGGCTTATGCCGTAAAGGCGGAAACGGTCGGCCGCGTCGCTTATTATCGGGGGCTCATCGAGTTTTCCAACCGCTGTATCAAGAACTGCCGCTACTGTGGGATCCGCCGCGGTAATGAGGAAGTAGAACGGTTCGATACGGACCGGGACGATATCCTGGCCATGGCCCGCTGGACCTATGAGGCCGGATACGGGTCGCTGACCCTGCAGTCAGGGGAACGGCAGGACGAGGAATTTATTTCTTATATCGAAGACCTCGTGCGGGACATCAAGAAGATTGGAAATGGCGGCCTCGGCCTGACCTTGTGTGTCGGGGAGCAGACGGAAGAAACGTACCGCCGCTGGTTTGAGGCCGGTGCGCACCGTTATCTGCTGCGCATCGAGACCAGCAATCCCGATCTCTATGCCCGTCTCCATCCCCAGGACGGCCATCATGAATGGACCGTGCGCCGCGATTGCCTTCTGGCGCTGGGGCGGATCGGCTATCAGGTAGGGACGGGGGATATGATCGGCCTGCCGGGACAGACGCTGGAAGACCTGGCAGACGACATCCTCTTTTATCGGGACATGAATATCGACATGATCGGCATGGGTCCTTACGTCGTCCATCATCAGACCCCCATCGGGAAGGAAGTACTCGCCGCCGGACGCGATTCAGAGGAGGATAAACTGCACCGTCTCCATCTGGGCCTTGCCATGATTGCCGTGACGCGCCTCTTCCTGCGGGATGTCAATATCGCGGCGACGACGGCTCTGCAGGCGCTCCATCCCCTGGGCCGGGAACTGGGCCTCAAGGCCGGGGCCAACATCCTCATGCCCATCGTGACGCTGCCAAAGTTCCGGTCCCAGTATCTTCTCTACGACAACAAACCCTGCGTCGATGAACAGGCCGAACAGTGCCGCAACTGCCTGAGCGGCCGCGTGGCATCAGTAGGGGATACGGTCGGTCTGGGAAAATGGGGCGATGCTCCTCATTTCTTTCACAAAAAATGACCTTTCTTTTTTCTCCATTCTATGGTACAGTGAATATGGAATCCCTGGTTATGGTAATCGGGATTCTTAAAATAGTATCTCCTGTACGCGCGATTAGTGTAGGCGTACGGGTAGTAGCTGCAGGTGAATCAAATCTTTCACTGCAGGCGCTACTATTTTAGGGTGCCGGTCCTTTACATGGGTGTTCGCAGCGGAGCAACTCCACCTTTATTGTTGCTCCCTGCCTGCAAGTACACCGTTGGTGGATACGGGGGCGGAGGCTCACTCCCGCCAAAAGGATCTGTACCTTACCAAAGGCAGTCTTCTACGTGCGGCTTGTTTCGTACAGGCACGGTTAAAAAGAAGGCTGCCTTTTTTTGCGTTCTGGCGGCAGCCGGAGGGGCAGAGAATAGCCGGGGGAGATGGCGGACGTCTATTGCTATTTTGGAAAAGTTCTGCTATACTATTTTGGTAGCACTACATGGAAAGGTGTCCGAGTGGTTTAAGGAGCTAGTCTTGAAAACTAGTGATGCGGCAACGCACCGTGGGTTCGAATCCCACCCTTTCCGCCATTGGTTGGGGGGAGCAATGAGAAATGCTTCTTATCATTTAGAATCGCTTCATCTTGCGGACTTTTGGCGATTCTGAGAATGATAGAATGTTTCCCGTTGCTCTTTTTTTGTACCCTTTTTGCACTCTTTTTGCACTCTTTTTTTAGAGCAATCAGATAATTATTTGTTCGAGTTTGGCGCGCGTTTCGGCTTTCATGGTTTCCGTGACGTGCGTATAAATCTGTAGTGTCGTGTTCGGGTCGTTATGCCCTACACGTTTCATAATTACTTTTAATGGTACGTTCATCTCTGCCAGCATACTAATGTGAGTATGTCGGAAGATGTGCGTACTTATTTTTTTGCCCGGAATATCCAGTTGTCGTAACTGGCGATTGATAAATTGAATGTTGTACGGCGCGCCGGAACGTGTCGTAAAAACATATCCGCTGTCATGGTAGGAACGGCTGATGCAATTCCCTTTACGTTCCCATAGCTCCATCTTTTTGTTATCTGCCTTGAACCAACGGAGAATAGCTAGCGACCGCTGGTTCAAGTCTACATCACGATAGGAATAAATATTTTTTGGGGTGCCGCGCTGTACTTCATCCCCATTGCAACGGCTCTTGACGATAGTTCCGTTGACATTGAGCAGTTTCTTTTTGAAGTCTATGTCCTGCCAGCGCAATGCCAGCATTTCACCACAGCGCAAGCCTGTCAGACTGATAAACTCCATAGCCAGTGCAATACGTGGATTGATGGCGCGTAATTGGTCCAGGCATTCTTTTAATTCCTGCCGATTTAAGAATTTGTTGTTGATTCGTTGCAACTCGTTCGGCGTGGCCGGGCGGCGTTTGAGCTTGATAGCTTCAAAGTCATAGATATTGTCGATGTACCCGGCCTTTTTTGCATACCGCATCATGGCTTTGATAGTTGTCAACGTGGATGACGAGTAGGAGAATGATAGTTTTTCCTTGTAGTACATCGTCCGTACTATCTTTTCGGCAATGGCTGGCGTGAAGTCTATGAAAAGTAGGCCGTCTTTCACGCCATTCAAGATGCGCTTGCAATACATCTTGTGATTGATGGTTGTTTCTTCCTTGACCATGACAGACGTATTATCTATCCATTCACGGCAGACCGCTTCCAGTGTCATGGTCAGAACCAGCTCATGATGTTTTTCTTCATAGGTCGTAGCAAGCTCATTGAATTTTTCCCTTAACATGCTTGCGGCCATCTTCTGAGCATGACGAGTATTGCTGTTGAGCGTGACAACAGGTATGTATTTCTTTCCTGTCCTGTTGTCTGTAAATCGTTCCCGGTAAACATACCGGATACCTTTGTTGTTGATTTTCTTTTCACACCACATAGTAGCAATCCTTTCTTTCCGTTTCTCATGTCGCCCCTGCTCGCTTCATGAAATCCATCAAGAAAGTTTTTGGTTGATGCGGTTATGATTTATTCTTGTGTAGTTGTGTCATCGTTTTTAACAAGCTCAAAACGTATGTTTTTCACAGCATTTTCTTTTATCTTTTTTTCAACGTCTTTAATACGAGGTTCAAGCCAGTTAATAATATCGTCAATTCTTTTTTTATCCGTTTCTTTTGCGGTTGAACGTCGTAATAACAGTTCGGCCATCGTCATTTTATATCTTTCTTCTTGTATGTGCGGTTCAATGTTATATGTCGCCGCCAGATACCAATAAAATAGCCTTTGATATTGAGGAGCCGATTCTTTGATAAAATGCTTATCAACTTTTTTTACGATATTTATTAATACTTTTTTTGAAGTATAAATTGTTGCAACATTTATTCTATCGTCAACGATAGGATTATCGGGGAAAAACATATTTATGTCATCCAAGTCATCACAGAAAGAGTTGGGGATAGATATAGCTATATCATCCGAGTCATCTACGATTTTAATATCTGTAATTCCCATTGATTTTAAGTACATTACGCATTTTTCCCAACCATCTTGTTGGTTAGCACTATAACCAAGTAACTCATCCATTGATACATGGAGCGTTGATGCTATCCTTGTCAAATTGGCTTCATTAGGCCAGCTTCCTCGTTCATATACGGCATAACTTGAATAAGGAATACCAGCGGCCTTTGCAAAGTCTTTTGCCTGTTTATATCCGGCATTCAGTCTTATACGTTTCAAATTGTCTTTAAGTGCCATGTAATCACCTGCTTTCAACACAATAATACATTATTACGGATTACTAGTCAACAAAATACGCATATTCAATTGACATTAATACGTAATAGTGTATAATTAGGGTGTAAAAAATACGTATTTGAAAGGAGGTGAAAACATGAAGACAGATTTACATATTGACCCGGCGAAGCTGAAAATCGCAACGGCTCGTGCTTGTTTAAGTTTTCGTCGCTTAGCTCAACAAGCCGACTTATCACCAGAAACAGTTACACGACTTTATCGTAGCGAATTTGCACGATGTGTGACGACAGAAACTGCTGGCAAGCTGGCAAGAGCGCTGAATGTTGATGTGTTAGATATCTTGAGGAGGGAAGAAGATGAAAAACACACTTGACCTTGATTTGCTGGCACGGTTGATTCCCCAATTAGTCACGCTGGCCAAAAGACACTGGGTCTCTTGTGACTGGCAAGAGGGCGCGCCGACAGAAGTATTTGCCGATAGCGGCTTTATCTGCATCAAATATCAGAGCGGCCGCTGGTGGCACTATGATTTATCAAAACACGAATGGTTCTGATTTCGCGTCGCCCCTGCTCGCGATTCTGAAATCTATGGAGGGAGTACGTTATGAATTTGAAAACCATGCAAGTGGATGATTTCGGCCAACAGTGGATGCGACCCTGCCAGTTGACCAAAAAATATGGGTTAGGTCGCGTGACCATTTGGCGGTTGTTGTCGGAGATGCGAGAGGAGCCCAAATACAAACACTCATTTTTGGACCTATCGTCTAAGTTGCATCTTGTACGCGACAAAGATTTTTTGCATTTCTTGAAATCACGCGACAAGATGTATTTGCGGCGTTAAGGTGTTCCGCATCATATTTATCATGTCCTTGTTTTGCCGGGGAAATATCCGGCCCCAATTGTACCAGCTTGAAAGAGAGGCGAATTATATGTCAAACAAAAGTGTTGTTTTGAGGCGCATCAAACAGCCGTCCATGGCCAAAGCCATCCGTCAATACTGTGTAGCTTGTGGCGGCGGCCAGCCTGTCGAGGTCCGGGATTGTGTGCTGACCAGGTGTCCGCTGTTCCCCTATCGGTTCGGCTGTAATCCAAAATCGGCGGAAAACAGACTACGAAAGCATTATCACGTCGAATTTCTCGAATGAAAAAAGCCGCCCTCGAATGTGACGATTCGAAAGCGGCGACAGGCAAAACCATTGGACGTGGACGTTGCCTTGTTTGTATTCTACATAATTTTTAGCCGACCGTAAAGGCGGCAGGATATATTTGGCAGGTGGCGGCAGTTATGCCGCTTCTCTGCTCTTTGAAGGGAGGAAACGCCTTTGATGATTTTTCATATTTTGAAGCAGTTGGGCGCGAAAGGAGAACGTCGGGCCATGACGAGTAAGGAACTGATGCGGCGTACTGGCTTAACGCGTCGGGAACTGGTTCGCCAAGTTAACTGGGAGAGGAAGCGGCACTTTATTTGTTCGACGACTTCTGGAGATGGCGGCTATTTTCGGCCAGCCAGTCGGGCGGACATTCAACGGTTTCTTGACGGGCAGGAACAGCGTATCAAGAGGCACGCCGTATCCATGAGGCTGGCACGGCGACTGATGCGGCGACACGCTGAGTAGGTGAGTACATGGCTCGAAAAAATAGCAGATACAAACCGTTACATCCATGGGAGACGGCGACGAAAGACGGATATGAACAGCATTATATCCGGTTAGGGACGACCTTTTTGAAACATCCGGCAGTTCAGAGCCTAACTTTCGGTACACGTTGGGTACTGATGTGCATGATGGATTCATGCGCTGGCTTTCAACATTTTACCTTTACCAGAAAACGGTACGAAGAAAAATACAATCTTAACTATCAGACGGTTATCCGGGCGATTAAGGAACTGGAGTCTAGACGATTCATCATTAAAAGCCGAAAAGAAAAACATTCTCTTATGGAGCCTAACACGTACAAGTGGATTTGGGAGTGGAAAGGTACTCAATCAAAATAGATTGTTGGTCTTATTTTGTAAGCAAGCGTTGCTTACATTTTGATACCACACGTGGATTTTATGAAACAATCAGAATTATCCTTTTATAGCATTGCTTACATTTTGATACCAACATTACAAAAAAATATTTTTCGTGTAAACTGCATGATAAAGCCGTTCACAGCTGTTTTTGAGATTTTTCATCAAAAATGCATCCAGGTGCCATTTTGTAAACCAATATATAATTAGCCATATGTTTGGGTCTTGTAAGATGGCCAGCTGATTTATCACAAATATCAGTCGGTCGTTTTGGAGGATAATGCAACAAATTAGAGCCCCTAAAAAGAAAAAGGCGGTGACTTCCAGTGTACGGCCATATACGGGTTATCCTTACATTTCAGAGGCCCTAAAAGGAAATGCGGTCATTCAGTAAAGGAGAGATAGATTATGAGCAATACGATTAATGCAAACAAAGCAACCAACAATGAATTGTCCATTAGTGCCAGTGCAGGTCGTTCGGACAAATTCCATGACGTGACAAGGCGGTTGAGCGATTACCTGCACAGCTTGAACCTGTCAAAGGAGGAAAACGACAAGCTCATTCAGTTGATGCTGGAGGAAGTATTGACGGCAGAACATGACGCGTTTCTGCATGGGATTCTTCCCCAACTCATCCATACCGCCCGTATGGGGATGTCCAGCGAAAAGATGAATAAGGTCAAATCCGTTGCCAACAGCTACGAATACGGTTTTGGATGCGGTGCAAATGCGGCTTTGTCTGGAACAGAGTTAAACGCGGACGACCTTAGCACTAAGAACGACTATGACCGCGGATTCAAGGACGGTTATAATTTAGGATGGAATGTATTCCATAGTGATGACATGAAACTACTGGACGGCGTGTACGAATACAACGATTAATCACAAGGCGGTCAATGGGCGGAGTACCTGTTGGCCGCTTTTCCATGCTGATTTGAGTATATTTACATAGTCAAACTCATTCCTGTTGGGGTATAATTAAAATAGAAGAAGCTCTATCTATGGCCGGAATGCCGTTACTATTTTTGGTAGCTTGCGCCGGAGGTACTGACAGGGCTTCTTTGTTAATACCTTAGTTTTCCGTGTATGGTATATCCAAACAGGCCACTTAAACGGCCTTTAAAATGTCTTTCATATCGGCCATGACAAATTATACCTAGAAGTGTCGTCTCATCAAAATAAACGGCTGGGGCCGTCACAGAAGATAAAAAAAGGTATTTTAGGAGATGAGAGACTTGAATAGTATGGGGAACGGAAAAGCCAGGACGAAACAATACGACTCATCAAGTCTATGATTCACCGTTTCAGACAAATCAAAAGGGCCGTCAATGATGCGGCCATCTCTATAAAGCTGGGGGTGTGTCGGTTTGATTCATGCGTATGAGTTGACGTGCCTGTTCTACGTACACGAAGAAATGTCCCCAATATATGAAACTTTCAGTAGCATAAAAAAAGCACCGGGGAAATGAATCCTCGATGCTTCATGTAAAATAGCAGGGGCGACATGTAATAAACTTGCACTCTTTTTGCACTCTTTAGCAAATACAAACAACCAAATGGCTTAACCATGCGATTGTACCACCCTTTCCGCCATAGATTTTGGGGAAAGCGGCGAAGCGTCTGCAAGTGTCCGGAAGCCTTTAGATATGCAGTTTCTAAAGGTTTCCAGGCACAAGGCGGCATTCGCCGCTTTTGCTTATTTCAGGGTGTTTCTGCACTCTTTTTGCACACTTTCTATATGTGCGCTATCAGGGATAGCGCCATGATTTCATATGTTCATGATAAGGAGGAACAGGAATGTCGGTGTCAATCATGAATCCGGTACCAGACCGGGCAGAATGGAATGCGTTTTTTCCTTCTCCGTATTCGCTGGCCCTGTATACAGGAGCGAAAACAGATTTCGATGGGGCGGTGTATGAAAAGAAATATACAGGACATCAAAAGATTCTCGTCGTCCTGACGGAGGAACGATACCTTGCCATGACAAATGGCAGACTGTTTTCTACAGGTAATCACCCGGTGGAAACGCTTTTGCCGTTAATGCATCTTGCCGGGGCAGGTTTTTCCTTTGATATAGCTACTCTTTCCGGGAACCGTGCCAAATTGGAACAATGGGCAATGCCGTTGGGGGATGCGGCCGTCATGAAATTCTATGAAAGCATCCTGCCTCAGCTGGAGTCCCCGGAAAATCTGGACGGGCTGATGGGACGGACCGGTCTGGATGGCTATGCCGCAGTTTTTATTCCCGGTGGACACGGTGTCCTGGCGGGAATACCCCAAAGTCCCGTCATGGGGCAGATGCTGCACATGGCAATGAAAAAGGACCTGTTCATTATCAGTATCTGCCATGGGCCGGCCTCTTTCCTTGCAACAGCAGGACAAGGCAGTTTTCTTTTTGAAGGATATGAAATCTGCGCCTTTCCGGATGCTCTGGATGAGGGGGCCAACGTCGATATCGGCTATCTGCCGGGCCACCTGGGACTGCTGGCGGCAGGCGAACTGAAAAAGCGCGGGGTCCGTATATGCAATGAAGGAATTTCCGGGCAGGTCAAAAGGGACCGGAATCTCCTGACCGGGGATAGCCCGCTGGCTTCTAATGCCCTGGGACGGCTGGCAGCAGAAACGATGCTGCAGGAGGTATAAGAAAAGAGCCAGGAAGGGCCGTTGGTCGTTCGTCGTTCGTCGAAGGCGGGGTCGTAGTTCGCAGGTCGTGTCTGGCTGGTGCTTCGGATATAAAAAGAAGGCTTCCTGTATATCCGGCGCAAGCCGCTATGAATAGCGACGGCATTCCGGCCATGGGGAAACCTTCCTATGCCTATTATAATAGAAAAGAAGAGAGCAGGAAAGAATTTTGCCGGGCCGGGTTGATTCATTGTGATGGTATTTTTCTTTAGTATCTGCTATAATCCCATCTTTGACACTTTTAAAATAAAAAAATGCTCGCAAAGCCTGCTGT
>ERZ791914.663-NODE-663-length-30710-cov-15.755472_pt1 | contig 30710 bp, 26 predicted proteins | sample MGYA00510140_ERZ791914 | MGnify/ENA primary metagenome ERZ791914 (study PRJEB30046, sample SAMN00792079) | human gut metagenome | study: EMG produced TPA metagenomics assembly of the A metagenome-wide association study of gut microbiota in type 2... | reverse complement strand
CTGCACGCCGCGGCCGAAGAAGCGGCGGTCAAGCTCACGGGCGCACATGGCCAGCGCCAGCCGCGCGATCTGGGCGGCGCGGCGGTCGATCTCCATGCCGTGCAGGTTCTTCGACAGAACGAGCCCGGGGATCTCGCGCTCGCGGTAGCCGCGCTCCAGGTACATCTTGGAAAGCAGCTCGAAGGCGTAGACCAGGATGTGGCCCGAGCCGCAGGCCGGGTCGCACAGGGAGATGTCCTCGGGGCCACTTATTTGAATGAAGTCCTCGTGCGCCTCATCGGGCTCAATGTAGTACTCCATCTCGTCGCGAAGGGGGCTTGCGGGGTTGTTGAGCATCCACAGGCGGCCGAGGGAGTTCTGCACCATGTAGCGCACGATCCAGTCGGGCGTGAACAGCTGGGTGGCCGGGCCTATGGTGTCGGGAGTCTCCTTTGCCTTGGAGGCGAAGAAGGCGTCCTTGACCTCGGAGTTGTAGTACTGGTACATCCAGCCCAGGACCTGGACGTTCTTTTCCCAGTCCTCCTCGGGGATGTCGCCCACCATGCGGCCGATGACGCCGTCGGGGTCCATGAGGTTGGCCGGCAGGAGGAGCGCCATGCAGGCGTCCACGGGCTGGAACACGCCGGGCAGGCACCCGGAGAGCTCGGCGCACTGGGCAAGGAACAGATAGCGGAACAGCGGCCCGTCCTCGCCGGCCTGCTTGAGTTCGGCGATGCGCACCGGGTCTGCGCCCTCGATCACCACGTCGAGCGCCTCGTCCACGGCCTGGCTACCCAGCTCCCAGGAGCCGTCCGCCGCGGGGCGGGTGAACATGCGCACGCGGCTGGGCAGGAAGTCGTGGACCTCCATGTAGCGCACGGCGGCGATGCGGTTGAACCAGGTGTAGGCGGCGCGGTCGCGCAGGTGCTCCAGGCCCTCCTCGGCGCCGGCGCGCAGTAGGGCGTCGCGCCACTCGGTCTCCTCCGGGGACAGGGCGCGCCCGCCCACCGCCGCGGAGCCGACGGGCTCGGCGCCCTCGGCAACGTCATAGAGCCTCATGCGGGCCTCGACGCCGGCGATGAGTTCGTTGCGGGCCCAGATGCAGTAGTTCTTGATGGCGGTATCGTTCATGGCGGTCTCCCCTTCCCCGGTGGTTCTTGGCTAGCTCAGACGAATGGCGTCGTTGCCCTGCAACTCGGCAAGCAGGCGTGCGCGAAGCTGACCAAGGTAGGCGTCGATGTCGCTTTCACTCTCTAGCTTTTTGCGCTCGCCCAGTTCGGCCAGGCGCAGCTTTTTAATCCTGGGCGCGGGCGCAAGCTCGGGCTTCGCGGTCGCCGGGGCATCCTTGTCGTTGTCCTTGATCGTGGTAACAATCTCGCCGGTGGACGTGACCTCCTTGCGGCGGCTCTCGCGCTGCTGGCGGGCCTTCTCCTCCTCGATGGCTGTATCGATCTTTTCGCATGCGCGGTCGCAATACTCAATCAGCTGCTGCTTGAGCGCGGCAAGCTCACTGGCCTTGGTGGCGCCGTGCGCACGGCCTTCGAACGTCTTTGCCATGCGGCCGGCGTCCTCGATGGTGTGCTCGGCCAGTTTGGCATAGCCGTCCTGGCTCTGGGCATACTCGTGCACCTGGGCCATCTGTGCGGTAATGTCGTCCAGCATCTCCTTGCGCTTGGCATCGACCATCTGCTTATGGGCAGCCATGACCGGTTTCATCAGTTCATGGAGCTCGCGGACCTCGCGGTACGGACGCGGGTTCTTAAGAATCTGCTCAATGCGCTTGTTGGCCTCCACCGCCTGGGCGTTAGAGTCCATGTAGAAGCCCTCGTCCTTCATAAGGCCCATAAAGTCAACAGCCTTATCAAAGACGGGCTTTTGGCTCTCAAAGAAGAACGTGACCTGGTCGTAGTCCTCTTTCCAGTCATCCAGATCGTCTTGCGCTTTTACAAAGGCGTTGAACAGCGTCTGGGCGTCGTTCTGGTTGTCCAGCAGACGCGTGGTCAGCTTAATGCCGTCCTCCAGCACCTTTAGGCCCGGATACGAATAGGCCGGGGCCAGGCCCGTAAAGTTGTTGTTCGTGAGTTCCACGCACTCGCTCTTAAAGCCCTTAAGCGTTTCGACCACGGTAGCAGTGAGCTCGTCCTCGTTGGTAATGTCGCGCTTGGCCTCGAAGGTCTCGCGCAGCACTCTGTTGACCTTCTTGATGAGCTCGTCGCTCATCTTAACGCGCTCGCGCACCTGGGCCTTGTCGGCATCCTTGCGCAGGAGGGTAACCATACGCAGGTCGCCAGGGACAACATTGGCACCGGCAGCCGTAATGGTCGCACGCTGCGAAACCACCAGCTGAGCCACCACGTTGGCAATGTCGATTTCGCGCCAGCCATAGGGAGCGTTCTGGAACTTGCGCTGCAGGTCTCCCATGGTCGTGTTAAGCGACATACGCGTCTGAAGATGCAAAAAGTCCGCGACCTCCTTCTCGGCGCGGGCGTTCTGGGAGCTCTGGCCGTCGAGCGCCACCTGGTTGGCACCGCGCAGCGTGGCGCGAATGTCCTCATCGGTCTTGGCGGGGTCGGCAATGCAGTCGGCCTTGGTAAAGATGGCATCCGTCAGTTTGGACAAGGCCTGCTCGAACACGTCAGCAGGCTTGGTAGCGCGAATATTGACCATGGAGCCGTTTACGGCCACGCGGGCGTGCAACACGGCCTCTTTCAGCAGCTCCGTCGCCTCGCGCTCGGCGTACGAGGCCTCTTTCATCTTTGCCTGGACAATCTGCTGGGTCGAAGGCTGCAGTTCCTCGGTATTGATGGTCTTGCGGTATTTGCGAATCTTAGCCGCATTCTGCAGGTCATCGAAGTAGTCCACGTCGTCGGCAAGCACCACCAGCGCAATGTTGGCAGACTTAACGGCAAGCTCGGCATCATCGGCACGTGAGAGGTCGTTTGCCACTGTGACCACGTTAAGCTTCATACCGCCTTGAACCACGCCATAGGCCGAATCGTCCACATAGCGATCAAAGGGGAAATCATTTGCTCCCACGCGCAGTTTTTTATCTTTATAGACGCCTTCGAAGATTGTCTTTTTAATACCTTCGATAATCAGGGCCGCATCCACCGACGTATCGTTAATAATGCGCGAGATGCGCTGCTCCTCATCGGTAAGGAAATTGTAGGTATCACCCTGACGTGCCACATAGTTTTCGCGGACCAGGCGATCGAGCGAATCTTTAACGCAGCTCTTAAGAGCGACCTTGTCCACGTCCATACGATCGACCATAAGGATGGAAATATTCTCGATATTAGACTTGATGTAATCGATATAGCGGATCAAGTACAACAGCTTAAGAATCTTGACGTCTTCGGTCTGAAGGCCAAGACCGTCTTCCGCTGCACGCTCGGCACGCGTCACCGTCTGAATCACACCATGTTCCAAATCCTTGGCGATAGTATCAAAGAAGCGTCAGAAGGGCACCAGCGCGCCTACCTCCTGGGCCTGGATAGCCTGGGCCGATTCCTGGAAGGCCGAGAGCATGGAGCGCTCGCCCGTGGACATGTGCTTAGCCTTGACGCCGTGCTTGCGCACCTCGGTCATAACGTCGGGCATCACCTTAAACTGATAGTTCACAAAGGGATAGCTGTCCGTAAAGTCTTTGCGACTGGAGTAGCCGATCAGGTCGCTACGCGAGCCGTCGAAGGCAAATATATTTTTGAGTACGGCGCTCTGGGCATCGTAGCCCTGCTGGAGCTTTGCCGAGGCGGCATCGTTCTTTTGCAGCACGCGGCGCTGGATAACCTCGTCCACGCTGGAACTGGAGAGCGAAAGACGCGTGTTAAAACGACCTTGAATCGTGGAAAAGTCGCTGCCAACGAACATCGCGTTTCCATCAATGGCTTCCTGGCTGGTCACCATGACCCACACGCGACCGCCGCAGCGATTGCCCAAGCCCTCCACAAGTGTCTGCAGTGACAGCATGAGGTCCTTGCTGACACCAGCATCGGAGCCAATAAACTGACCCACTTCGTCAACCATAAACAATAGACGGAACTCGCCACCGTATTCCGCAGCGCGCTTGTCAACATATTGCTTAACCATGTTAACAAAGGCATCAGAAGCGATAACATCATCCTCGGAACCATCGAACCAGTGGCGTGCGGTCTGTTCGCTCATGCCCAAGACCTCTTGCAGGACTTCGACGATGGCGTCCTCAAAGTAGCTATAGCTCTCGCGGTCCTCGAGCCAGTTACCACGGCCGATGCGCTCGTAGGCAGCGCGGAACTCCTGTGTCTTGCCCTTGCTGTCGATATGTCGCTCTAGACGCGCAAGCTTAAGATCCTCGCCAAAAAAGCCCAGATGCTCAAAGAACACACGCTCAAAGGTGCGCAGCAGGGCCGTGCGTAAGGTATCGCCCTCTTTCCAATGGCCGCCCTTGCTGTCAATGTTAAACAGAATTGCCTCGGTAGGAACGTTGCAGCAGCGGCGCATCTTAGAGGCCACCATGGGATCCGAAATCTTGTCCTCGAAGTAATCGATGGCGGGCTTACCGGCGACCTCATCGTTTTGCAGCAAATACGAGAGCATCTTAAGGAAATGCGATTTACCTGAGCCAAAGAAGCCACTAATCCAAACGCCGATCTTATCGGTGGACTCGTCAATTGCACGCTCGTAAGAGTCAAAGAAGCGAGAGAAATGGCCCCGCAGTTCGCGCGTCACCACGTACTCGTCGAGTTCTTGGCGAACTGAGTCGTCGCTGGCATCTTGCACCTTGACGACGCCGTTGATGGAACGGTTGATGTCCTTGGAAAACAGGTCTTGGATAATCATCTGTCGCTCCTAAGAAATATCGAACGCGCGGTAATAGTTACTGGCGCTCTCTCTGTTAAACAACTTGAGCTGGTAGCCATCAAAGCTGCCGGGGTACATGACGACGACGGGCACGGTTTCAAAATCGGCAAACATGTCGTTGAGCAGGTTATGCACGCGCAGCAGCGGAAAGACCTCACCCACGCCCGTGAGCAAGATCACGTCGCCGGGATGATGTGGCTGGGTATGCTCCAGGAGGTACTGGGCAAAGCTCTTGGAGCTGCAGGGCTTCTGGAGCTCTTTGATCTGGGCCTCCGAGCCGACCTTTGCCTCACGCCGGGGAATCGCACGAAGGATGCGGCGTTGCTCGCAGATGTCGAGCATCACGTCGTACAGGTTAAAGACCTCCAGATTGCACGGCAGCTTGCCGGCGTGGGCATCTGCCATGAGCTCGTCCACATAGGCGCGGCACTCAAACTCCAGCGAAGGGTCGTAGCAAAACGTATAGAAGCCGATCTCGTTACCGATGCCCTTGTTGGCCAAGAAATCTTGGTCTTGCAGGCGCTCGCGCAGCACCTCGCGGCGATGGTCAAAGTCCTCATGTATGCGCTCGACGCGGTTGCGCGGGCGAATGTGCGGCTGGTTTATTGCCATGGGCTACATCACCTGCCCGGTGAGTGCGGCCAGGGCATCCATATCGCCCAAGTCGCGGATGGCCTGTTCCACGTCGGGGTCGAGCAGCAGGGGCTGGAGCGTATCGGTGCGCTGCGACGCCTTAAAGCCGGCGCTGCGCAGAATCTGGCGCAGGGTGCTTTTTATACGGCCTAGCGTGGCATCGGACCATTTGACGGCCTCGGCATGCTCAACCTGAAAACGGGTGACAAACGCATTGAGGTCAATGTCGGTAAAGTTGTAGTCGAAGCTGGCCATGCGCTCGCCGATCTCCACCTGGATGAGCTCGCGAACCATGGTGTAGCGGCACATCATGGCAAATAGGTTTGCCTGGGCTGCCTGGTCGGGCACGCCGTTGGCGATGAGGTCCATGATGCGCGTGACCGCTTGGTCGGCGGTGTCTTTGTCAATACCGCGGGCAGCACACTGCGTCTCGTCGAGCGCTACGGCATCAAAGCGGCGCAGGCACACGCGGGCGCGGTCGGCCAGCATGCGCTCGGTGGGATACTGAAACAGGTTGTCGCGCTTAACGCGCGTGATGATCTCGTCGTCGCTCACGCCCTCCAGGCGCAACGCGGCAACGATGCGCATCTCGGGCAGCAAAAACTGCTCGCGGGTAAGCACGCCTCCCAGCGATATTTTGTCGGTGTTATCCACAGGACACACTCCAAGGGTTCGGGCCTTTTTATTCGCATCGGGTCGATGCAAACATGCCTTCCAATGATACCGTTTAAGTACCGGGTCGTGAGGTCTAGAGAGGATAAACGAGGGACACGCTCCCACAGACGGCAACAAATGAGAGATGGGGCGCTTTGGCTGCGCGGCAAACGGATCGAAGTCAAATTTATTGCGCAACAAAGCCTCTGAAGCCATGAGGTAAATATGGAGCCAAAGACAACTGGCGCAGCGCCGCGCTGCCTCTATGTGGGAACGCGAAGATCGCATCCAGTGCGCCATCACGCGTGGCTACGATGGCCTCGTAAACGGCCGCATTCGACCCTGGAAACAAGCAAAGGCCGGGGCGGATCGGATGCGAGCCATCAGGTAAGGTCGCCCCTCCCCCATGTAACCATCCTGTAAATCATAGCGGCACACTCGAGTTTTACCGTGATGCGGTCGCGCCCGGCGCTCCACTGTGCTAAAGTATCCCGAACGTTCAAACGACTACGGGGGGAACTAGAAGATGGCACGTGTGCACAACTTCTCAGCTGGCCCGGCCGCACTGCCTACAAGCGTGCTCGCCGAGATCGCCGACGAGATGATGGACTACCGCGGTTGCGGCATGTCCGTGCTCGAGATGAGCCATCGATCTAGCATGTACCAGCAGATCATCGACGACGCCGAGGCAACCCTGCGCCGCCTGCTGAGCATCCCCGACAACTACCGTGTCCTGTTTTTGCAGGGCGGCGCCACGCTACAGTTTGCGGGCATCCCGATGAACCTCATGCGCCGCGGCCGCGCCGGCTACGTCGTGACCGGCAACTTTGCCAACAAAGCGTTCAAGGAGGCCGCCAAGTACGGCGAGGCCGTGCTGCTCGCGAGCTCCGAGGACACCAACTTCGACCGCATCCCCGACATGGCCGACATCAACGCGCGCATTGCCGCCGAGGCCGCGGGCGACGGGCTCGACTACGTCTACATCTGCCAGAACAATACCATCTTTGGCACCATGTTCCACGAGCTGCCCAACTGCGGTGATGTGCCGCTGGTCGCCGATGTCTCGAGCTGCTTTTTGTCGCAGCCGCTCGACGTTGAGCGCTACGGGCTCATTTACGCCGGCGCTCAGAAGAACGCCGGCGCAGCTGGCGTGACCGTGGTTATCGTGCGCGACGACCTGATCGTCGAAGGCCCCGCCTTTGCGCAGACGCCGCAGTACATGGACCTTAAGACCCAGGCCGCCAAGGGCTCCATGCTCAACACGCCCAACACCTTTGGCATCTACGTGTGCGGCAAGGTGTTCCGTTGGGTCGAGCAGACCGGCGGACTTGCCGCCATGGCCGAGCGCAACTGGGCCAAGGCCAACCTGCTCTACGACCTGCTCGAGAACAGCAAATTATTCCACGGCACCGCGCAGACAGACAGTCGCTCCATCGCCAACGTCACGTTCCGTACCGGCGATGCCGACCTCGACGCCGCCTTTGTCGCGGGCGCGGCAGAGCACCAGATCCAAAACGTCAAGGGCCATCGCCTCGTCGGCGGCATGCGCGCCAGCGTGTACAACGCCGTCACCATGGAGGACGTGCAGGCGCTGGCCACGTACATGAAGGACTTCGAAGCGCAGCATAGTTTGAGTCCGCGATCTAACTAGCCCGCAACGCGCGGGCCGACCAGCCACTTCAAACCACCCTGCTTAGATCAAAACCTGCTAAGGAGTTTTTCCATGCGCAAGATTAAGACCATCGACGACATCACTAAAGACGGCAAAGTCGAGTTTGGCGAGGGCTACGAGTTTGTGGGCACCGCCGAGGAGGCCGACGCGATCCTGATGCGCTCGACCGACCTGCACGGCTACGAGCTGCCCGAGGGCATCCGCGCCATCGCCCGCTGCGGCGCCGGCGTCAACAACATCCCCGTCGAGGAGTACGCCAAGAAGGGCGTCGTCGTCTTTAACTCCCCCGGCGCCAACAGCAACGCCGTCAAGGAGCTCGTCCTGGGCATGCTGGTGCTTTCAAGCCGCGGCGTGGTGCAATCGATGAACTGGGTACGTGACAACGCCGACGACCCCGAGATTCAGGTCGATGCCGAAAAGGCCAAGAAGGCCTTTGTGGGCCGCGAGCTCAAGGGCAAGCGCATCGGCGTCATCGGCCTGGGCAACGTAGGTTCCAAGGTCGCCAACGCCTGCGTCGATCTGGGCATGGACGTCTACGGCTACGATCCGTTCATTTCCGTCGAGCACGCGTGGGTGCTGAGCCGCGAGGTGCAGCGCGTGGGCACGCTCGAAGATCTCTGCCGCGGCTGCGACTACCTCACCGTACACGTGCCCAGCAAGGCCGACACCATCGGCATGATCAGCACCGAGCAGATCGACCTGCTGGCACCGGGCGCCGTCCTCATTAACTATGCGCGCGAGACCATCATTGACGAGGACGCCGTCGACGCCGCCCTGCGCGCGGGCAAGCTGAGCTGGTTTAGCTGCGACTTTGCCACGCCTAAGACGGTCAAGATGCCCAATACGTTTATTACCACGCACTCGGGCGCCGGCACCGGCGAGGCCGAGGCCAACTGCGCCGACATGGCCATCAGCGAGCTCAAGGATTACCTGGAAAACGGCAATATCGCGCACAGCGTCAACTACCCCGCCTGCAGTATGGGCAAGGCGCGCGCCGCAAGCCGCATCGCCTGCCTGCACGCCAACGTGCCCAACATGATCGGCCAGATCACGGCAATCCTCGCCAAGGACAACGCCAACGTGCAGCGCATGACCAACGAGTCCGCCGGCGAGAACGCCTACACCATGTTCGACACCGACGAGCACCTGGACAGCAGCACCATCGAGGCGCTCAAGCAGATTCCGTCGATGCATCGCGTGCGCGTGATCAAATAGCGCCGGCGCCAAGCCTGCCAGGCAGGCCATGAAGCCCCATTCGGCCCCCGTTTTCGCGAAACGGGGGCCGATTTCGTTGCTCCGGACGACTTTAAAATGATACCCAGAACAAGTTTTTTCGGATAATCGACAGTAAGACCCAAATCACCAAGCACACCCGCTTTGATAAACAGCTTTATCAGGGACTTTAGTAGGTAAAAATCAATCTCTATATACCACATTCAAGTTGACTGTCGATTTTCCGAAACAACTTTTTTTGGATAGCATTTTTAAAGCCCTTCCAAGGCAAAACTGAAGCCTTTTTGCGACCAAAACTCTAGCTCGCGCGAGCGTTTTCTGCCTGCGCGACTATATTCCCGCCCAATCGATAAAAATTTCCTCACGAAGCCGCCGTTCGAGCTCCTGCTGCCGCGACGTCTTGTCTTTCAGCGGCACATCGAGATAGGACATGATGAGTTCCATCACTACGCGGAAGGCATCGGAGTCAACCAGCTGGCCATAGGTCATCAGAACGACGGGATATCCCATCGCTTGCAAGGCCGTCGTTCGATCGGAGTCCGAGATCTTGGATTCTATGGATCCATGAATGGCTTTACCTTGACATTCAACCAGGCACTCTCGGCTGCCGTCCTTATTTGCCAGCAGGATATCGGCATAGCGCCTATCAAGCCCCGAAATCAGACGGGCACTGCGCGTCATACGAATCTCAACGTTATTGGTAAGGCGCAGCCCTTCACCGCCGCGCAACCTCGAAAGACCAAACAGCATCGAAGCCTGGACCTCGAGCGGCGATGCCGCCACCCCCGTAACGCATTTTGCGGCACGTGTGAACGATTTAGCACCGCGAAGCCCTCGGATCTTATCGACGTACTCTGCAAGTTCAGAGAGCTCAATCAAGGGAGGTCGTTTCCACAAGTCCGTTGGATTCCCCGAGGCATCCTTTACGTTTTCCCAGCCCAGCCGGGCATCGCCCCACCGGTCCCCGTATGTCTGTTCAAGCGCCGACTTTACCTGAGACGCAATCTTGCACACGGCAAAGGTGCCGCACATCTCATACATGCACATGATCAGTCGCTCGTTTGAGACCGAGGAGGCCAATGTCAGCAAGGTAAAGAGCGGGGACGCGATATCGAGGCCAAACTCTGTCTGCCGCACGGAGCCAAACGGCCTCTCCCCGTTCCAAACATGCCTGACGATGCGATCGCCCTTACGTCCGCAGCTGCCCTGCGCCAAAACGTGCAACGGGGTGCCCAGGAAATGCGTGACGAGCGGATGCTCGCATAGGTGCTCCCTGCGCGGATCGTCCGCAGAATCGGGCAGGTCTGGCATTATTGCCAAGACCTGTGGAGGTATCCGGTGATACCGAAAGGCAGATATGTCGCACAGCATGTCGTCCATGAAGGGTACGTACCCACTACGTCGTTTGTGAGCCCGCTCGGACGGCAAACGCGATGGCTCCGCCCGCGAACGGTAAATACCGCCACGCGCGCGCCGCGGATCTCTCAGGAGGCTCACAATCAGTTTGGAAAGCAGACTGATTGTGAGGTTGCATATGGTTGATGAGGACTTTGCCTGGCGGCTTGCGCAGGACCTTGTGAAGATTGACAGCTCAGACCCGGGCGCATATGAGGACGAGATTGAGCGCTTCATTAAGAGGCTCATTGAGCAGCAGCTGGCACAACTTGATAGTTCTGCGCTCGATGCCGTGCAGATTGAGGAGCTCGAAGTGCTCCCCGGACGCCGCAACCTCATGGTCACCGCGCCCGGTTTGAGCGACGAGCCGCGGCTGGTCTATATCTGCCATATGGATACCGTCACCTTGGGTGATGGTTGGGACGCGAGCACCCCACCGCTCGGGGCAACCGTGCGCAACGACAAGCTCTATGGCCGCGGTGCCTGCGACATGAAGGGTGGCCTGGCCTGCGCCATTGCCGTGATTGTCCACGTACTCGAGCGCATAGCGACAAGCGGCGAGCTGCCCCGCCGTGGCTTCTCACTCATCTGCTCGGTAGACGAGGAGGACTTTATGCCGGCTCCGAGGCCGCCATCGGTTCCGGCTGGATCGGCTCGCGCGAATGGGTGCTGGACACCGAGCCCACCGACGGGCAGATTCAGGTGGCGCACAAGGGGCGCACGTGGTTCGAAATTGAGATGGCCGGCGGCACGGCGCATGCGAGTCAGCCTTGGAAGGGTGCAGACGCCGTCGCCGCCATGGCCGAGGTCGTGTGTTCGCTTCGCCATGCGTTCGCGGCGCTGCCCGTGCATGATGAGCTGGGGCCTTCGACCATTACGTTTGGACAAATCGAGGGCGGCTATCGCCCCTACGTCGTGCCCGACCACGCCAAGGTCTGGGTCGACATGCGCCTGACGCCGCCGACCGATACGGCCGCCGCGACACGCATGGTGGAGCAGGCCATCACCGCTGCCGAAGCTGCGGTTCCCGGCTGTCACGGCAGCTATGTTGTGACGGGCGATCGCCCCGCCATCGAGCGCGACCCGAGCTCTCCCCTTCTAGCTGCACTCAAGCGCGCAACAGACGATACGACGAACGCGGACACGACCGTCGGCTTCTTTACCGGCTACACCGACACCGCCGTCATTGCCGGCAAGACGGGCAACCGCAATTGCATGAGCTACGGCCCCGGCTCATTGGCACTCGCGCACAAGCCCAACGAATATGTGCCCCACGCCGATATCGTTCGCTGCCAGAACGTGCTGATCGCGCTTGTCGATAACACGCTCTGGGACGCGAGCGGCAAAGTTGGGGCATAATAAGCCGCGAACAAACCGACTCGCGCGTTAGGACCGCCCATGAAAGCACTTCCGTTTCCCTGCATCCGCCCGGCTCAGGACCGCGTGCTCGAGGCGCTGCCGCAGATGGACGCCATCTTGGGCGGCAACGATGCCCTGCGCGGTGCCATTGCCGACGGGCTCATGCTCAAAGATCCGGGCTCGGCATATTACGTGTACGAATGCTCCGGAGAGCCAGGGCGCGTGACGGGCGTTGTGGCGATTTGCCCAGTCAGCGTGCTGGCGGGCGGCGACGCGGCCTCCGCAGATGCGGCCACAGCCGCCCGTGCAATCACCGAGTTTAAGGTGCAGCCCCGCCCTGTAACGCTTGCTTACGAAGCCTCGCCCGTCATGGATATCATCCTCGGCGCCGCCAAAGAGGGCGCGTCGCTCTATGCCGTCACCGACCCCGCCGGCATTACGCATCGCGTGTGGGAGGTCAAACGCAATGACGCCGTTGCCGCCATCCACGCCATGCTCGACCAGGCGCCGGAGCCTGCCCCCGCAGACGATCCGGCCTATGTCGCCGCGCTGGCAGGGGCGGCACAGCTCTTGGCAGACGAGGCCCGCGCGGCCGGCACCTACACGGGCAAGGAGCCGTTCAACTTTGTCATTTCCGCGCTGTTCCCTACCGCGCAGGTCGCAGGCGGCGCGCCGCAGGTTCCAACGGGTCTGCTCACTCACCAGATTGCACGATACTAGCAGGACTTAAACGCTTAGCGCAAAGACTCGGCAGTCCAACAAACGAAGGGCGGAGATGCAATGCCAGCGCATGCATCTCCGCCCCTTTAGCATCGAGCAAGTATGTCGGCGACCCGTATCGTCACGCCTGCGTTACCCGCGCTGTGGACCCGCTGCCGCCGTCAACGGCTCAAGACCCAGCTCACGCGCATAATCTTCCTGCGTAAAGACTTCAACCAGCTCAAACGTTTCGGTCGCATCGTCAAACGCAAAGTGCAGCACCGAACAGTTGCCCGGCACGCGCTCGCGCTCGTCGGCCGCCGCTCCCCTCACATGATCCAAAAACTCCTTGATGGCCGAGGCGTGGCTCACCGCGAGCACGCACGAATGGTCCGGGCGTCGCATCAGATCGGTCAACGTCGCCACCATGCGCTCGCGCACCCGCATCTGCCCCTCGCCGCCAAACTGGCGATAGAAGTCACGCCACGGACGCTCGGGCATCAGCATCACGCGTTCGGCCTCAAAGTCGCCAAAGAACCACTCGCGCAGGCCATCCAGGCGCTCGTAGACAAGGCCCGGCCACAGGCTGGCGATGGTCTGCTCCGTGCGATGCAGCGTCGAGGTGTAGGCATGATCGGGCTCAATGCCGCGCGCTCGCAAGAACATGCCGGCGCGCGCCGCCTGGTCGCAGCCCAACTGCGTAAGCGGCGAATCGCTCCACCCCTGAATGATGCGCTTAAGGTTAAATATTGTCTGTCCATGACGGACCAGATACAAGTCTTTATTCATAGGGGTCCTTCCGTTCGTTACCAATCAAGGAGCGAAAACGCCCCGTCGCAATAGCCAAAATGGAGCACGGCACCGTTGTCGGGCTGCTCTCCCCCGCCGGCCACGTACTCAAGAAACTCCTGGCAGGCAGACCCATGGGAGACAGCCAGCACGCAGTTGTGCTGCGGTCGGGCCATAATGCGGGACAGCGCCGCGACCATACGCGCCCGGAATTGCGCTTCCGACTCGCCGCCAAAGGCCACCGGATAATCGCCCCAGGGCTGCGGCGGCATCTTGCGATTTGATGTACCTTCCAGCGTGCCCAGGCGCCACTCGCGCAAATCATCGACCGGCTCAATGGAGCGACCCTCACCAGCAATTAGCCCAGCCGTACGCCGCGCCCGGCCCAACGGAGAAGAATACACATGGTCAAAGGTCACGCCGCGGTCCTCGAACGCCGCGCGCGTCGCCAGCGCCTGCTCACGCCCGCGCGCCGTAAGCGGCGAATCGTGCCAGCCCTGCAAAATGTTCTTCACATTGCACTCAGTCTGCCCATGCCGCACCAAAAACAGATCGGCCACATGCCCTCCCCTCGCACCACCACAAAGGTGCCTGTCCCCTTTGTGGTGGTTTTGCCGCCGGATTGCACCGCAACGACGCGCAGCTACACCAGTACGTCGGCAAGCGGACGCTTGGGTACGTGATGCACCTGCGCCTCGTCGCGCCAGTAATTGATAGAGCCATCCGGGTTGGAATCGATCGCATCGATCACCTGTGTCTCGGCCGGAACGCCAAACGCCATGATCAGCTTGAGCTCATACTTGTCGTTATCGAGCCCCATGGCGTCGATCGCGCGGGGCGTAAAGGCCTTGAACATGCAGGCCGCCACCTCGGGCATGGCGCTGCGAGCGGCGAGCATCATCGTCTGAGCCGCTATGCCCGCGTCGACCTCGGTGATAGGCGCGGCGGGCTTGCCGGGAACGGGGCGCTCGGCAAGAATCGCGATGTAGCCGGTCGGGCGCTCGCCCTCATCGGGACCCGGCCAATCCTTGAGCGCGCCGGCCCACGCGAGCTCATCAAATACGCGCGCGCAGTCCTCTGCACCGCTCACCACATGAAAACGCAGACGCTGAGCGTTGGCGCCGCAGGGAGCCAGGTGCGCCAGCTCCGCCAGCTCGAGCAAAAACTCACGCGGCACGCGCATGGACTCGTCAAAGCGGCGGCACGTACGGGCGCGGCGGACCAGCGCGTCAAACGTGTCCAGGCCAAGCTTTTCGCAACCTTGCTTTGCCATCGACTCCACGCTCAACGGCACCACGGGAACTGCTTCGTTCATAGGGACCCCCCAATAAAAGCCAATTGTTCTTAAGAAAATCTAACCTAAAACGTAGGCAATTACACTCAACGGCATAATGTTCTACACCTGTTGAATATCCCACATCCAAACGGGAACAAAGGTAACAATTCGGGAAGATGAGGCTCCCAATCGCCCTTCCCACCCCACGCGACGGCGCCCTTGGGCGATACTTGATGCAGCACTTTTGGCACACGCCGCACGGAGAGCAATGAACGCGACGTGCACCACACGGAAAGGAGACCTTATGGGCATCTTTAAGGACGATGGCCAGCAGCCGAACCTGTTTGGATTTGACGAGAAAAGCATGGCAGGTAAGGCAATCAAGGCTGTGCGCTGGATCTACGCCATCACGGGTGTCATCGCGCTCATCGCCGGCATCGCGCTGCTGTTTGCGCCCGCCAAGTCCCTCATCTTCCTGACGACCGTCCTGGGTTTTTACTTTGTAATCACCGCTGCCATTAGGCTGTTTACCGCTGTTTTTGAGCCGCTTCTGCCCACCGGATGGCGCGTTGCGAGCATCATCTCCAACCTGCTCATCATTCTGGGTGGCGTCATAATCCTGCGCAATCAGGCCTTCTCGACCGCGACGCTCACCACGCTTGTAGTGGTCGTCGCCGGCTTTGGCTGGATCGTCGAGGGCGTCATGTCGATTCTGGAATCCGAACTTTCCGCCAACCGCGCCCTCGCCATCCTGAGCGGCGCGCTCTCCATCATCGCCGGCATGTTCGTGTTTATCTATCCGCTGTGGTCGGCAAAGATGCTCGTCATCTTTAGCGGCGCCGCGCTGCTGGTGTTTGGCGTGACACTGATTGTTCGCGCTATTCAATTTGGCAAACTGGTGCGCTAGATGCCAAAGACGCTTTTTATTGATGCCGACGCCTGCCCGGTCACGCGCGAGTCGATCGACTGCGCGCGGAGGGCGGGCGTTGCCGTCGTTATCGCCGGCAACAGCACGCAAAACCTGGAACGCCACATTCGCCGCGACGATCCGCGCGACGCCGAGCATGCGCGTCGGGGCTTTTGGGTCACGACGCTCGATGTGAGTGTGGGAGCCGATAGCGCCGACTTTGCCATTATTGAGCGCCTGCAGACTGGCGACGTGGTCGTGACGCAGGACATAGGTCTGGCGAGCATGGCGCTCGGCCGCGACGCCGCCGCCATCGGCGTGCGCGGGCGCGTCTACGACAAAGCGACCATCGATATGCAGCTGTTTATTCGTCACGAAGAAAAGAAGGTGCGCCGCGCTGGCGGTCGCACCCGCGGGCCGGCAGCCTTCACCAGCGAAGATCGCGCCCGCTTTAAGCGCAACCTCACCGAGCTGCTACGCTGACCAAGGTAGAATTTTGGGCTTAGAGACCAAAGGCGGAGAGAACGAGTCCCCAGCCGGCACCGATAACGTACATCATGATCAGGAACAGGACGTTTTCGCGGGCGCTGCGATTGGTGCGGAACAGCACCAGGTAGCCCACGCCGGCAGAGATGAGCGTGCCGGCGAGCATCGGGGCCAGCTGCAGCGCGCCTTCCAGGTACAGTTGCGTGATGACCACACTCGCAGAACAGTTGGGGATCAGGCCGACAAGCGCCGAACCCAGGACGGCGAGCGTCTCGTTGCCGCGCAGGAACTGCTCGATTGCGGACTCGCCGAAGGTCTCGAGCACGGCGACCAGAATCAGCGTCACCAGGAAAATGAATACCGATACCTGCACGGTATGCGAGATGGCGCTGCGGATAATCGACACGGCGGGCGCACCTTCGTGTGAGTGGGAGCGACCGTGGCCATCATGATGTTCATGCTCGCCCTCATGACCGTGATCGTGGCCATGTCCGTGTTCGTGCTCGTCCTCGTCTTCATCACAGCCGCAATGGTCGCGCTCGCACAACTCGTGGATGTGGTCGGCGCTCACGCCCGCCTCGGCCACCTCGTCGATGATGTCACCGCCAGTGTGGTCATCGTGCGCGCAGTTCACGTGGGCCGGGTTGGCCGCGGTTCCCAGCACGGTACGGCGAATCGCCGCATGCGCGCGAGCGTTACGACGCAGGCCGCGAATGGCGGCATCCACGATAAAGCCCGTGACCAGCGCGATCAGCACCTTCGAAGCCAAAAGCATCGCCATGGTCTGCACGGGAACTTGCTCGGCTAGCAACAGCGGCAGCATCTCGTCTGAGGTCGAGAGGAACACCGCAACCAGCGTGCCCAGCGTCACGACGCGACCGGCGTACAGCGTGGCCGCCATGGCCGAAAAGCCGCACTGCGGCACCATGCCCAACAACGAGCCAACCACGGGGCCCGCAGCGCCAGCGCGCTTGATGGCGCCGTTAACGCGGTCGCCCGCAACATGCTCGAGCGTCTCGAGCGCAAGGTACGTCACCAACAAAAACGGCACCAGCGAGAGCGTGTCTTTGCCGGCATCGAGCAGAATATCTATCAGTAAATCCATGACGGACGGAACCTTTCGTGTCTTTCGGCAGCATTGTAAAAGTCCTAGCGGTCAACTAGGGTATTGTAGTAGTCCCGGGCGCGGTGCCAATAGTTGCCCATGGTAAACTATCATCTCGCCACAACTCAGTAACCCCGAGCCGCGCGACGCGGCCCGTCCAAGGAGCAGCCTATGAACGTTTCGCAAGCACTCGAATACGAGCGCCAGCCGTTTATTCCCATGTTTATCTATGGCGATCACGGCGCCATGGAGTCCGAGCGCCAGAAGGGCGAGGAGGCCCTTAAGGTGCTCGAAACCGAGTACTTTACCGCCGAGGGCGACCCCGGTTTCGACTTTGCCACCGTGCGCGACCTGGCCGACCGCAACCGCGACCTGTGCGATCAGATCGGCGAGGCGCGCCTGCGCAACGTGACGCCCGCGACGCTTTCGCGCGGCCTGTCCGATGCCGACACCTGCGCCGCCATCGGCAAGATGCAAAAGCGCACCGCCGCGTCCGTTATGCGCGAGATCCGCGGCGACCGCGACGCGCTCGGCGTGGCCTACGCCCGTAAGCCCATCCAGGGCACCGTGCTCGGTATCGACATCGAGACCACCGGCCGTGCACCCGAACGCGGTTATATCATCAACGTCGGCTGGGAGATCATGGAACTCACTAGCGACGCCGTCCCGCATGACGCCGAGGCGCACTACTGTGGCCTGCCCGACATCTACCGCGGCGAAGATGTGCCGCTGTCGAATATCCACCACATCACCTGGGACGACATCGACGGCAAAAAGCCGTTCCGCGAGAACAAGGAACTGCAGAAGCAGCTGCTCAAGCTTATGAAGAAGTACCCGTACATGGCGCATAACGCCGCGTTCGAGGACAGCTGGTTCAAAATTCACCTGGACGGTTACGCCGAGGCGCGCCGTGCCGGCAAGATTATCGTCATCGATTCGCGCCAGATCTGCCGCAGCCTGGATGCCGACGTCCGCTCGCTCCCCCGCGAGTCCGCCCCCGCCGCGCTCGAGAACTGGGCGCGCCGCCGCGGAACCCTCGCCGCCGATGCCAACGAGCAGCATCTGGGTCTGGACGACACCGACCTCATGCTCCGCACCGTCCAAGCCGAGTTCAACCTCAAGAACCTATTCGCGAAGTAACCGATCCATCTGCGGGAGCGCCTGCCAGGCACAGCGCAATCCGTCTGGGCGCACCGGCACGCAATAAACTAGGGCGCAGCCTTATGGCTGCACCCTAGTTTTCATCAAAACAAGCAAATACGCGTGCTTCACACAGTCGACAGGTTGGCCCACCTACATTTTTCGAGTTGTTCGGCCAGCTGAACCACTAGTCAAGGCCCCTTGAACCGCAATCGAGCGCTGTAGTCGCCTTAATTTCGCAACCAAGCCCCATTAATCTACCTGAATCAATTCAAATAGGACATTGTGATCGCACCATTCGTATAGGAAAAGGCCGAATAACTCAAATTATGTTGGTGAGGCATCTGGGCGGTCGGCAAAAACGCTTAGAAGCTACGAACCCGCAACTAAAGTTCACCAAAAAAGGCGCAGCTGGCAGAAACCTCCCCGGCCGAAGCTGCCCCCCCTCAATACGACAGCTCAAAAACCCACCGTTCGCAGAAGATAAGCCGCACCCCAATACCGTTGCCCGAAGTTTCGGGCGTATGTGGCGTCCGCTATGCCATCATGCGCGTATGGGAATCGTTCTGTCACATACCACGGCACGCGCTGTATACCAAACAGCCAACTCGCTCGCAAGCTACGCGACCGATCCCATACCTATGGAAAAGATCAGGGTGTCTGCGCCGACCACGTCCGACCTGGAAGCGGCACGAGCATGGCTCAACAGAAAGAATGTCGATTCTGAAAGCATCCATGTGCTGACGTTTTCCAATAATGCCAAAAGGCACTGCAAGGGCTGCATCTGCCACTGCACGCGCTATACGTTTAATGCAGAAAGCTACCTAGAACTCGAGCCGAACGTCTACATCGTCGATATCAAGCTGTGCGCGTTAGAAGCAACAGCCGACCTCAACCTTTCGGAGCTCGTTGAGTATTACTTTGAAATCTGCGGCTCCTACGCGCTTGAAACGTCCAACGAAACTCAATATCGCGAGCGCCCGGCCCTAACCAGCGTTGAAGAGCTCAGAGCCTTCTTTTCAGAGGCGTCGGGGTATCGTGGATCTAATAAAGCCCTTAAGGCACTTTCTTATGTACGCGAAGGCTGTCGCTCCCCACTCGAAACGGCGTTTGTCATGATGCTGACGATGCCCAAGTCAATGGGTGGCTTAGCCATACGCGCTATCAAAACGGATTATCCGATCCCAGTCCCCAAAAGATACGCCGCCCTAACGCGACGGATGGTTTTCTACCTCGACGCGCTGCTCGAGAATTCGATGACCGATATCGAATACAACGGCTTTTACCACGACGAGCCCGAGCAGCAATCAATTGACGAGGAACGCCGCAACACGCTGCGAAACATGGGATATGCCGTTATCACAGTTAGTCGTCATTCGTTTTTCAAGCAGTCCGCTTTTAGACGGGTCATGGAAGCGATTCGCATTCGCGAGAAGATCTGGCCTGGTCGACTCCCGGATAGCTTCGCCATCCTGCAAGAAACTCTTCGTCGATTTGTCTTGCGGCGCTACTTCGAATACGGTCGCCGCGTCCTGGAGGCTCTCAAAGAAGAAGAGTCCGCCAAGCGCGAAATTGCAAGCCAATATCCGCAAGCTGATGACCCGAGCATCAACGATGTGCCCGAACCCGACGACATGCAACACGTCGGGGCCCTTGCTGAAGAAATCAATGGGCCTTGGGAATGCGACATGTCCGCAAAAATCGATGAAAACCGCACGGAAGACGACACGATTATTAATCTGATTGAGAATTCACTCTTCTAAAGTCGATCTCTGCGGATGTCCACCTACATTTTTCGACTTATTCGGCCGCCGATGTGCCGGATTGGCCGCAGCAATGCTCAATATAACTTTAGATAAAACTGATTCTGCAGGAACTCCCGTAGAGAAAGAACTGATTCTCACGGTATTTAACAAGATAAAGTACAAATATGAACAGTTCTAATGCTTCTCGAGGCGGCTATCTTAGCATGCTGGCCGAACATCTCAAAATATGTTGGCGAGCATTGCGTCGATGCATCCCAACCCACAGAAAATCGCAGAGGCGGCAAGCAGCCATCGAAATTATCGCAAATTGTATTGACATGTGAACATGCGCTCATATAATCGGAAGTAAGTTATATGAGCGCGTGTTCATATGAAAGGATATTGCAGTGAGCATCCGCGTTGATGAAACGAAACCCGACATCGAGGCCACCGAACCCGCAATCCCCACCACCTGCTCGCCCGAGGACCTTCCCGACGAGGAACTTCTCTACGACCTCGCCGACCTGTTCAAGGTCTTCAGCGACACCACGCGCATCAAGATTCTCTACGCTCTCATGGGCCGCGAACTCTGCGTGGCAGACATCGCCGAAGCAACCGCGACGTCGCAGTCCGCGGTGTCGCACCAGCTGCGCACCCTCAAGCAGTCGCACTTGGTCAAATTCCGGCGCGACGGCCGAAACATCCTCTACTCGCTCGCCGACGACCATGTCTACACCATGCTCAATCAGGGCATGAGCCACATCTGCGAATAGCGACCAACCACGGCACCAACGCGGCCAGCATCCAAGCCGCAAAAGCAGGGAAAGGAACCCGCCATGAAAAAGCAGTTCAAGCTCGACGAGATCGACTGCGCCAACTGCGCGCGCGAGCTTCAGGACGAGCTGGCCAAGCTCGAGGGCGTCAAGTCCGTTTCGGTCAACTTTATGACCCAGAAGCTAACGCTCGAGGCCGATGAAGCCGAGTTCGACGAGGTCCTCGACCGCGTTGTGGAGTTCACCGCCGACGCCGAGCCGGACTGCGAGATCATTCTCTAGCCCAGGTTTACGCCAACACGCAAGGCCGCGCTTGCCGCGGCCTTTGCTCACGAAATTGTATGAGCGAGTGTTCATACATTCAAATGGGAGGATACGAGTCATGGCCACCGCCGACCCCAAGAAGAAAAAGAAGAAGCGCAAGAAAAAAGAGTCACTCGAGCATAAGCGCAACCGCATCCTGGTAGCGCTGGGCATTTTTGCCGTGGTGTACGCCCTCGATGAGCTCGGCACCCTCACTGCCGCATTCGGCACCCCGGGCGACATCTACGCCAGCTTTGTGCTGTTCCTCGTGCCGTTTTTGATTGCCGGCTACGACGTACTGCAAAAGGCATTCAATAACATCCGCCGCGGCAAGGCCTTCGACGAGAGCTTCCTCATGGCCGTCGCGACCATCGGCGCGTTTGCCATGGTGCTCTTCCCCGACACCGATCCGCACATGGCCGAAGGCGCCGCCGTCATGCTGTTCTACCAGGTCGGCGAGCTGTTCCAGGCATACGCCGTGGGTAAGAGCCGTAAATCGATCAGCGCCATGATGGACATCGCACCCGACTACGCCAACGTCGAACAACCCGACGGCACACTCGAACAGGTCTTCCCCGATGACATCGCCGTCGGCACCGTCATCGTGGTCAAGCCCGGCGAGCGCGTGCCCATCGACGGCGTCATCGTCGAAGGCGAAACCCAGCTCGACACCGCCGCCCTTACCGGTGAGTCGGTCCCCCGCCCGGCCAAAACCGGAGACGATATCATCAGCGGCTGCATCAACATGACGGGGCTCATCCACGTGCGCACCACCAAGCCCTTTGGCGAGTCCACCGTCGCGCGCGTCCTGGAGCTCGTAGAAAACGCCAGCGAAAAGAAGGCGCGCACCGAGAACTTCATCACGCGCTTTGCCCGCATCTACACGCCCGCCGTCACCGGCGCTGCCGTGGTACTCGCGCTCGGCGGCGGCTTGGTCACCGGCGCCTGGTCCGACTGGATCCTGCGCGGCCTGACCTTCCTGGTCGTCAGCTGCCCGTGCGCGCTCGTGATCAGCGTGCCGCTGAGCTTCTTTGGCGGCATCGGCGGCGCGTCCAAGCTGGGCGTTCTCATCAAGGGTTCTAATTACCTCGAGACGCTCGCCGACGTGGACACCGTCGTCTTTGACAAGACGGGCACCCTCACCAACGGCACGTTCTCGGTGGTCGCGGTACACCCCGAGGCCGGCTATACCGAGCAGTCGTTGCTCGAAGTCGCAGCCCTTGCTGAGTCGTTCTCCGATCACCCCATCGCGCAGTCCGTACGTGTCGCCTACCAGGGCGAGGTCGACCCCAAGCGCGTAAGCGACTCCACCAACGACGCGGGCCATGGCGTGACGGCAACCATCGACGGCAAGCACGTCGTCGTTGGCAACGCAAAGATGCTCGCCGCGGCCGGAGTCGAAGCGCCCGATTGCGAGGTCGTCGGCACGATTCTGCATGTGCTCGTTGACGGCGTGTACGCCGGCCACATCGTGATTGCAGACACCGTCAAGGCCGATGCCGAGCAGACGATCAGCGACCTGCACGCCGCCGGCGTCAAGCGCACCGTCATGCTCACGGGCGACCGCGAGGAAGTGGCTGCTGCGGTGGCCAAGCAGCTCTGCCTCGACGAGTTCCACGCGCAGCTGCTGCCGGGCGACAAGGTCGAGCGCGTTGAAGCGCTGATCGCGGCCGAAAGCGGCAAGGGCAAGCTCGCCTTTGTCGGCGACGGTATCAACGACGCGCCTGTGCTTACGCGAGCCGACGTCGGAATAGCCATGGGCGCCATGGGCTCCGACGCTGCGATCGAGGCGGCGGATGTCGTGCTGATGGATGACAAGCCGTCCAACATCGCCCGCGCGATCCGCGTGGCTCGCAAGACCATGTCGATTGTTTGGCAGAACATCATCTTTGCGCTGGGTATTAAGCTGCTGATCCTTGTGCTCGCGGCGCTCGGCATCGCCAACATGTGGCTCGCTGTCTTTGGCGACGTGGGCGTGGCGATCATCGCTATCCTGAACACCATGCGCGCGATGGGTGTCAAGAACCTGTAGCGTTCGTGGGCTGTCCGGCCGGGACCTTTCGTCCCGGCCGCTGTCCCGCGCCTTCGGCGCGGGAGACGCGTCTCTTTGGGATGGAAGGGCGGCGCTGCTGAAAGGATGCTACATCCCGACAGGTTTACTGTGGACTCGGAGAAAGTCCCTTCTGCTAGAAGTCTCTATCCCCTTTTCGCTGGTTCGCGCTTTGCGCGAACTCCGCGCTACTGAGGACCTGTTAGGATTCCGTTGTTGAGTTCGACGTCTCTTCCCTGGCGAGCATAGCCCTCAGCTTCTCGAAGCTTTCCTCACTCAGGCAGTGCTCCATGTAGCAGCCCTCTTGCGACGCGACCTCAGCCGAAACACCCGCATCCTCCAGCAGCCCCACGAAAAAGCAGTGACGCTCCCACATTTGGCGAGCGACCTCCAGACCACGCTCCGTCAGATGAACGTCGCGCTTGCCCATTTCGACATAGCCGTTGCTTTCCAGCGTCGCCATGGCCTTGGAAACGCTCGCCTTGGTTACGCCGAGGTACTCCGCGACGTCGATCGAGCGCACGATGCCCTGACGTTCCGACAGAACGTAGATCGATTCGAGATAGTCTTCTCCGGATTCACGTAGGGCCATGGGCCGCCTTTCGCGATGATTGCTAGTTAGCCGTTGGATACTTTCCACGGCTTACTTTACCGCAAAAGTTGCCCATGTCTTACTACTTTACCTAAAAGTTAGCCGTGTTTCACAAAACGTGCGGGATGAAACAAAATGGGAACGCCCCGCAAGGAGTGTCCCCAGCTGCCGGCAGAAAAGGACCGTCCCCAAGTGCCGAGCCGCAGCTATAGCAGCCCAAAGTGCTTTGCGGCGTTGTAAATTCCGTCGTCGTCCACGGCGGTCGTCACGTAGGTCGCCGCGGCCTTCACGGTGTCCTGCGCGTTGCCCATGGCCACACTCGTGCCCACGGCGGCAAACATCGACAGGTCGTTCTCGCCGTCGCCAAAGGCAATCGCCTCGCTCGCGTCGATACCAAGCCGCTCGAGCGTCGCCGCCACGCCCAGGTCCTTGCCGCCGTTAGCGGGAATAATGTCGCAGAACAGGTCGCACCAGCGCGTGGTGAGCGAATGCGACACGGCGTCGGTCACGATATGTTCGTCGGCCGGGTCCACAAAGGCGCAGAACTGGTAGACCGGTGCGTCAAAGGCGTGCTCAAACGGCTCCTCGTGGTAGACGATTCCCGCGTTGCTGCCAGCCGTCACCACGCGCTCGGACAGGCGGTTCACAAACGAGTTCTCGCCCTGCATGCACAGCGAGTCGTAGCGCCCCTGCGCCACCTGGTCCACAATCACCGCGACGTCGTCCGGATCGATCGGGCAGCTGCGGTAAACTCCCTCGGCATCAAAGCAGTGCTGGCCCGAAAGCGTAATGTACGCATCCCAGCCCAGGTCGAACAGCCAGTCCGGCATCTGGTAGGTCGGACGGCCCGTGGCGATCACGCACGCAATCCCCTGCTCGCGAAAGCTGTCGAGCACCTGCTGCGCCGACGCCGGAATCCGGTGGGTCTTAAAGCTCAGCAGCGTACCGTCGATATCGAAAAACGCGGCTTTGATCATTCTCGCTTACTCCTCGCCCTCGAGCTTTTCGCTCGCCTCGAGCCACGCCATCTCCAGCTCGTCCATGGCGGCGTGAGCCTCGTCGATCTTTGCCTGCTGCTCGCCGAGCGCCGTGTAGTTGGTGGGATCGACCTGGGCCATCGCGGCCTCGGCCTCCTCAACGCGAGCGCGCTGCGTCTCCATCTTGCGCTCGAGCGAGCTCACCTCGCGGCGGAGCTTCTGACGTTCGGCGTTGGAAAGGCCATTGGGCTGCCCGCTCGTCTTGGGCTTTTCGGCCGCAGCTGCCGCGGCACCGGTGTCAAACGTGCCGGTCTTGGCGCTCGGCGCGCCCACGGGCTCGCCCTCGGCGGTAGCGTTGCACAGGCGCAGGTACTGGTCCACGCCACCGGGCATATGCGTCAGGTGGCCGTCGAGCAGCGCCCACTGTTGGTCGGTCACGCGCTCCATCAAAAAGCGGTCGTGCGTCACCAGGATCAACGTGCCGGGCCAGCCGTCGAGCAGGTCCTCGACAATCGCGAGCATGTCGGTATCCAGGTCGTTGCCGGGCTCGTCCAGGATGAGCACGTTGGGTTCGTCCAGGATTGTCAGCAGTAGCGACAGGCGACGGCGCTGGCCGCCCGAAAGATCGCCGATGCGGCTCCAGAGCTGCTGCGTCGTAAAGCCCAGACGCTCGCAGAGCTTCTCGGGCGAAGTCTCCTTGCCGTCGATGACGTAGTACTTCTTATAGTTGCTGAGCACCTCGCGAATCGTGTCGCCCATGAAGGGCTCGAGCTCCTCGAGCTGCTGCGACAGCACGCCAAAGCGCACTGTCTGGCCAATCTTCACGCGGCCGCGCGTGGGCGCAATTTTGCCCTGGATCACATCAAGCAGCGTCGACTTGCCAGCGCCATTCTCGCCCAAAAGACCATAGCGGTCGCCCGCACCAATGAACCAGGTCACGTCGGAGAGTACCTGCTTGGGCGCGCCATCGACATCCGCATAGCCGGCGTCCACGTCGACCACATCGATAACCTGCTTGCCTAGGCGGCTCACGGCGAGGCGCTTGAGCTCCAGCTCGTCACGCACGGGCGGCACGTCGGCGATCAGCTCGCGAGCGGCATCCACGCGAAACTTGGGCTTGGTGGAACGAGCCTGGGCACCGCGGCTCAGCCACGCGAGCTCCTTGCGCGCCATGTTGCGACGGCGCTCCTCGGTAACGGCGGCCATGCGGTCGCGCTCCACGCGCTGCAGGATGTATGCCGAATAGCCGCCCTCGAAGGGATCGACCTGGCCGTCGTGGACCTCCCACATGCTGGTGCAGACCTCGTCCAAGAACCAGCGGTCGTGCGTGACCACGAGCATGGCACCCTGGCCGCGCTGCCAGCGGGCCTTTAAGTGACGCGCGAGCCAGTTGATGGTGCGCATATCCAGGTGGTTGGTGGGCTCGTCGAGCATGAGCACGTCGTAATCGCCGATCAGCAAGCGCGCGAGGTCCACGCGACGGCGCTGACCGCCCGAGAGCTCGCCCACCGTGCCCTCCCAGGGCACATCGCTGATGAGGCCGGCGAGGATCTGGCGCGTGCGGGGGCTCGACGCCCACTCGTACTCGGGGGCGTCGCCCACAACGGCATGATGCACGGTATCAGTATCGACCAGGTCGTCCTTTTGGCCGAGCAGGCCGATCGTGGTGCCGCGGCGATGCGTCACGCGGCCGTCGTCGGGCTCCAGCGTGCCGGCGAGCACGCTCAGCAGCGTCGACTTGCCGTCGCCGTTTTTGCCGACGATACCAATGCGGTCGCCCTCGCCCACGCCGAGCGTCACGCTATCGAAAATATGCTTGGTGGGAAACTCTAGGCTGACGGAATCGCATCCCAAAAGAATCGCCATATGCCCTGCTCCTTCGTAGAAATTCAACGTTGTCCATGATAGCAGCGAGCCCCACCCCAAACCACCACGAAGGTGCCTGTCCCCTTTGTGGTGGTCGATTCGGTCGCAGAGCAAAAAGGCGGGCCATCTCGCAAAAGAGATGACCCGCCTCTCCAATCAGTCCCACGGCAACCATGGCCGCCACGGGCCTCAAGCATGTCCCGGACTAGGAGAACATGCCGGTGAGGTAATCATTCAGCCGCTTATCCTTGGGCCGTTGGAAAATCTCGTCGGTCTCGTCGTACTCAACCATATCGCCCATGTAGAAGAACGCCGTGCGATTGGACACGCGCGACGCCTGCTCCATGTTGTGCGTCACGATGACGATGGCGCGGTCGGCAACGATCGAAGACATCAGGTCCTCGATCGCCAGCGTCGAGATGGGGTCGAGCGCCGAACAGGGCTCATCAAACAGAATCACGTCTGGGTTGAGCGCCAGCGTGCGCGCGATGCACAGACGCTGCTGCTGTCCGCCCGAAAGCGCATAGGCGCTCTTGTCGAGCTTGTCCTTGACCTCGTCCCACAGCGCCGCGCCGCGCAGGCTTTCCTCGACCATGCGATCGAGCTCGTCGCGGTCGGTGATGCCGTGGCGCTTAGGCGCAAACGTGATGTTGTCGCGAATGGACTTGCGGAACGGGTTGGGCTGTTGGAACACCATGCCAATGGAACGGCGCAGCTCGTACGTGTTCTCGGTCCTGGTGTTCACGTTGCGCCCGCGGTAGTTGATCTCGCCCTCCACGCGGCAGCCGCGAATCTCGCGATTCATGAGGTTGAGGCTGCGCAAAAAGGTCGACTTGCCGCAGCCTGAAGGCCCGATGAGCGCCGTAATCTCGCCCTTGTGGAAGTCGAGCGACGTGTCGTGCAGCGCATGGTGGTCGCCATAGTACACGTTGACGTCCTTGGTAGAGAGCACGACCTCGTCGCTCGCGGCCTTGCCGCTCACGCGCACGCGCTTCTCGCTCTCCCCCACACTCGACAGGAAGTCCCGGGTCTCGGACGACGCTGCTTCGGTTGCGGGCGTTGTGCTCATCTCGCTCATTCGGCCGTCATCCTCCTTGCCAGTTGCTTGCCCACGATACGGGCGATCACGTTAAACAGCAGCACGCAGATCATCAGCAGTGCGGCGGTGCCCCAAACGATCTGCTGAGCCTCGGGACTGCCCTCGCCATAGATCTTGTAGATATGCACGGCGAGCGACTCGCCAGGGCGGAACACGTTCCAGGCACAGGTGGGACTCGACAGGTTAAAGCTCAAGAAGTTCAGGCGAACCGGCGAGCTCATACCCGAGGTAAAGAGCAGTGCTGCGGCCTCGCCAAACACACGGCCGGCCGAAAGCACGATGCCGGTCACGATGGCGGGCATGGCCTCGGGAATCAGGATGTGCAGCGTGGCCTCCCAACGAGTAAGGCCCATGGCCAGGCATGCATCGCGCTGGGCCTGTGGCACGTCCTCGAGCGCCTGCTGGATCACGCGCACCAGGATGGGGATATTGAACATGGTGAGCGCGACAGCGCCGGAGATGATGGAGTACTTCCAGCCCAGCTGCACCGAGAACACCAGAAAGCCGAACATGCCGACGACGATGGAAGGCAGCGAGGACAGCGTCTCGATGGCGGTAGAGGCGATGTCGCGGATAGGGCCGTTCGGCGCGTACTCAACCAGGAAGACCGCTCCGCCTAGGCTGATGGGCACCGAGATGATCAGAGTGATCAGCAGCAGGTAGAACGAGTCGAACAGCTGGTAGAGCACGCCGCCCTGCGTTCCGTTGGCGCGCGACGGCTCTGTGAGAAAGCCCGGCTGGAACAGCGTCGAGATGCCCTCGAACAGGATATAGGCCACCATGGAGATGACGATGAGCATGACGATGGCGACGATCGCCGTCAGCACGCCCGTGGCGATGCGATCCTGTTTTTGGACACGCCCGAGCCTCGCCTCGTCGATGTGGATGCGCGTGCTAGCCACGAGCCTTCGCCCCCTTGCGGCCAATGAGATGGATGATCAGGATGAAGATGAGGCTCATGCCCATCAGCAGCAGACCGAGTGCCCACAGGACGTCGTCCTGGGCCGAGCCCTCGGCGTAGACCGCCATGGACGTGGTGAGCGTGGTGGTGATGGTCGACGCCGGCGACAGCAGCGACGTCGGCATGGCCTCGATGCCGCCGATGACCATGCGCACGGCGAGCGTCTCGCCAAAGGCACGCGTCATGCCAAGGATGACCGCAGTCATGAGCGACGGCATGGCGGACTTGAGCACCACGTGCCAGATGGTCTGCCAGCGGGTGTAGCCCAGCGCGAGCGAGCCCTGACGGTAGCTATCGGGCACAGCGCGCAGGCCATCGACCGAAAGCGTGGTCATCGTCGGCAGGATCATGACGGCCAGCACGATGGCGCCGGGCAAGATGCCCAAGCCCGTGCTTACGTGGAAAACGCTCTTCATAAGGCCGACGACCACGTGAAAGCCGATCAGGCCAAAGACAACCGAGGGAATACCGGTCAAAAGCTCAATAAGCGGCTGAAAGACCTTGGAACCAAACTTAGGCTGGATCTCGACCGCAAAGATGGCAGAGCCGATAGCGATGGGCAGTGCGATGAGCGTGGAGAGTACCATGACCGCAAACGAGGTGACGATCAGGGGCAGGGCGCCGGTGTAAGGCAGACCGTTTTCGGCTGTGTTAGCCAGGTCCCACTTGGTACCAGTGAAGAACTCGACGACCGAAACGCCATCCTTAACAAAAGCCGAGAGGCCCTTTTGGGCGACCATGAAGATAAGCGCGGCAACAACAAGCGTCACGAGCGCTACGCACGCGCCCGTGACGCCCAGGCCCACGTTCTCAAGGTCGCGCTTTGGCAGCTGTTTTGCCATTGCAAACCTTTCCGGGGGCGATTACCTATTTAGCGGAGACCTTACCGCTGGCGTCCTTGACGACCTTCATGGCAGAGACGGGGATGAAGCCCTGCTCCTCGACAAGCTTGCCCTGGACGTCGTCGGAAAGCATAAAGTCCAGGAAGGCCTTGGTGGCCTCGTCTGCGTCCTTGGCGCAGTACATGTGCTCGGTAGCCCAGATCTTGAAGGAGTCGTCGGTGACGTTCTTGCTCTTGGGCTCGACGCCCTCGACCTTGACGGCGTTGAACTTGGAGTCGTCGAAGTGCGAGAAGTCCAGGTAGGAGATGGCGTTGTCGGTACTGGCCATCTGGGTCTGGACGTCGCCGGACTTGTCGAGCTCGGCGTCGCCCTTAAAGTCGACGGCCTCGTCGCCAAAGACGGCGGCCTCGAAGGTGGCGCGGGTACCGGAGCCGGCCTTGCGGTTGAGGACGACGATGGTGGCGTCGTCGCCGCCGACCTCCTTCCAGTTGGTGATCTGGCCAGAGAAGATGCCCTTGAGCTGCTCGAGGGACAGATCGTCGACCGTCACGTTCTTGGAGACGACGGGGCCCATGCCCACGACGGCGACCTCGTGATCGACGAGGTTCTTGACCTGGTCGGCCTCGAGCTTGGTCTCGGCGAAGACGTCGGAGTTACCGATGGTGACGGTGCCGGCGGCGACAGCGGTCAGGCCCTTGCCCGAACCGTTGCCCGAACCGGAGATGGAGACGTCCGGGTTGGCGTCCATGAACTTCTCGGCAGCAGCCTCGACGAGAGCCTGGAACGAAGAGGCGCCGTCGTAGGTCACCTCGCCGGAGACGGACTCGGCGGCGGCAGCGGCGCTGCCCTTGTCGGCGGCATCGGATGCGCCGGAGCCGCCGCACCCAACGAGACCGAGACCGACGATGCTGGCAAGACCACCAGCGAGGCCGAGGAACTGACGACGAGAATAAGCCTGATCGAGCATGATCTTCCTTTCATACATGCGATTCGCGGGCACCCTGCCCGCTTTGCTGTTTGGAAAGATACGGCCTCGATCGGGCAGTGCCCGCGCCAACTGCGGTTTTTTACGGGCATTTGATAGACCCTTACCGCAAGCGCGGTTCAGCTTTACAAACAAATAACAAACCCGCCGACAAGCATGGTCCACCTTTTACAAGGTAGTCATTGGGGACGTTCTTAAACAAGGTAGTCATTGGGGACGTTCTTAAACGACTAGTCATCGGGGACGTTCTTGTTTGACTAGTCATTTAAGAACACCCAACGACTACCTTGGAAACCCCGCAGGTTGAGCATAAGTCAGACACTATGACCCAATCCGAGGGCACGGAAACGA
>ERZ791914.649-NODE-649-length-31174-cov-87.151322_pt1 | contig 31174 bp, 43 predicted proteins | sample MGYA00510140_ERZ791914 | MGnify/ENA primary metagenome ERZ791914 (study PRJEB30046, sample SAMN00792079) | human gut metagenome | study: EMG produced TPA metagenomics assembly of the A metagenome-wide association study of gut microbiota in type 2... | reverse complement strand
CGGGACCGGGTGTACAGCACGCATGGGACCGTGGAGTACACGGCGGACGCCGACACGACCCGTCGGGAACAATTTCAAGCATTTTGATTATATTTGCGTATGGCAGATGAAGTTATTATCGCCGAGGTGCGACTGGACATGATCCCTGACGAAGCCATCAAAGAGTTTAGATGTCGGGGTGGCATAGGCAGCTCCATCAACATCAAGATTCAGAAACTGAAAGAACCCGACAAATGGGGAAACGAGTACTTCATTGCAATAGACTGGGGGAAAGGAAATCACCGAGAGGCGGCTTTCATCGGCAAGGGGCGTAGGGCGCCGTGGCTGAAAGACAATCAGGTGGCTCAGCAACAAACATCCAAGAATCGTTGGGCGCGCCATGACGATGCAGACGAAGAACCATTTTAAAAACATAGATTATGGAATTTGAGATTTTGGACCGATTGCTGGCGACGATTGCCGTCACTACCCAGAATGTCCGCGGGCGTCATTGGACGCTGTACGGAGAGCATTACAAGAGCTGGCACCCTTTTTTCGACGAAGTGTATAAAAAGCTCAACGAAGCAGCCGACAATGTCGCCGAGTTGATCGTTCAGATGGGCGGAGTTCCGGTGCACAGCATGTCGGGATTCATCGAAACCTCCGTGGTGGCCGACATGGTAACGCTGGGCGACTGGCGGCGTTATGTACGCGAGACCCGCGACGAGCTGGCCGAGATCATCGAGATCATCAACAAGAACGACAAGGAGGGGGTTTGGGATGGCGCCGCATCGAACGACCTGACCCAGATTGCCAGCACCCTGCGGCATTACTACATGTTTGCCGCCCAAACCTTGAAGGAGTAGATGGACGCATACCTGCAAATACTGCGTCAGACGACCGGGTTGGAGTGGATTTCGGAGTATCGGTTCCACCCACCCCGTCGCTGGCGGTTCGACTACGCATGTCTGGAGTTGATGATAGCAGTAGAATTAAATGGGGGTAACTTCGTAGGGGGGCGCCACTCGAACCCTGTAGCGTTGGGGAAGGAGTACGAAAAGATGTCGCAGGCCGCGGCCGACGGATGGGCTGTTCTGATATGCACCCCCATGTCAAGGGGACTTGAGGTCATGCGATTCGGCGGCGACGCATTCACGAGAATACTGGCAGAAGCCATAACAAATCGAAAACAACTATACCATGGGAAATGAATTGGAATTTGCAGTGGCCATCTTGGCCATCATGTTGACGCTGGAGACATTTGCGCTGCTCTGCGTATTGGTAGGAAGAATACGCCTGCCCGTGGACCTCGATAAAGAGGTTCAGAAAGCCGTGGAGAAGGCATTAATGGAGGTAGTCAAAGATTCGACCGCTGAGAATTTTCCAGCCAAAAAGCTATGAATGCTCTTAAAATTGCCCTGTCCCTTCTGATCGGGCTGGCAGTAGGTGTAGTGGGGGGCCGGTGGTTATGGCCGGCGGACCCTATCATCGACCGGCAGGTGGTGACAGTGTACTACGAAAAGCCTCAATCCGGGCCGAGCACCTACCACTCGGTAACGGTGCGGGTCCCCAATCTGGTGTTTGCTCCGGTCGATACGGTGACAGTGACGGAAACCAAGATCGTAAAAGTGGGTCCGGATAGCACTGAATTACAGGTAGCTGTAGAGACGCGACCCTACTCCGGCCCGGATTGGTCGGCGCAGGTGAGCGGCCCGGCCATCGGAGACCTACACCCGAAATTGGATTGGATGAAGGTAAATCAACAGACGCAGGTCGTGCAAGGCCCGCTTCGAAAGACCCGGTGGGGGATAGGAGTGCAGGCAGGGTACGGCGCGGTACTCAAGCAGGATGTGAAGCTTTACCCCTATATTGGAGTAGGCGTATCTTACAATATAATCAGGTGGTAATGAAACAGCAGGAGGAAGAATACAACTATAGCTGGAAAGTCATAGAAGCGGAGTTTCACCGTAGAGCCGACGAGCTGTTTGATTTTCAGTTTAGGCGAAGGTTGGAATTTGGAACCGACGTGGCGGATGAATACAAATACACCTCCACCAATAAGAACCATAAAAAAAAAGAAACGATGAAAAAGTGGACTTTGATTGCCCTGATCGGGGCCGCGATAGTGCTGATCGCATTGTCGCTTATCAGTAAGACGATGGGTTACGTTATCGTAGCCGCAATGGCCGCAGTATTTGTGGCGTATGGTCTCTTGTGGGCATACACCAAGTACTGGCCGAGATCATCGAAATAACAAAGAGAAAGAGGGTCATTTGACCCTCTTTCTCTTAGGACGAAACTCCTACTTTTCCATAGGAGCTGAGGACGTATGATCCATCTACGTATATTCCTTCGATCATATACACCTCACCTGCGGGAATGGGCAGGATCAGCCCAGATGATCCGTTGGGCTGTTTTATGGTTGCTTGTACGCTGGATGTATGAGCATTTGAAATGCGCATTTTAACCATAGCCCCAACCGCAATTCCAGTCGAATCGGTCAGATTAATGGTGAGGGCGGTGGCCGAGGCTCGCCGGCATACCAAATAATCCCACGGGTACACCGTAATAGCCGCTACATCGGTAGTGACGGTAGTGGCGTTGAATACTCCGGGAAATGATCCAGTGGGAAGTTTTTCGGGAGTCACGGAGCCGGGCGCCAAAATAGCGCTGGTCACGGCGCCGGGCGCCATCTTGGGGGTAGTTATGGCAGCATCGGCTACTGCCTGCGTCTGCACGATGTTTGCGGGCAGGTTGTTGTCGATGTAGTCCCAGCGCCACAAGGTGCTGATGGATTTTACGTAGGCGATCCATGCCGTGGTTTCCATCGCTCCCGTAACCGCGCCGTCCACGATCTCCCACAGACCAGTTGCGGCCTCGTAGTCGGTCGATGTTCCCGTTTGCTTGGCCGTAGTGACCATGAGAGAATAGACGATGTTCTGGTAGTACGATTGCCCCGTGGACGAGGTTCTGGGTTCTGCCGTGTCGTTCTGGGCTTTGGCATACAGATAGCTGCCCTTTGGGATAGAAAGGGTATCTCCGTTCGGGGTTGGGAAAAACTTGCCGTACATCAGCACGCCGCCGCCCTTGTTGATTCGCAGGGAGGTGTTTTGAGGACCTATCACTCCCTTCAAAATGCAGTAGGGGATCGGGCACGGCCACGCGCCCATCATGCCGAAGATGGTGTCGGCCATCGCGGCGAGGTCCGATACGAACACCCGGTTGCCGTTCGAGGTGGCTATGAATTTCTTGATTGTTGCCATGTTGGTTAACCGTTAAATTCGGTGATTTTTTTCTTGTCGTCTACGCGGTAGAGATCGACATGCACCCAAGAGGTGTCTTTCTCCAGCCGGATAGGATAGGGAAGTTTGGATGCGTTTTTTTTGAGGATTTCCCGCACGTTGTGAGAGGGGATGGTAGTGGAGAAGTCGAACCCCTGCGCGAGCATATGAGCCGAGACATACAGCAAGCCGGAGCGGGTTTTCGACGCCACCAGATCGCAGATGTTGCATCGCAGGCCCCGCTGGCTGTACTGACCGCCGCCCACCCAGTTGTTGATGGTCATGGGAAGGCCGAGGATGTTGCGGATGGCCACGAGCGTTTCGAGAAATTCATTGGAGAAATACCGCCATGCCTTCTCGCCGTCGCGCTGGTAGACATGAGGACATACCAGCTCTGTTATCTTGAAGTTTTTCTGAACTTCGGCAAGCAATTCTGATCTTTTCATATCGTTACTTTTTGATTAAGTCCTCCATGTCTTTGGCCACGTCCTCGTCCCAGCGCTTCGCCTTGTTGATGGTGAACTGCCGGAGCCACAAGAACAGTTTCGAACCAGAGAGATAGGCCGCGTTTTCGCAAAAGGACCACAGCTCCGTAAAACATACCATCGCGCAGAGAATATTGGGAAGCCGGTCGGCGCCGAAGTCCCCGCCCAGCACGTCATTCCCGATGACATACAATCCGGCGACCGCCATTGTGCAGAAGCCAAATTTGTAGATCGTGCGCCACGCCGCGTCGGAGTAGAAGCACCAGCGCTTCCCAGCGGCGGTCACCCGTTTGTAGGATGCCAGACAGCCGATGACGAAGTCCGTCATGATGAAACATACCATCACAAGGACCAGCGGCCCGATGGGAGCGAAGTAGCCGACGAATCCCAACCACCAGTTGTTACCGAGGGTTTTCACGTAAGGCAGAATCGTGTCTTTGAGGATAGAGGCGAGAGACATGGGAGTTTAATTTACAACTATTGAATATTGGATTCCATAGGCCACAAGAGCGTTCAGGTCTGCGATAAAGTCCGGGTAGACGTCCGCGTTTTTAAGCCCGGCGGGGATGGTCACGACCGGAGCATTCGCTGTGCTACCGTATTGGTAGAACTCCACGCCCTTCGACATGTCGGCCGAATAGGGGAACATCAGGGTGCCCCGCGACATATCGGAGCTGTACGGGAACATGAAGGTGTCGAAAACGGGCGACGTGGTGACGGTTATCTGCCCGAAGTCCCCGTAGTAGGCATTCAGGTAGGCTTGGATGGAAATACAGCTGCCGTCGTTGGCCGCCAGTGCATAGTATTTCTTGCACCACGCCTCGTATGATTCGATCTTCGGGAACAGCGGCGCCAGACAGCAAAACAGGAACTTGTAGAACATGTTCAGCGTCGGACTGGAGTCGTGGTTGAGCGCATACTGCGGACGCAGGATGTTGAACAAAAGCCACGGTATGGATAGATGTCGAAGCATTACCGGATGGGATTAAATACTACGATGTCAGTCAGGTTTTGCAGTGCCGCGCTGAAATTGAAGTAGCCGGATGCCGGCGTCAGAATGCCGTTGGTAGGCTCGGCGCCGTCGCAGGTGATGCCCACGAAGTATGCGTCGCGCACGCCCGGAACGCCGGCGAGGGCGGTTTCGATGTCGTTCACAAACACCGGGGAGTCGCCGAGCAGGGTTCCTTGCGTGGTGATAAGGATTTCCTTCACGCTGTTCTTGATCTGGGACAGCGAGTAGGTGTCCAGATAGCGGATGAAGAGCTGGGTGGTGGTTATGATGCTGGGAGTCGGCGACGAGATCATCATGCTGATGCCGAATGCCGATTTGGCCGTCATGTAGTTTGAAAACTCCGCCAGCTGCTCGGCCGTGAGGGCCACGTTGTTGCCGTTCGCATCCTGCGTGCAGACGTGCATGTTGATGACGTTTTTCTGCGCATCCACGCGAATGGCCACCTGCTTGATGATCTGCTTGGCCGGATCGACCGTTTCGTAGCCGTAGGCGTATTTGGACGGATCGACGACTACCAAGTTGTCGCCGGTTTGGAACGCCAGCGCCGTGTCGATGTAGTACTGCTTCCCCATGACTCGCAACGTTCGGGCGGCCGTCTCGATCACAACCTCCGAATTGGACTGATTCAGGAGAACAGTATTGATGGTCTCGGCGAATACCGCGGCCAGCCGGCGCCAGATGGCTGAATTGCTGGTGCTCGTGAGCGACGAGATGGTTTTGCCGATGTTGGCTACTATTTGTTCATAAGTGGTCATAAAGATTTCTTAAATTAAGGTACATACGTGAAGTCCAGAATAGGCATGATGGAGCCGCGCATGGTGTTGAACTTGATCGCCGGCGCCGTCAGGACGTAGCCTTCGATTGCTACCGAAAGCGCGAGGGTGCATCCTTCTTCGGCGAGGGCCGAGAGAACTATGCCGTGATCGGTCTCCAGCTTTTGTTGCATGTCAATCCACAGACTACTTCCGGAGGACAGGTAATACGACCAACCCAGCTCGGTGATTTGGAGGGTTATTTCAACCGCATCCGCAACGTTCTCGGAGCCTACGACCTCAAAGTCCCCCCGCGACGGGATATGGACATTGTAGGTGGGCTGAAAATAGGAGTTGATAATGCCCGGCGTAAGGTCGTTATTCGGCGCGAATACGGGATAGATTGACGGCAGGTTGTCGCCGTAGCCGGCATTGTAGTAGGTTTCGTATATGGCCCCTTCCGTCGGCGCCGCAACGTTATCTCCCAGCGCCATCGAACCGCCTATTATAGCATCGTTCTCGGAATAGAACACTACGTACAGTCCGGCCACGCTGGTGATGGAGGTAGGAAGCGGCAGGTTAACGACAAGCCGATCCGACGTGTCTTTTTCCACGACGTTGTAACCGAGAATCTCCCCGTTCAGGTACACTACACCCGCCATCGTGGTGGTATCGGCCACTATCTTGGCCATCATCGGCCAACAGCGCAACTTCACGTTGTTTTCCGTTTTCGGAGGTCCTCCCCACGTTTCCGGAATGTTGGCGTAGTCAGCGAAGGTGGGGGAATCCGAGAAGCAGTTGTTATATACCGTAGGGACGGCAAAACCCAGCTCGGCGGTGCGCTCCCACAAATGAATCTTTCGGCCATTCACCACAGTATACGGAGATTCATTGGTGGCGGCTGGAAGTCTGGAAAAAGCCCTTTCGAAATGATATAGGTTTTTGCAGTCGTCGAAAACGTTGACGGGAGGATTTAGTTTGTCGCATTCAGTAAAGACGCCTTGTAATACACCTAATCTTCCACACCCCTTAAAAACATTGGTGATGTCCGTTAATCGACCACAATGAAAAAATAAGTTAATAACTGATTTTAGGGAGGTGCAGTTTTCAAAAGTTGATACAGCCGAGGGGAAAGCCACCGCAGAAAATACTTGCGCAGCTTGGGTTAATTTCGGACAGTCCGCAAACATATAGTCTGCATTGGGAATATTATAAGAAAAACCAAAGGCTGACGTTACATCTTCCAAATTAGGGCACCCACGGAACATTTGGGGAGGTATAGTATTAAGCCGCCATGTATTAATAAACATGGAGTTGGCAGTTTTAATGTTCGGCTTACCAGCAAAAGAACCCACAACTTCCACCAGATAATAACAGCCCCAAAAGGCATTTCTCCACATGCCGGATGGGCACGCTGCGTCGGCATTGGTAATGTCCACTTTAATAAGGGACTGCTTAAATGCTTCTTGATCGAAAGATTGAGTACCCAAAAAGAATGCCCCAGTGCGTCCAAGAAACGTCACCACAATCTCCCCAGTGGTTCCGGCGGCGTAATTGTGACCAAACAGACCGTCGGTTTTGATGTACTCTATAGGCGTGCCGTCGCCCCAGTTCACATAGCCTTCGTTGTCCTTATCCGCATTCAGGGAAAGGTATTTGCCCGCGATCTTCGATCCGTCAAAGGTGTAGATGATGGAGCCGACATCGCCCAGCATAAACTCCAGCTGCTCCATCTGCTTGTTCAGGTTATCGAGAGGCAGGGATGCACTGTTGAACGGCCGGGCGTCGGCCACCGATACGGCTTCGCTGTTGTATACCACGTCCGGCACCTCGATGATGCGACCTGCCTCCAGCTGCGGGGTGTAGGTGTCGAAGCCGTTGGCGTTCATTATGTCGTTGATCGCACGCAGTGATCCGGTCGTGTTGTAGCACACGTCCATCAGCGTATCACCGGATTTTACTTTGTAAGTTGCCATACTCTAATCAGCTTGCATTACGATGGATGTTGCGAAGTATACGTCGTCGCTCCCGGCTTGGATATTCCAAAACGGCGAGTAGGTGAGATGATACCCGGTTTTGGCGGCCTGAACGTTGATGGTCACCTGCTTGAGCGACGCATTATCGCCGTTCCAGATGTATATATCATGATGGCCTTCCGCGGAATCATCCGGAATCTCCCCTACCGAGGTGGGTGACAACCAATCCGACTGCGTGCCGTCCGGCAACGTATAGTTGATCTTGATGTCAACATCCGACAAATACCCGAAATTGCCGCCGCCGACTTGCACGGCTATGCGCACCTCGATGTTGCGTTGTGTTTTATCCGGCTGCGGGGGCATGGGGATGATAAGATCGGGATCTGGTTCGGCGACGGGGTATTGTGCGTCTACGGAGACGCTGTATTCGCCGAAGTTCTCGCCCTCGGTGATGCGGATGTCGCAATAGTCGGCGCCGTCCTTTATAACCTGCCGCTTGGCCGTGGCGGCCAGCATGGAGACGTAATCGGGCCGCGCGTTCAGGGCGAAGGTCTCGAACCCTACGCCGAACTGAGGTTGCAGGATGTTGACGGGGTTTTTCAGCAACATGAGCGTGGCGTTCTGAATCGACGGATCGACCACAACGGCAAAATCCCCGTTGGAGATGCCGATGTCGTTGTTTTTCAGATCGAAAATAATGTCGCCCATTACTGTTGCACTTTGTCGTTTGTATAATCCTCCGCCTTGAAAGGCGATACGCTTCCCAAAGGGGGCGCCGTAGTACCTTCTCCGGCCGCCGCAGACCATGTATAGGCGTGTGTATGGCTGTTGAACGCCGACACGAAGGTGTTCATGGCATTGGTTATGGCGTCCGGGATCACCATGCCGCCGATTGCGCCGCCGTTCATGGTGACCGTATCGCCGGAAATGGTGAGGGAGCCGCCCCCGTCTTTCGACAAATATATGGATTCTTTGTCGATTTTGCAAAAATATCCGCCTACCGACGCTTCGATCTTGTCTACGCGCGTGAAGCTTACCACGAAAGCGTTCTCCGGCTGTTGGTAGGGCACGCCGAGGATCACCGCGGAGTTTACGGCGGGATAAAAAATAACGCTCGCATCCCCGCCGATGACATTGGACAGGCTTATGTCCGGGATTACCAGTCCAGCATCACCAATGCGAACGTTAATTGTTTTGGCCTCTTCATCCACTGAATCAACGTTGCCGTAGAGGATGGATGGCTGGTTCACGCCGTCAAGCAGACGGCGCAGGTCCTTGCCGAAGTCCTCCATGCTGCGTATGAATTGTCCTTGATTCATCAGTTTGCCAGATAAAGAAATGTCTTGTTTGTAACCGTCAGTATCTGCCGGTAGCCTTTGCCTTTTCCGCATGTCACCTTGCGGCCGATGACGTAATAGCCGCCGCTCAGGGACTTGAAGATGGTGTCATTGAAATTTACGTAGTCGTAGAGCTGCACAAGGGGGTACAGCAACGTGGTGATGGTGCCCTTGTTGCGCTGGGCGCGAAGGCCGGCCAGCACCGACAGCGCCGTGGTGTTCATCTGCTGGGCATTGCGGCCCGGCGTGAAGGGAAGGTCGTACACAAGGCCGTTTTCCGCCCCCTTCTCGATGGTTTTCATGGTTCCGTCCTCCAGATACCGGACGATGACGCGGAAATTCTGGAACATCATGTCCGAGGGAACGATGTCGCGGGCTATCACGTTTACCGACGTGTCCAGCTCCACGGTGGGGGATTCGGATTCCGAGATTCCGAGTCCGCAGTATACCAGCGCCTTGTCGCTCTCGATGCGGACATTGCCGTAGAGTTTATACATGCCGACGATCACCCGCTCCAGTACATCGTATGGCGACACTCCGGTGGCGGGTTTGAGCACAAAATCGCTCTGCATGGATTTGGGGTCCGGCAACAGAGACGGATAGGCATATGTCAGCTTGTTATCCTTGCGGTACTTCGCAAACGCCGCGTTGGCCGTGTCGCACATCTGTTGCAAAAGCGAGGATAGGGGAGTGGCTTTGGGCCACGACTGCGTAACCGTGCCGAATCGAAGCATAAATGCCGCATCCTCGCACTTTATTACCGTCGGGAACCCTCCGATAACATCCCGGATGAATCCGTCAAATTCAAGGCGCTTTTCGAACTTCTGGCCGATGACGGCGTTGTCGTGATACCATGCGTACACCTGAATGCGGGCGCCGGTCTTGATATTCCAGTCGTCCGGGTTGATGCGAATGTAAGTGGTCGTGTTTTTACCCACCCGCTGAACGGCGATGGTGCTTCCGCGCCCCACCTCCTTCGCGGCCTTCGCGGCTATGGTGTAGAAAGGCATCTCGATGGATGCGGTTCCTACGATGTTCTCGCGCGTTTCGTCGGATTCGAAGGATTGGAACTGGCCGATGCTCTTCCCCTCAACGAAAACCTCGTTTCCGCAGATCAGATAGTTTCCAGTTATGTTTCGGACGGCCATGTTATTTCACGGTTGTGGGCACGGACTGCGAATCCTGCGTGTTGGCGGAATTGGTGTAGAGAAGCGGATCGGCGATGTTCACCTCTTGCAATACCAAGTTGATGGAACCGAAGGTGTCGCCCTGCATAGGCGAGAAGCGGTAGGACTTGATGAACGCCCAGCCGATTCCTATTTCATCATTAAGCACCGTGTTCTCGATGGCAAAAACCTCGTCGTTCTCGTAGAGTTCATCCAGAAACCGCGTCAGCTTGTATACTGGCGTGGGGTCGCCGCCGCGCGCATTGCGGCGCCGGATGGTGGTGGCCGACATGTCCTCTACCTCCTGCGCTTCCCGGCGCTGGATGTTGAAAGACACCGACACCACCTTCGGGCCTTTGGCCACCCGCTGTACGATGTTGATTCCGTCCACCAGCTGGGATTCGTCGGTTATTTTCTGAGCCGATACCGAGAAGTTGAGCGAAAGCGGCGCATAGTAATCGCCGCACACGAATATCGCGTCGGCGATGGGATCATCCGTCAGGCCGGAAAGGGCGTCGCTGATTCGCTGGGCATCATCTTGATGCGTGGACGTGGAATACTCTTGGGTGGAAAGCGGCGCCGGAGACATTTCCGGGGTGTTGTCGCCGGTGCGTATCTTGCCGCCGGGGCTTTCGATCAGCACACGAACAATACCCGCCTGCGAGAGCACGATTTTTCGGGCGTTCAACACCGCATCTGCGGCGTCGAGCACCTGATCCTTCGCCCGCTGGTATATCTGCTCCGGGGAGCTGGCGGCCTGCTGGAGATGGGTGGCGGCTTGGGTGAAGGTGTCCTGCGTATTTTGATGGTCTCTGGTATTCATTACATTGCACCGGTTGCGTTGTTGAGTGCGACTTGCAAGCCGCGCATGATGTTGTCGTATAAGGCCCCCTGAAGCTGAGCGCCCAAGTCGGCGCCGTCGTTCACGTTGTCGATGCTGATAGGCATGCTGACGATCTCCCGATTGAAGTTGATAATCAGGGATCGGGCACCTTTGGTGATGTCGGAAAGCCCGTCTGAGGCCGAGAAGTTGGCGCCATTACCATTCAATCCGGCGGCGGGATTGAGTTGATTGAAGAGTTTACCGTAGTCTATGTCCCAATAGGTGCTGCCGTCCACCGTCTGCACGGGTTTGAGAACCATTCCGGGATTCTGTAGGAAATTTTTGGAGTTGGCTCGAAATTCTCGGATGGCAGCCGCTCTTTGGGATGCAGTCGGAGTGAATCCGGCTTTTGGGTAAGGAACGCCCCCTATCATCTCTGCGGAACCAGCGCGCTGAGCCGCCAGTGAAGAGATAATGTAGGAGCTGTCTCGTGTTACCAAATCCCGGAACGCCGAGCGCTGGCGGGCCGCATACAGACTGTCAGAATTTATCACGGGGTACTTGTTGCCCTGAGCATCATAGTAAAACCGATCCCCGAATGAAAATGCCTTTCTGACAGTGCCTCCAGCTCCCGGAACCCACTTTTCGTCTACATTAAACTTGTCGGCATGCCCAAAGGGGACCGATCGCCCAACCCAACCCAAGAAGGATATGATACCGCCGAATATTTTGGTGAGACCCGAAATAGCGCTTTCTACATCGGCCATCATTGTTCCTATCTTCTCCGGAGAGATAAAATCCGCCAACTTGGGAATGTATTGGTTGGCAACTATGGCCAGCTTGTCGTAGAAAATTCCCAACGACTGGGATATTTTGGGCCAAAACTCCGCATTATCCTGCACTATCTTGATGAATGCGTTCTCCTTATACAGTTGAGCCATACCTCGCGCCTTCATGAACGGATTCGATTCGATCATGCGGTCGAACTCGTTCAGGACGTTCAGCAACTCGGATTTGTCTTTCAGATAGGAGAAAACATCCCCTGATACGTTCTTTCGCGCCATCGACTGCTGGGCGATCTTTCCGATGATGGGGGCGGCCTGAATAAGCTCTCGAAGGTCTCGCGCAGAGGGAGTAGGCTGTCCCAACAACTGCTGGAGGTTGATGTTGACGCGCTCGAAGGGAACGCCGCCCACATGGGCTATTTTGCCTGCCTGCATGGCTATGCGGGTGGCCTCTTCCCGACTTAACGTTCGATTTCCTACGTTCAAGCCGGTAAACATGTTCATGGAGTTGAGCAGACCCGTGCGGCTAAATCCATATTCCGCCGCTAAGCGACCCGCTTCCTGAAAGGATTTTTCATAGGCAGCCCCCAACCCTTTACGGGCCATTTCGAACTGCATGACACTCGATCCGGCCTCGATCAGATTCTGGTTGTTGAGCAGATTGTTGCCGAACCTCAGCGCCGATCCACGCAGGAGGATATTCATACCCTTAACCGCAATAGCGGCACCCCCTATCAGAGTGAGGTAGGGAGCAATGGCGCCAAGAGGTTTTATAGCTCCAGCCGCTATCCTTCCAACAGATGCGAGGACTGATCCGAAGTTGGAAAGATTGCGAAGCGCACCCGGCAGACTGGCTAAATTACCCAAGAAGGCGCGCTTGAAAACATCCGACCGATGATACAACCGGTTAACGTTGCTCAGAAAACCTTCATTGGACATCCCCGGCGTCTGGGCAAAGCGACGGGATAATGCCCGATAGTAGGCTCGCTGAGCCGGTGGGATATTCGAGTAGCTTCCGCCACCTGAGCCGGCCATACTCCCGCCGCGCCCGGCGCCGGGTCCTCTTTCGAGGTCCCGGATGCGCCGCTCGGCTTTCGAGAGCTGAGAATCGTCTACGTTGATGTTGAGCTTTATTTGATAGGTCTGCCCGTCCATATCATTTCTTGGCTTTGAATGGCGCGTAGATGATGTTGTCGATCACCCACATGGCCATGTCGGAATATTTGTCGATGTCCGCGGCCGACAACCGGGTTTCGAGAGTGGTTATCGGTTCGTGAAACACATACGAAATAAAGGCTTTTTTCAGCAGGAAGGGGTCGTTCCTGCCGTACTCCTTTATTCGTTCGTGGAGGCTGGGTTCTCGGCGGTTCCGAGAAGCCCCATCACCACACCCCAGCGCGATAAAAAACGCTCGATGTCCTTTTGAACCGGATCGGAGCCGTAAAGGTCGATGCAGGCCATAGCGTCGTTCACGATGGCCTTGCGCTGTTTGTCGTCTACGATCATCATTTCGCAGAACTTGGTGGCGATAGGCGCCAGCTGCTCAAGATCGCCGGATGCGCCGTGCATCAGCAGCTGAGTGGCAAAATTGGTGTGCGCCGCGGAGGTTCGGGAGAGCATACCTACTTCTACATCTTCCTCAACCTCCTGCTCGATCACCTGAGCCTTAGGGGCTACGCTTCGCTTGAAATACCGCAAGCGGACGGTATAATTCTGAATAATTGTTTGTCCGGACATAATTTTGAGTAAAAATAGCAGGGGCGATTTTCACCGCCCCTGCCGGGTTAAAGCGGTAAAACTGAACGGGTAATACCTATTCCCTGAATGGCGAGGGAAGTGTTGATTTCCGGGCTGTTCCGGTCCACAGAGAAGTCGTCGGACGAAATAGCGCAGGAATCCAAAGAGTAGATGATCGTGCGGGGGACGATCAGGCCGGTCATTTCGAGGGTCCAGCCGATGGAGAAGTTACCCAAGTCGGTGAGAGACGAAATAAATCCGGTTGTTATCGACGCATTGATGGCGTCGAGGATGGTTTCATATTCACCGGTCTGGAGGGACATATTGCCCGTAAAGCGTTTGTTGATAACTTTCTTGGCAATAGGTTCCAGCCGGCCGATGGCGAAAATTTCCTGAACGTCCTGCGTCCGGGAGATGGAGAGCTGGACACCGGTTACGATGTCGAACATCTGGCCGCGATGGGTGATGTTCATTTTAGCTTCCGCGCTGGAGATGATATAGGGTTCGTACATAGTCGTTGATTTTTACGAAAGTGCTGATACGTACAGAACACCTACCTTCACCCAGTCTACGTTGGGCGACGGCAGAATTTCGATGGACACCAGAATCGTTCGCGTGGACACGAAATTGTTGTCCTGAGCGGCCACCGTCACGCGAATGCCGGAGCACTGGCGCTGACTGATGCGGGGCTGGCAGTAGAGATTGTAGAAGTTGTTCTCGATCTGCGTGGCGTAGGTCCTGCTCAGATCGCCTTTGGCGTCAACAGGGGCCTGCGTGTTCAGAATCTGCGAGAAGAACTCCTGCGCATCGTCGCACACGGCGTTCCCAAGCCGAACGAACTCCAGCCGCGACAACGCCTTCGTCGGGTCGTTGCAGGTGGCGCCGTCGTTGTAGAAGATGCCGGTGGGATAAGGCCGGTGAAAGAGATACTGACCTTTGCCCAGCGCGTCGATGATCGAGGGGTCTACCTCCGTCACGCTTACGACGCTTTCGGGGTCGTTGAAGAACGCCTTCTGCGCCACGGCCGCGCGTTCGTGCGAGCCGATGGATTCAGCGACCGAGATAGCCGACAGAATACCGATGGCTTCTCCCACATCCTTGATGGGGGTGTAGGCCGTGATGTTGCCTTGCTTGTCCACCGTAGTTTTGTAGAGCGTGGTGGTAGGCATGTACGCTACCGACGGCGCCGCATAGGTGGAGATGTCGGTGATGTTGGCGGCCGAACTTGTCTGCACCCCGTCAACGTTAGAAGCGTAAACGTTCACGAAGCGGATGCCCTCGGCGAACATCGCATTCTGGATGGTCTCGATGGCCTTCACAACGGTCTGAGTGGTCGTGGGGACCCACCCTGAGGCATCGTCGTTGGCCTGCGAGCACCAGCCGATAATGCGGGGGCGGTTGTCGTAGTTGGCCTCCAGCGTCAAGCGGATTTGGCGCTTGATGTTCGCCGCATTGGTCGTAACGAAATCACCCTTTTCGCCGCTCGTCAAGATCAGCCACAGATAGGTACCGCTTCCGGCTTTGGCGTAGAACTGCGTCACCATTCCCAACAGGTGGGGATCGTTGTTGAGCAGTTTGGCGTCAGGAGCGTCGGATGCGGCCCAAGCGGTGTAGGAATCCAGACTCGTGATAAGTGTGGGTTTCCCGCTCACCGATCCGGACGAGACTTTGATACCGTACACCAGCGCCGCATTGCCCACGGAGGGCTGGCGGCGGCTGAGTGTGGTATCTTTCAGCTCGATATTAATTCCAGTTTGAGCCATGTTAATGGTAATTTATGCTTATTGAGCGGATTCCTCTTCCTTCTGCGGAACGTCGTTGGCAGCGCTTTCCGGTTCCGGGTCCGGGCCCGGAGCCTTCTTGGCTTCTTCCTTCGGCGCCTTCTTGGCTTCTTCCTTCGGCGCCTTCTTGGCTTCTTCCTTCGGAGCCTTCTTGGCTTCTTCCTTCGGAGCCTTCTTGGCCGCAAGTGCGGCGGCGGCGGCGGCGAGATCGAGAACTTCGGGGGTTTCCTTCTGCGGGGCAGGTTCGGCGGCCTTGCTCTCTACAATAACCATCAGGCGGTTCAGCTCGTCTTCGTTGGTGGGACAGTTGTCCGGAGTGATGGTAGCGTACCTCACGATCCGGCGAAGCTTCATAAACTCCCGGCATCTGGTCACGGCCGACTGTTCGTCGCGGTAGGTGTTGGCGTCGCTGGTCACGTAGATCGTGCCATACGCCATAGCCGCGGCCATAAGGTTGATGAAATACTGCTCGGAATAAACGGGTTTCTTGGACATAATTTTGTGATTTTAAAGTTGTTGGTTATCCCCACTGCCGGGGGGGGCAGTGGGGAATTGAGTTTAGCCTTAGGCCTGCGTTCCGGGGGCGATCACGCCGATGCCAAGTCCGCCCTTACGTGCGGCGCCGGCACCCAGACGCATATCCATCGACATGCGCCAGCCGTAGTTCGACGGGTCGGTGACCATATGTACGTTGGTCCGTCCGATGGCGATGATGGCCTCCGAGGGAATGAACGCCAGCGCCGATCCGTACGCCGTAGCCGGGATGACAGGCGGCGTGTAGGCGGGAATGGCGCCCGTTTCGTCGGTGATCTTGCCGTCCAGATACAGTTCCGGGTCGATGATCTTGCTGGAGGCGCTGTCATACAGCGTCGTGATCGAACGAGGACGGAAGGCGAAGCCTGCGTACTCTCCGAACATCGGGCGCATGCTTCCGGCGTTCTTGGTCAGCAGGTTCGTGAGCGTGGCGTTCGACTGGAGCTGTTCGTGCATGACGGCCGGCATCACCATTTCGGCGGCGAAGGTCTCCATGACGTAGTTCTGGTTGACGAACGCCGTCTGCATGGCGAGGAAGTCCGCCGGGGCGATCTCTTTCAGCGTTCCGGTTGCCGTCGGGTTAGCCGGGAAGGCGTTCGTTGCCGAGTACGTTTTCTCGCCCGTGGTCAGGCGCGTAACGCTGGCGTCCTCCGACAGCTTCTGGATGATGTAGTTGTGGGCCTTCGACGACAGCCAGCGCAGGGCCTCCGAAGTGCCGAGTGCCACATCGTCGTACGCCAGCAGATCGGTGTTGGACTGCTGCCAAACGATGTTTTCGAGGGCGAAGAGGTGCATGATGATGCCCACGGGATCATCGTCATAGAGCGACGGCGACACGTTGACCGGGGCGCGCTTTCCGAAGTACACTTTCGGCTGGATGGCCGAGTTGATCCAGATGATACCGGCTTCGTTCCCCGCGTTCACGCGGGCGATGCGATCTGCCCACGAATCATCCGGGAAGAGCTCGCGGTAGATCATCGTGGCCCACTGGATCTTGGCCAAGTCGGGCACAGTTTCGATGAAGTTCATCGAGTTGATACCCGATGCGAACTGTTCGAGGCGGTTCAGGGCCTCGTCAGCCGTACCGGCGGGACGGCCGTCAATGTCGAAGTTCATGCCCCCGACAGCGGCGCGGAAGCCGCGGTCTTTGGCGGCGAAATAGGCGAACTCGCGCAGGAGGTTCATGCGCGAATCCTGAGCGGCTTCGTTAGGGTTCATTTTCCCTACTGCCGCCGAGAATCGCACGGCTTCGGAGAATCGGTCTTTGCCGGCGTTGTCACGAAGATACTCGTGGATGGTTTTTCTTTCCATAGCGGAACTGAATTGAACGTTGGTTTTACTTGATTTTTCAACCGTCTCCTCCACATTCAGGATGCGGGCGGCAGGTTTGGGTTGCTCGGTTGTCGATGATGCGAACTTCTCGCCGCGCTCTTCGCGGCCGTCGTCATCGTCATCATCCTCTTCTTTCTTTTCGGCGTCGCGCACCTCTTCGGCGGCCTTGCGGTCCTCTTTGGCCATGTCGCTGTCCGCTTTTGCGGCTTCGGCTCCCCGAATGCCGATCAGGCGCAGGAACTCGTTAAACGCTCTGAGGGCGCCTTCGCGCGATCCTTCGAATTTCTCGGTTTCGGAAACCGTACCGGCGTCAGCCGCTTCCGCAGGCTGGGCCGCGGCCGCGAACTGCTCCTGAGCCTGCTCCTGCGGGGCTTCCGAACCCTTCGCTTCGGCAGTTTTCTCCACCTCGGCGGTCTGGTTCTCTTCTTTCATCTTGTTGAGATATTTGGTTAATGATTCGGTATAGCCGGAGGTCAGGGATTCCAGCTCTTCGGCCTCCACGGCGCAGAATCCCACGCGCAGTGCCGGTTCGGCGCCCTCCACCTCGTCCACAGCGTTGGCATTCGAGGGAAGCGACAGGAGGGAAATTTCATACACATCGAAGCGCGTGGCGTACTTGATGCCGTCGCGCAGTGTGTAGTATATTTTGCCGGAGAGAGAGACGGCCCGGAGCGTACCGGCAAGGTACTGATCGCGCCGCTGCCGGGATTGCTCCGTCACTCCGTCAAATCGCAATTCTCCATACCAATCCCCGTCCTCTCCCCGGCGTATGTTCACCACGTTGCCGATAGGCTCACGGGGGTTGTGGTCCCAGAGCAGGATGGGATTTTTCTTGTAGCGGTCCCAGTTGATACCGTCGTTCAGAACGACATAATCCTTGTCGTTGAGCGATTCATCACTGAGCTTCTGCCGTTTGATCTTCAATTCCATAATCAAGTTGTTACGATGGGCAACTCCGTGGTCAGGTCCTGATCCGTTCCGGTGAACCCTTTGATTTTTACCTTTTCGACCTCTTCCGTCGGCCGGCTCTCGCGGGCCAGCTCCAGATCGAACACCGTGCTTTCGTACATCACTTCGCACACCATCACTTCGGTGTTGAAGGTATCTTTGGTGGAAATGCGCTGGTAGGTCTTGAAGCCCTGATAGAGAGGCCACAGGTTGTATTTCTGTTGGAGTCCCAGAAAATCACCTGCCGTCTTGGCCTTTTCCACCGCATTGCGGACGCCGTGCCCCAGCGAAATAAGGCTCGCCTGAAACTGCTTGTCAGCGGACCACGAATAATTGGTGAGATCGACAAGCACGCAGAGCTTGATTCTGAGCCGGTCCTTGATGGCTCCGCCTATGAACACGTCGGCGTTGTTGCTGTCCTCTACCCCCACGGCGATGGCCGGGAGGGGGGTATTGACGGTCTGGGTTTCGTCGGATGATATGACGCAGACGGACATTTTATTCGCAATCACGACCTGAGAATTGCGAAGTACCTGAATGATCCTATCTATGATGTCACCGAACATATTTCACGCAAACGTAAGTTATTTTCAGATAAATTCCAAATTCCGGCGAAAAAAATTATTTTCGCATGGCAATATTCACCTCCCTGCGTATCACCTGCATGAACTTGCGGACCGATCGCCGGCCGATGCCCATATACTGCCGCTGTTTGGGTCGCCGGGGGAGCCACACGCGCTTTGTGGAGCTGGGCGGCTGGCGCAGGGTGGAACCGGTGATAGGCATGCCGGGGCGCCAACCTTCGTTATGCACCTGCGCATAGGAGAGGGGCGATCCGAGCGATACGACCGCGGCGCGGGAGGAGATACGGTGTACCTTCGGCTGAATGGATCGGAACAGGCGACCCGTGTACCGAAGTTTGGGGTAGGTCAACTTGTCCTCGTAACGTCGCTCCGGCCACCGTTCCAGTACGTCGTCGTTGCCGTAGGATTCGTTGCGGAAGTTGGTGCGCGTCTCTTCCAGCATGGACGCCCCCAGCTTTGCCGGCAACACCTCGATCAGATGTTGCCGGAGCCGGCGGCAGTCTATTTCGAAGTCTCGCGCCGTCTTCATTCCGTCTCGGTTTTCTCGGTTACCTTTTCGGTCTGCTCCTCCTTTTTCCGCGGGTTGAACACGCGGCCGATCAGGCTCTGTTTCTCCTCCTCCTTCTTTTCGGCTTCGACGTCCGAGGGGTCGATGCCGACGCGCCGGAACGCTTCGGGTTTGAATTTCGAACCTTGCTTGGCCATCATGTTGCCCACGTCCACGAAGGTGCTGATCGGCAGACGGTCGTCGGGGAGTTCGATGATGGGGGCCGATTCGATGGAAGCGTCATCGAACAGCACGGCAAGTTTGTGCTTGGTGTCCTCGCGGTTCATAATCATCAGGGCCATTTCGGCGTCGGCGTTGAGGATGTCCTGATAGATTTCCCAATGTATCTGCGCCAGCTGCTCGGAGTTGGTGTTTTTCTCCGTGGAGCCGAGCAGGGTGCCGCCGGTTACCGCCTGCATGATTTCGGAGCGGTATTCCACGATGTACTCTTTCATCACGCGGAAGGCGTCGGAACCCGTCTGTGTGTTGATGGGGTTCACCTCGATGGAGTAAAGACTCTTGCCGTTGTTCACCATATCCTGCACGTAGGGGATCAGGGGAATGGTGAGCATGTCGAGGTTCTGGGCCACGGTCTGGGCCTGCGATTGGGCTTTGGCGTTGTTGGCGTCGTAACCGATGGTTGTGAGGGGGAAAGAGTACCTTTTGCCCAGCACCTGCCAGTCGTTGAACATTTCCACGATGCCGATCATGGCGCGGGATATGGATTGCAGAAGGCCGAGCTTGAAATCCTGATCGCTTTCCGGCTGGAAGAAGAAGAGGTTGTCGTAGTCCGCGGCGTTGATGACCTGATAATACTCGAAGGTCTGGAAACGCAGGGCTTCATTGAAGATGTCGATGTTGCGCAGGGGGAAGTCCACCACCTTGCGCTTTTCGGGGTTGATGGCCACCATCTTGCATCCGTAGAACTGCGAGAGGAGGATGTAGCGGATGAACCGCTTGAACCACCACGAGTTGCGGATGTACTTCTCCGTCAGCCGGGAGTTCTCGCGGCCGTTGCGGCCGAATACGAAGTTTCGCTTGTAGATGGGGATAAGCCGCTTGTTGATCTGCGAGACCAAGAACGGCGACGACTGCATGCACCACGAATAGAGCGTGTCCAGCAGAGACATGTCCGAGTACTGGATGGCCATGTCCACGGCGCGCCGCCACAGCGCCGGCGTCCATTCCCGGCGGTAGTTGTTGAACAGGTAGCGGGATTCGATATTTCCGGTGCCGATCTGCTGGGGCACCTGAAAAGGCGATACTTTTGGGAAATGGAATTTTGCCATGATTATCCGAGGTAATTGTAACGGGAGGTGATGACCTCCGCGTTGGCGTTATGGGAATCGGTGCGGTAGGGCGCCGGCTCTTCGAGCGACACCACGCCGCCTTTGAGTTTGATGATGGTCTGCGCTACCTTCTCGTAAGCCGCGGCCAGCGGCTCCGAGTAGTTCAGGCTCGGCGATGCGATGTTGTATGCGGTGAGGACCTGCAAAATCCAACGGATCGTGTCGTCCTTCTTGTTCTCGTCCCGCTCGCCGAGCATGGCCGCCATGTCGAAGATGTTGCCGATGTTGGCCGTCAACTCCCCCACGGCGGCTCGGTAGGCGTCGGAGACGCAGTCCGGGTACATGTTTTTGAACTGCCTGAGCTGTTGGGGCGTGATGTAGATGCCAAGCGCCGATTCGGGGAAGTAGTTCGGCGACATGTCGAGCTGAATGACCGCCGCGGCCCACGCGGCATGGTCCGTGACATCTTCGGTGCATCCGATGTTGATAAAGACGGTTTCGACGTCGGCGAGCCACTCGGCGCCGAGCGTTACCGACAAGGGCGATCCGGTGGCCATGACAGGGTCCGTCATCTCTCCCGCGGCGGTGAGGCCGAAGACAAACGCTTGATCGGCCTGCGCTTCGAACAGATCGGTGGGCGCCGCGGCGAAGCGCAGATACCCGTCGGGGAATGCCGACGCGGGAAATGATGCGCAGACTTGCGCTGCTACGCCGGGGTCATGCGTTCCGGTCGATGGGTCGTATACGCCCTGAATCCAATTTTGGTTTTTGACTGCTACTGGCATCAGCTTGGAATTTGGGTCAGCGTACCGCGGCGGTAGAAGAGTACCTGCGCGCCGTCGGTGCGCGACTGTTGGACAATATTGTGGTTGAGGAACGTGACGCCCTTCGCGCAGGCGTCGGGTATGTCGTCCTTGCGGTCCGAGGTCTTGGTGTCGGAGAATCGCACGAACTGGTCGATGATATGCTCGTAGACGCCGCATTTCTGCAATTCGTTGCAAAATACGAATTTCCCGGTATTCACGAGCGGCTCCAGCGTCGATTCGATGCACGAGAACTTGTCGCCGTGGTTGAGCGTATCCCACGCGATAGGCGCCGTCCAGCGGTTGTCGATCTGGAAGCGTTGCAAGGTCTTCTCGAAGTCGAGGGGAAGCTGTTTCTTCTCGATGATGATGCGCGGGGTCAGGGGCGCTTTCATGGCCAGCTCGTAGATGTTTTCGAGCATCTGATGGCTCGTACCCTGCACGGCGCGGCAGTCCCAGAGCCAGATGCGGGTGTCTACGGTCCGCACCAGCGTTACCGTGGCCTTGAAGTCGTTGGTCTCCTTCGACTTGGCCGATGGGTCGGTGTATATCACGCATTCGACGATCTGGTCGATATGCGGCCGGTAGAGCCACGTGAACTGCCGGAAATACTTCCCGGTGCCGATCTTCGAATACTCGCCGTCGCGGAAGCGGGCGCGGGAGAGGGTGGAAAGGCGGTCCAGCCCCTGAAAATACTGCTTGGACACGAACTGCACATTGTCGTCTTTGGAGAAGTGCATTGCGTACATCAGCTGCGTGATGGACTCCGCGAGGGGCGATCCGTCCATGTTCTCGTGCTTGAAGAAACGCTTGTAGGTCCAATGCAGCTCGGTTGTGGGGTTCAGGGCGTAAAGCATCAGGTTAGGCACGGGCAACAGCTGCGCCAGACGTGAGTAGAGGGTCTCGATGGCGGCGAAGTCGATCTCGGACACCTCGTCGGCGAAGATATGTCCCCAGTCGGTCGAGAGGATTTTGTCGTAGGTATCGCCGGCGCCGTCCGCCCCGGCGCGTATCGACGCGAACTGGATATAGGCGCCGTTGAACAGCGTCAGCACGTTGTCCTTGCCGTTGTACTTGGCGAATGGCTTGCCGCCGACCATGAGTTTCTGGTATGTTTTCTTGCCGTTAAGTCGGGCTATGGCGTCCAGCACGCGGGGCAGCGTCTGACGGATCATACCCATGTTGAGCGAGGTGAAGGTCTCGCGCACCACCAGCGAGTTGGCATTGTAGACGATGGCCTGAACGATCATCCAGAAAAGTATCAGGAAAGTCTTGCCGGAGCGGGAGGCGCCGTAAAACAGAATTTCCGTGAATTTTCCGGAGTTGAGCAGGTTATACATTTCTACCTGCTTGGGATTCAGGGGTATGTCCAGCCGTACTTTCATCAGGTTCTTTCCAGTGAAACGATCACTTCGTCCTTATCGTCGCCGCTGCCGGCCGCCGAGTCTATTTTCTGCTGTTTTTCCTGCATGACGATGGTCTCCTTGGCCAGCGCGATGTAGGTTTTTAGCAGGTCCAGTTTCTTTCCGCACTGATATATCAGCTTGTTGTCGGAGGTTCGCATGGTAACGCGGCGCATGACCTCCATGTCCTCCAGCACCCCGACTTTCAGCAGGAACTCCGTCACGGGATTCTTGTCATCGCCGAAGCGCTTGCGCACGTCCTCCCGAACCTCGGCACGCACCTCCTCCATCAGGGCGGCGCGCTCCTCGGCGTCGCCGCCGGCGGCCGGGGCCGGCGTTCCCGATCTGTTCGCCCACGGATTCGTTCCCATCGCTACTTGAATTTACGGATGTCGCACAAAGACTTGTCTTGGGCTACGGCGCGAACAAGCGCCATGTAGAGACCCGGCCCGGACGCCGGCAGGTCGGGAGTGATCTCCAGCTCTTCGTTTTCCACCGAGGAGCGGATCGTAACGGTCCCCGTCAGCTCGTCGAGGTCGATGCCGATGACGTTCTGGGAGTTTATGCGTACTGCGGTTGTGGAGTTGGCGATAATCATTGCTTCGGGGTTTAAGTCCGGACAAACTTAGCGAAATTTCCGATAAAATCAAAAAAGAGACGAAAAAGCGCCGGAAAAATTCCGGCGCCGGGTAAAAATCAAAACATTATGCAAACAGGCCGACTGTCAGGCCCAGAGGTTTCGAAAGGCGGCCGGGTACACACCTTAATCTTGGGAAAGGGGGAATGAATCTGAGAAATCACAAAACCGCCCCGGCCGATCCGGTTGCGCGCCGGACATCACAAAGATAGGTATAAATTCCGGATTTCCAAATTTTATCACGTGAGACTTTCGGTCGTCGCCGTAAGCCACCACTCCGAATCGGGAACCGCCGCCGCATCGCCGCCCGGATTCATCCGGTCCAGCGTACACGTCACGGATATGTTGAGCAGCTTGATCGGCGCGAAGGTAATGGTGATCGTATCGTTGCCCATTATCATCGCATATCCTGAGCAGATCATCATACTGCCATCGTCGGCCGGCAGTATCAGCCCCGGCACGACTCCCTGATCCAGCGTCCGGAATATAGCGGGAAGATCGACATTCTCCGCAAGGTTGCGGCTCAAGGCCGCATCATCGTCGCCGGCATACTCGGCCGAACCGGTGAAGGAGGCGAAGGCAGTGGGGGGGGGTATGATCTTACGCATGGCTTACTCTGCATTAGTTTTGCGCAAATATAAGCAAAATCCCGAAATGTCGTAACATCAGAGATAATAAAGTTTTTTAGGAACAGGTTGGAAAATCCAATCCCCCGCGGATTTCAAGGTCACGTAGGGGAAAGGTCATAGCCCCCATAGTCCAAAAAACCAGCGGGAGAAAATACAGGGAGTGTTAGCACGGGACCCACCCCCGCCCTGTTTACCCTGCGTTCGTCCATTCCCTCGCGCTCGCCTTCGGCTCGCGCTCAGGCCCGCCCGATCCTCCCACCTTCGGCGCACCGGCAGCCAGCCACCCAGCCACCCAGCCCGATCCCGCGATCACACCCCGATCCTCCAGCTGCACCCCTCAGAGATCGCCCGCCAGCACACACCCGTCACCCGCTCCCGCCCTCACGCATGCGCACACGCACACGAGCACACCCCCACGCACGCACCCGCATCACACGCGTACACTTTCGCGTCACGCACCCGGACGCCCGCACGTGCCCACGCTCCTGCGTTGCACACACAGTAGAGGTAATTCATAGGGTTGTGGAATATGTCAAAGGGTAGACCTCCGACCTATGAGCTACGGAAGCAGGGAGGTACTACCGGTGTGGGCGGGGCAGGGAGTGATGAGGTCGGGGAGGTCGGGGGAGATCGGGGCCGGGACGGGCGGGGGCAGGTCGGGGTCGTCGCTGCTGGCACTCTCGGATCAGCGAAAAAAAGTTGCGGAAACCGTGCATTTTTCTTTAGAAAATTTTGCAAAGTAAATATTTTTGCGTATATTTGTATAGAGAAAAACACAAAACCAATACAACTATGAACAACTTTGCATTTAACTTGATTGACGCGATCAGCTGCGACGGACTCGGTAATGAATCGTGGGGTGTCGTGGAAAATGTAGCCGACACGGTTGACTATTTCGGATCGAAAGAAATGGTATCTCTTTCCGGTAAGTGGGCGTATATCTACGCAGGCAAAGATGCCGTATTTTCGTTGCAACTCGACCAGATCGAGCCTACGATGGTCCTGCACGAGGACGATGATTGTGAAATCCGGTTGTATAATCTCGAATAATATGAAAAGGATCAAATTAACCCCGAAGGTCTCGAAAGAGCGTGCGATCCAGTTGGCAATGAACCTGAATGGTGTACCCAGAGAGATCGCCGAGAAGTACACGGACAGCGAGCTGCGAGAATGCTTGCGCCTTCTGAAACTGAAAGCAAATTTTTAATCAAGCCTACCACCATGAAAAAGGATATTATTCGCATCGGCCGTTATCGCCTTCGCACCATTCACGTGCATTACTTTACATGGTTCCAAAAAACCTATGGCAATCCGTATTTTGCCATGATTGTAACAGTCAATCAGGGTTACCCGTCCGAACAGACATTTGTCGTCCCGATGCAGTACGGACGCCCACACTCTCAACATGCAATGCAGGCAGTTATTTCGCACTTTCAGATTAACGACCCGGATAGACGCAAGCCGTCCTATCCCAGCGAATACGGCGTACGCATCTACCAGTATGAAACACCGACCACCTACCGCCAAATTGTCAAAGTCAAATAACTATAACGCCATGATACACAATATTTTAACATCACATCAATATCTTTCCGACATGCGCACCTATATCTCCGAAACCGAACGGAAGCGCGGGCAATGGAATAAAGCGACGGCTTATTATGCTGATTTCCTGCTGGACAGTTATATAGAAATCTGCAAGTGGTGCGCCGATCAAAACGCAGCAATACCGGCTCTATCCTTGGATTTGGTCCGAAAGGGGGCGTCCGGCTGGCATCAATACAGCTACTGCGGTTGTGCACTGGTGTACGACGTCGATATAGCGAAAGTAGTATTTACCCCTGCGCAGTTCGCCAAGTGGGAGCAGGGGCGAAAGGTAACGGCGGAACCATTGTTGGATATTCAGGCGCGCGCCCTCGCTGCGGGGTGGAGAGTGTTGAAGTCTGCCCAGAGATACGCCGATATGTGCACAAACATTCGAAACCAGCAACCCGATGAAAAATAATTTTGATAATATCGACGGGATCGAACGGGCGGCGATCCGAAATAGCCGAAACGGCGAGCCTTTCGTGCTCCGGGGGCGAACGTACCGCCTTGTGCCCGATCCGGAGGGGGTCAGCCAGACCCGAATTTGCGACGCTATTTGTGCCTTCGGAGCGCACAATGAACCCGCGTGGGGAGCCTGCGCAGCCTGCCCCTGCATGAATAACAAACATATCGAAGAGATTAAAGATTAGAGCCATGAAAACACGCACGGTAGTAGAGACATACGATAAAACACGATTCGATTCAAAGAAGGCCGCATACAATTATTTGGAGAACCTTCTCTATAACAAGGCGGGCCGGATCGCGCATAAACTGATCCAGAAGAACAAATATACTGAGGTTATAGATTTCATTGTAGCGAATCTTGATGATTTCAAGGAATTGATAACCATCCAGCAGGATATGACGATGGACACCGAACCGGAGGAAGAATAACCATGAAAAAATGCACTTTTATGCGGTATCTGGTTACTGCGATTGTGACCGCCGCGATATGTTGGCTTATGTTCCGGTATTCGTTCCGGGTGGAACGGGTGTATGACGCCGGCGATGTGGTTCTGGTGGAGGTTTCGATACTCGGCCAGTGCGAAATCCACGAGGTAACGAAATAGCCCCCTTCGGGGGAGGGGTCCACCACTGGCCGAAACCCCAGCCGCCCGCGACGGCATAAAGTGGCAAATTGTATTGGTGAAGCATTCGCATCGCGTGGAGAAGGCGCGGCAGACCGCCGGGCAACCGTCCGCGGGGATCACCTTCCCGGCCTTCGCAAGTTAAACCGCAAAACAGCACTATATGGAAAATTTTGATCTGATGAAGTACTTAACCGGGGATTACATCCTGCAAACCCGGATCGGCTGGAAATTAGCCGGTGAAATACAATTACGTCCCCGCGCGGATGTGTACAAACTCGCCGCTAGAATAATAGCCCCAAGCGGGGAGGTATATAGTGGTTCATGGACCATTGAGGGCGGAGCCATGGCGGGCGAGGATAATAGCAAATTTGATTTAATGATGGTTCGCACAAAATGAAAATCGCCCGATACACCCTATTTTTGGCCGAAGGGACGCAGATCGCCGATTCTTTGGACCTGCAATACATCAAAGACGTTGCGAAGCGTCAGAAGCCCGGAAATTATTACGTCTACGAATGGTGGGCAGAACCCGGCGATCCATTTTGGGAACATTGCCCAGACACCCATTACGAATTTATCATCAAACGGAGGTTGATCTCAACTACGATTCAGATTATCAACAAGGATAGCTTATTTAAAAATTCAAAATTATGATTTACAATTTGTCAACTGCGGCGTACGACGCCATTGCCGAAGCATTCAAGGACCATTTAGACGGGGATTTCTTTTCCGGGTCGGAAGTGGTCAACATCGACACCCCGAACGGGCGCGAGGACGTAACGGTCATCATCTCCGCCGATCTGTATTGGAAATCCGTGCAGATTCCGGAGGGAAGTTACCCGGTCCTGAATGCGGTCCAATTCCGGAATATCGAAATATTTCCGGATCACGAAAGCGCAACAATCCATGTAGAACCCCGGAAAATGGCGATAGCCTTCCTTAAAACCAACCAATAACATGGCAATCCGCAAAACAGTTTTCAAGACCCGCGCCGAGTGGCTGGCATACCGAAATCAACACTTTGTGATTGGAGGATCAAACATAGGCATAATCCTCGGCCTGAGCAATCACAAAACCCCGCTGCAATTGTGGTTGGAATGGAAAAACCGGGACGCGCAGCCGATCAAGGAATCCATGTATCGCGGGCGGTTCATGGAGGACGGAATAGCGCACTGGTTCCAACAGCAGACAGGCCTCAAGGTGGTGGGCCGCTCCAAAGAGATCGCCGTATTCCACAACGACGAGTATCCCGATTACATTCAGGTGGCCCCGGACCGCGAGATTTTCAAGGAGGGGACGAACCTTTCCGGGCGTCCGTTCTTGGAGATCAAAGACACCGCTATGTACGTTGACTTCGACGTGCAGGAAACTATCCCCTCCGAATGGTTTTTGCAATGCCAGTTCGAAGCTGAGATAGGCGGACGGCCCGGCACATATCTGGCCGTAAATGACGGTTCGAAATCCCTCAAATCGCGCCTTATATTGCCGGACCGGGACTATGTCCGCAAGTGTATCGAAATGGCGTGCGCATGGTATGAACGCCATATTATCGGGGGCGAACAGCCGGAGCCTATAAATGGCGATGACGTGCAGCTGTTGCACCCCGAATCCACGGCCGGGATCATCAAGGTGGGGCATGAAGTCTCGCAAATGCACGAGCAGGCGATGATCTACAAGCGCAACGCGAATGAAGCGGCCAAGAAATACGAGGAAATCAAGGCGAAAATGTCGGCGCTGTTCGACGAACGCGATACCCTTGCCTACGAAGGCCGGGCGCTGGCCACCTACCGCACCATTCATCAGAGGCGTTTCGATCTGGCCAAATTTAGCGAGGATCACCCCGATCTGGCCAAAGAGTATACCACCATTTCAGCGTATCGGAAATTCGACATAAAAAAGTGATGGAAACCAAGGAAGAGCTGGTAGCGCGGCGAACCCGGCAGATCACCGAGTTGATAACCGACTATTCGAGGGTCAAAGGGTATGACACGAGAATCGAGAATTTGTCCCCCTACCAAATGCGTGTTTGCAGGTGCATACGGTCGATGGGAAGGCGCATAAATGTGGACGAGAGAACCACGGAAGAGGGTTTTATACTTACAGGCAGCGCAATCGGTATTTTCGACGTGTACCCCACCAACATGCGGTGGCACAACCTCTCAGACAACACCCGCGGCGGCTTTACCTCCGGCGGATGGAAAGACGGAATAAAAAAACTACTTGACAAAAATTTCAGCTATGGACGCAAAGCAGATGACCGAACAGGCGAAGGCCGTAACCATTCAGGCCCCGCAAAAGAGCGTAACGCAAAGTAACTTTCAACAAATCAAATCATGGCTCACGAAAGGAAGCACCCGCGACCAATTCATGGACGTTCTGGGGGAGAAATTCGCCCCGCGGTTCATGCAAACAATCCTACTGTTGATGCGCGATCCGGCCGCCGCGGCCCTCAACAAATGCGACCCGCGCACGGTGGTGAGATCGGCGATGGTATCGGCCTGCACGGGGTTGTCCATCGACCCGAACCTGAGCCAGTCGGCCCTGATCCCCTACGGCGACCGGTGTACGTTTCAGGTGATGAACCGCGGCCTTCAACAGCTGGCCTTCCGCACCGGCACGATGGCGACATTCAACACGGCAAAAGTGTACGAGGGGGATATATTATCCCACAATCCCTTTACGGGGGAATACAAGTACAACGATGCGCCGCACGAGCGGGAAATCCTGCAAGGATATATAGCCTACATTCGGCAGCTCACGGGGTTCGAGAAGTATTGCTACATGACCATCGAGGAATTGATGGCGTGGGGCCAGAGGTATTCGAAATCCTTCAATAAGCCCACCGGAATGTGGCGAACCAACCCGGAAGTAATGTACCACAAAACCGTATCGAAACGGGTGCTGCGCGAGGGTGCGATCATTGATCCCTATTCTACCACGGCCATGAACCAGCTGGCCACCGCCATTAAGTTCGACAACGGCACGCCTATGTCCGACGACGTGGAGTATGAGACCGCGGTAGAATACCCCGACGGACAGACCGAAGATGAGGCGATGATCGCCCGTGTAGAAAATGCCGAACAATCCAAATAGGGGGGGGGTATGATAACTGACACACGAAACCTTCATACCCTGCGATGGCTGGCCGACGCGAGCGGCATTCCGCTGAGTTCTCTCTACCATTACGCCAAAACCGGCGCGCTGAAAATAGTGAAGATCGACAATGTCGCTTTGGTGGCCGAATCGAATCTTCCCGACTGGATAAAAGTTGAAATAAACAAGAAACACAATGAAAAAATTAAAGATTCCGAAAAGTAGCTGGCTGTTGTATTTGTACCTGCCTATTTTGATCGTTCAGATGCTGTTGATGGCGATGGTAGAACCAACAATTCCGGAGAATGGTAAGGCAAAATAGCACGCGCCGATCCGTATTGGACAGCCCGAAGGTAAACTGCATCGCCTGCGTACACTGGCCCGGAGAACATGTTTTTCATTGCCTCAAGGCGCGAACGCTGACGATCTGTATGGACAAATGGTGCATTTACTTCGAGCCGAAACAAGGGATCAAGATGCCGATTATAACCGAAAATAAACCTGATGTCAAACCAGCGGAGCCGGCGAAGGACGGAGTTCGAAACTTCGCGGCCCGCAAAAAACCGAAAAGAAAATGAGAGAGGGGGGTATGCAACAAATTAAGCTTTCAGAATGCAAGAAAGGGGATAAAATATGCCTTCAGTCGTGGCAAAACGGCCAAAAATACCGGGTGGTATACTGGGTAGATGAGCCTACATCCATCGTCAAATCCCACACGAAGGTAGACGAGAACGGAGTGAAGAAACGCCACAAAATTTCCATTCCCGCCGTATGGGTCTCACATCTGGAAAAGGGAGAAGCCAAACTGATCCGCGAGAACGTGGTGGATTACGAAATGGTGGAGGTACGGCAGAAATGGCCGACGCTCGACACACAAGGAAACGAAGTTTATGTACTTCTAATCTGAGAATCATGGAACAGAAAATATGCATACGATGCAAACAAACCAAGCCGATTACCGAGTTCGGCCGACTCAAGGACACCAAGGACGGGATGAATCCCCGCTGTAAATCATGCCTTCGAGAATATGCCCGATTGTCATATTCCAAACGAAAATCAACCCTGCCTGCCCGGAGGGGGGGGGCGATTCACAATCCCGATCTGGCAGGCTACACCGACCGGAAACTGCTGGAGGAACTCAAGGCCCGCGGCTTCGTGTGGTCGGACATGAAGCGCATTCAACCCGTTAAATACGATTCGATATGAACCAGTACGAATATGAAATAATTCCAGTCAATTGCGGCCGTCCAGTCGTATTGTCATTTAACATTTTAACCATCAACAACCATGAGCAAGCAAATCAAAATTGAGATAAAAAATTGGTGGACAGGTAATATACTTTTCGAGTATTTGTCCGAAAATAACACAATTAAAAAGACCGTAGCCGAAGCTACCAAAAGCGGAGCCGACCTGCGCGGAGCCTACCTGCGCGGATCCGACCTGAGCGGAGCCTACCTGCGCGACGCCGACCTGAGCGACGCCGACCTGCGCGACGCCGACCTGCGCGGAGCCTACCTGCGCGGAGCCGACCTGCGCGGATCCGACCTGAGCGACGCCTACCTGCGCGGATCCGACCTGAGCGA
>ERZ791914.604-NODE-604-length-32735-cov-17.600887_pt1 | contig 32735 bp, 27 predicted proteins | sample MGYA00510140_ERZ791914 | MGnify/ENA primary metagenome ERZ791914 (study PRJEB30046, sample SAMN00792079) | human gut metagenome | study: EMG produced TPA metagenomics assembly of the A metagenome-wide association study of gut microbiota in type 2... | reverse complement strand
CGGCGGGCTTGGCGGAGCCGCGCTTGGCCTTGACGGTCTTCTTGGCGGCGGGCTTCTTCGGCGCGGGATCGCCCTTGTCGGCGGTGGCGACCTCGGTGGTCGACTTCACGGCGCTCTTGGCCGGCGTCTTCGCGTCGCGGGGGCCGCCGATGGACGCGTCGGTCTCGTCGCCCTCGGCGAGGTCGAGCACGAGCATCTTCATGTAGCGTCGCAGGTAGGTCTCCTCGCTGCCGAGTCGCTGGAGCGGGTTGCCCGTGTCCTTGCCGTCCTTGTTCAGGATCGGGTTGATCGAGGGCCAGTCGAGCTCGAAGGGGATCTTCTCCTCCGGCGCGTCGACGTTGATGACCTCGGTGACGATCTTCGCGGGCTCCTCGTGGACTCCGTTGATCGCCCCGCTCTCGAGCGAGATGCCGGATACCGTGCGGCTCATGACCTTTGTCGTGCGCTCGACCAGGCCGACCTCGGCGAAGATGCGGGTCTGGGTCGGGACGATGTCGTCGAGCTCGAAGTAGTCGAAGCCGACGTAGTCGTTGATGCCGCTCTTCTTGACGCCGGCCTCGACGAACATGCGTCGCGCGATGGCCAGCTTCTGGTAGACGTTCATGGATGTGTAATCAGGTGCCTTGGCTGTTGCCATGGTCCCCTCCTCTGGTTCGAAATCGGCAGCGCGCTTGAGCGCGAGCCTCTTGTAGAAGTCCTTGTCGATGTCGGCGATGTCGGGCATGCCACCGTTGGAGACGAGGCAGTGCTCCGGCAGGGACTCGATCTTGGCGACCGATCCGTCGGCCTTCTTGACCTTGTAGAGGCGCCCAAGGCGCTCATCGCGGGTCGCGAAGACTCGGTTGCATTTCTGCATCGGGACCTCCTCCCCGTCCACCAGCTGGTAGACGCGGGAGTACTTTCCGCCGGCCTTGGCGATCAGCTGGAAGGCGGCGGGATCGTCACAGGAATCAATTGATCGGTTGATGGGCGTGCCGTCGAGCAGGTACGCCTTGAGGGCGTCCGCCACGGCGGTCGCGTTGTTGTTGATGGAGAAGGCGCCCACCGTGGACGGGCCCCTCACCAGGTATCCGCCCTTGACCTTCTCGTGGCCGTCGACCATGCGGATGGCGTAGTTGTTCACGTCCTTCTCCCACACCATCTGGACCTGGTCCTCCTCCAGGCCGAAGCCCGTGCGGCGCTCCCACTCGTGGTAGATCTCGGCGAACTTCCCGTAGCTCGACTCGTCGAGCGAAACCATGATGCCGTCGGTGTTCAGCTGGATGAGCGTCAGGCCCTCGATGTCGTGGACCAGGTGCTCGGCGAGCTCCAGCAGGTACAGCTGGCCGGACACGCACACGGAACGGGCCATGAGCGGGTCGTATAGGTCGTTGTATTTGTTGAGAGTGGCGCCGTAGGTGGTGTTGACGACCAGCTTGAGGCCGTTGGCCGTCGCCTTGTCCCCCGCCTTCTTGGCCGCCAGGCGCTCGGTGTAGATGCCCTCGAAGACCGACGGGGAGCGCATGTTGCGCGAGGTGTACCCGTTGCAGATCATGAGCGACGGGTAGTAGCTCGACACGTCGATGTTGATTATCAGGCGCCCGCCCCGGCGCTCCTCGCGGTATCTGGGCAGGGCCCCGTGGATGCCGCCGAAGGCCAGCGTGACCGGGCAGCCGCCGACGTCGATGGCGAGCTTCAGCTTCCACAGGACCTCGTCCGGCACGGACGGGTCGGCCATGTTGGCGAAGAACCCGAAGACCTCGTCGGGTATCCACTCCCTCAGCAAGTTGGCCGGTACGGTGTAGGCGCGCTCGTCGTCGTGCTCGGCCCTCGTCGCCCCCAGCACGGCCGCGGTTAGCTTGGCGTTGGTGAGGTAGAGGGCGCGACCGGGCGACAGGCCCGCCCTCTCGCCGAGCGTGAGCTTGGTCTCGAGATACCCGCGGCGGAGCTCCAGGAGGGCCTCGGTGGCGTCGACGTCGTGCATGCAGTAGTGCAGCACGTCCGCGCGCTCCGCCGCGGTCAGCCTGCCCTCGTGGGTGAAGTCGACCTCGGACTCCTCGACCGACAGGCCCAGGTGCCCCTCGACGGACTTGAGGGACGTGCCCTGCTGGGTGTCCTTCATGAGGTCGACGTCGTTGAAGCGGAAGTAGCATCTCTCGAGGTAGGGGTGCTGCCACCCTTGCTCGCCCGAGATGATCCAGTCGTTGACCTCCTTGACCTGCTCCGGGGAGCAGCCCGCGAAGATCGCCTTCATGATGTACTGGTCGTAGTGCGAGCCGTTGAAGGACACGAAGAACGAGTCCGACATCTCCCGCATCCACTCCCGCAGCGCCTCGGCGTCCTCGTTCCAGAACCACTCCCTGCGCTTGTCCCCGACGTGCTTGAACACCACGAGCCAGTCATGGGCGAACACCTCGAAGTCGTAGACGAGCAGGTCCAGGTCGGATAGGCTATCCATCCAGGTCACCTCGCGAGGCCAGGTACCCCATGGTCCGCTTGGTCACCTTCTTCGGGAGCCACTTGCGCTTCCAGTTGGTGCAGAGCGCGTCGGACGAGTGCACGTAGAAGGCGTTCCCGTTGTCGTGCTCGCAGTCCCTGGCGGCGGGGCAGCTCTGGCAGTGGATACAGTCCAGAAAGGCGACCGCGTGCTTCTCGCTCCGGAAGAGCTCGACGTTGCGCTTCGCCTCGTGGCGGTAGAGCATGCCCTCGCGCTCGGTGTAGATGGGATCGTCCCTGTTCACAGTCTCGCCCCCTTCGTGTATTCGGTTATGTACTTGCTGAAGAGCGCCTCGCCGAAATCGGCGTAGTTGCCGAGCGCGGCGTAGATGGCGTGCTCTATGCTCCCGTCGGTGAGCATGTAGTAGTACGAGCACGGCCTCGTCTGGCCGACGCGGTGGATGCGGTCCCGGGCCTGCTCGTTGAGGTTGCTCGAGAGCGTCGGCTCGAAGAACACCATCGTGTCGGCCGCGTAGAGGTCGATGCCCGCGCTGCCGCTCTGGTACTGGCATACGATCGCCCTGATGCCGTCCTCGTCCTGGAACCGGCGCCACACGGCCTTGTCGGCCGACCTGCCGTCCAGGACGACGTGGCCCATCTTCAGCGATGCGAGCACGCCCGACACGAGGTCGATGGAGTGCCTGAAGTCGCAGAATATGGCGACCTTGCCCTCGAAGTCCGCCAGGAACTCCTTGAGCGCGGTGAGTTTCGAGGAGCCGTAGTCGACGCGCGACCCGTCGTCGAGGTCGATGTATCCCGAGGCGAGCTGCCTCAGCCTCAGCGACCTCGTCAGCGGGTTCTGCGCGAGGGCGTCCAGCTCGACGATGGCCGAGTCCTCCATCATCTGCTTGTACACCCTCTTGACCTTGGGCGACATCGCGCAGTGCAGTATCTCGTCGGGGAGCTTGTCCGGCAGGTCCAGGCACTCGGCCTTGGTGATCCGGTAGCTCCAGTCCCCCAGCACCCGCTGGAGGCCGTCGACGTTGCGGTACCTGTACGGCTGGTGCCACGGGTTGAGGTACGCCACGCGCTCGATCCACTTGTAATAGCTGTCGCCGCCCAGGCACGCCGGGTACACCCGGCCGCCCTCGACGACGGGGTCGATGCAGGCGAGCTGGCTCCAGATGTTGCACAGCTGCCCGTTGGACGTGGGCGTGCCCGTGAGGATGTAGCGGTACCGGGCCCTCGAGCACATCTTCTGGCACGCCTTGGTGCGCTTGGCCGACGGGCTCTTGACGTAGTGGCTCTCGTCGAGGACCACCGCGTCCCAGTTCCCGCCCGCGTACGCCTCGCGGCGCCAGACGATGTCGTAGCTCTGCACCTCGAAGTCTATCGAGGCCAGGGCCGCCCTCTGGTCGTCCGACAGCAGGGCCACCTTGTCCTCCCACGACGCGCACACCGCCTTGGGCGCCACGACGAGGGCGGACCCGATGGAGCCTCCCGCGGCCAGCTCGGCCAGGCGGAACAGGACCGGGAAGGTCTTGCCCGTGCCCTGCTCCATGAACAGGGCGAAGCCGTCGTTGAGCCTCAGCAGGTTCAGGGCGACCCTCTGGTGGTCGTAGAGCTCGATCATGGCCGGCCTACTTGGAGGCCACGCCGATGATCGCGCCCATGCCGATGAGCAGGCCCGCGCCCATCGCACCGAACAGGTCGTGCAGCGGCAGGGCGCCCTTGGCCATGAGCGCGATCATCACGATCACGCCGCCGGCGATGAACCCGGCGCACGCCAGGACGTCGTCGTCTATACTCCACCTACAGGGGCCGCGGTCGCGGCTCCCGTTTCCGCGAGGGGCGCCGTCGCTCGTGCCACCGACTTGGCAGCGCCCCCCGTTGCGCGGCGGTTTGTACTGGTACTTTGGCATTTCCTCTCCTTGAAATAGAAATCTAGAAGCGTCTGCGCGAAGACCTTCCTCTTGACTGGACTCACCGATGCCCAGAGTCTAGGCTCTCGGCCACCTTCAGCGCCCTCTCGGCGCGCTTGATGGCCGCGGTCTTCTCCGCGTTCTGGCGCTCCAGCTCCTCCGTGAGGATGCGGTGCGCCTCCATGAGCATCGTCTTCTGCTTCGGCGTGATGTTGTCGCTCGAGATGGCTCGGCTCAGCTCGCTTGACTGCGCGCTCATTCCGCACGCCTCCAGCTGGTCGGCGATCTCCTGCAACTTCATGACGGTCATCCCGAGCATCCGCTTGATCTGCTCCTGCACGTCCCACATCTCTCCTCCTTTCGTTCGGTTGTCTCTAATAACGATTTCCGCGATCGCTTACGCGCCGCGGCGATCCCGCGCGCCCCGTTGGACCGGATCCGCCGTCGCCATATGTGGTCGATGACCCATTGAGTCGCCCGTGGGGCGGAGCTCCTACTTCGGCGACCCGGAACGGAGGGCGCGGGCTATACGGTTCTCAAGGATCGCGTCGCGCTATTGTTTTATCGCGCAACACGAGATACAATCTTTAGTCACAACTTAGTCACTGAAATGCTGCCCGTTTGTCCTCCGGAAATAACATTTCAGTCAATGTCGTGTGACGCGTTGTTACCTCGTCTGTCACGACATTATGGGCTCGTTGTTATCGTGTGTCAACGTAGTTTTGAGGTGAATGTCGTGTTTTACGATAATTTTGAAAGAGTATGCGCGGAACAGCGGCTTAAACCCAGTCGTGCTTGCATAATGGCCGGCCTCAAATCGGGCCGTGCTGCTAATTGGAAGAAATCTGGAGCTCTACCGAGTCAGGAAGAGCTAAAACTGCTCGCCGACGTGCTGAAATGCGAGGTGGCGGACTTCTTCCGCTCCGAGACCAAGAGGATCCACAGCACCTCCCAGGACGCCCTCGCGGCCATGGCCATGAGGGAGCTGGAGCCCCGCGGGGACCTCGACGAGAACGAGCGCGAGCTGCTACGCATCTACAGGAAATGCGACAACAGGCAGCGCGCCCTCTTCATGGTTTCTACATATAAGTTCGAGGAGGAGAACCTGAAATGACGACCGCGGCGGCATACGCGCGCTTCTCGAGCGACGCCCAGAGGGACGAGTCCATCGAGATCCAGCTGAGGGAGATAGGCAGGCTCTGCGACCGCGAGGGCTGGGACCTCGCCCAGACCTACACCGACTACGCGATATCCGGCACGCGCGAGGACCGCCCGGGCTTCCTGCGCTGCGTCGCCGACGCCGAGCGCGGGCTGTTCGACGTGCTCGTCGTCTACAAGATGGACCGGTTCGCCCGCAACGTCTCCTACGCCCAGGAGACCAAGCGTAGGCTGTTCGCGGCCGGCGTGAGGATCGTCTCGGTGCGCGAGGGCGAGCAGACCGACACGCCCGACGGCTTCCTCACCGGCGGCATCAGCGACCTGTTCGCCGAGTACTACTCGCGCAACCTCTCGGTCCTCGTGCGCGGGGGGATCGCCCAGAGCGCCCGCGAGTGCAAGGCCGCCGGCAGGCGCATGTTCGGCTACGCCGTCGACCCCGAGACCGACAGGTTCGTCCCCGACCCCGTCCAGGCGCCCCAGGTGCGCGGGATGTACGACCGCTACCGCTCGGGCGAGACGATGGAGGAGATAGCGGCGTGGCTGGCCTCCGAGGGCGCCCGCACGCTGCGCGGCAACCTGTGGAGCGTGACGGCGATCGGCAACGCGCTGCGCAACCCGGCCTACAAGGGCGTGTACGCATACGCCGGCACCGAGGTCGAGGGCGGCATGCCCGCCATCGTGCCCGAGGAGGAGTGGGACGAGGTCGAGGAGATCCGCCTGCGCCGGAAGAACTCGAAGAGGCGCCGCCGCGTCAACGACTACCTGCTGACCGAGAAGGTCTACTGCGCCCGCTGCGGCAAGCCCATGTGCGGCACGGCCGGCACCGGCAGGTCGGGCAGGAAATACACGTACTACGGCTGCATGCACAGGGGCGGCTGCCGCGCGCGCGTCCCATCCGACGCCGTCGAGCAGACCGTGCTCGCCGCGCTGACCGACATGCTCTCCGACCCCGGCACGGTGGACGCCATCGCCGCGGACATGCTCGAGCTCGCCCAGGGCAGGGTCAGGCACGCGCCCGAATGGCGCTCTGAGGCCGCAGAATCGCGCAGGAGGCGCGACAGGCTCGTGGCGGCAGTGGCGGACGGCCTGCCCGTGGACAGCGTCAGGGATCAGATTGTGGGGCTCGAGGAGCGCATCAGGGAGCTGGAGGCCCTCGCGGACGCCGAGGAGGCGGAGGCCGAGACCATGCTCGACCCCGACCGGGCGCGCGGTTTCATCGAGGGGTACATGTCGCTTATTGCGAACCGCAAGGACTACGCCCGCCCGCTCGTCGACACGTTCGTCGACCGCATCTACGTGGACCCCGAGTCCGCCGTCGTCTTCTTCGCCATCGGCGAGGAGCGCGACTGGGGGTTCGACATAAGCGAACTCGGGTCAATAAAAAAGAGCGAACCCGCAGGTAGACTGCAAGTTCGCTCTTATGATCTGTGGTCGGGTTGACTGGATTTGAACCAGCGACCCCTGCGTCCCGAACGCAGTGCTCTACCAAACTGAGCCACAACCCGTTAGCTCGACTATAGTAACAAAGATTTCCGCCACGTGCTAGATAATTTTTTATTTCTTTGGCGCGTCGATCTGAACCGTGTTGGAAATGAGCTCCGTTGCGCAGGCCCACCAGCCATTTTGCTGGGCAGCGCCGGCAAGCCTTTCGGCCGTGGCGGCGGTGTCGCACATGGCAAACGAGCAGGCGCCCGATCCGCACACATCTACAGCAACGGCGCCGTCCTGTTTATGCAGCCAATCGAGAACCGTTTGAATCTGCGGCTCCATCTGTGCGGAAATGACACCCAGGTTGTTATGGATGAGCGCATATGCCGTCTCGGCATCACCAGCACGCAAGGCAGAAGCCATCGCGCCGGGCTTGTCCGCAGGCACCGGGGCCTCGTCAAAACGTCGATAGGCTTCAATTGTCGAAACGCTCGCCTCCCGCGGCTTGACCAGCACGACGGGTGTCGCGGGCAGCACGGGGTACTCGGTTGCCAGCACGTCTCCCCCACCCACGTAGAACGCAGGGCTCGCGTGCAAAAAGAACGGGACGTCAGCACCAATGCCCCGCGCAATATCGTCGAGCGCGGAATCGGTGCGGTCAATTCCCCAGAGCTCCGCCAAGGCGACAATGACCGCGGCCGCATCCGTCGAGGGGCCGCCCAAGCCGGCGCACAATGGAATGTGCTTCTCAATCGTCACGTAGATGTTTGCCTCGCGACCATAATGCTCGGCCATAGCAACCGCAGCCCGATACGCCGTATTCTTTTGCATGGGAAAATCTGATGCCGGAACCGTCTGGACGGTCAGCGCCTGTGCCGGCGTGACCGTCACGGTATCGGAAAGACCGATAGCTGCCATCAGGGAATCGACCCTGTGGTAGCCGCGGTCATCGCGCTCGGTATGAACCCCTAGGTAGAGGTTAATCTTTGCCGGCGCGGAAAGAGTCAGGGACCGATCGGTCACCGTTAATGCTCCTCGAGCTGATTGCCGAGCGGGGTAAAGATATGCTCGCCGCTCTCGGGGTCGAACAGCTCAACCTGACCGGTGAGGACATCGATATACTGATAAGACTGACGCGACTTGCGGCCGCGACGCTCGTCAACCTCGACGATAAAGACGGCGGGGTGGACGCTCTTGATGGTGCCCATGCGCTCGACGACGCGGGTGCGGCCCATGTTGGCCTTAACCTTGACGCGATCGCCCACCATATCGGTCAGCTTCTCGTGGATGTCGTCGACGTGATTGACTTCCATCTCTTCCATGAACAGGGCCTCCAGAAGGTGCAATTCAAAAAGGGGATAATACCCCTAAGATAGACAAAACTCTAATACTATAGCACCCTGCTGCCACCATACGCAAGTAGCTAAATAAGCCCCGTCCCAAATACGTACCAGACGACAACCTCGCATGACCAGTTGTTACGCGGTTTGGTAAAACCGAGTAACCTAAAGGTTGTCCGTGTCCAGGACGATGGTGAACGGGCCATCGTTGACCAGGTCGACCTTCATGTCGGCGCCAAAGATGCCATGTGCCACGTGCTCGACATCTTGGGCAACGAGCGTCAAAAAGTACTCGTAAAGCTCGTTGGCGACATCGGGCGCGCCGGCATCCGTAAACGATGGGCGGCGGCCGTGACGGCAATCGGCGAACAGCGTGAACTGCGACACCACGAGCACCTCGCCGTCGACATCGGCAAGTGCCAAGTTAGTCTTGCCGTTCTCGTCCTCGTTGATGCGCAAGCCGCGGAGCTTGCCCCACAGCTTATCGGCCTCGGCGCGCGTGTCGCCGTGGCCCACGCCCAGCAGCACCAGATAGCCGCTCCCAATTTTGCCCACGCACTTGCCGTCGACCGTCACGCCGGCGTTGAGCACGCGCTGCACCACCGCACGCACAGCCTACTCCTCGCCCGTCAGTTTGGCGGACAGATGCTCAAGCGCGTGGAAACGATGACTGATGGCGTTCTTCTCGTCCGCCGTCAGCTCAGCCATGGTCTTGCCCGGCGTGTCGACCGGCAGGAACAGCGGATCGTAGCCAAAGCCGTGATCGCCCCGGCCCTCGTGTGCGATAACGCCCTCGCAGGCGCCCTCGCCATAGGTGACCAGACCATCCGTGTCGATGAGCGCGACGACGCTCATAAAGCGCGCGGTGCGGTCCTCGTCCGCCACGCCTTCCAGGTTAACGAGCAGCTTGGCATTGTTGGCGGCATCGTCGCCGTGAACGCCCGCGTAGCGCGCGCTATACACACCGGGCTCACCGTCCAGCGCGTCAACGACCAGGCCCGAATCGTCGGCAATGGCCATGAGCCCCGTCTCTTCGACGGCAGCCTGCGCCTTGATGATGGCGTTCTCCAAAAACGTCGTGCCGTTTTCCTCAGGGTCCTCAAAATCGCCCAGCTGGCCGAGCGCCACAAAGCGCACCTCGGGCATGATCTTGCCCAAAATGGCCTCGATCTCGGTGAGCTTATGAGCGTTTCCTGTTGCCACGACGATGGTCGCCGCCGGGTCGAGGGTGTCGATGTCGATCTTCTCAAGTGCCATGAGTGGTCTCCTTGTCTCTATAGCAATGCCGTGTTGAGGACGACGAGGACCTTAGCCTCTCCCCTCTCAATCAACGGCAGTCTTGTGTCTAGACGTCTCCGCAGATAAAACCTACCAAAATAAACCTGTCCCTTTTTGGCAGGTTAGGCGAGGGCTTGGCGCTGGAGCTCGATGAGCTCGGCGATACCCTTGTCGCCCAGGTCGAGCAGGGCGTTGAGGCGTTTGCGGTCGAAGGGCGCCTGCTCGCCGGTGCCCTGGAGCTCGATCATCTCACCGGTGTCGGTGGCGACGAGGTTCATGTCGACCTCGGCATGGCTGTCCTCGGAATAATCGAGGTCAAGCAGCGTATTGCCGTCGACAACGCCCATGGAGATGGCAGCCACCTGGCCGGTAAGCGGGATGCGCTCGATCTTGCCTGCCTCGACCCACATGGCGAGGGCGTCGTGCAGCGCCACCCAGGCGCCGGTAATGCTTGCCGTACGTGTGCCACCATCGGCCTGGATCACGTCGCAGTCGACGGTGACGGTGTACTCGCCGAGCGCCTTCATGTTGACGACGGTACGCAGGCTACGGCCAATGAGGCGCTCGATCTCCATGGAGCGGCCTTTGCGGTTGGCGTGCTCGCGCTTGCAGCGCTTGCCGGTCGATGCCGGTAGCATGGCGTACTCCGCCGTTACCCAACCGGCCTTGGCGCCCTTGCGCCAGCCCGGCACGCCCTCCTCGATAGTAGCGGCGCACAGCACGCGCGTGTCGCCGAACTCGGCCAAACACGAGCCGTGGGCGTGCTTCATGACGCCACGGGTGAGCTTAACGGGGCGCAGCTCATCGGCGGCGCGGCCGTTGGCGCGGTTGACCTGCATGTACTCCATAGAAATATCCTTTCGGCAAAAGGTGAAAGTGAGCCTTTGGTCGGTGACCTTACATCTATTTCAGCTCATCGATATCGATATGTTCTATGCTCTTGAGCGGCTGTCCAAAGATAAAGCTGCCCGCCACCGCAAACTCAGCAATGTTATCGGCCGTCGTGGCAAAACGATGCTGCGGCTCGGCGGCGTCGCCCGCCAGCTGCTCGCGGCGCGTGAGGATATCGGTCAGCTCGCGCGTGGTCTCCTCGGCGGAACTCACGACGCGCACCCCAGGCCCCAGCGCATGGCGGATAGGTCCCACCAACAGCGGAAAATGCGTGCAGCCGAGCACCACGGTATCGATACCGTGGTCGCGCAGCGGCTCAACCGTGGCGCCCACCAGCGCACGCACGGCAGGCGTATCGAAGATGTCCTCGTTCTCGAGCCACTGCTCCTGCAGATGCGCGCCCGAGGCGAGCTCGTGCTCAACGACCTCGACAAAGCTCGAGGCAGGGCAGCCGTACACGTCCACGCCGGCATCCAGGTCTTGGATGGCGCGCGTGTAGGCACCCGAGCGGATGGTGAGGTTAGTGGCGAGCACGCCCACGCGGCGCGTGCGGGTGCTGTTGATGGCCGCACGCGCGCCCGGCGCGATCACGCCGATCACAGGAACGTCGAGCACCTGCTGGGCCAGACGCAACGCCGCGGCCGTTGCCGTGTTGCAGGCGATGACCATAATCTTGACGTCGTGCCTCGAAAGCCAGCGCCCCGCCTGCAGCGCAAACGAGCGCACCTCATCCTCGGTGCGAGTGCCGTAAGGGCAGCGCTTAGTATCGCCAAAGTAGTAAACAGACTCGTGCGGAAGCGCCGTGGCAATTGCCCGTGCGACCGTCAGGCCACCCAGGCCCGAGTCGAACACGCCGATGGGGCGCGTGTCCCCGGCCAGATTCTCGATATCGGACATTACCTCACCAGATTCTCTCTCGAAAAATGCGGCCACGCGTGATGCGTCGCGCTATGAACGGGCCGCAACAAGCAGCTCAGCCGTTGCCACCCAGCCGTCGACAATCTTGCCGCGGGTGACAAAGGCGTTGTCGCAGGCGTCCAGGAACTCGGGCGCGCCGGCGCTGGTCAGACCGTTCTCGACCAGGCAGAACGTGCCCACGTGGTCGGCCATGTAGAAATCGGACTCGGAATCACCGAGCGCGAGCGTCTCCTCGCGCTCGATCCCTAGGTGCTCGCAGAAGCGCGCGACCGCCACGCCCTTGTCGAGACCCGCCGGGTTGATGTTAAAGGCGCGACCGTCCTCGACGCGATCGAGCTCGAGGGTCGTTGGCTTGGACAGATGCGTCAGGTGGCCATTGCAGGCCCAGACCAGACCGCAGCCGGCCTCGTCGAGAATGGCCTGGGCCTCATCATCGGGAATGTCGCCACGCATGCCGACGGTGACCTCACGGTATTTGTAGCCGGTCGACATGTCGTTGTGGTACTCGATCTTGTGCGGCCAGCGAGCAAGGATCTTCTCGCACACGCCGGTCTGCTCGATCACCTGGTGCGGAGTAAGGCCGCAGGCGGGGTCGTAAGGCATGTCGCCGGTCAGATACTCCCAATCGTTGGCTTTGAGGTCGTACATGACCAGGCCGCCCATCTCACCAATGTAGGAGTTGAGGCCGAGCACGCGCGCGTCCTCGTGGATCATGGTACGGTTGCGGCCCGAGGTGGGAACCACCTGAATACCAGCGCGAGCGAGCGCCACGACGGCCTCGACGAGTTTGGTCGAGGGGTTGCCGTCGTTGTCGCGCAGCACGCACGAGCCGGGCGCGAGCATGGTGGCGTCCAGGTCGGTAAAGACGTACTTAACCTTGGCCAAGCGCTCGCGCATCTCGCCCGAAAGCTCGGCAACGGTCGGCAGGGTGTTGTGGGACATGGTTACTCCGTTTACGTAGAAGGGTTTGGACTTGGACGGCATGTTTTGATCGGGGGAACACGCTTATGGCGACAGCGCACTCAGGGCGCCGCCGCCATCATGGTTCATTAGTCAAACTGGGCAACATCGATCAGGCGATTGGCCAGTGAAAGGTCGCTCTCGATGGGCACGAACTCGTCGCCCACGTGCATGAGCTCCTCGTCACCCTTTGCCAGCAGCAAAACAATGGTGGGAGCATCGGGGTTGACGTACTCCTCGCGCGCCGCCTTGAACGCCGCATGCACAGCGGCTTCGCGATCGAGGATAATCTTGTTCGGCGTATCGTCGGGAACATGTTCGGCAAGCTCGCGACAGACCTTCATCGGGTCCTCGTGAGCCGGGTCCTCGTTAGCAAAGATCATCAGGTCGGAATATGGTGCGGCCTCGCGCGGAAGCTGCTCGCGGCGCTCCTGCGCCTTGCCGCCGGCAGCACCAAACACTGCGATGACCGGGCTGACGGGAAACGCGCGCTTCACCGACGAGAAAAGCGAGCGGAACGAAAGCTGGTTGTGCGCGTAGTCAACGACACAAATCACGCGGCCGTCCTTCGACTCCACGACCTCCATGCGGCCCGGCACACGCAGTTTGGAGAGGCCCTTCTTGATGGCATCGATACCGATGCCAATCTCGCGCGCGGCGGCGATAGCGACCAGCGCGTTCTCCACGTTAAAGTCGCCCGCGATGCCCAACAGGACCTTCTCCCCCGCCTCGGACTCACCGGCACACAGGCCATGCAAGTTGAACTCGATGCTAAAGCCGACCATGCGCACGTCGCTCGCCCACAGGCTTGCCTCGGGATGCTCGACGCCAACGGTCACCAAGTGCTCGGCCGTCGACGCTGCCTCCAGCACACGGTCAACCTCTTCGGTGCCCAGATTCACCACGGCGGTCTTTGCCTGGTCAAAGATCCTGAGTTTGCTCTCAAAATAATCCTCAAACGTGGGATGTTCGATCGGCGAGATGTGGTCGCGGCCGATGTTGAGGAAGCACGCCACGTCAAACGGCAAGTTCTCGACGCGCTGGTACTTGAGCGCCTGGCTCGAGACCTCCATGACCATGGACTGGCGACCGGACGTGCGGCAGTTGGCGATATGGCGCCAGACCTCGGGAGCCTCGGGCGTGGTGTTGGTGCTCTCGTAGCACTCGATACCATCGTCGGTGTTCACCGAGCCGATCATGCCGCAGGACTCACCCGCCGCTTTAATGATGGACTGGAGCATGAAAGCGGCCGTGGTCTTTCCCTTGGTACCGGTGATGCCCACGATCTTGACGTCGTGGTCGGGACGGTCGTAGACCTCCGGCGGCAACAGGGCCATGGCCGTGCGAACGCTATCAACAACCAGCATCGCAGCACCGCTCTTCTGCGCCATCGGCTCCAGAGACTCGACCAGCGACTCCTCGCACACAAATGCGACGGCGCCCGCATCGAGCGCCATGCTCAAAAACGCGGGCTTAAAGGCAGCGCCTTTGCAAAAGAACACGTCACCTGCCGAGACCGCGCGCGAATCAAACGAGCAGCCGGTCACGGCACGCTCGTCAACCTGCTCTGATGCGCGCAGCTCGCCGCACACATCGAGAAGCTTGGCAAGCGTATCGACCGTGGTCACGGTCGCGGAATCCGAATGGTGCATCTTTCACCTTTCTCAGCCATTTGGCAGGGACGGTTTTTATAGTAACTGAAACGCACCCACGCAAAAACGGCTCCCGGAGGAGCCGTTACGCGCAGGCGTTCGTAAGCCGAGGCTAGGCAGCCTGAACAGCGGGCTGGTCCTCGTCGATAAAGAAGCGCTTGTACCACACCAGGAACACGAGCGGCGTATAGATCTTGCGCTGGAAATCGCCCTTGCCCGCAAAGTGCAGATCGAGCAGGTGCATGAGCTCGTCGGTATCGAAGAACTCGCTTGCCCACGGCGCGGTGAAGTACTCCTTGACATAGTCGTACCACTTTTGCTCACGCAGCCAGTAGACAATCGGCACCGGGAAGCCCACCTTGGGACGGGTGGCCCACTCATCGGGCAGCGACTTGTTGGCAGCGTGGCGGAGTACCTGTTTGTTGCCGTTCTCGTTGATGCGGTAGCGGTCGGGAATGTGCTCGGCGAACTCCATGACTTTGCGGTCCAGGAAGGGCACGCGCAGCTCCAGCGAGTGCGCCATGCACATCTTGTCGGCCTTGAGCAGAATGTCGCCCGGGAGCCACATGTTCATGTCCAGGTACTGCTTCTTGACCAGCTCGGGCTGACCCTTCACGCGCGCATAGATGGGAGCGGCAAGCTCGAAGGCGCCATCGCCGGTGTTGTACTCGGGCTTGAGCACGCCGTCGACCTCGCGCTCCGGCCATACCAGAGCCTGTCCCAGGAACGACTTCTCGGGGATCTCGGCACCCTTGACCAGGAAGTTATGTCCCTTGAAGTACGGCATATGCAGCGCCAGGTTACCGAGCGCGCGACGGATGGGCAGCGGCACCATCTTTTTGTACTTGCGCACCGGGACCGTGTCCTCGTAGTAGGCGTAGCCGCCAAAGAGCTCGTCGGCGCCTTCGCCCGAAAGCACGACGGTGACGTCCTTGCGGGCCATCTCGGCCAAGAACCACAGCGGCACGGAAGACAGGTTGGACTGCGGCTCGTCCATGTGATACTGGATGTCCTCGAGCGCACCGAAGAACTCGTCGGCGGTAATCATCTTGCGAACGTTTTCGACGCCGAGCTTATCGGAAAGCTCCTTGGCGTAGTTGGTCTCGTTGAAGTTCTTGTAGTCAAAGCCCACCGAGAAGGTCTTGTCGGGCATGAGGCAAGCGGCGATGTAGCTGGAGTCGACGCCACCGGAGAGGAACGACGCGACCTTGACGTCGGCGATGCGATGGGCCTCGACGCTCTCGTGCACGACTTCGTCCAGCTCATCGACATACTCTTCGAACGGCTTCTCGACGGCAGAGTAATCGCAATCCCAGTAGCGCTCGATGTTCATCTTGCCGGTCGGGATATCGACGGTAAAGTAGTGCGCCGGCGGCAGCTTGTAGACACCCTCGAAGAAGGTCTCCTCGGTTGCCGAATACTGCAGCGTCATGTACGGACGCAGAGCCTTTTTGTTGACCGCCTTGTGGAAGTGCGGGTAGTCCAGGAAGCTCTTGATCTCGGAACCAAAGAGCACGCCCGGAGCGCCGTCGCCCGCATCGGCCATGGGATAGTAGTAGAGCGGCTTGATGCCAAAGATGTCGCGGGCGCCAAAAAGCTTGTTCTTCTTTTTGTCCCAGATGACGAAGGCGTACATACCGCGCAGGCGATCGAGGACGGCCTCGCCCCACTCCTCGTAGCCGTGCAGGAGGCTCTCGGTGTCGGCGCCGCAGTGGAACTTGTAGCCCTTGGCCTCGAGCTCGGAGCGAAGCTCCTGGAAGTTGTAGATCTCGCCGTTGAAGACAATGACGACGCTACCGTCCTCGTTGGCCATGGGTTGGGCGCCAGCCTCGGTCAGGTCGAGGATCGACAGGCGGCGGAAGCCAAGGGCAACGCGGCCGTCGATAAACTGACCGCCCATGTCGGGACCGCGATGGACGATGCGGTCCATCATCTTGGTGAGCACCTCGGATTGGTTATCCGTCCCACCGACAAAACCGACAAAACCGCACATATACTATCCCCTCTGCTGTTGCTGGGCATCAAATCGAATCAGTAGCTTTTGAGTATACCCGAGGGCGTAAAGAGGGGCGGAATGTTCAGGCAATCTCAACTGAATCAGCTCCGCTGTGACACGCGCGAGTTACCTTTAATGGATATGAGGTGAATGAGGCGATTGTTTTGCTATACTCTCTCCGCACGGGCGATTGGCGCAACGGTTAGCGCAGGTGCTTTACACGCACAAGGCTGGGGGTTCGAATCCCTCATCGCCCACCACTGATTTGATAGGCTCCCAGCAATGGAAGCCTTTCTTTTTTGGGCCCAGCGCATGGGATTCGAACCCGACAGGGTGCGGAGCTGAGGAAACGCGCAAGCGTTTTCCAGCGCAGCACGCGAGGGCCGCAGGCCCGAAGCGGAAGCGGGCGGCGAAGCCGCACGCGACATCCCTCATCGCCCACCACCGATTTGATAGGCTCCCAGCTATGGTGGCCTTTCCTTTTTCAGGCCCATCGCAGAGGGATTCGAACCCGCCAGCACGTCTGTCACAAAGGCTGTGGTCAAAAAACGGCAAATATGAGTACTGCTACTTTGTTTGCAACATATAAAAAGATAGTTTTTGCTTAAGTTATGCAACATATGTCCATTATAGGGACTAACAATTGGATCAAAATCGTGCATTCATCGCCATTTCGACTTTCTATATGGCATTATTAGTCCAAAATTGCTGCTACCAAATCGGTAACATTACTCATATTTGATGTTTTTTGACCAGCAGGTCTCCCTGCCTTAGCAAATCTAAGGCAAAACGGGCTCCAGACCGTTGAATCGTGCCGCATATGGCACACCCGCAGTCCGGAACCCGGTCCAAATTGAGTTATTGCGCCGCGTTAGCCCAAGACACCCGACAGGATCTCGATCAGACTGTCCACGTCGGCTTCCTCGCAGACGAGCGGCGGCAGGAAACGCAGCGTATGGGCACCCGTAGCGTTAATCACGGCACCGGCGGCCAGCGCGCGGGCAACAACATCATGCGCGTCGCCCGCGGCATCATCCAAATCACAGCCGAGCATCAAGCCGCGGCCACGCACCTCGGTCACGTGCGGCAGCTTGGCGAGCTTTGCCTCCATATAGGCGCCTACCTTGGCAGCATGGTCGGCATAATCGCCGCGCACGAGCGCGGAGAGCGTCGCGGCGCACGCCGCGACGGCCAAGCAGCTACCGCCAAAGGTCGAGCCGTGGTCGCCCGGCTTAAACACGTCGGCAATCTCCTTCTTTGCCACGACGGCACCCATGGGCACGCCATCAGCAATGCCCTTGGCAAGGCTCATAATGTCAGGCTCCACGCCATAAGTCTGGAACGCAAACGGCTTACCCGTGCGGAAGATACCGCACTGGACCTCGTCGGCGATAAGCACGGCGCCCACTTCGTGTGCCAGGTCGCGCGCTGCCGCCATAAACTCCTCGGTCATAGGGTGCACGCCACTCTCACCTTGGATCGGCTCGAGCATCACGGCGCAAATTTCACTGCCCAGCTGCTTAAAGATCGCACGCAGTTCATCGACATCGTTGGGCGTGCAGGCCACAAAGCCACCCGGCAGCGGGCGGAAGCTGTCCTGCAGCCAATCCTGCATGGTGGCGGCAATGGTCTCGAGCGTACGGCCGTGGAACCCGCCGCGCATGCACACGATGGTGTTGCCGCCATTACCGGCACGCTTGGCGTACAGGCGCGCGAGCTTCATCGAGCCCTCGTTGGCCTCGGCGCCAGAGTTGGCAAAGAAGGCCTCCCAAACCTGCTCATCCGCAGCCGGGGCACCAAGAGCAGCTGCCGTGGTCTCATCGCCGGCGACAATGGCATCGGCAAGCACGCGCGCACCATCTACGTCGTCGTTAGCAAGCTTGGACAGCAGCGCCGCGACCTGTCCGCGCTGCTCGATGTAGAAGTAATTGGAGACATGCATGAGCTTTTTGGTCTGTGCCTCGAGCGCCAAGAGCACAGCCGGGTCGCCATGACCTAGGCTGCACACGCCGATGCCGGCAAGAAAGTCGAGGTACTCACGGCCATCGTCGCCGGTGAGCTTCATGCCGTGACCCTCGACAAACTCGACCGGAGAGCGGCCAAAGGTATGCATAACGTAATGGGATTCAAGCGATTGCTGAGCTGCAAGTGACATGGGATGCCTTTCGTTGGGCGCCGTACGGCGCAGGGCTATGGATGCAGGGACGCGACAACTGCGGGTCAGCTAGACCATCTGAAGCTTCTCGACCTCGTCGAGGTTCTCGGTCAGACGCGCAGCAAACGTCGAAAGCGGATGCGGATGCGTATCGAACTCGTAAGCCGTCTCGGTGGAATGAATCACGGTGCCGACGCCGGCATCGGTCAGCAACTCCAAGAGCAGCGAATGCGGCGTCGTGCCGTTGATGATGTGGGCTCGGAACACGCCAGCGGTAAGCGCGTCGACAGCCGCACGAAGCTTGGGGATCATGCCCTTATCGACCTCGCCGCCGTAGAGCATCTCATTGACCTCGTCGAGCGTCAGGTTGGAGATAAGTGAATCCTTGTCGCTAAAGTCCTTGTACAGGCCGTCGACGTCGGTCAAGAAAATCGCCTTGTGCGCGTGGAGCGCTGCCGCAACGGCACCGGCGGCGGTATCGGCGTTGATGTTGAAGAAGCCACCGTCCTCCCCCGCCGCGACCGTGGCGATAACGGGAATGTACTCGCTGTCGAGCAAACGCTCGATATAGTCGGTGTTGACGTGCGTGACCTTGCCTACGCGGCCGAGCTCTGGGTCGAGTGGCTCGGCGATAAGGGTACCGGCGTCGCTGCCCGACACGCCCACGGCCAGGTTGCCATGGTGGTTGAGCGCCGCGACCAGCTCCTGGTTGACCTTACCGCCCAGCACCTCGCGCACGATATCCATGGTGGCAGGCGTGGTCACACGCTGGCCGTTCTTAAACTCGACGGGGATGTCATAGTGGCTGAGCGCCTCGTTGATGGCCTTGCCGCCACCGTGCACGATAACAGGGCGCATGCCGATGATCTTGAGCAGGACGATATCGCTCATCACGTCACGACGCAGCTGCTCGTCGACCATGGCGGCGCCGCCGTACTTGATAACGACCGTCTTACCGGTCAGGTTCTTAATCCACGGCAGCGCCTCGAACAGCAGCTGAGCGGTAACTTCGTTGGATTCGCTCGAGCGACAATCGCGTGCGAACTTCATAGTCTGCCTCGTCTTTCGTGTAGCAATCGCACCGCACCTCGTTGCCCGCGATTGCAGCGGGACGCGCGGCACATCGGGAGTCTAGGAACGGTAGTCGCCGTTGATGGAGATGTACTCATGCGTGAGGTCGCAGGTCCACACGGTCGTTGCCGCGTCGCCTGCGCCCAGGTCGGCCGAGATTACGATCTCGGGCGCCTCGAAACGTCGCAAGGCCTCGTCCTCGTCAAAGGGAACAGTCAGGCCATCGCGGCAAACGGGCATACCCATCATGTCGATTGAAACGTCTTCCTGGTTAAACCGCACGCCGCACTTGCCGAGCGCCATGGCAACGCGGCCCCAGTTGCAGTCGTGGCCGGCGATGCAGGTTTTAACGAGCGGCGAGTTGGCAACGGCACGGGCGGCGATATCGGCCTCCTCGTCGTTCACGGCGCCGGTAACGTTGACCGTAACAAGCTTGGATGCGCCCTCGCCGTCGGCGGCGATATTGCGCGCCAGGCTCTCGCACACCTCGTGCACGGCAAATGCCAACTCGTCAAAGGCATCGGAGCCCTCGACGATAGGCTCGGCATCTGCGGCGGCGCCGGAGGCAAGCATGATACAGGTGTCGTTGGTCGAGGTGTCGGAATCGACCGTTACCTTGTTAAAGGTCTGCTTGACGGTCGAGAGCAGCAGGGCATGAAGTGCCGCCGGCTCAACGGGGGCATCGGTAGTGATGACCGCGATCATGGTGGCCATGTTGGGCATGATCATGCCCGAGCCCTTGCACATTCCTCCTACCGTATAGACATTGTCCTCATGACCCGCAGCCTCACTGACGTAGGACACGGCGTACTCCTTAGAGTGCGTGTCGGTCGTCATGATGGCGCGAGCGGCATCGGCGCCACCGTGGGCGGAGAGCGCCTCGTAGGCAGCAGGAATGGCGGTCTCAAACGTGTCGATCGGCAGAATCTGGCCAATCACACCCGTTGAGGCAACTAGAATCTGCTGGGGCTCGCAGCCGATGACCTGCGATGCGATGCTGCACGTCTCGCGCGCGCATGCAAGGCCGGTCTCACCCGTGGCGGCGTTGGCATTGCCAGAGTTGACCGAAACGCCGGCGATGATGCCGTAGCCCTTGTCGGCACCGCCCAGGTTGGCACGGCTCACCTGCACGGGCGCCGCGCAAAAGCGATTGGTGGTAAACACGCCGGCACCGGGACAGGGTTTATCGGGCACGACGAGGGCGTAATCCAGGCGCTCGGGATTCTTGCGGAACCCAGCGTGGATGCCTGCGGCTTTAAAACCAGCCGCAGCCGTAACGCCACCCTCGATAGCGCGAATCTTGATATCAAACAGCTCGGTATTCATCGTCTTTATGACTCCTTATGTCAAACAAAAAACGGACATCGGTTGGTGCGCCATGCCAGTCGTGATCATGAAACCAGCTTAAGAGTGGCGCCCCACTCGATGCCCGACTACCAAATCGTTAACAATCGAATGTGCTACACCGGGCACGCCACTGTGGGCAAGCCTCGTCGCTCGTCAAAACCAAAGACGATATTGGCGCACTGGACCGCCTGGCCTGCTGCACCCTTACACAGATTGTCGATGGCGCCCGTCGCCACCAGCACGCCCGCGCGCTTGTTGAGCGCGAGGCCGATCTGTGCGGCGTTGGTGCCGACGACCGAAGCCGTCTTGGGCTGCTGACCGGCATCGAGTACACGCACGAAGGTGCGACCGGCGTAGAACTGCTTGTAATGGTCGACAACGTCCTCAAGGGTCAAGGTATCGATAGCCTGTGGCGTAAGCGGCATCGTTACCGTAGAGAGTAGACCGCGCTTGAGCGGTGCCAGGTGCGGGGTAAAGACGACGCGATCGGTTAGGCCCAAGATCTGCTCAATTTCGGGCGTGTGACGGTGCTTGCCCACGCCATAGGCCTCCAGGTTTTCGTCCGCGCTGCAAAAATGCGTACGGGCGTTACAGGACTTACCGGCACCCGTCACACCGCTGATAGCGTCAACGATCACGGGGCCACTCTGGGCAACCCAGCCGGCGCGCACGGCGGGCGCGGCGGCAAGGCTCGTTGCGGTGGGATAGCAACCGGCACAGGCGACCAGCACGGGTTTGCCGTCGGCATGGTCGGATGCGGCGGTCTCCAAGTCCTGGCAGAACAGCTCGGGCAGACCAAAGGCACGGGTCTTGAGCAGCTCGGGGCTCGTGTGCTCGGCGGCATACCAGGCCTCAAAGGTGACCGGATCGTTCAGGCGGTAGTCGGCCGAGAGGTCAATGCAGGAGACTCCCGCGGCGAGCAGGGCGGGCACCTGTGCCATGGCAGCCGTGTGCGGCACGGCAAGAAAGACCGCATCGCAGCTCTTGAGCTCGGGGGCGTCATGCGTGGTAAAAACCAGATCGCTTATGCCAGCAAAGCTCGGGTACACCGCGGACAGCGGCTGGCCAGCATCGGCGTTGGACGTAATGGCAACAAGCTCAAACTCGGGATGGCCGAGAATGAGGCGAATAAGCTCGGCTCCGGCGTATCCCGCCGCACCGACGATTCCAACCTTCAAAGACATTTCAGACTCCTTGTCTGCGATGTAGGCACCGATGCGCATTCCGCAGTCGTCGTTATGAGGTAGGTTGAAACTTTAGCACCAGAGAATACATATTTACGTAAATAGTTTGCGTCTTCATGCATTGAAACACGCCCGACATATTTGCTTGAAGGAATTGACAAATTGGAGCGGGCCCCGTATTGACCGGCACTCCTTACGGCGCCGGGCAATACGGGGCCCGCCCATGCGGATACTAAGTTGTTAAGATGAGCTAGCCTGACTACAGCTCGACCGGCACCCATTCGTCATGGTTGCAGATAAATGCCTCGGGTTCCTCCACGCTAAAGAAGACGAGTGTGGGGTCGTTAGGCCCCTCATAGTGCTCGCTCAAGCGCTCAAGATGTTTCCATCCTGCCTCGCGCATATCGGGAGCGGCCTGGTCATCCAGACCCGCACGCCCGCGCAAGATCAACCAACCATGGCCCGGCCACCAACTCGTGGCCTCAAAACGCTGATTTTGCAGCAGCTCTTGCCACACATCTTTAGTACGCGCCGTTACAAACCACAGCTTGCCGTCCTGAATCTGTGCAAACGAGAACGGACGCACATGCGGCTGCCCGTCCACACTCGTCGCCAGATACCACGCCGGCACCGACGTCAGATACTCCAGTACCGTATTCAATCCGTCCACGGTTCCTCCTGCCACTAGCTAATTTGAGATGGGTAGTTAATTTGGGACGGGGCTATTTTAGCTACCCCTTAACTGCCAATGAATTATTTGGCCAGGATAATTGTCAACCGGCATATGGGGGTAGCTAAAATAGCCCCGTCCCAAATTAACTACCCCGGAAGCCTGGTTTGTGTGAGCTAGAGCTCCAGACGCTCTTCGCTACCGTCGATATCGCAGAAGCGCGCGGCAATGTTGCGGACCGAAAAGAAAGCAAGGCGGCCGTCGTTGGCACTCTCGTGTTCCTCGCCGATGCCCACCATGTGCTTAAAACCCGCTTGACGCACCTTGTCGCTCGCAACTGCGTCGTCCTCAAGTGCGGCCTCGCCGGTCAACACAATCCAACATTCCCCCGGCTTCCAGCCCGAGAGCTCAAACTTGGGATTCGCACTCAGCTCCGCCCACACATCCTTGTCGCGCGACGTGCAAAACCACAGTTTGCCGTCATCGACCATGGCAAACGAAAACGGCCTCACGCGGGGCTGATGTCCGTCGGCCACATCGGTCGTGGCAAGATACCACGCCGGAATGCGCCTGAGATACAAACAGGCGCGCTCAAGCTGAGCCGTGCGGTCGTTGTCGGTCATAGGGACCCCTTTCTTGCGCTCAAATCGCGCCTAAACAAGTTGAAGATTGATGACGATGACGCAGATGAGCAGCAACGCCGTCACCACCGCCGCCAACGCATCGCCGCGGCCAAATGCAAGCGCATGCAGACGTGTGCGGCCCTGCTCGCCATGATAGCAACGGGCATCCATGGCGGCAGACAACGTCTCGGCATGACGGAACACGCCGGTGAACAGCGGAATCGCCACACTGCCGAGCATGCGCACACCGCCGAGCGGACCGCCCGTCACGCGCGCGCCGCGGCTGGCCTGCGCATCGGCCGTCTGTTTCATTTCGGTGGCAAATTGCGGCATAAACCGCAGCGCGATGCCCATAATCATGCCAAGCTCGTGTGCCGGAAGCCCCACACGCGCGAACGGTGCGAGCAGACGCTCAAAGCCCGCGGTGAGGTCGAGCGTCGGCGTGGTGAGCGTAATAGCGCTCATACCGGCCATCATCAGAGTCAGGCGGCACGCCATAAACGTCGCAGAACGCAGCGAGCCCTCGCTCACTTGCAAAAAGCCAAGCTGCCACAGGATGCGCCCGCTCTGATCGGTAAACAAGTTGAGCACCGCGACCACGACGACGATCGCCAGCAGCGGCGCCATCGACGACAGAGCGCGACGAGCCGGCACCCGAGACACGGCATAGATCAGCACAACGAAAATTGCGACCGGGGCCAGTCCGCGGAAGCCACTGACCGTGAGCGTCGTAATCAGAAACACAAAGCCCAAGAGCAACTTGGTTCGCGGGTCCAGGCGGTGGATTGCACTATCGCCGGGATAGTAGCTGCCAAACGAAAACGCCTCCATCAGCAACCCTCCTCTCGCGTGACCGTTTCGGATTTGGCCTTGTCCGAGACGTTAGAAGAACCGTCCGAGCGACCGATCAGCAAATCTGCCAACTCGTCGGCCAACGACTCAACCGTATAGAGCCCGCCGCGACGCAGCGGCACGCCCGCTTCCGCGAGCGCCAACGCCATGCGCTGAGCAGCAGGTACGCCCAAGCCGATCGACTTGAGCTCATCGGCATGCGCAAACACCTGCTCGGGGGTTCCCTCGGCAAACACCGCGCCTTCGTTCATTACGACGATACGGTCGCAGCAATTGGCCAGGTCATCCATGCTGTGCGAAACCATGACAACGGTCAGGCCATCACGGTGAAGTCGATCGATAAGCTCAAGGAAATCCCTGCGCGCAGCCGGATCGAGCCCCGCCATGGGTTCATCGAGCACCAGGACCTCGGGTTCCATGGCAAGCACGCCGGCAAACGCCACGCGGCGCTGCTGGCCGCCCGAAAGCTCAAAGGGGCTCTTGTCGCCGACCGTGGAAAGGTCGAGGCCCACGCGCGAGAGCGATGACTCGACACGACGGTCGACTTCATCTTGCGGCAAGCCAAGGTTGTGCGGACCAAACGCCACGTCCTGCGCCACGGTTTCGGCAAACAGCTGACGCTCGGGATATTGAAACACCACGCCGACCTTTGCCTTAACCGCGGCGGCGTCTTTCTTGTTTGACAGACCGAGCCCCAGCGCGCGAACGGATCCCTCCTGGGGGCGAATCAAACCGTTGAGATGCTGGACCAGCGTCGACTTACCCGAACCGGTATGACCCGCAAGGCCCAGGAACTCGCCGCGGCGCACCGTCAGCGATACATCGCGCAGCGCCCACGGGCTGCTGGGGTCGTTTCCCCAAAGGGCTTGTTTGTTCGATTTGTCCGCGACAGCCGAACGCTTGCGCCAGCGACGACGCTCGCGGGCGCTCAGCGAATAGCTATACGAAACATGGGATAGTTCGATGACGGGCTCTGGTACGTCATCTTCGTTGCTTGCCGAAACCGTACCGCCAACGATTTCCGATTGGGGTGCGGAAGACTGCCCCACGGTGCCTGCCCCACTTCGCTCGGCATAAGTCTGCGCAATCTCGGCGACCATATCCACCTCGCGCACCTGCGCATGAACGGGCACGCCCTTCGCACGAAGCTCCATGCCCAAGCAGCACGACGCTGGCATATCCAGATTGAGCTGCGCAAGTTCGTCCGCCCTCGTCAAGATTTCCTCGGGCGTACCGAGCATGGCAACGCGCCCCGCCCGAAATACCGCGACACGATCGGCCTCGGAGGCCTCTTCCATAAAGTGCGTAATCATCACGATGGTCATGCCGCGATCGTGCAACGCGTGGCAAGCCTTCATGAGGCCCTTGTGTCCACGCGGATCGAGCATCGAAGAAGCCTCGTCCAATATGAGCACGCGCGGTTCCATGGCGAGCACGCCGGCAAGCGCCACGCGCTGCTTTTGGCCGCCCGAAAGCGCATGGGTCTCGTGGCGCTCAAAGCCCACCAGACCCACGGCCTTCAGCGCCTCGCGCACGCGCTGTGCGATCTGGGCGGATTCCATCCCTAAGTTCTCGGGACCAAAGGCAACATCGTCCTCGACAAGCGTCGCCACGAGCTGGTCGTCGGGATTCTGAAACACCATGCCCGCGGTCGAGCGAATGTCGTAGACCAGCTCGGGGTCGGACGCGTCCATGCCATTGATACGTACCGTGCCCGCATCGGGCTGCAGCAGCACATTCAGATGCTTGGCAAAGGTCGACTTGCCCGACCCATTGCCACCGAGGATGCAGAAAAACTCGCCATCCTTAATGCTCAAATCGATGCCATCGAGCGCCGGTGCAGCACCGTCATAGCTAAAGGAAACGCCCCGACACTCAATCATGCGCGGCCTTTGACCTGGTCCTTTTTAGGCGTGATGAGGTTGGAGACTGCTTTATACACCGCCAACGTCAACACCGAGTTAAGCACGGTCTTGATAAGGTTGAACGGTAGCACGGCAGGAAGCATGAGCGGGGCAATCACATCGACCGAGCCATACCAGAACCAAACGCCAATGGTAAGGTTTGCGACCATAGACAGCGCTGTAGCGGCAACAACACCGAGCACCAGGCCAATCACGGCACCCTTATAGGTGTGCATCTTCTGGTAGACGATAGCCGCGGGGAGAATATAGCCCAGCGTAGCAACCAAGTTCATAAGCGCACCGACCCAATCGCCCGTGGTAAGCGCATGGATTACGATCGCCATGGCGGCAACAGCTGTGCCGGCGCCGGGACCATACGCAAACCCACACACCATCGCCGGCACCAGCGACGGGTCATACGTCAAAAACGGCGCCGAAGGAAGGATGGGTAGCTGCACATACATAAACAGGGCGCCCAGGGCGCACATCAGCGCCATGGTAACGAGCTGTTTGGTGCTCCACCTATTCGTGTTCTCAAAATGGATATGTTGCGACTGTTCAGACATAAGATCACCTGCCTCTTTCATCCGGACTCTAACCGTTGGTACTGGGATCTCACCAGTTCAGCCGGCATGCAAACCAACGCACACACGGGTCGCGGACTCATCGGCTCGGTCGCAGGCATCTCGCCTGCGCCACGGCGCCCCTTTGACACCGCCCGATTTACCGCCAGTGGGGAATTTCACCCCGCCCTGAAACAGCAATTGCAAGTGTAGCACGAGCGAGTATTCGCGCAAGTATGCCAAGGGTAATTTGTGGCGGGGGGAACGCAGCAGAAATACGTCCAGAACAGAGTGGCGCGTCGACCATATATCCCACCCATCCCAAAGTGTCGCGCTTTCCGCGGCAAAGCCGCGAAACAGCGAAGGGGACAAGTCACCGCAACAACCCCGTCCCCCACCCACCCCAAAGCAGCGCACCTTTCGCGCAAAGCGCGAAACAGCGACCGGGACACGCATCCCTATCAACCGCGTCCTTCTCCGCGAGCCGACCCCAAGGCCGTAAACGCAGGGAATCCGGGGGCGTGACGGGGGTTTCTCTCCGGAACATTCCGCAGGACGCAAAGAGGCTCCGCAGCGCGAAGCGCGATGCGGAGCCTCTTTGCATGTCCGAGGACGTTCCGGAGAGAAACCCCGTCACGCCCTGCGGATTCCCGGTGGGAGTTCTAGACCTTGTCGGCCTTAGTACATACCGCCGCCCTGCTGACCAGCGGTGGCAGCAGCGATAGCGTCCTCAAGCTGAGTGTTCTTGGGCACATCGGAGACGGTGGCCTCGGTGATGAGGATCAGGCTGGCGACAGAAGCAGCGTTCTGCAGGGTGACGCGGCTGACCTTGACGGGGTCGAGGACGCCCATCTCGATCATGTCGCCCCACTCGCCGTTGGCAGAATTTAGACCCTGGCCAGCGGACAGCTCGGCAACCTTGTCGACCACGACAGCGCCCTCAAAGCCAGCGTTCTTGGCGATGGTGGCGACCGGAGCGGTCAGAGCCTTCTTGACGATGTCGACGCCGATCTTCTCCTCGGGGTCGTCAATCTCGACAGCATCGAGCGCGGGCACAGCGTCCATGAAGGCGACGCCGCCGCCGGCGACGATGCCCTCCTCGACAGCAGCGCGGGTAGCCTGAAGGGCGTCCTCGACGCGATGCTTGATCTCCTTGAGCTCGGACTCGGTAGCAGCGCCGACCTTGATGACGGCAACGCCACCGGAGAGCTTGGCCAGGCGCTCCTGGAGCTTCTCGCGGTCGAAGTCAGAGGTAGTGTTCTCCATCTCACCCTTGATCTGAGCGATACGGGCGTCGATGGCCTCCTTGGAGCCAGCGCCGCCGACGATGACGGTGTTGTCCTTGGAGATGGTGACGGACTTAGCGGTACCGAGCATATCGGCGGTGATATCAGCGACCTTCACGCCCAGCTCGTCCAGAGCGGCCTGGCCACCGGTGAGGACGGCGATGTCCTCGAGGATGCGCTTGCGGCGATCGCCGTAGCCCGGGGCCTTGACGGCGCAGACGTTGAGGGCGCCACGGATCTTGTTGAGGACCAGGGTAGGCAGAGCCTCGCCGTCGATGTCCTCAGCGATGATGAGCAGGCCGCGGCCAGCGCGCTGGACAGCCTCGAGAACGGGCATGATGTCCTGAACGCTGGAGATCTTCTGGTCGGTGATGAGGATGAACGGATCCTTCATCACGGCCTCCATGCGGTCGTTGTCCGTGACGAAGTAAGCGGAGACGTAGCCCTTGTCGAACTGCATGCCCTCGACGGTGTCGATGGTGATGTCGAACGTCTGGGAATCCTCGACGGTGATGACGCCGTCCTTGCCCACGACCTCCATGGCCTCGGCGATCTTCTCGCCGACCTCGGGGTCACCGGCAGAGATGGTACCGACGGAAGCAATCTGCTCCTTGGTCTCGACCGGCTTGGCCTGCTTCTTCATCTCGGCAACGGCGGCGTTGACGGCCTTGTCGATGCCGCGACGGATGGCCAGCGGGTTGGCGCCGGCGGCGACGTTGCGCAGACCGTCGTTGACGATGGCCTGGGCGAGCAGGGTTGCGGTGGTGGTACCGTCACCCACGGTGTCGTTGGTCTTGGTGGCGACCTCCTTCACCAGCTGAGCACCCATGTTCTCGATGTTGTCCTCGAGCTCGATCTCCTTGGCGACGGAAACGCCGTCGTTGGTGATGGTCGGGGCACCGAACGTGCGCTGCAGCGCAACATAGCGACCCTTGGGGCCCATGGTGACGGTAACGGCGTCGGCCAGAGTGTTGACGCCCTTGGCAAGCTTAGCGCGGGCATCGGTGTTAAACGTAATGTTCTTTGCCATGGTAGGTAATCCTCCAAAAGAAATGCGACTCGCGTCGCCGCTTCCGAGTCCTATGCGGCGGGCGCGTTCAAAGACGAATCAGAGATTCTGACGAGACTAGGCCTCGACGACGGCGTAGATGTCGTCGGCGCGCATCAGCAGATACTTCTCGCCGTCGACCTTGACCTCGTTGCCACCGAACTTGCCGTAGATGACAACGTCACCGACCTTGACGTCCATGGGGATGCGCTCACCCTTGTCGTTGACCTTGCCGGCGCCAACGGCAACGATGGTGCCGCGCTGCGGCTTCTCCTGAGCGTTGCTGGCGATATACAGACCAGAAGCGGTCTTCTGCTCGGCCTCGTCGGGCTTGACCAGAACACGATCTGCAAGCGGCTTCAAAGACGACATGCTTGTCTCCTCCTTTTTGGGCCGCGCGGTTATACCACGCGAATTAACCCTTTTTGTTTGCGTACGCGTTGAATGGTACCCACGAATGGCGGGTTATACAACACGGAGTCAAAAAATCTTATTTTTTGGCACTTAGATTTTCTGAATGCCGGGGGATAACTTAGCGGTTGCTCCCGTGTGGCGCCGGAGGGGCGGGGCATAAGGTTTCCTGCTCGGGCAGTCCTGCTCGCACGAAGGCCACATTAAGTGGCCTTCGGCTCGTGCGGAATTCGCGATAAACCTTATGCCCCGCCCCTCCGGCGCCACACGGGAGCTGAGTCAACGTTATCGGGCCCGGTGTTCAGAAAAGTCAGTGCAGCAAAATGGCGATGCAGATGGGGTTAGCGCTCGTAAATCAAGTTGCCTGCCAGGTAGGTGGCCTGAACCTTGGTGGCTTGCAGTTCTTGGGGGTCGATGGTGAGCGGATTTTGGTCCAGGACTACCAGGTCGGCATACTTGCCGGGCTCCAAGCTGCCGAGGTTTTGCTCGTCGCCCGCTGCATAGGCGCTGCCCAGGGTGTAGTTGCGCAGGGCTGTTGCTGCATCGATGCGCTCGCTCGGCAGCCAGCCACCCTCGGGCCAGTGGCTTTTGGGGTCCTGGCGTGTGATAGCCGTGTAGAGCACGTTCATGCTGGTAACGGGCGTGATAGGGCTGTCGGTACCGAAGGCTTGGCGAATGCCGCGCTGCTTATAGGTCGCGAACGGCCACATGATGCGGCTGCGTTCCAGGCCCAGGTCGCGCTCCGGACCACCTGGGTCGAGCGTGATGTGGCAGGGTTGGCTCGAGGCAAGGATGTTGAGCTTGCGCAGGCGATCGATGTCCTGAGGCAGCAAATTCTCCAGGTGCTCGAGCGTGTTATGGCCGTGCTGGGGCAGGCCGTACAGTTCGGCCGCTTCCTCGAAGATATCGAGCGCGGCATGGATGGCACCGTCGCCAATGACGTGGATGCGCACGGTGTGGCCGCGCTCCGCGGCAGCCAGAACTAGCTTGCGCATGCGCTCGGCGGGAACCGTCAGACGGCCCTGGTCGCCCGGGAAGCGCGGATTGGTATAGGGCTCGGTGAGATATGCCGTGTGTTCGCTCGACACGCCGTCGAAGAACTGCTTAAAGCCCGGCGCCGAGAGCAGCACATTGTTCGCGTAACGTGCCTGCAGCTCTTCCAAGCGCGACTGGTCATCCAGCAGCGTGGGGAACAGATGGGCTCGGATGCCCAACTTGCCGGTTGCCTGTAGTTTGTCGTAGACGTCGTCGCGGATAAAGTCGCAGCCCGGCATGGGCATGAGCGACATATCGCAGATTGAGGTGATGCCTTGCTCTGCCATACGCTTCATCTGGTCGGCGTAAGCGCTCGCGATGCGGTCCTCGCCCAGCCACTCCAGGCAGCGCGGCAGCAGCTGCATGGCAGCCGCCTCGTGCGCAATGCCCGTGAGTTCGCCGTTTGCGTCCTTGTCGTAGCTGCCGCCCGCTGGCGGCTCGCTGTCGCGCGAGACGCCGAGCGCCTCGCGCGCGCGGCTGTTGAGCCACAGCGTGTGCCCGTCGCCCGAATACATAACGCAGGGGCGATCGGGGAATGCCGCATCGAGCGACGCCTTGGTAGGATGCTCGGGCGGGTCCCAACGGTAGTCGCGCCAGCCCTGCGTCACAACCCAAGCGTCATCGGGCAGGTCCTGGGAAAACTCGAGCGCGTGCTGTACCAGTGCTGCCTCGGACGTGCCCATATCCATGAGCATGTACGGCGAGGCGCCAACCGAGGTATGGAAGAAGTGCAGATGCGCGTCATGGAAGCCAGGGCAGACAAACTGGTCGCCATAGTCGACGACGGGCGTTGCGGCAGGAGCCGCGGCGATCACATCGTCGGGCTTGCCGACCGCGACGATACGGTCGCCCGCGATGGCAATCGCCAGCTCACGGGCATCATCGATGCCGTCTTGTGCGGTAAAGACGTTCTTGGAGCGGATTATCCGATCGATATGTTGCATGGGCATCCCCATCTCTGGCAGGAAATTCAACACCCCCGAGTGTACTCCCCCACTCTTGTTACTAAACCCCAAGCGGCAAACGGCTGCTTTGCCACGCCAAGTGGCAGGTGGCATACTGGAGGCAGCCTGTACGATTTTGCGATCAACCCAGCAAGGAGCAAATCGATCATGACGAAGACCAAGGCACAGCAGATTATGGCAGCGACCGGGGTGCGAGCGGCTGACGACATCACCGCAGCCATCAAAGATATCGCTACCGAGTTTGAGCCCTATATCATCAAGCAGCGCCGCCACTTCCATAAGCACCCGGAGCTGAGCCTCGCCGAGGAGCGCACGACTTCTGACATCGCCAATCAGCTCGATGCCATGAATATCCCCTATGAGCGCCCCCTTAAGACGGGCCTGGTGGCAACCCTTCGCGGCACCGCGCCCGATGCCTACCGCGAGGACGGCACGCCGCGCCGCCGCATCCTGCTGCGCGCCGACATCGACGCCCTGCCCGTTACCGAGCAGACCGGCGAGGAGTTTGCTAGCGTCAACGAGGGCTGCATGCACGCCTGCGGCCACGACTGCCACATCGCCATGATGCTCGGCACGCTGCAGATTCTGCGCCATATGACCGACGACATCCACGGCGAGGTCCGCATCGTTTTCCAGCCCAGTGAGGAAAACGGCCAGGGCGCCAAGCTCATGATCGGCACAGGTGTGCTCGACGGCGTCGATGGCGCCTACGCCGCGCATATCTGGAGCGAGGTCGATGCCGGCACCGTAAGCTGCGAGCCCGGTCCACGCATGGCCAACACCGACTGGTTCCGCATCGACGTACGCGGCACCTCATGCCACGGCGCCATGCCCCAGCGCGGCCACGACGCCGTTATGGTTGCCGCCGAGATCGTCAACGCCTTGCAGACTATCGTTTCGCGCGAGATTAGCCCCTACGAGCCGGCGGTCATCACCGTCGGCGAGCTGCACGGCGGCACCGCGCGCAACGTTATTGCCGGCACGGCCTACCTCGCCGGCACGGTGCGCACCTACGGCGATTCGACCCACGAGGAAATGCCGGAGCTTATGCGCCGCATCGTGGAGCATACTGCGGCAGCCTTGGGCGCCGAGGCAGAGCTCGCCGACTACACCATCGCCAACTACAAGGTCGAAAACGACGCGGCCTCGAGCGAGCGCTGCCGTCAGGCTGTAATTAAATGTCTGGGCCCCGCCGGCCAAGGCCATTATCGCGGCACGCTCTCGGGCGAGGATTTTTCGGAGTACCTGCGCCGCGTACCGGGTGTGCTCGCCTTTGTAGGTACGCGCAACCCCAAGATTGGCGCCACGTACGCCCAACATTCCTGCTTTTACAAGATTGACGAGACCGTACTGGCCAAGGGTTCCATGGTGGCCGCCCAGTATGCCATCGACTTTTTGGCCGAGCCCACGCAAGAGGAGCTCGACGGCCCCACGATCGCCGCGGTTGCCGAGACCAACCCCGACTTGGCCGCCAGGCTGCGCTCTGCCAAGGCGACTGCCGCTGAGGCGCGCGACGCCATGCACGATGCTCGCACCGCCCGCCATGCCGCGATCAAGGGCATCCACGAAGCTCGCGCCGCCGCTCGCCGCGAGGAGAAGCACGACGAGTAGTCGATTCGCGACTATCTCGCAGTCATAGCCGCATCGCGATGTCAAAGCGGGG
>ERZ791914.600-NODE-600-length-32843-cov-3.564688_pt1 | contig 32843 bp, 19 predicted proteins | sample MGYA00510140_ERZ791914 | MGnify/ENA primary metagenome ERZ791914 (study PRJEB30046, sample SAMN00792079) | human gut metagenome | study: EMG produced TPA metagenomics assembly of the A metagenome-wide association study of gut microbiota in type 2... | reverse complement strand
AATCCAGACAACCGTTTGATTTATTGTCAGAAATAGGGCGAGACAGCGTTGGTGCAAAACGGCAATCGATAAAATTTATCCGCGACATTTTTTGGCGACAGCAAAGGTGCTGAGATTCCCGGAAGTGCAGATGCATGAAATCCTGAGTGACTTTGCCAGAATGATTCCAGCAGCACTGGATAACGTGAAGACTTCATTACCGACAGATTTTCCGGAGAACGTGGTGACGGCAGTTGAAAGCAATGTGTTGAGGTTGCATGGACGGTTAAGCCGAGAATACGGTAGTAAGTGAGATATGGGGTTTGGTCATTGTTAATGAGCATGACAATCATGACCGCCAACGACTGGATTCTTCCTTGGTTTATATTGGTGCGCATAATGTATATTATGTTAAATATGGTGGGTTTGCTCTTAAGTTCATGAGTCCCTCTCTTTCAGGAACTTACCGATGAATCAGTCAGTTGCCAAAGTTTAGTTGTGGACTTACGATGACTTCATAACACAAAAATTACGGGGCATCCGCTAAGTTCATGGCATATACCATCTTACATTTATCGAGGAACAACCAGAGAACTCATCTCATAGTTGATGATGTGACTACCCTACCGGTCATGTTCGCCACAATTTATGGAATGAATGAACTGAGCAAGAAAAGCCTAGGGACTCAAGAAAACATTTTGTGTTCGCTGCGTTTCTTTTACGTCTATTACTATAAGAAGCATAAACAAACATTTGACTACGATTTCTATCGGTCTGGCTACAATATCTCCTGTTTTATCAGGGAGCTTGATGGCTTCTTTACTTATCTGCTCGGGAAGCAGCACCTGAGTGACGAGACCGACATAATCTCTAACGGGTTTTTACATTCGGCACTCTCCAGAACCAACAAGTCCACCTATGGTAACCACGTCAGAAACGTTGGCCGATTCCTTAAGTATCTCAACTATAGATATATGAATCTGGCATACCAAGATATGTCACCTACTGAAGCTCACCAGATTAACCAGGCGAACCATAGAGATCTCGCTGCCAGAATTAAGGTCTTCAATAGAGTTGAAGTATCCAGGAACGAACCAGCTCACCGATACAAAAGTATCACCAGCCAGCAAAGTATCGAACTAACGAACATGTTAATCCCCTCCACTCCTGAATTTTCAGATATCGAGACCGGCGAACTATTCACGGCCGTGGTTAATCCCCAAAACCCATTCGATTCAGGATTTCAACAATACCGTAACTACCTTATTCACCGGTTAATGTTTAACTATGGCTTACGTGTTGGTGAAGTTCAATTGTTGATGAAGGATTGCGTGGGGCCAACCCTTCCAGACTCACGAGGTAACATTCGTTTCATCCTGATTGTACAAAATCTACCAGATGATGTAGTTGACCCAAGGAAACAACAACCTTCACTCAAGACTGAGCATTCACAGCGACAAATCGAACTAACCGAAGATGACTTCATTATGTTTACCATTTATATGGAGCAATATCGGTCCCCATTATTTGAAGAGAAAAAAATTGTTGACCATGAGTTTGTTTTTATTAAAGGCTCAGGTAGGTTAACTCCATTAACTTACGATGCAATTCGAACATTTTATAAGGAAAAAATTGATCCGGCATTCATTGCCCTATTCCCTCATTATCGTACGAAAAGTAATAAAAATATTAATAATATGGTTAATATAACACCACACGTTGGGCGGCATACTTGGGCTAATATCACTCTTGAGTTTATTTACAATAGTCTCCTGAGTGAATCACTAATACTGGCGCAAGACTATGGTATTCGAGCAAGGATGAATGGAGTACTTGAACCAGCTATTGAACAACTTCGTGCTTTAGGCGGCTGGTCACTGACCAGTAAAGTTCCATTAAGATATGCCAAGCGGTTTATTGAAGTGGTGAGTAACCAGAGCAACTATAAGCGTACGAAACATTCAGATATGCATTTAGCTTCCCCAGAAACAAACATTTCGCAAAGAAAAACCTCCAACTTGCTAGAAGATAATGTTTATGACGAAGACTTCACATTCAAAGATCTATTCAACTGAGAGCGGTATCACCGGGGGTGGTTTTTTTAAAACCCATCCCCTTCACTTTACAAAAGAACAGCTTGAATGGATTGAAAATATTCAGCTCCCTAAACGATTGTTTTTAATAAGTGCAACAGAATTTGATGACCGATATTTATATCTACATGATGATTGGCGTTACAGATTCTCAGGTAATAATTTGGCTATATTATTCTCTACTGGTAAATACTTTTGTGATTTATCACCAGTTTCACTCAAGCTCTTGAAATACTTAACGATCGCGTACATTAATGAGAACTCGGCAAGTGTTGCTGATAAATTTGCTCAGTTTGTCGCAAAAACTTTCAAACAAATTGAGGTTATCACTCGCGAAAGCCTTATTGAAAAAATGCAAATGCTAGTTGCGAAGACTGAGCGAAATCACTCAGACAGCAGTCAGTTCTATTACACCCTCTATGCATTACGAAAACTTGATCGTAATGGATTCTTCGAAAGTAAGGATGACAGTGATGAGCTGGAAGATCTATTGCTGGAAGTGCCACGCCCTAGGAACAATAACTGGGCTCGCTACCAAAACCTAGACCTCGTTATACCAGAAGAAGTATGCCTAATGATAGAAAATGGCATTCAACGTTGGGCATCTAAGCTATGTCCAAAAATTGATGTTGAAGAAAATAAAAACATTCATCTGGAAACTGTAAGGAAAACCATTAAAATTGATACATTACGGGACTGCATTATTATTGGCATAGTTTATTACATTGGGGCCAGACCTGTACAGATCGGTAAACTTTCCGGAGGCGATTTTATCGTTGATACCGAGAATAAGTACGGGATGCGTTATTCAGTACTTGTGCCATATGCCAAAAAGTCAAAACTAACTATCGATCGAGTTCGAGTTGCAATTCCGGAAGAACTTGGAAAGTTAATCTTACTGTATAAGTACCTAGTTGGAATTGGTGATACCGACCCGATGTTTTCCATCATAGTATCTTCAATGAAGATGGTGGAAGCGTCATTAAAGAAAATGCTTTTCAGATTTTCACCACAAGAGATTCAGGAGGCAGTAAAAAACGATGATTATCAACTACCTGTATATACCGCAAGCCTCTTTCGTCACAACGTTGGTCACTCAATGGCAATGAGTGGTGCCAGTGCTCCTGAGATAGCTTATATATTGGGACAATCCTCTTATGTTGTTGCAGATCGATACATTGCAGCCACCCCTGAGCTGGCTGATATTCGTGAGGCAGCTTTGGGTCGCAACCCTGTGTTTAAGAACATGATGGCACTCATGTTGACTGGGAATTTAGTTCACAGCAGCGAATGGGAAGGTCGCAATGTTGCAGGGTCAATTGGTGGGCAACTTCATTACCATCTCGGTGGATGTAATTATGAAGAAGACATTTGCCCCTTTGCACAGGGTCGTGGATGTTACGGTTGCCTGTATTTCAAACCATTTATAGATGGAAACCACAAAAAAGTATTTCTTTCGCTGAATGATGAAATCCAAAATGTTCGTGATGTTGCCGATGATGCTGGCATTTTAAATCATCCACTTCTCAAGGAATTAGTGCGGCGGAAAGAGCATGTAAATCAGGTTATGGCTCGCATTGAAATGGCAAAGGCCGGAGGACTATTTAATCGATGACTACACAAATAACAATACGTAATAAACAGGCGGATAATCTTCTTATTTATATAGAGAAATATAAAGCAAAATTTGAAGAGCGTCTTGTTGCCTACAATGCTGTTGGACAACTGGAGTGGAATGCCGGTTCCTGGCGTTTTGGTGAGAAAGGTGTTGCATGGCTTAAAGAAACAAAAGATCGCGGCTTTAAGTGGGACGAAGTTTCTAGTCGTATTAAGGGGCTCTCACAAATGAATATTTCTTCGGAATTTCAGGATTTTATGCGAGCTTATCACATGCATCTGGTGTGTATCATTGGCGGATTACCATCAGGTTCTACACTAGACAAACCATTACAGGTCATGAAGCGCTGGTATTGGGAAATGGTAAATAAAACAGGTCAAACGCATCCAATGTATCTGACTTCCGATATTATTCATGCAGCGATGGAGCGGCATCATGAGAATTCTGACAGTCCTGATAATGTCAGTGACTATTGCGATATTGCAGTAAAGGCCATTGCTTTACTACGTCAATATGATCTTTTCTTAGTTAATATTGAAGTCAAAAATAAGTATCCTTATCGAAATGGTTCTAACAGCACTAAAGAAAGGAAGAAAGCGCAAGAAGCCACCCCTGATCAAACTGATGATGAAAGACTCATATCAATCCGTGCATTTATGTGTGTTATTGAGTTGATCGCTTTAGCTGAGAATAGTTATCAGCGTATCTTTTACAATATGTTGTTACTCACAATTATTTGCGGTTTCCGTTTCCAGGAAATAATGTTGCTGAAAATGACTTCTTTGGTTAAGCGAGAAATTACGGATAAAGATAAACGTCAGCACGCAATAGATCAAGACTGGCCTACTTACAGGTTGGGTATTGAGTATCTTGGTGCAAAAAAGGCTGGATGGCGGATCCATTGGCTGGCGCCAAGCACTTATTCTGTCGTTGAGATGATTTATAAATCTGTTCGAGAATTGACCTCTGGGTTCCGTAAAACGATTCAGGGCTTCAGAGATTCTAATTTCACTAATATGCTCCCAGGTAAGATCGCTGATTTTCCTGATGAATGGATTGAGCAAAATTATCTTGAAGACATCATGTTTAGTGGTTCTGGTGGCTCCAGGAATGATCTTGGAAAGAGTATTCGGAATTCCATTGCGAACTTTAGCGGACATAAACCTAAGGTAATACCCGTTCATAAACAGAAGAACAGCTGGTACTTCACTAAAGAACAGTTGAATGATTATGTCTATCAGCGTTACGCTCAAGCAAAAAACTTTGAGCCTGGGCACCAGTGCATAATTTCAGCCAAAAACAATGGTGACTGGGAACACTTCAATTATGAAGACCTGATGTTCATCATGCCGGAAGGTGCATTTGGAATTGGTAAAGATTTTGTTTCATTGCAACATATTTTTCCACTTGATGAAAACTCAATAGAAGCTTGGTTAGGCGGAACACAAAACCGAAAATCTATCTTTGATCACTTTAATCTTTTTGAAGATGATGGGTCCCGTGTCATTATCAAAAAGCATGTACCGAGACATAACATAAATACATTCTTGGCAATCGCTGGAGTGACGGATCATATTCAGGCCATCCTAATGGGGCGTGTTGATATCACCCAGAATAAACACTATCAGCATCAGGCCGAATCACAGTCCTATCAGACCGCTTCTCTAGCAATCAATATGCTGGAAAAGGCTTATGATGAGAACAATCAAGCTCTCACGAAGAGTTTCCAGCTATCACTCTTTACTACGCAGCAGAAGCCCTGCATTCCGGTCAACCTACCCTCCCCCAGAACTGAGGTTAGCCGCAGAATGGCAGCTCTATCACGGTCTTCCAAGACGGTAAAAAACACAGGTGTTGGAAACGTTAAATTAACAACCTCACTAATGATAAATCCTGAGCTCAATACCGAGCATAATCTGAAGCAGAACATGCAGACTTTTGGTGAAACAACTGCTGAGGTTGTGGACTATATAACTGGCACAATGTCCGATAAGTTTCTGCCTGAACTAAAACGTGCACATGACAAGTTAGTACAACAAAATTTGGCTGATAAGGCGAAATCACTGCTTCAACGCCATGCAAAACTGCATCCTCTTGGATTTGGAGCCTGTACGAGAGATGTAGCTCGCTGGGGTTGTCCTCATGCGCTTAAGTGTCAGTCTGGTCTACCTTGTGGCTACTTCACTCTTACAGGTCGTCTTGGCGAAGCGGAAGAAGCATCACGACGTTTATCAAACAAGCGAAAAGAAATCATTCAACTCCGTAAGTTGACTATAGTGAATCCAGGCTTCATGCTGGCTTTAAAAGAACAGGAAGAAGCTCTCATCGTGCTCGAGGCTCTTGAAGCTGATGCTATAAAGGTTCAAGGCGAGAAAAAACTGGTTTCCCTGTTTTCTGATGATCTGAACAACCCATTATATAAAGTTATTGAGCGAATTAATAAACAAATGCTAATTGGCAAAACCCCAACAACCCTAGCTGATCTTTTCTTTATTGAACAGAAACGTATAGAGAGAAATAATAATGGCTAAGACCCCACGCAGTCGCAATGCAGACGATAAAGTCATTCAGGGTAAGGAACTTGATGCTTACATCAAAGCCGAGCTACAAGCCATGGTGCAAGAGGGACTGGAAAAATCCCCAATTCAGCCATCCACGTTACATGCCCGTCTTAAAGCCAAAGGAATAGTTAAAGGTGGCATTAGTACCCTCACCTCTCGAAAAATTATCATCAATAATTACAGGCTTCGCCAGCATAACAACTATGAAGATGGTAAACGAGAGTTGACAACAGATGAAAAGGCTAAATTGGCTATGGGGCGAACCGGCGCTGCTTATATAAGTAAGGCAAATCGTCTTGATGCTGAAATTATAGCATTGAAAGCTAAATATGAACGAAATGTACTGGCGCTCGCCGACATCATTGAGTATATCGACAACGCAACTCCTATCAAAGTTGAGGACATGCTTGCAGACGATCTCATTCGAGAACTTGCTGAGCGCAAAAGAAATTCAAGAATGAGCTAATGAGTAAACGCCCTAATCTATTCGTAAAATTAGCGCGCTAATTATCAATACTCCCTCTTCTATGTCCTTTATGTCGAAGGGAGTCTTCCATTCTAATGGCGATTTGGCTCTTTACACCAGTTTAATGCTGCACTTTATTACCTTCTAAAAGATCAATAGCCTTTTGTAGAACATCAGTTGTTACCACCATGTTTTACACCTGAAGACGTTTTGAGTGCTTCGATAAGATTACTTCGCTCTTCCTCTGTCATCCGGGATATGAGTAATGCAAGTTCTGCTGTGGTCTGATCATCACAAAAAAAGTAGTTTAACGGCACGTTTAACTCTGACGCCATCCGTCGAAGCGTATCAATATCGGGGACATGCCGCCCTTTCTCATAATGATTCATACGACTGCTAGCCGAAGCGGGATCAAACCCAACAAGGAGGCCCAGTGAGCGCTGTGATAAACCCGCCCTGCATCTCGCTTCCTTAAGTCGTTCTGGTATCGGATTTTTTTCAGACACTGATTCATCTTCATTGGCCTCGAATGCTTAGATTGTCTAAGTATCTGCCATTGTTGTATACTTAGCAATCCTAAGTTAACTGCATTGTTTTAGCCATATGAATAGTCGAGTATCCAACCCTGAGTCGTACATATTTTCTGCAATAATCTACATTTGCAAGGATAACTTCACCAGTAATGATGTAGCAAAAATTCTTGTCGAGCGATTCTCACTCCCGAAAACTTATCGAAAGGCAAAAGCTTTTTCTTATAACCAAATTCAATATCTAGTTAAAAAAGGATTATTAAATAAAGTAAGAAAATCAGGCGTGTATCAATATTTATACTCAATCACATCAGAATTCAATATAGCAAAAGAAAATGTGCAATTAATTGAGGTAAGCCAAAAAATCTCACTTCAATTTTCAAGTGCTACCAGCCATGAACACAGTGATGTAAACATTCAAATAAGATATCTCATTGAAAAATACAGCAGTGAATTGGAAAAAGTTTCAGGAGCAAAAGAAATTTATGAAGAATTGATAATTGCCGTGCCGAGCAGGGAAAATGAATTCAGGAAACTTTCTCTTGAGCAAGATAAAAGACATATTAAGATAAATGAAAAAATAAACACACTAATTGGGATTGTTAATAAAAATATCGCAATAAGGCAATGAGTTTTAAAAAGGATTTGAAGTTTAATACAGTCATGAAAAAGAGAGGGCAAAGCCTACCCTGCCCTCTCCCTTCATGCACTGATAAGCCTCACTAATATGAGTGTTAGCAGCGCGTACCACTATATGCTAGTCCTGAAAAATATAATCTTAGTCAGTCCCAGATGCAACCTTTAACACTTTAATGCAACAAATTAAACAACGAGTTCATCCTTACACCTTAAAAGCTGTAAAGTAAAAAAACACCCTGAAGTCTGTTATTTTTACGCAAAGTGAACTTATTTTAAATAATCGACATGGTCACCTACTTATGGATAATGTTTTCCCGGTCAGACTTCTTAGCCAGTTACGGCCACTTTTAATTGGCTTTCGTAAATCAAAAGGATTAACTCAAAGAGAACTATCCGCCAGGTTGGGTGTCACTCAGCAGACTTATGCTCGACTTGAGGCAAACCCTTCAAAAGCAAGTTTTCAGCGTCTATACAACGTGTTAAATATTTTAGGAGTGGAGATTTCGCTTAGTTCTGGACCTATTTCAACTTATACAAAGGCTTCAAATTTGGTTGAAAAGGAGTTTGATTCACCGGCAAGGCGTGAAGAATGGTGATAGAAGCCAGGCTATTTGATAGGACTGTACGTCAGGCACTGGCCCTAAGGAAGGTGCGATTTGCGAGCAAGGGCGCTTTGCATCGGAGTTAGCGGGCCGCCAATATGGGAGTTAGCGAGCACACAACCAGCCGCGAAGCTCCCCGCGTCATAGCGACATAGAGGTGTTGTGCATCCATCTCTTCCGGGGATGTGATGACTGCCACCTCCCCTTCAAGTCCCTTTAGCAACAATGTGCTGCCGATTACACGCCGGGGCAACGGTCGACTCTCGTGGCGATTGCGTTCGCGCTCGTTTATCGTGGCGTCTGCAAAAGTGCAGCCTCCGGCAGCAGCCGACTGAAGGGCGCGCAAACAACAGCGCAAAACCTCTGGCCGATAGACTCGCGCATTGTCCTGACGAGTCAGAAGACGCAGCGCCTCTGCGGCCAGCGTAAAACCTGGTCTCTCTGCAAATGCCACTAACGCTGCTTCTGCGACCGTCGGCGGATTGCGGGCTCTTCCTCTTCGTAGCGTTTCCAGCCGGGGCAGCAATGCTGCGGGGCCAACCTGGGTCATGACGCCTGCGGCAAACTTTACCAGGCGCGTCAACGCATCCGCAGCCTCCAGGTTAAACCCTGCACCAAAGTCGGTAAGGTCAACCAAATCGACAGCTTCGACGGTCGTCGCACCCGGGGTCTGGCTGGCCATCTGCTGGCGCCCGCGAGTGTCGTAGCTGTTTCCAATCACCAGTACCTGCCCGGTAGCGGTAACCGCTCGGGTCTGGGCGGCAGTAAGACGCTGCTGAACAGCAGTTTCTGCCTGTAACAGGGGCTTGCTTTAGGGCTAATGAAGTTGCTGATTTTGATGCCTTAACGGCAGGAGAGTGCATTGATGGATTATCATTCTCACATACCTTTACCGTCTTACCCTTTTTCAGATCGGGCAGAGCGGGAATTGCAGGCGCAGTACCTTTCGCAAGTGCCTTACAGTAACCGGCAAGCGGCCTGGGTATCCGCATTTCGCTGCATCGTTTTGCCAGTAACTCAGTACTGATGTCATACAACACAGCTATACATTCCGCGGGCTCGCACCAGACCAAGTGGTACAGCGTTTCCCGATCCTGGGGCAAAGTCTGCGCGGCATCGTGTGGATTCATCTCTGACATTGCGTCTCCCCTCCTATGGGTACATTATCAGGAATCTTTGCCTGTTGGTGATTGAAAGAAATATGAGCTGCTTCCCATTGATTGGCGCGACTGAAACTGAGCGGGAAGAGATTGACGCCATTTTGCAAGATACGTGGGAAAGCGCTGAGGATGGATTCTTTCAATAGGCCGATTTCGAATCGGGAAAATCTTGACGTGATCAGAACTGATTGATAGGGAGAAACGCCGTGGGGCTATATGAGAAGTGGTGTGAATCCATTAAAGAAAATGATGAACGCAAGTATTACTGGACGTATGTCGAGAAGGACGGCGGCCGCGATGATATCCGCGAGGACCTTGCTGAGACCATTCGCTCGCACTACGAACGACTTGAACGCATCGCCGATGACGTAGGGCGACTAGGATACAAGGTTGCTGCCAAGATCCTCCGCGAGGCAATGCCTAATACCCCGAAGGGCCGCTCTGGCGACCTCGGCGAAATCCTTGCGACTGAACTAGTTGAGGAAGAAATCGGTCTGCGGGTACCCGTGCGCCGGCTCCGTTACAAGGACGGCCGTAACATGGCCATGCGCGGCGATGACATCATCGGCGCGGGCTACCAAGGCAATAAGCTCTGGCTGCTAAAAGGTGAAGCTAAAAGTAACCAGAAGCTTGGCAAAACCACGGTCACCGCCGCCCGCAAGGTCCTCGACCGCGACAATGGCCGCTGCACGCCTGACTCGCTGCTGTTCGTCGCCAATCGCCTGCTGGAGAGCAACGACGCTGGCGATAACGCACTGGGTCGCGACCTTCGTGACGAAGTGGGTCTTAAGTCTATGCCAGCCGATCGCATCGACCACATGCTCTTCACCGTGTCGGGTAACGGCCCTCACGCTTCCCTGAAAGAGAACCTTGAAGCCGCTGGAGTCAACAGGGACCATTACGTCGTGAACATTCACGTCGAAGACCATCAGGATTTCATTGCGGCAATGTACCTAGAGGCGGAAGATCTTGGAGACGACTGAAGAATTAAGCACCTTCCTGACGGCCGCTACAGTTGACGGTATTCTCGGGCGCCTCCTCTATCGCGGTGCAGCTTGGTCGTTGATGCGCAAGAATGGCGTATTGCCGCAAAACGCTCCGCCGCTTGGCGCAACCATCGAAACAGATCTTGCCGAGCACGGTTTTGCCCTGCTTCGAGGCGCAATGGCACTGCGGGCTCAGGCTGGAGCTTCGGAACTCACTGGCAAGGCCTTTGAGCGCGCAGCCAACGCCTTCGAAGCCCTCGTGCGTAATGGTGATCCAGAGTCGCCTGATCGCGGATTCCGCCGCACCATTGCTGCTGCAGCCTACCATCTAGCCGGCTTCTCGGCCGTCGCCTTTTCAATCTTCAACGAGATAGAGGAAGACCTTAACGTCTCACCCGGGGAAATAGCGATCCGACACCTGATACTGCGCGATCTCGATCAACTTCGCGGCTTCGTTCGCGACTGGTTGAATTATGGGGCTCACGGCGATGAGCAGATCGCGGCGGCCCTGCAGGGCGGAGATGCTGACGTCGACGAAGTACTGTCGACAATTCTCAATACGACGATCTGCCGTGCCCTGGCATTTTTCGACTTCGCGCTTGAGACGGGCGAGGTTGAGTCGTTCGAAGCCGCGCGAGGGCTCCTTACCACCGCTGTCGGGCTTGCCGACAACGCTGAGAACGTCCCGCTGTGGTGGATCTCGAACCTCTGCCGTCACCTGATCGACGACTTGTGGCAACACTCACTACACCAGAATTTGCCGACTGAGCCACCCGAGGGTGCGGAGGAAAGATATCCCGACCTGCGGCGGTTGTTTATATCTTCCCTTTACGCCCGCAAGACCTCAGAAGTGGAGCTATGGCCATCGCAGCGCGAAGCCGCCCAGCGCTCCACAGACGTCACGGACGATCTGGTCGTCGCCCTGCCGACCAGCGCGGGCAAAACACGGGTGGCAGAGATTGCCGCGTTAATGACCCTATCCTCCGCACGCCGGGTGCTAATCGTCACACCGCTGCGCGCTCTTTCGGCCCAGACCGAACGAACTTTCAGGAAGACCTTCGCGCCCCTAGGGTTTGGTGTCTCTTCTCTCTACGGCGCCAGCGGCCTTTCGGCCGGTGATGAAGACGCCCTCCGCACACGGGAGATCATCATTGCGACGCCCGAAAAACTCGACTTCGCGCTGAGAAGCGACCAGACGTTGATTGACGATGTCGGCCTGATCGTCCTCGACGAAGGCCACATGATCGGTCCTAGTGAGCGCGAAATCCGCTATGAGACGCTCGTGCAGCGTCTACTTCGGCGCACGGATGCGGCAGAGCGCCGAATAGTTTGCCTTTCCGCGATCCTGCCAAGCGGCGACGAACTCGACGACCTTACCGCATGGATTCGTTCCGACGAACCCGGGGAGCCTGTGCGTTCCGACTGGCGCCCAACGCGCCAGAGATTCGGCGCGCTTACCTGGCGAGGTAAGGACGCGTTGCTACGGCTCGATCTAGACGACGATGGCCCCTTCCTTGACAAATTCGTCGCGGAAAAACCAGCGCTCGGGAAGGAGAAGAAGCCCTATCCACGCAAGAACTCGCACCTCGCTCTGTTCGCGGCATGGGAGTTCGCGAGCCAGGGCAAGCGCACCTTGATCTTCTCTACCCAAGCAAACTGGGTCGAGAGCTACGGCAAACAAGTCGTGGACCTCTGCAAGCGCGGCTATCTGGACTCGTTGCTGGAAGACGAGACTCCAAGCGCCCGCGCCCTAGAAGTCGGCAAGGAATGGTTGGGCGAGGATCACCCAGCCGTGGCCAGCCTGAAGGTGGGCGTTGCCATTCATCACGGCCGACTGCCGAGCCCGTTCCTACGCGAACTGGAACTGCTTCTATCCGAAGGAGCGCTAAAGGTCATTGTCGCTTCGCCGACGCTCTCGCAGGGCCTCAATCTCAACGCTGCCGTGCTGCTTGTGCCCGCGCTATATCGCGCCTCAGAGAAGATCAAAGGAGAGGAGTTCGCGAACGTGGCCGGCCGCGCCGGACGTGCATTCGTCGATGTCGAGGGGCTGATCGTCCATGTCATGTTCGACAAAATCAAATGGCGAAAGAAAGAATGGAGGGAACTGGTCGCCTCTGCCAAGGCCAGGACGCTTAAAAGCGGCCTTATTCAGATCGTTGCCGAAATCCTTGAGCGTCTATCACGCGAGGGCGTCTTGGATATAGATGACGCCTGGGAATATCTCGCCAACGCCCGCGAGGCTTGGAGGTCACCTGAAGAAGAAGCAGTGGTAGCAGAACGACTGGCAGCCGCAGTGGAATACGACGCTTCCACCGACGATGAAGACGAGACGGATGACGAGGAGGAAACCATCGACGAGGAGCCCCTGTCTCAGCTCGTCGAACGCCTCGACGCCACCGTATTCGGTCTGATCGAAGCCCTAGACGCTGATCGCGCCGATCTACCTAAACTTCTAGACGAGGCGCTCAGGGGGTCACTCTGGGCTCGCCAAATTGCTCGGGAGGACGAGGATGTCGCTTCCCTGCACCGGAAGGTATTCGAAGCACGCGCTGCTCTCATCTGGAAAGCTACCACCCCCCCTACGCGACGCGGGCATTTCGCGATGGGAGTAGGGCTCGAAGCTGGCCTCCTCATCGACGCTATGGCGGACGAGTTGGCCGAACTCATCGACAGGGCAGACAGTGCAGCGTTGAGCGGCGACATCAACGAACTCGCCGATGCTCTCGGCGGACTCGGCGAACGCCTGCTGTTCATGCGGCCTTTCATCCCTGACAAGGCGAACGCGCTGCCGCCGAACTGGAAAGCTATCCTACGTAGTTGGGTGTCCGGGGAAGAAGTCTCCAAGATCGGCCCGCAGAACATGCGGGCGGTCGAAGATGCCTTCACCTATCGGCTAGTCTGGGCGCTAGAAGCCGTCCGCACCCGGCGCATGTCCTTCGGCTGGTCGCCGGATACGGTGGCGGGCGCCGCTGCGGCTGCGGTCGAAACCGGTGTCCCACAGTTCATGATGGCGATGCTGATCCGCGCAGGCCTGCCGTCACGGCGCGCGGCAATGGCGGCCATCGAAGATGCTGAACCAATCTTCGTCACGCCCGCAGAAATGCGGGCCTGGCTTGAATCCGACGAGATTACGGCCAAAACCGACGCAGGCGACTGGCCAACACCCGACACCTCCGCGTTATGGGCCCGCTTCCGAACCGAAGCTCTCAGCGGAGGCATCCAGAAATGGTCCGTCGAACGCTATAAGCGCCTACTCGATACCGAGTCCTCCCCGCCCGCTGGCCTCTATCGAATCCTCACCGACGAAGGGGACGCGCGGACTTGGCTGACAACCCCCGACTACCAGCGGATCGCCGTCTTCAAGAAGCCAGCGGTTGATCCCAAGCCCAGTCTATTCTCGGGACAGTTGCCGGGCAAAACCCGGCTCGTGGATGCTCTACGCGTCGGCCGCGGAAAGTTGCGTTGGCCGACTGCCGACGTCTAAAAGGGAACGGTCAAGATGCTGTATGCCTGGATCGACGAACAGAAGCGCGCACCTGTCGCGAAGGGAGAGTGAATCAACTGCCATGACTGTGGCGACATGCTAACCGCCGTTATGCTTGTCGAGAATGCGCCCCATGGGTGGCATAAGGCGGACGACTGTAATCCCTGGAGTTAGCCGGAAGTTTCTTGGCACCTCGTTTGGAAAGAGCACTTCGATATCTCCTTCCGCGAAATCGCGCAACGCGATTTCGCGGAAGAAGAGCTTCACTGAGTTGACATCCTAGTCCGTAGCAGGACTTATTCCATCAATGGGCTCATTGCAGTACCAGATATCAGTACCTAACTTCTGTTGCCAGGCCCAGACGTTCCGAACCGACGGCGATACTCTTCTGCCCCAAGAGCCATCACCTCAACGTCATGCTCGTTCACCTCGATAGCGTTCTTTACACTAAGCTCCCGCTTTAGGATTGCTAGCTCTGGAATAAACTTCGGCTCAGCCCGTCCATTAAATATCGCAGGAAGAAGCAAATACGCGCGTGACTGCCTGTAAATATTAAGAAAGCGGATCAGGTTGACATCGGTTTCTGCATGCATGGTTTGCATACGTGATGCCATCATGAAGGTCTTGCCTGACGTTTCGCCCTCATCATTAGAAAGCCTAGAAGTGATAAGAACACGATAATGCGCCGGTTCGTCAACGGATATTCCACGCAGAATCGCCAGGTAAATTTCGTCCTGCTTATCGACCGTTCCTAGACGTTGACGCCAACGTGAAAAAATCTTCCTCGCGGCATCCTCGTGCTTAAACATGAGCGCAATCGCTGGAGGATACGAGGGCCCCCAATGAGTAAAAGCAGTTCCATTCCAACCAGCTTGATCCCAAAGATGAACATCTATAACTGAGCGAACACCCAGATCGCGATGATCACTTGTTAGGGGCGGGGAACTTCGTTTTCCTACCGTCGAGCATCTTTCCTGATCCTCAACCGTGTTTAATAAGCGGCGGATGATTACGGGACGAGACGACTCAAGAGTGAACTCCGATATCGCCATCTGCGTCCAATCACTGAGCTTCGATAGCCCTTCTTTGAATACGCGTTGCCGACTATTGCCGACAATTACGACCATGCTAATGCGATCAAGCACCGCCTCACTGCTGAAGAGATGTTCGATCGTTTTTCGCATATCCTCCACGTAGCAAGTGGCAGCAAAAATCTCAGCAGCCAATCCAATCAGCATTTTCTGGATGTCGGCCTGCCGGGCAAATGTAGCTGGTTTGAACCCAGTCGGCCAGCGAACTATCGCCGTCATTTCATCAGTATTGATCGTGTAGTCAGGTGCCAGCACTTCAGAACTATCTTGAAGTGATATAGTGAAGTTCTCTGTATGCGCTACGGCGCCGCTTTCGATTGCGGTTGCAAAAAATGCTTCAACGGATCCTATTACTGCTTCTGCGGCAAGAACTAAGGCATCGGAGCACGGGTGAAAGACTGCCACACGAATGCCCTGAACTCTTGAGACAAGGCACTGCGAGTCTGCCTCGTTAAAGATGACAGGACCATGCTGGTTGCTAGATACCGGTTGGCTAGCAAGCAAAGTAAATAACTCGGCCACCTTCTCTGGCGTCTCTTCTTGCGGTATTGATCCCTCCCGACGAAGTTCGGCTTCATGGCCGAGCGCGTAAATCAGCGAGTTTCGACTCTGTTGCAGACCGAGTCCACCAAGAACGTCAGGTAATCGCACAACGTGTTGAAGTTCTTCCGCTGTGAAATTTAGGATTTGGCTCGCCAGAATAAGATCTAACTCCGTAAGTCGCTTCGCGATACGATCTTTTGATGAGTCGTCGAGCGGAAGCATCGCCGTACAACCTCGAACTAACCGAACAGCTTCGAGAGCGTCTGGAAGATGCCGAAGTTCGACAGCAATCCAAGCGAGGGCCATAACCATGGGTACGATCGAAGCCGAAAGGTCACTGTCCTCCTCGGCTTCGATGAACATCGAAGCCATTGCAAAAATGCATGTAGCCCGCGCAGCCCAGAGCAATCCGGCACTACGATAAGCAAACGTGAGCAGTTGCAGTGCTTCGATCAGAGAATCGGCATATTCTTTTTTAGTGAGTTGACGCGCGGCTTTGCCCAACAAACGAATGATTTCGAAGTTATCTTCGAAATCGAGTTGTTGCGCTCGCTTGAGAAGCACTAACGCCCCCTGAGCCTCACCGGTACGCTCAGAAACAAACGCTGCTACCTCGTCAACCAGTTGGACATAACTACTGTCCTTACCGGCGACGAGCCCGAACACCTCAATCATTTTAGTCAAACGCTCAGCAGAAAACTCACCGAGACCTCTCGCACGCTTGACGACATCCGAGAACTGCGGCCATAGCGAACTCAGTTTTTCAGTATCTTGTTTAAGTATCGCCTGATTGACTTCTACGACGAGTAACGACGACAGGGCCTCCAAGGCATTATTTGGACGTTCTTTATTCTCAGCAATTACCTTTAACCTCTCGGTCAATCTAGATGCTCGCTCTTCAAGCCTAGCCTCTTCGACCGTCAAATGCTGATGAATGACCGAGTTGAATAGCAATTGTACTAGATTACAAAGAAACTCAAGGTTTATGGCGTGATCCGTGTCGCTCACCAGATTCGCAAACTCGTCATACCTTCCGTTCAAATACGCGATGTCATCGAACCACCAAAAGGCGGTCCAGATGGACTCGTAGTGCGCTTCCAACTTCTGGCGATAAGTTCCATCTTGTTCAGCGAGTCGAATTGCACGAGCAAACCGACCATCTGTCTCGATTCGTGGGAGCTCTAGATTACGCGACAACTTAGCTGCCACCAGAGATTCCGTAACTCGTTGCATTTTCATCCCAGAAAATGCCTCCGGATTGCCGAGCGTTTTCTCGATGTCTTCAAGTTGCTGTGAGCGGGAGTAATCTGTGGGCCCCATACGCCTTGAGCCTGCAACCTCCTGCCCTACACCAAGGTAATTAAAGGCTAGGTCCTTACGATCATTACTGACGACCTGATCAACAATCCAACTCCGGTCAAGAATAGTGATGGTCACACCGTACTGTTTCGAAAGTTCATCCTCGACGCGGGCGCGATCCTTCGCCCGAGCGAACTGCGCTGTTACACAATAAACTTTCTGATAGCCACGCTGCGTAGCCACAATGCCTGCAACGTCATTGCGAACTTTCTCCGCCCACTTTCTCTTAGCACTGAAAGCGAATGCCCAACGCTCCTGTGCAGCATTTGCGTCCCCCATATACGTGAGAGTAGCAATCTCGTCGGCAATCGGAATAGTTTCTGAATCAGCTTTGCTGTCCCCTCCTCCCTCCGGACCGGTAGCAGGCTTCAAGTTTGGGCAGATCGTGCGTTCGCACAACTTGCGACAAAATATCTCGAAATCATGGGTCTGGTTACGCGATGTAATACTATCGAGGTGGTACTCAAGTGCCGAGGCATCGAGTTGATATGCTGTGCGATCGCTGGTATCCGAGTAAAATTCAGGACGCAGTTCACGCATGAATTTTGATGGCGATACCCCTTTTACTTGTTCTCTTTCAGCCATTCATTGCCTCTTAAATACGAGTTCCGCCATCGTATACATGCGAAGAAAATGTTCGAATGTCACCATGCACTTCTGCGCCAAGCCTAGACCTCCAGCGCCCCTAAACTAATGTTTCCAGCTCGCTGTAAGCCAAGCGCGACAAGCACCGTCCTGCCTTCGCTAGGTTCACCTGCAAGGCTATGCTACCTGTTCTCTGGATTTTACCCCGATTCATGGTATTCCCTGAATTTAAGTAGAGAAGGCTGAGGCCTGATACGTCTCTAATAAAGCAGCCTCGGCTCCAGTGAGGCCCAGTTTCGACCAATAGCAGCGAAGTGCGAAGGATCACCTGCTGCCCAGAATATGGAAAAAACGTCGACCAAAAGATTGAAGTTTACGCTTCCGCGTCGACTTTGAAAATTATCGCAGAGCTTCAATCTAAGAATTTGATTAGAAAAAGTTGATATGTCACAGAAACGCAGGTAAAAAACTTATCTCGGCTGAGACAATCAAATAATTTTGTAGGAGTAAGGGCAATATGGGGACTCCAGAAAACTACCACCTTAAGGGCTATGTAGACCACTCACTACCAGGTCAAATCGAGACGTTACATAAGGCGACGTTTTCTAGCAAAGAGGAAGTACTTACATCCAGCACGCTCTCACCTGAAGATGTTTTCATTTTAGTCGAAAGACTCCACTGGGCTTCAATTAGTGGCAATATAACTCATCATCTTGAAGAAGGTGCATCTAAAGTAATACTAAAATATCCATTTTCGCAATTCTGGGAAATAATCACTGACTCATTCGCTATCGCCCAGTACTCTAATGAGTACGGAATTGCGTTCCAACATGATTTAAAATCAAAGCTAAAGCTGGAGAGCCTTAACTTTCCCCACTTCATTCGAATTATACTTTCAGCACATTCGATCGGCGAGGAATTTGATAGCATAAGTATTCCCCCTCACAATGCTGATATTGGGCATTTCGAGTGTCGAGCGGATATAATTTCTCATGCAGCTTATATAGAGGGTATGCTTTACAAGATAATAACTGACAGCAAAAAAACCACATATAATCTTGCTGATAAAATGACATATAATAGAAAAATAGATTTTTGCGAAAAGGAGAAACTACTAAGCAATGAGCTTCTTTCAATTGTCAAATTGCTGAAAGATTTGAGAAATCAAGCTGCGCATCAGTTTTCGTTTGAGAAATGCGGCCCAACAGGAAACTATCTTAAAATTAACCCCGTCAGCGATAAGTTATTAGAGGAGATAAAGAGTTTTGTATGCGCCTGCGAAAAGCGGTACTCTTTGAAGGAAGGGAGGATAAATCGCTTTGACAATGTTTTTCGAATGCTTGCAGGAGAGTTAAATGCCAAGGCCAATTTGGCCCAAATGATAACCTTAGGAAAACAATACCCAGCCGAGCTATCGAGTTACTTCTACGGATAACAGAATTTTATAAAACTTCAACTTCTAGAATGAGGGTTCAGTCTTTGTATCTGCTATGCATTAACCTCCTCCTTCTTGACTTTATTAATAAGATTGATGAGCTGAGAACCGAAGTTGCCTATAAGCTCTTCAATGATATCAATGGCGTTCTGATCGACAGAATAAACAGCAAATCGGTTGTTGAGTTAATGTAAATATCTACCCATCAGTATATTGAGGAAATAACAGCAGAAAAAATTTCTGTTGTTAAAATTGGCGTAAGCTCTATGAGAATGCATATCGATGGGAGTATTGGAGCGCTCAATGTAAGGATCAGCATCCGATCGGCGTAAAGGTGATGGAGCTGAAATTCCAGCTTCGTTTCCCGTGTACAGTGAAATGGAAGTTCTATTTAAACAACCATTGGGTAGTTCCATTAACCTTAATAAGTTTAGCGTAGATATTACGACTTGGTACGAGTAAACCTGGCCTGCACCTCACAGGCCAGACGTTTGCGCTCAGTGTTAATACTGCTCAATGTCAAAGGAGACGCCCTGGCGAGGGTTACCGTTCATGGTGATAATGCTCAGCAATGCACGATCGCCTGAGAGGGCCGAGAATTTTTGTCTCAGGTGGCGCCTCAGCGGGTCGCTTGCCGTCGTCAGCACTAACCCAAGCCCCTTCTCCTGCATCGTCAGCATCCTGAAAATATCCGTCATAGCCACCCGGTTCATATCATCCAGGTGAGCGACAGGCTCATCAAGAAAGAAGGTGCCGCCCAGGGTCCTTGCTCTGGCAAGATATAGGGACAGTGCAAGATCCTGCCGCTGCCCCTGGCTGAAATAATCCTGCGTAATAAGTTCATCATCCGCTTTTTCACCTGTCAGTGCCCTCCATCTCAGCTTGCCGTCCTTTGCCACTTTCAGTCCGTCGTAAACTTCATTGGCATGCATTCGTGAAAACATCTCCGAAGCAGGTTCGATGAGATTCTTAAGACTGAGGCTGGTCAGACGTTCGATTTCGGATGCTAGCTCATCACGGGCCTGCTCACCTTCCCGCTTTCTGCGTGTGTGTTCATCTATCCTGCGCTCAAGCGTCTCAATGCTGGTGCGAAGCGTTCCCGCGCGTGAAATAGTCCTGTGCAGATCCACGGCCGTCTGAGCCAGTGCATATAGCGTCTCCAGATGATTCAGGCGGTTCTGCATGCTTGCATGTGCCTCTTCACACTGGAGCAGATTCGCTTTTGTCAGGTCTGCAGCACTGACTTTTCTCCACTGAGTCTGGATGAACTGAAGGTCAGCAAGGACAGCAACAAGCTGCGCTTCTGCAGCCGTTATTTGTTGCAGGCTATTAGAGACGTCTTCCCCGGTCTGCTTCAGCCCCATTTCGGATACCTGCTGCGCCAGCCGCGCCGTCTTGAGGGCAATGTCAGTATCATCCTTCATCTTCGCCAGCGAAGACTGCACAGACTGGCACCGGTCGTAGACAGATAATTCGACCACTGCGTCTGTATCCGTCTTTAGAAATGCTTCCGCGGCAAGTAGCCTCTCCCTGAACGCTGCATAACGTGCAGACAGGTCCAAGTGAGCGATAAACTGAGATAACTGTTCGGGTGAAGATGAAGTTATTCCGCTCTCCTCAAAAAAGACACTATTGCAATGCGCCCTAAATGCCTCACTGAGCTTGCTCTCCGCTGCGGCAAGGGATGCTGAAAAGGCGTCTGCATCACGCAATAAGCCTTCCTTTTCCCTGAGCATCTCTTCCATGCCCGCATAATCACTGCGCATTTGCTCAAGCTGCACATTCAGCGCCTGTGCTTCAGGAGAAAGCCTGTCGCGGGCCGTACGTAACGCAGTTAATAAACGTTCATTTTTAACCCAGTCATGCGTGCAGAGCGGACAACAGCTCCCCTGTACCTGACTGACAAGCTGCAATCCCAGTGCGTGCAGTTCAGCGGTCTGATCATCCAGAGCCCTGACCGAGTATGTCATCCGCTTAAGTTCATCCGCTGCCTGTTGTTCTTTAACACGTAACGCGACAACCTCATCCCGCGACACGCGCCTGATACGAGACTGCCATTCCTCACGAGCCTGTCCTGAAATATACACACTGCGTGCCACATCCAGGTAGCGACTCAGTTCTTCGTGATAGCCCTGCAACGCGCCTGACGGGATACCCTTTTCAAAGTAGTTTTCAAGCAGCTGCGTATCCGTGAAACGGTGATTTGCGCTGACACCCGCCTGCTGCATTATTTGAGCATAATCCTGCGCCAGGGATCCTTGCGCAGCCATCCATTTCAGCCGCGTGTCTAGTTCCCGAACCTGACCGTCGTCACGTAGTTTTTGCTCCCCGGCATGTTGATGCTTCTGGTTGGCATCCTGCCATGCGGTGCGATGCACAAGGATTCGGGTGCGTAACTGCTGCTCCTCTCCGGATGCATGCTCAAAGGCTTCCCACCGGGCTGAAACATCAAGACAGATGGCTCCATAATTTTCCGTCTCACGTCTGTATTCCGCTATATCCGTTTGCGCACGTTGAAGGAAGGTTTCATGATTTGACTTGTCCAACCCGGAATTCAGACTGACGGCAAGCTGCGAAATCAGCTCAGCCGCATCTGACGCAGGTTCATTTACTTTTTCAGCCTCATTGACGGCGCGGAGCTCTTCCCGGAGACGGTCTAGCCGCTGTGTCAACTGGCTGACACCGGGCAGATACTGGAGATAACTGTTGATGGACTGCTGTAGAGGTATGAGATGTCCGTACCCCAGAATGTTGGCAAAGACCTGTGAACGCTGTTCGGCTTGCGATTCATCGACCAGCAGGGATAAGGCATTAGAATAAAGCCACCGGCTATTGCGAAGCCAGGCCTGCTTTGTCAGAACCGCCTGGGGACGGTTCTTGCCCGCACCAATTTCCTTCGGAGAGAGTAGGCTAAGAAGAGACAGGGTGTTGCATTGAGTGATGACCTGTCCGTCGGACTTCTCCAGTCCCTTCAGCGTGCGCGTTAGCCGATACTGCTGACCGTTGATAATGCAGTCTGCGGCAACAAAGGTTTCTCCATCCCCCCACTTACAGGTCAGCGAACTTTCTGAAACGTCAGGTAATATGCCCGTCAGTAACCACTCCACCGCCTGACAAAGCGTGCTTTTTCCCGTACCATTTGCGGCATAAATAACGGTCAGTCCCGAGTTAAGCGGAATGGTCACCTTTCCGGGTATTCCCCTAAAACGGCTGATCGTCACGTTTAATATCTGAAGATTATACATCGCTGCTCTCCCACTTACTTCCATGGTTCAGGGCGATAGCACGCGGGGAATTTCCCGACTCAAATTCAGCCAGAAGCGCTTGCGTGCTGCCTGTGACCCTAAGGTCTACGGCAGAGATTCCCCGCTGCTCCAGCGGGGCAAGCCCCAGCATTGTGACGCGACCGATGCGTTTCCACTCCCCATTTTCCATCCACACGAAATGCTTTCTGACCAGACGGGTATTCTGCTCAATATCTGTAATCATGCCGTCAGGGACACAGTGAACTGACGGCATCGCATATATTACGCTTGCATCAATGACCCTACCCGTGCCTTCACGAGTCCGGGCCATAGCGTCCGCAATCCTTTCGCTGACGATCAATTCTCTTTCCATCTGGTCAGGTTTCGCGTTTAAAGGCCACAGCAGCATGCATGCATATTCGGATTCCCAGTAAAGACTGCCTTCAGACAAACCCTCAAGGTATTCTGCCGGAAATGTTTTCCTGAAGAATCCGGCAAAGGCTGCTTTTGTTTCAAATTCAGCAATCAAACTATCCATTTTTTACCGTCCATAAATTGCTCAGATAGCACTCAAGCTCAGCCAGATCGTCATTTCGCGTCCGGCTGAGCAGAGGATTAAGGGGGAAAAGCCAGGCTCTGCGCGTTGAACGTGGCGCAGCGAAGGAGTCAGCCTCCGCCGCAGGTTCAGCAATATTGGCGCGAGTTAGATCCTGTCGGATTGAACGACCGTGTGAAGGTAGGTCCTCTTCCACATCAGCAAACACGCTCAGGTCGCAATGCTCCCCCCCATCCTGTATCCATTGGGTCAGTATGGCGTCAACCTGCGTGTCACTCATTTCATCAGGTAACCATCCCATCACGGACTCAGGTGTCCCCACACCGTTCCATAAAAGATGCCCCGTCACGGCATGATTACCGTTCCAGCTGAGGCTGGGGTGCATTGAAAGGTAGCTTAGCGCTCTGATCACTTTACGAATGCCCCGGCGCTGTTGAAGGAATGTGTTCACCTGCGGATAGACATAGGACCTGGGCCCGCTCAGTGCATAATGAACAAAATAGCCGGCATAGGGAGGGGCACATGTCACCAGCGCATGCCGAAATGCATTCACCCCCTCCTGTACAAGGAATTGCGGGGGATCAGTGAAGGGATCCAGCAGCACCCGCTGAAGCTCAAGTTGTATACCATCGGCTACCTCGTAAAAACACCCATTGTGCCATTGCCACATGTAAGAGGATGTCGCGGTAAATTCATCACCCGCCGAATTAAACCGAAGACAAAACATCGCAGAGGTCACGCTCTTATCCCGGATTAACAGGGCCGGAATCGGCCCGTTATCGGCGTGCAAAAGATCATCACCTGCACTGGCTGGGTAAATTCCTGAGGCATAACGTATGCCGTCCGTAATCTCCACTTGTGACTGATGGCAGAAAATGACCCCTAGAAAACGCTTCTGCCGTAGGCTCTCAAAACGGCGGATTTGTGCGTTAAAATGCTCCTGTGTCAGCGCACAGGATGATGAGACCAGAAGGACGTTGGGTCGCCGGTGACCGTCATCAGCAATGCTCAGAGAGAGACGGTCATCCAGTACCGTGCCGGAAGAACCGGCCGGAGTGTAATAATCGGTGTTCAGAACGGGCCAGAGATTCACATCATTAAACGCCAGGCGAAGCGCGCGCCCTGCATAACTCAGCGCGGCATCGCAGTCGCAGGTTTCCAGTAAAATAAAGCGGTGAATATCGCCTACACCGGACTTTACCCAGCACCAGCCCGCCTGATACTGAGCCCTTCCCGGGTAAAGGCCCTCGCTGTCAGCAGAAAGCCAGCCGTCGTTTTTCCAGGTGTTTAGCATGGTACCGGGCACGATGCCGCAGCCTGCCTGTAAAATAACGGTGCCCTGACATTCACTGATAAGCGCATCAATGGAGCACTGGTCAGCAGGGTCAAAAGCATTCGCGGGGCAGACCAGCATGACCGGATAGTTTCCGGCCACCTCGGGCATTTTATCTTTTAGGAATTCGCCCAGCATACGCACAGAAAGTCTTTCACCCGCAGGAAAAATAAATGCGTTCAGCCGGCCTGCGGATAACAGGTTTTCATTTCCGTAATGGGTATAAACGTTTTCTGCATGCATGGCGCGTACATCCGCCGCAATAGCGCCCTCTGGATAAACCTCCCGGAAAAAATCCAGAACGCTCTGTTGAGAAAAATACACTTCACGGCGAAAATAGATGCTCATGAGGTTGTCGGACGCACGCACAAGTGGCGAGAGCGATTCACGGGTGTAAAGCTCAATATTCAGTCGCTCAAACTGCGGATACACCATGTCATATAATGCCTGTCCGGTTTTTTCCTTAAGCAGCGGGGATTTTCTGAGCAACGCATATTTGTCCCGGACGGCAACCAGTGCTTTGAGGTAATCCGTTTTTCGTCCGATAAGATCGGCCAGCGCAGTAGAGTTTCGCTGGAAATACTGCTGTGTTTCGCCGTTAACGTTATCAGAAACTACGAGAATATAGCGGAATGGGAGACCGTCAGGAGGAAGCAAATCACTTATCACCAGACTGCGCAGGCAGATTTTTATCCACTCATCGCGAACTTCTGGCATGGTAAACGCTTTCGAACTGTACCGTTTACATTGTACGATGCCCGCAATCACTCGGTCTTTCATCAGTTGAACGTCTATACCGTTATCGGAACCATCGTTTATCCGAAAGGCAGTGTCATACCAGTCCCAGGTCGCCTCAACCTTTTTCTCATCAAATAAATCCCGGACGATTAATTCGAATGCTCTGGGATCAAGCGTGCCAAAAGGCAACTGTCCGCAGTCATGAGCATAAATATCCCGAGCGTTGTCGTGAGCCCGCGCTCTCTCCCGAACATCGTCTTCATCGCTGTAAATATGAATACAGGCGTCCATTCACCATCCCTTAGACAACGTAGTCAATATTTTTTGTATCATTTTAAGGCACTTTACTCCCAATTGAGTCGGGCACAAAACCTGAAATGCTAAAAATTTCATCGCCATCAGTAACAGGTATTTAACGCACGCCATGTTTTAATGCCTGGCAGGGCTATCCCGAATGGATGAGATCCGGATTCAAAAATACACTTGCTGCAACCTGCTGAATCAGAAGGGGATGTGCTTAAGCGTTAGCTTCAAGAATTTCAGGCGCGTGGCTGGCAGATCCTTGCGAGATTCGCAGTTGCCCAATGTTAAATCTATACGTTGGAGCGCATTCAGGTTAAAACCTGTGAGGGCCCGGGCGGCGCGACTGACCTTTCAGCTTCTCCCTCCAGGCAAATAAGGCTGGCGAGAACGGCTCACGAATCCAGCTCACAAGGGAATAAGTCATCAGAAATCGTTATTGACCTGCTCCCTATCAATTAACATATTTCAATGTTATCAATGTCTGCTTTTGGCACGGAGCGGACCAGACAACTGAGCTGAAGGTCCGCTGTGAGCGAAGAGCGGACGCTCGCATCTGTCCCAACACACTGAGGGCTTCACGAACACCTAGGTGTACTCGTCAACTGGGAAAAAGTCAGATTATCTGCGTAAGTTTCAGCGTAAAAATTGGGCACTATAAAAGTGCCCAAACTGTAGAAAAATACATAATGCTATGTATCTGAGCCAAACATAGAGCGCCGCCTTGTTATTTTATAATAAGTGGGATTTTCATTATCCACCTCAAAATCAGAGAAGAAGTGGTTATCTCTTAATGCTGTTAATAAACTTTGATTAGTTGAATCAACTTCAATTTTAGGTTTGCCTCGCCCCAAAATTTTACTGAACTCCGATAAACCAAGCAGATCAAGATACTCTTTGCAAGTCGTCTTACTCAAATCCTTACCCGGCAACAAAGCGATTAGCAGTGCTATTTTATTCTGCATATTCAGTCCCTCTGCGACAAACAGGTTTTTTAGTAACGGTTCAGAAACATCATTAGGACTTGCTATCAATGCTGATATATCCTGTATTGCTCGACTCAAGATGAGCGACTGAGTAGAGGTTCCCCAAGTTTTATAAGATGACGTCAAGATTAGAAGTTCATCTGGTTTAAAATTATTTTCTAAAATATAGTCATTAACGACCTGAGAGTAATTCTTACTATAAATAGCCAACGGAGTTTTAACAAACTCGAGTAGCTTAACTTTCAAATCATCATCAACTTTCCAAGAAAGTATTGATATAGCCTCATCCAAAATAAAGTTATCAATCGTCATTAATTCAACGTATGCCCTGATATTCTTATGAATATAATAGGAAAGTTGCTCTGAATAGTTATCTCGTATGAAATTAAGTGGCGCAACATTCATACGAATAATATTTTTATCCACTAATATTTTGAACTTATCACTCGCGATATTACTAGCGCTAAAGGATGTTTTACAAATAATATTTAGTGAGCAAATTAATTTTTCATATTTATCATTTGATAAATCATTACAGATAACAATCGATTTAAATAATTTACCTTTAAGCTCGTTATCAATATTAATATTTTGAAAATTCAGGTCTACATCAGTTCTATTGATAAATTCGATAAGTGAGTCATCCAGTCCATCAACATGTTCAAAATAAGAGACAATATTTTCCTCAGAGCACACTGCTCTATCTTTATCCAACAAAGATGACCATAAAGATTCGCTCTCAACCTCACTCAGAGATGTCACGAAAGTTTGCAAAGCGTTTATATACTGGCCTTTTTGTTCATCAGATATTCCCTCATTATTAAGAACGGATAAAACAATGGATTCATCATCCACGATTGAACCATCACAACTAGATAAAACCATATCCAGATAGTCCCTAATATGGTTATTAACATAACTAGCCAAGGGAGAATCAGGTTGTGACATCACTAGTGTATAGTTCTTATGGCGAATATCATCTTCACTATTAAGCGTGTAAACCTTACTCAGCATTAAGGTCAGGTTGGAAAAATTAATATCATAAAGTGAATGCTGGTAAACCGCATCAAAGAGTACTTTATTTGCGTTTTCAAATTTAATACTGACAAAAGAAACGTTAAGCAACTTAAAACCACTAATTAATTTGTCAACCTTCGGTTCTGATATTGCTAAATAACCTGCCGAATCAGAGATGTAATCAGTCAGACAATCATCAATATTAATGGCCTCGATGGCGTCATTGGCAGAATAATAAAACGTGCCTATAGAGTAGAGTTTAACCCAATCAGCAGAAAATTCACTCTCTGTCAGCGCATAAGAAAAAAACTCAGGCCACTGTGTATTTAATCGATTAATGAAGACAGGCTGAGCCCTCTCAGTTTCAAAGTAACCACGAATAAACTCAACTCTTCTATCTTTTCTTAGTTGTTTGAATAAACGTTTTATTAAGTTTACCTGGGCTGGCGTTTGAAGCAGATAAGCTAATAAATCAAAATTAAGCGCCTCTTCCTGTTCAAAATCCACTTCTCGAAGGCGGGCAACGACCAGCTTGGGGTTCTTGAGTTGATAAGTGAACTCTTTGCCTTTTTGATCGGTAATGCTGCGTAAAAACATCTTATCAATTCGACTCAGGCTATTTTCATAAAAATAGGTCATATAGTCGGTATAGGTTTCATCAATATAACCATCACGAATAAGGTATTTAAGCAAGTCAAAATACTCACTGCTTTTTATTTCATTAAAGTCTCTTTCCTCTCCAATTTCATTGGTATAGGTGAGTTTAAATATTTCATCAATGTTTTCTCTAGTTATTACTTCTTTAAGTCTTTTGTTTCTAGAATCAACCAAACTTTCTCTTGATCTTGATATAAGCTCATTAATTTCTTCTATTTTACCATTAAATTTATTTTCAACACTTTCTTTTCTAGCCGCCCTTCTCTTTGCTATATCAGCTTTCTCAGCCTGATTATAGTGAGGATGATTATTATATCTAGATAATTCCTTATCGTATATAGCATCAACCTCCTGACTAGAGTTGAGTATTTCATCATTGATTGCCTCAATCTCTTTTTTTCTATCTCTAATATCTTTTTCTATTTTCTTTATTTCTTCAATAATAAGGTTGTCTTTTTCACTAAATATGGTATAAACCATACCTTGATTAAGTTGCAACTCACTAAAATCTCTTGGGAAAATATTCTTATAGGCAATAATGGCCAACATTTTATTACAGTCAAGTTCTGTCGTGTTTAATTTGTTATAATAAATTTGAAATTCGTTATAAATATTCTTCAATATTCTCATATCATCAATATATAAAGACATCCCTTGTAGAAATCTTTCATTGAACAACTTGAGAATACCACCACCATCAAAATGTGTGATAAACTGATCGTAAGAGTTAGAACTATCAACAACAGGAATAACTGGAATGATATAATCAAAGAATTTGGTTCTATCCTTCGAAATGAAGATATCATCACGAAGCAAGTAAATAAAACGTAACGTCGATTTCTTGTGCCCTGCTGTGTCCCGTTGAATATTAACCAGTCTGTTAACCTCATGAAGACGTTCAAAGATGTTATTACTATTAAAACGGTCCATGTCTTCAAAAACAATGGCATCAGCATCAACGTTCTCGAAAAGGTACAATACTTCATTTAAATATCTATCGAAATAAGACTCGTTACTTTCTTCAAAAATCTCTATTTCATTACCCTGTAAATTTATTTTCTTAAGAACATTACGATTCTTTTGGGTTTTTATTAACTTGTAAATGAAAATACAAGATAGGATAGTACATATAAACCCACTAATTAAAAGCGTATCGTATTTAGTTGATAATGTAAGTAGTGTCTTTATATTACCTTCAGATAAAAGTGAAACAAACTTTTCCCACTTATTAAATAGCGTGATATGTAGTATCATAGCGATAAATAACACCGTAAAGATGGTGTTTATCACAATGTTGTTAGTTTTTATTTTTTTCTTTACTTTAAAATGTGTCTGGGGAATATCATCAGCATTAATTTGGTGAATTAACTGGTTAAGAACTTTACCTTCTAACGCGGTTTCATTTATATCTTTACTTGGTTCATTAGTTTCAGCTTCCTCAATCGATCTGAAATGAGCAAGTGAGATATGAACAAACTTTATATTTGAATGACTTTTCTTATAGGATTCGATAAGACTACTTTTTCCTGCGCTATATTGCCCTGATATCGCAACATTTTTTAGATCGTTATTGGCAAAAACAAAATCTATCGCATTTTTATATACACCCAGCTCAACATCGCTGAACGGCGTTAACTTTTGAAATTTATAGCTATCATCACTCATTGATATCCCTTCCCAATCTTCACCGAGAGAGCTGGCTTTCGGAGTTAATCAAACAAAATCATGCAGATAAAATTTCGCCTTATTATAGCAGACACAACTGCAAAGATTAGCTAAAGCCTCGTTGTTTTCTTCATCTATCCCTATAATTTTACACTACAGTTAGCACTTACTATACCTGAAAGCTTTGCTCGTAAAGAGCACAATCGCAAGTCAGCAAAGCACGACTTTGCAATCGAGCGCCGCTAAAACAGTGCTGAATCGCTACGACTTAGGCAGCCATCTTATCGGTTGGCAGATAATTTCTAACTTCCGCTTCTGGCACAAAGCGGACTCCCGCGCTCAAGGCTCTGGCAACTAAGATATAGCTCCTACAAGCTTTGCCCTTCCCTTCCCAACAACCAAATCGCTTGCCTGGAAGCAGTGTTAGGGGATAACACGATGCGCTCTGGAACGCGATGATTCTGAAGCGCGCTACGACCTCACCATCTCCTTCCATGTACCGGAGACCAGTGTCGATCTGCTGATTCCAGTACAGAGTAAAGTGGATACGCTCATCGCCAGTCAGGTCGAAATGACGTCCTGAAAAAAGTGTTAGACGCAACGCAATTTCGCCCTGTCAGGGAGTTAAATTTTTCCAGATGTCATAGCCGATATAAGCTAGCGTTGAGGTAGCAAACAGGGCAAAAATGATGACAACGTAGCGGAATCTACCCTGACTTGCGGCACTTTGCGCCTCCAGATAGCTCTTTTGCTGGCTCACTGCCTCGGTCAACGCCTGCTGGCTGGTTTGCAGAGACTCAATTGCCTGGGTTAGTGGGGTCAAATGCTGCACCAGTGCTGCCGGGACGTCGGAAGACAACGTTTCAAGGCTGCTTAACACTTGCCTCCGATCGCTTTCCTGCCGTTCCGCGAGCATGGTTCGCGTCGTTTGCACTCCTTGGCTCACGCCCTTGAGCTGCTGGTCAAGTTCGCTTACGTAAGCAATACCTGACTCGACTTTATCCAGCCGCATGATTTTGAGGTCACGACCGAACATTGCCGCAGAAACAGCCTTGCAAACCTGACCCACCGTCACTTCAGAAGCCAGTACCGGAGCAGCAAACACGAGCGGAACAAGAAGCAGCAGTTTCTTCATATGGATCCATCCTTTTAGTTATGTTCTTGAATAACGCTTATCGTATATTTCGGCAACCTGAAGCATTTCTTGACGAATATTTAGCATTAGGTTGACAGGACTGACTAATAAAATCCCTGGCGTAATCTCACGCACTCCCTGACGGTTAGCCCTGCTCCTGCTGTACATCCTCAGCGTGGTACGCGAACAAAACATCGGGCATGAGGCCCGTTTTCTCTATGGTTGCCAGCACGGACTGCGTTGAAGCCTCAGCGATAACCTTCATCGCTTCATCACGAATTTCGACATACGCTTGGTCTTCACGGGGCACGAAAGGCTCAAGGAGGTGGGCGATGGCTTTACCGTTAACAGAAAGGCTGAACGTGCCAGCGGCACGATCCACATTCCAGATGTAGATGAGTGGCCATAAACCCAGTTCGTCGCATTCGGCCTCACTGCGGATCCCCGGCAGATACACAGGCATTGACAGCTTTTCATCACTCAGCGTCAGCGCGATAAACTGTTGCGCCGTCAGTCGGGAACCCTGCCCGGGCGCAGCGTCAGGTTTTTTCTTTTTAAAGAATCCGAACATGGTCTTTCCTTGTTTATGATGAATCGGAGGGATAGTCACTGTCTTACAGAGCGGATGAATCAGAGCGTCACGGACCACAGCGCAGACTCGCGGTAACTCTCATTCGGCAAAAGTGATTTTTACACATTTCATGTCACCAGAAACGAGAATTACTTATCGCTTTTCCTGGCAAGATAGCCATGATGATGGCCAACACATTGCTGGCGTGGATGCTGGCACTATCACGAAGAAACGAGGGAGATTCCTTCGATTACATATGCAGCATTATTGGTTGCCGTTTTATTGGGAAGTGGAGTCGTCACTTTTCTTAACGTCCTTCTGCCCTCTTCCGCCAGATCGAACCTCATAAAGTTGTTTAGAAATCAGCAGGTATTCAATGGCAGGCCATGCTGTGGTTCACGCTGCATTTCAAAGGCGTCACCAACATCAGCAAATGCTCCGGACAAAGACGCGCTGTTCATGTGGGCCAGATGCCCAAACGTCCTCTTCCTGCTACTAACCAATCCTGTCATGCATCCATTTGATATGGCCGCTTTGAGCGATAAGCGGGCCTAAATAAAAATGTGATATTAATCACGAAATCAGAAAAGCAGGCTCATGAACAAACAATCGCAATTTTGTATAAATTATGGCCCGATTTTCACACAGTTATGAACTCAAACTGAGTTCATAACTGTGTGATTTTGATTGTTTCATGAATAAAGTTATTTTAATACAGGATATTGCAAAATTTTTTGATTATAGATTTAGTTATGTAGCACCCGTAAACCCAGAATAGTTAAATCATGTCTGAGTGATGCGAAGTGCTTTTCTGGTAGTCGTTATTCGTTCAGGGTTCAAGAACTTAAGCCTCTCCTCTTTCATAATTGGCCTGTGCATGGAGAAATAGCCTGGTTATTCCCTGCCCCATGCTAAGAGCGCAGTGTCTGTCGCATAGACACTGCATACGAAAACACCAGAGGGTGCTGTTACTTATTTAAGGACGGATCAAGCGGGAATGAGTCCACTCCGGTATCAGAAATGGCTACGTCTCAATGAAGTCAGGCGACCGATGCTGAATGAACATTACGATGTCACCACAGCAGCCTATGCTGTCGGTTACGAAAGCTATCCCATTTCAGTCGGGAATATTCGCGGATGTTTGGAGAGTCACCCAAGAGAGATATTACCAGGTTAAGAAAGTCTGTCGGACAGCTTTAATAAACCCTGCACTTATCTGTTTAGAGCAATTCGGTGTTAGTTTCAGCAAGCAAACATTAACCATAGCTAATGATTTATAGCCATATTAACCATTGGTAGCTCTTGACCTTTCCTGACACTTCCCTTGTTCGCAATAATATTCTGTTTAGTCACGGTTTATAAATAACATGCATAATGAAATCGTCATGTTATTTAGCGACATAAAATGTTTTTGCAAATACTCTCTTCAACAAGTGCAGCAATAAACTTGTTGTGGAACCAATATCCAGGTCGCAGGATATCGCTATTCTACGCAAGGTTTTTATAACT
>ERZ791914.591-NODE-591-length-33177-cov-4.049242_pt1 | contig 33177 bp, 26 predicted proteins | sample MGYA00510140_ERZ791914 | MGnify/ENA primary metagenome ERZ791914 (study PRJEB30046, sample SAMN00792079) | human gut metagenome | study: EMG produced TPA metagenomics assembly of the A metagenome-wide association study of gut microbiota in type 2... | reverse complement strand
GGGCGGCGTACTCCTCTTCGGTCATTGCGTAGCCCACTTCGCGCAACGTTTCGACATAGGCGCGGGCATTGGCGCGGCGCGTATCGACGAGCGTACCGTCGAAATCCAAAAGAATCAATCGAATGCGAGACATGATCTCAAACGTTAGTCGAATGATTGCATACCGGAACGAGCGATGCGCATCATCCGCTGGTAATCGTCGGGTGAGAGCTCCATGAAAAAGTAGTGGATCGGATCGACGCGCATTCCGTTGCAGCGTACCTCGTAATGCAGATGCGGAGCCAGCGACAGTCCGGAGTTGCCCGACAAGGCGATGATGTCGCCCCGCCGCACCCGCTGTCCGCGTCGCACGCCGATGCGGCCCAGATGCGAATAGAGGGTTTCGTACCCGCCGCCGTGGTCGATGACGACCGTCTGGCCGGAGGTGCTGTTGCGCAGCGACACTTCCTTGACCGTCCCGTCGGCCGTAGCGAAGACGCGCGAACCTTCGGGAATGGCGTAGTCGACACCCTGATGCGAGCGCAGCACCTTCTGGAACGGATTGATACGCATGCCGTAGGAGGGGGTGAGCAGCGTCAGCTGCTTGTTGATGATCGGCTGGATGGCCGGTATCCGGTTGCGGTAGGCGCAGCTGTCGATCGCCGCTGCCATGCGGTCGTAGGAGTCCGCCAGATCGGCGACGGCGCGCTCGGTGGCGTCGAGCCGTCGGGCGAACTGCTTCTGCAACTCGATAGTCGACTGCGACAGCAGTCCTTCGTAGAAATTCCAGCGGTTGGCGGCGTTCTCCTCCTCGAAATCGTAGGGATCGGCTTCGAAGAGGATGTGGAAGACGTTGCGGTCGCGCGCGATGACGTTCTCCATGACGCGATTCAGCGAGTCGTACCGCTCGGTGAGCGTCGCGTACTCCCGTCGCAGCCGGTCGGTCGAGTGTTTGAGCCGGTACTCCACCGGCGTGTCGAAGAAGATCGAGAAGGCGAAGTAGTAGAGCACGGCGGCGCCCGTCCAGACGAAGAGCTGGATGACGACGCGCGTGACGTTGTTCCAGAATGTCTTGCGGCGGCGGACTTTGGCTATGTATCGGCTGTCGGGCATGGCGTCAATCGGTTTCCATGGTTGTTTCGTGCATCTCCTCCATGAGTTTGTTGTACTCTTCGGCCGTCATGTCCTTGTTGAAGTAGTTGATCGGATTGACCACCTGCCCCATGTACATCACCTCGTAGTGGAGGTGCGGGCCGGTCACGCCGCCCGTGCGTCCCGCTTCGGCGATGAGCTGCCCGCGCACGACCGGATCGCCCGGTTTGACGAAGACCTTGTTCAGATGCGCATAGCGGGTCTTGTACCCGAATTCGTGATTGATGATGACGAAGGTGCCGTATCCGTGACGGGCGCGATTCAGGTCGACTTTTTCGACCACGCCGTCGCCCGTGGCGTAGACGGCGTCGCCCACGTTGCACGCCAGGTCGATCCCCTTGTGCATGATGTAGCGGCCGTAGATCGGGTGGCGGCGCATGCCGAAGGCGCCGATACCGTTGCGCAGCTTGTTGCGGTCGATCGGCCACGTGGCGGGGATCGCCGAGGAGAGTTTCTCCTTGTTCTTGGCCAGGATCTGCAACTGGTCGAACGAGACGGACTCCAAGTAGAGCTGCCGTGCCAGCGCATCCATCTGCTTCCATGTGCCGATCATCAGCGACGAGTAGCTGTCGTCGGCCATGGGACGGTACTTTTCGCTGGGGTATTCCGTGTAGATGCCGTCGAGCGAGAGCGTGTCGGTCGAGAAGAGCGCGCGGTAGACCGACTGGTCGCGGTGGCGGATCTCGGCTTGCGTTCGGAGTCCTTCAACCGGTCCTGCATGATGCGGTACTTCATCACCAGCTCGCGGTTCGCACGGTTGATGCGGTACATCTTCGGCGTATAGAAGAAATAGGAAAAGAGGACGTTGGCCACCGAGATGAGGATGAATCCGATGAGTATTTTGCGCAGCAGGCGGTAGGTACGCAGCCGGAACGGAGCCGTGATAACTTCGTAGGTAAGGGTCTGCGGATTGAATCGGTGTTCTTTTTTTGCCATGCCTGAAAAAACTCAGCGGGAACGCGCAAATTTAGGTTAAATTGTGTAATTTTGCAACCTGATAAAAGCAAACGCAGGAATCGGATAAAACAGTATATATGGAATCGAATGAAATTCGCCAGGCCTTTCTGGACTTTTTCCGGAGCAAGGGACACGAGATCGTTCCCTCGGCTCCGATGGTAGTCAAGGGCGATCCTACGCTGATGTTCACCAATGCGGGCATGAACCAGTTCAAGGACATCTTTCTGGGCAACGCGCCCCGCAAATATCCGCGTGCGGCCGACACCCAGAAGTGCCTGCGCGTGTCGGGCAAGCACAACGACCTCGAAGAGGTGGGCCACGACACCTATCACCACACGATGTTCGAGATGCTGGGCAACTGGTCTTACGGCGACTACTTCAAGAAGGAGGCGATCGAGTGGGCGTGGGAGCTGCTGGGCGGCGTCTACAAACTGCCGGCCGACCGCATGTACGCCACGGTTTTCGAAGGCTCGGAGGAGGACGGCGTGCCCTTCGATCAGGAGGCTTACGACTACTGGAAGCAATTCCTGCCCGAAGACCACATCATCCGCGGTAACAAGCACGACAACTTCTGGGAGATGGGTGAGACGGGTCCCTGCGGTCCCTGCTCGGAGATTCATTTCGACCTGCGCGACGAGGCGGAGATCGCCGCCAAGCCGGGCCGCGAGATGGTCAATGCGGGCCATCCGCAGGTGATCGAGATCTGGAACCTCGTCTTCATGCAGTTCAACCGCAAGGCCAACGGCTCGCTGGAGCCGCTGCCGGCCCGCAATGTCGATACGGGCATGGGCTTCGAGCGTCTGTGCATGATTCTGCAAGGCAAGAAGTCCAATTACGACACCGATGTCTTCCAGCCTACGATCCAGCGCATTTCGCAGCTGTCGGGCAAGGCTTACGGCGCCGACGCCAAGTGCGACGTGGCGATGCGCGTTATCGCCGACCACCTGCGCGCCATCGCGTTCTCGATCGCCGACGGCCAGCTGCCGTCGAACGTCAAGGCCGGTTACGTCATCCGCCGCATCCTGCGCCGCGCCGTGCGTTACGGCTATACCTACCTCGGCTTTACGGAGCCGACGATCTGCAAGCTCGTTCCCGGACTGGTGGAGCAGATGGGGGAGCAGTTCCCCGAACTGAAGGCCCAGCAGTCGCTGATCGAAAAGGTGATTGAGGAGGAGGAGGCTTCGTTCCTGCGTACGCTGGCCACGGGCATCAACCTGCTGGACGGCGTGATCGAAAAGACCAAGGGCGAGGGCCGGGAGCTGATTTCGGGCAAGGACGCCTTCGAACTCTACGATACGTTCGGCTTCCCGATCGACCTGACGGAGCTGATCGCCCGCGAGCAGGGCGTCGGCGTGGATCTCGCGGCCTTCGAGACCGAACTGCAGGCCCAGAAGGAGCGTTCGCGCAACGCTGCGGCCGTCGATACCGACGACTGGGTGGAGCTGTTCCCCATCAGGGAGAGCCTCTTCACGGGGTACGACACGCTGACCGAGCAGGTCCGGATCGCCCGCTACCGCCGCGTGACCTCCAAAGGCAAGACCTCTTACCAGCTGGTCTTCGACCGCACGCCGTTCTACGGCAATTCGGGCGGTCAGATCGGCGACATCGGCTATATCGAGAACGCCGACGAGCGCATCGCGGTCGTGGCCACCGAGAAGGAAAACGGACTGATTATCCATATCGTCAGGGAGCTGCCCGAAAATCCCGCGGCCGGGTTCACGGCCGTCGTGGACGCCGCGAAGCGTCAGGCCGCGGCCAACAACCATACGGCCACGCACCTCATGCACGAGGCGCTGCGCAAGGTCCTCGGACAGCATGTCGAGCAGAAAGGCTCGATGGTGACGCCCGAAATCCTGCGTTTCGACTTCTCGCATTTCCAGAAGATGACCCCGCAGGAGCTGCGCGAGGTCGAGATGCTCGTAAACCGCGCCGTGCGGGCCAACTATCCGCTCGAAGAGAACCGCGAAGCCACCAAGGAGGAGGCCGAGAAATGCGGTGCGATGATGCTCTTCGGCGAGAAGTACGGCGACAAGGTGCGCATGGTCCGCTTCGGCTCGTCGGTCGAGTTGTGCGGCGGTACGCATACCAGCGCCACGGGCAACATCGGCTTCTTCAAGATCCTGAACGAAAGCGCCATTTCGGCCGGCGTGCGCCGTATCGAGGCTGTGACGGGCGAGCGCGCCGAGCAGATCATCTATGCCGCCGAGGACACGATGCGCGACATCAGCGACTATCTGCATAACCCGCAGGTGCTGCAGGCCGTCAAGAAGATGTTCGAAAGCAACGAAGCGCTGTCGAAGGAGGTCGAGACCATGCGCCGCGAGCAGGTTGCGCAGTGGGCCGATAAGATCATCGCCTCGACGCCCGAACGCCGCGGCGTGCAGCTGATCGCCACGCAGACCGACCGTACGCCCGAATTCGTCAAGGATCTGGCCTATTGTCTGCGTGCGCGTGCTCCGAAACTGGTGCTCGTGCAGGGTTCGGTCAACGACGGCAAGCCGATGCTGACGGTGATGCTCGGCGAAGAGATCACGGCGCAGGGCGTAAATGCCGGAGCCGTGGTGCGCGAAGCCGCGAAGCTGATGCAGGGCGGCGGCGGCGGTCAGGCGTTCTTCGCCACGGCCGGCGGCAAGAATCCCGACGGGCTGCAGGCGGCCATTGACAAGGCCGTGGAGCTGATCATGGCGCAGCTGCATTAGGCCGCACGGCGTTCGGCGGCGAACCGCCTTTTGGCAAGTCGCCGGCTGACGTATTTGCGGCGGGGGGCGGCTGATCTCTTCCGGCAGCGATTTTTCAGCAGCGGTTTTCCGACGGAGATGCTGGCTGCGAGCTTCCGGCGGCGGTTCTCGGTTGACGTATTTACGGCGGGGCGGTTGTGATTTTCCGGCGGCAATGTTCGGCGACGGGTTCCCGGTTGCAATTTACGGCGGCGGGTTCCCGGTTGCAATGTCTGGCGGTGGTTCCGACACGGTTTCCGGTCGCGCTGCGACGGATATTTGCCGGGTGCGGAATCGGCGGTGCGCAGGCCAAACGGTGCGACGGCATGGGCCGGAGCGAAACAGATGAGATAATTACTAAAAACAAACGATTATGAATAACAAGGTATTATTGATGATCCTCGACGGCTGGGGCAACGGCCATCACGACAAGGCCGATGTGATTTCGACCGTGCATCCCGAATATATCTCGGCCATGACGGAGAAATATCCCCACGCCCAGCTGCGCACCGACGGCGAGAACGTCGGCCTGCCCGAAGGACAGATGGGCAACTCTGAGGTCGGACACCTCAATATCGGCGCCGGCCGCGTGGTTTATCAGGATCTCGTGAAGATCAACCGCGCCTGCCGCGACAACTCGATCATGGAGAATCCTGAGGTGAAGGCGGCGTTCGAATACGCCAAAAAGAACGGCGTGAACATGCACTTCATGGGGCTGGTGTCGGACGGCGGCGTACACTCGTCGCTGGAGCACCTTTTCAAGTTGTGCGACATTTCGGCGGCCTACGGCCTCGACAATACCTACGTGCATTGCTTTATGGACGGCCGCGACACCGACCCGCGCAGCGGCAAGGGTTTCATCGCCGACCTCGAAAAGCACCTCGCCGCCACGACGGGCAGGATCGCTACGGTGATCGGCCGTTATTACGCCATGGACCGCGACAAGCGCTGGGAGCGTGTGAAGATCGCATACGACGCGCTGGTCAACGGCATCGGCGAACGTTCGTCGGACATGGTCGAAGCCGTCCAGAAGTCGTATGACGAGGGCGTGACGGACGAGTTCATCAAGCCTTTCGTGCGCATCGACGAGAACGGACAGCCCGTCGGCATGATCCGCCCGAACGACGTGGTGATCTTTTTCAACTACCGCAACGACCGCGCCAAGGAGCTGACCGTCGTGCTGACGCAGGAGGACATGCCGGCCGAAGGAATGCACACCATGCCGCTCTACTACTGCTGCATGACGCCCTATGACGCCAAGTTCACGGGCCTGCACATCCTCTTCGACAAGGAGAACGTACCCAACACCATCGGCGAGTACGTCTCGAAGCTGGGCCTGCGGCAGCTGCGCATCGCCGAGACCGAGAAATACGCCCACGTCACGTTCTTCCTGAACGGCGGCCGCGAAGCGGAGTTCGAAGGCGAAGAGCGTATCCTCGTGGCGTCGCCCAAGGTCGCCACGTACGACCTCCAGCCCGAAATGAGCGCTCCGGAAGTGGCTGACAAGCTGGCCGCCGCGCTCGGTGAGCAAAAATTCGACTTCATCTGCCTGAACTTCGCCAACGGCGACATGGTGGGCCATACGGGCGTTTACGAGGCCATCGTCAAAGCGGTGAAGGCCGTAGACGGATGCGTCGCCAAGGTCGTCGAAGCGGCCAAGGCCAACGGCTACGAGGTCGTGATGATCGCCGACCACGGCAACGCCGACAACGCCGTCAATGCCGACGGTACGCCCAACACGGCGCACTCGCTCAATCCGGTGCCCATCGTGGTCGTTTCGGACCGCGTGAAGTCGGTGCACGACGGCATCTTGGCCGACGTGGCTCCCACGGTGCTCCGCCTGATGGGACTCGAACAGCCTGCCGAAATGACCGGCAAGGCGCTCGTGGAGCTGAAATAGCCCGCTTGCTGACACAAAAAATCCCGCACCGTAAAGTGCGGGATTTTTGTTTCGGGGCGGAATCCGGTTCCGGGTGCGGAACGGTTTTCGGCCGTATGCTTCGCGCTGCTCTTAGTCGAGTTCCTCCTTGAACTTCTCGATCCAGCCGGGTAGGAGACGCAGGGCGTGCGCCATCTGGTATTCGGTATTCGTCCGGTTGTTTGTGATGAATTCCATGGCGACCTTGAAGCAGTTGTCCTCTCCGTCTCGCTCCGCCGAACACTTGCAAACGAATTTGTCCCGGTTCTGATCGTTGGAAATCGCCAGCAGTTTGTCATAAGGGACGTCGGCAGTGAAATTCGCCGATACCTCCACATAGGCGTAATCCATGTCCGCCACTTCTTTTATGATGGCGTAGTAGTTGATTCCCTGTACTTTGAACAGAATGTCCCTGTCTTCGTCGAACGTTGGGACATAGCCTTCGCGCTTCAGAAAAGCGAAGATATCCTCCCGGACGCTCTGCTGGGCGAAGAGCGCGGAAACCGTGCCGAAAATCAGGAGCAGGGTGAGCGTAAATTTCTTCATGCCGATTCTTTTTTTAGGTTTTGCAATAGTCAAAGATAATGAATTCCGGCGCATGATGGAGCGGAACCGGACGAAATTTGTGCGGGTGTGGGTTCCTCCGAACAACGTCAGCTGTTTCGGCAATCGTACCGCCTTCTGCAGAAGATTCGCGCCGCGGACCTCCGGGGCTGCCTTGGGTGATGGCGCGGACCGGAAGTTTTTCGTCTGCGGCGATCGCTGCTGTGCATGTCGGAGTCAGTAGAGTTCGATGAATTCGTACGTATTGCCTACGGCGGCGAGGTAGCGCAGGAACTCGCTGCGGGAGACGACCACCGTGGCGCGGTTGTCGTTGGGGTGGAACGAATAGGCCGGGAATCTCTCCAGATTCCGGTCCAGAAACAGGTGTACGTGATGCTCCGGGTCGTTGATCAGCCCGAAGGGCGACACCGAGCCGGGACGCAGTCCGAGCCAGCGCTCCATGCGCTGTTCCGAGGCGAACGAGAGCTTGCCCTGCCGCAGGCGGCGTTCGAGGTCGTGGATGGCGAGGTTCTGCTCGCAGTCGAACGCCACGAGGTAGTGGCGGTTGCCCTTGTGGTTGCGGAAAAAGAGGTTCTTGCAGTGCTTCGAGCCGTCGTCGCGCCAGTATCGGCGTGCGATTTCGATGGTCGGGGCTTCGGGGTGTTCGTACCACGTGTAGGCGATGCCGTGGCTGTCGAGCCAGTCGAAGACTTTTTGGCGTCGGTCGGTCGTTTCCATCGTTTTTGAAACTGTTTTTCAGTAATATATGGGCCGTCCCTTGATTCTCCGGATGAAATGGCGGAACCGGACGATCCAATGGGGCAGCAGGTGAAGCGATTCGGGAAGGGTGAGGTACATCCACAGGATTTTCTTTCCGACGATGGGATGATGCATCGAATCGGCGTCGAAATATTGCCTGAACAACTCCCGGTTGCGGATGATTTCGCGCTGCAAAGCGCGGTTGCCGGCCGCATCTGTCGTACTGATCGACCTTGCGAGATTTGTCAGTCCGTGTTCCGAATAGGCTTCGGCCAGATATTCGGGATCGGTGATCCCGAACCGTTCGGTCAGCGCCTGCTGTTTGGCCAGTATCGACACTCCGGCGCGAAATGTTTCGGCGGCGGGCTGCCGCCGCTGCGAAAGCGACGTTCCGTCGGGGCAGACCTGATAATGGTAATAGGTACCCGAACGCAGAATGATCTGCCGGACGTGGCTCAGGTATCCGAGTACGAAGACGAGATCCTCGCAAATGGAGAGCCCGGTGTCGAACCGGAGCGCTTCCCGGCGGATCAGCGGGAGGGAGAACAGTTTGCAGTAGGTCCATCCGTCGCGCAGCAGGCGGTTTTCGACGATTATTTTCCCCAGCTCGCCTTGCGTGCCGGTGGTGTCGGGGTAGTCGTAAAGCTCCGTGCGGTTTTGGGCGATGTATTCGATGGCGACGCCTTGGCTGACCAGCAGGTCGCCGTCGGGCAGCGGGGTGCGGAAAAATGCAGCCAGATATTGGGGATCGACCCGGTCGTCGCAGTCCATGAAGGCGACGTAACGGCTTTCGGCCAGCTCCAGTCCGCGGTTCCGGGCCGCGGAGACTCCGCCGTGCGGCAGACGCATGACCCGGATGCGCGGATCGCGTCTGGCGTATTGCTCGCCGATGTCGGCCGTCCGGTCGGTGGAGCCGTCGTCCATCACCAGCACTTCGAAATCCCGGAACGTCTGGGCCAGCAGGTCGTCGAGACAGTTCGGGAGATAATTTGCGGCGTTATAGGCGGGAACGATAAGGGTCAGCAGAGGTCTCCCGGTCATTATCCTATGTGATAAAAGGTTTTGATATTCTCCTCGACGCATCCTACCAGCACGTCCACGGCTTCGCGGGGCGACCATGCGTTGTGGGGCGAGAGCAGCAGGCGGTCGGGCTCGCGGATGCCGAGCAGCGGACTGTCGGCGGCGAAGGGTTCGCGCGAGAAGACGTCGAGGGCCGCGCCGGCGATCGAACCCCGGTCGAGCGCTTCGGCCAGCGCCGCTTCATCGACGATGCCGCCGCGGGCGACGTTTATGAGGAGGGCCGAGCGTTTCATGACCGACAATTCCGGCGCGCCGATCAGTCCGCGGGTGCGGTCGTTCAGCGGGGCGTGGATCGAGACGATGTCGGAACGGCCCAGCAGTTCGGTGAGCGGAAGCGCGGGGTAAGGCTCTTCGCGCACGACGCCCGACGTCGAGGTGTAGCATACTTCGCAGCCGAATGCCGCCGCCAGCCGCGCCACCTCGCGGCCGATGGCGCCGAGTCCGACGATGCCCCATTTCGAGCCGTAGAGCTGGTGGGTGGGCAGTGCGAAATGAAACTGCTGTCCGGCGGCGGAGTAGGCGCCGCTCTTGACGTAACGGTCGTAATAGACGATGTTGCGGCGCAGTGCGATGGCCGCTCCGAGGGTGGTTTCGGCCACGGAGTGCGTCGAGTAGCCTGCGGCGTTCTTTACCTCGATCCCCAGCTCGGCCGCGGCTTCGAGGTCGATGTTGTTGGTGCCGGTGGCGGCCACGCAGATCAGCCGCAGCCGGGGCAGGGACCGAAGCGTTTCGCGGCGCAGGACCACCTTGTTGGTGATTATCACGTCGGCTTCGCGGCAGCGGTCGGGAAGCTCTTCCGGCGTCGTGCGGGCGTAACCCTTGTATTCGCCCAAGGCTTGGAGCCGGCCGAGGTCGGCGCCTCCGAGTGTGTACTCGTCCAGAAATACGATGTTCGGTTTCATAAGGATATGCGGTTTTAGTTCATTTCTCCGATCAGGCCGCGGATTACGACCGACGCGCAGCCGATGCCGAACAGCGCGGGGATGTAGGATATGGTGCCGACGTTCGACTTCTTGTTCTGCTCCTCGCAGAGGATCAGCGCCCCTTCACGCATCGGTTCGGGCGAGTAGACGGCCCGGAAACCGCTGCGGACGCCGATTTTGTGGAGCCGCTTGCGCAGCATGTGGGCCAGCGGACAGTGGTGGGTCTTGGAGATGTCGGCGATCTCCATCTTCGTCGGGTCGGTCTTGGCCCCTGCGCCCATCGAGCTGACCAGCGGCAGCGAACGGTCCAAAGCACCCTTTATCAGCGCCAGTTTGGGCGAGAGGGTGTCGATGGCGTCCACTGCGTAGTCGTATTTCGCGGCGTCGAGCAGCAGGTCGGTCTCCTCGTCCTTGATGTAACGGTCGACCACCGTGAGTTCTATTTCCGGGTTGATGTCGCGCAGGCGTTCGGCCAGAATTTCGGCTTTCCGGCGGCCGACGGTCGAGTGGAGGGCGACCAGCTGGCGGTTGATGTTGCTCGGCGCCACGTCGTCGGCGTCGGCGATGGTCATGCGGCCCACGCCGGCCCGGACGATCATCTCGGCGGCATAGGCGCCCACGCCGCCCAGCCCGACGACCAGTACGTGGGCCTTTCGGAGCAGGTCGAGTTTCTCTTTGCCGAGCAGCAGCTCGGTGCGTTCAAGCCAATTATCCGTATTCATTTTCAAGAGCTGTGTTCGTTTTATCGGGCCGGAAGCGGCGGCGTTCCGGCCGCCTTGTCCTGCCCTTGCGGCCCGGCCGTAAATATCCGTCCGTAGTTTTCCAGCGTCGCCCGTCGCAGTTCCTCCGGCGTGACGCCTTTTACCTTCGCGGCGCGCGCGTAGATCTCCTCGATCGGGACGTCGCTGTCGTCGGTTTCGAGAAAAAGCTGCGAGAGGGGCGTTTCGCGCAGGGATTCCAGCGTCTTGGGCGATGCGAAGGCGCGCAGACCGAACGAAAGGTAATAACCTTTTCCGACGGCCCGGCGGGCCTGTTCGGGCGATCCGATGAAGCCGTGAAAAATCACCGCGCGGGGCCGGCAGGCGTCCAGTTCGCGCATGACCGGCTCGAAAGCCCTGACGCAGTGCAGCACCACGGGCATTTGCCGTTCGTGCGCCAGCGCGAGCTGCGCCCTGAACGCCGCCAGCTGTACCGCACGGTCGGCGCCGCGCACGAAATCGAGTCCCGTTTCGCCGACCGCCTGCACCTCGCCGAGCAACGGCACGATCGTGCTAACGTCTTCTTTGTCAGCATTCCACGGATGAATTCCGGCTGTCCGCAGTTCGATGCCGCGGCCGGTCGGGCGGTGGGTGTGTATGTTGACGAATCGATCGGTCATCGCGACAAATGTACGAATTTTAAGTAAATTAAAAAATAATAGATATTGCATACCGGATTCTCGGAAAAAATTCGTATTTTCGCACGCGAATTATGGCTGTTAGCACACTAACAACGCACGACGAACCCAAAATATATCCAAACATAACAATCAAAATCTTTAACCATGTCGAAAATCATTACACTACGCAAGGGTCTCGACATCAATCTCCGGGGAAAGGCTCAGGAGTCTCTGGCCGACGCGCCGCTGGCTTCGGAGTATGCCCTCTCGCCTCTCGATTTCGAGGGCGTGACTCCCAAGTTGCTGGTTAAGGTGGGCGATGAGGTGAAAGCCGGTACGCCGCTGTTCTTCAACAAGTACAGCGAGCGCATCCTCTTCACGTCGCCCGTCAGCGGTACGGTTGCGGCCGTCAACCGCGGCGAGAAGCGCAAGATTCTCTCCGTGACCGTGACGCCCGCCTCCGTACAGAGCTACGAGGAGTTCGCGAAGCCCGATCTGCAGAAGGCTTCCCGCGAGGAGATTGTCGAGCTGCTGCTCAAGTCGGGTCTCTGGCCCATGATCGTGCAGCGACCCTACGGCGTTATCGCCGACCCGAACGACACGCCGAAAGCGGTCTTCATCTCCGCCTTCGATTCCGCGCCGCTGGCTCCGGACTACAACTACGTCCTGCGCGCCGAGCAGAAGAACCTCCAGACCGGTATCGACGTAATGCGCAAACTCACTTCGGGCAAGGTGCATCTTTCGGTGCGCGCCAAGGCCGAGGGGCAGATGACTGCGCTCAAGGGCGCCGAGACGCATGCCTTCGCGGGCAAGCACCCCGTCGGCAACGTCGGCGTGCAGATCCACCACATCGACCCCGTGAACAAGGGCGAAGTCGTGTGGACGGTCAACATTCAGGATCTGGCGATCATCGGCCGTCTGTTCAACGAGGGCCGCGTCGATATGACGAAGATCATCGCCGTGGCCGGCTCGGAGATCGAAAAGCCGCAGTACTGCCGCATCATCGCGGGCGCCAAGGTCGATTCGATCCTCAAGGGCAACGTGAAGCCTCAGAAGGAGGGCGACCATGTGCGCATCATTTCGGGCAACGTGCTCACGGGTACGAAAACCGCGGCCGACGGCTTCATCGGTTTCTATGCCAACCAGCTGACGGTGATTCCCGAAGGCGACAAGTTCGAGCTGCTGGGCTGGGCGATGCCCCGTTTCAACAAATTCTCCGTATCGCGCGCCTACTTCTCGTGGCTCTGCCCCAAGAAGGAGTACAATCTCGATACCAACATGAACGGCGGCGAGCGTCCGTTCGTGGTGACGGGCCTTTACGAGCGGTATCTGCCGATGGACATCTACCCGATGTACCTGCTCAAGGCGTGTCTCGCCGGCGACATCGACAAGATGGAAAACCTCGGCATCTACGAAGTGGTCGAAGAGGATTTCGCGCTTTGCGAGTTCGTCGATCCCTCGAAGATCGAGATTCAGCAGATCATCCGCGACGGTATTAACTTAATGATTAAGGAGGCTTAACGATGAGCGCATTACGCAATTTAGTAGACAAGCTCAAGCCCACGTTCACCAAGGGTGGCAAGCTGGGCTTCTTGGAATCGACGTTCGATGCGTTCGAAACGTTCCTGTTCGTACCCGACACGACGACTTCCAAAGGCGCGCATATCCGCGACTGCAACGACATGAAGCGTACGATGATCATGGTGGTCGTCGCCCTGATGCCGGCGCTTCTGTTCGGTTTCTATAACACGGGTTACATGCACTTCCTCTCGCAGGGCGTGCAGCCTGAATTCTGGGCTTCGCTCTGGTTCGGATTCCTCAAGGTGCTCCCCCTGATCGTCGTTTCGTACGTCGTGGGTCTGGGCATCGAGTTCGCATTCGCCCAGTTCCGCGGCCACGAGGTCAACGAGGGCTTCTTGGTGTCGGGTCTGCTGATCCCGATGATCATGCCGGTGGACATTCCGCTCTGGATGGTGGCTCTCTCGACCGCTTTCGCCGTCGTCTTCGGCAAGGAGGTGTTCGGCGGTACGGGTATGAACGTCTTCAATCCCGCGCTGCTGGCGCGCGCCTTCGCCTTCTTCGCCTATACGCCCTCGATGTCGGGCGCGACGGTGTGGATCGCGGGCATGACCTCCGGCGAGGGCGTGGTGGACGGCTTCTCCGGCGCAACGGCGCTCGAAAACCTGAGCACCACGGGCCAGATGGGCTATTCGGCCATGGACGCCTTCCTCGGTTTCATTCCGGGCTGCGTGGGCGAGACTTCGACGCTGGCGATCCTGATCGGCGCGGCGATCCTGCTCTTCACGGGCGTCGCTTCGTGGCGCACGATGGTCTCGGTGTTCGTCGGCGGTCTGGCGATGGGCTATCTCTTCCAAGCGCTCGGCGTGACGACCTATCCGGCATGGTGGCACCTGATCGTCGGCGGTTTCGCTTTCGGTGCGGTCTTCATGGCCACCGATCCCGTCACCTCGGCGCAGACCGACAAGGGCAAATACATCGTGGGTCTGATGACCGGTGCGCTGGCCGTGCTGATCCGTGTGGTCAATCCGGCCTATCCCGAAGGCATGATGCTGTCGATCCTCTTCATGAATGCGCTGGCTCCGCTGGTGGACTACTATGTGGTCGAGGCGAACATCTCGCGCAGAAAGAAACGTGTTAAACTGGCAAAATAGGGGAGAATATGGCAACGAAAAAATTCAAATGCACCGTTTGCGGCTACATTCACGAAGGAGACGCCGCACCCGAAAAATGCCCGGTCTGCATGGCCCCCGCCTCGGCGTTCGTCGAACTGAAGGACGAGAAGAAAAAGGGGCTGTTCAGCGACAAGAACGGCAACGCATATATTATAATGTACTCGACGGTGATGGTGGTCATCGTAGCGACGCTGCTGGCCGTGGCCGCACTTTCGCTCCAGTCGCGCCAGTACGCCAACGAGCTGAACGAGAAGAAGCAGTCGATCCTTTCGTCGCTCTCGGCGCAGGGTGAGAATTACGACGCCTTCATCAAGGGCTACGTGCTCGACGCCGACGGCAACGAGCTTGAAGGCGAGGATGTCTTCGAGCTGCTGAAGGACCTTCAGGGCGCTTTCGACGACGGCAAGTTCCCCGTATTCGAAGCCGCCGACGGCCGCGTGGTGATTCCCGTGACCGGCATGGGCCTCTGGGGACCCGTCTGGGGTTATATCGCCCTCGAAAAGGATATGGACACCGTGGCCGGTATCATCATGGCCCACAAGGGCGAGACCCCCGGTCTGGGCGCCGAGATCGCAACGCCGAAATATCAGGCGCAGTTCGTCGGCAAGAAGATCTTCAAAGGCGACGAGTTCGTCTCCGTGAAACTGCGCAAGGGCGGCGCTCAGGACCCCGAACATGAGGTCGACGCCATTTCCGGCGGTACGAAGACCTCGGACGGCGTGACGGCGATGCTCTACAACAGCATGGAACACTACCTGCCGCTGCTCGAAGCCAAGCGCAAGGCCGCGGTCGAGCAGGTCGTATTTGCTCCCGTGCGGGATGAGTCTAACGAAGAAAATGTAGAAAACAATGAGTAAGAACGAAAAAGAGCCTTTGTTTTCGGCTAAGAACATGAAGTTCCTGACGGGGCCGTTCTCCGCGAACAACCCGGTCATCGTGCAGATTCTGGGTATCTGCTCGGCGCTGGCCGTCACCGTACAGCTCAAACCCGCCATCGTCATGGCCTTGTCCGTGACGGTCGTGACGGGATTCTCGAATCTGGTGATGTCGCTGCTGCGCAACGGCGTGCCCTCGCGCATCCGCATCATCGTACAGCTGGTGGTTATCGCCGCGCTGGTAATTCTGGTCGATCAGGTGCTTAAAGCCTACGTTTTCGAGGTTTCCAAGCAGCTGTCGGTTTACGTGGGCCTTATCATCACCAACTGTATCGTCATGGGCCGCATCGAGGCCTTCGCGCTGGCCAACAAGCCGTGGGCGTCACTGCTCGACGGTATCGGCAACGGTCTGGGCTACGGCCTGATTCTGGTGATCGTGGCTTTCTTCCGCGAGCTTTTCGGTTCGGGTTCGCTGCTGGGCTTCCGCATCGTTCCTGAGAGCTGGTATATCGCCGAGGGCGGTTTCTACTCCAACTGCGGCCTGATGCTCTTCCCGCCGATGGCGCTGATCATCGTGGGCTGCATCATCTGGGTGCACCGTTCGCGCAACAAGGATTTACAGGAAAAATAGGAGAATAGCGTATGGAATCATTGAATATCTTTATCAGGTCGATCTTTATCGACAACATGGTCTTCGCGTTCTTCTTCGGCATGTGTTCCTACATCGCCGTTTCGAAGAGCGTCAAAACCGCCCTCGGCCTCGGCGCCGCCGTTACGTTCGTAATGGTGATGACCGTGCCGCTGAACTACTTCCTGTATGAATACGTACTCAAGGCGGGCGCTCTCGCGTGGGCCGGGCTTCCGGACGTCAATCTGGACTTCCTGACCTTCATCGTCTTCATCGCCACCATCGCGGCTTTCGTGCAGCTGGTGGAGATGGCCGTCGAGAAGTTCTCGCCGACGCTTTACAGCCAGCTGGGCATCTTCCTGCCGCTGATCGCCGTGAACTGCGCCATCATGGGCGGCTCGCTCTTCATGCAGCAGAAAGTCGACGCGCTGGAGCTTACGTCGCTCTGGCAGTCGATCGTCTACGGTCTGGGCTCCGGTCTGGGCTGGTGGCTGGCTATCGTGATGATGGCCGCGATCCGCGAGAAGACGACTTACTCGCAGATTCCTGCGGCGCTCAAGGGTCCGGGTATCGCCTTTATCATCACCGGCCTGATGGGTATCGCCTTCATGATCTTCTCCGGTATTCAGTTCTAACCTTAAAAGAGATTCGGAAAACATGGAATTGACTATTATAGTTGCAATCATTGCCTTTCTGGCTGTAACCCTCCTCTTGGTGGGGCTGCTTCTCTTCGCAAAGGCTAAACTGACCTCGTCGGGCGAAGTGACCATCGACATCAACGACGGCGAGAAGGTCATCACCGCCGAGAGCGGCTCGACGCTGCTTTCGACGCTGGCCAACAACAAGGTGTTCCTGCCTTCGGCCTGCGGCGGCGGCGGTTCGTGCGGCATGTGCAAATGTCAGGTGCTCGAAGGCGGCGGCGATATCCTGCCGACCGAAACCGGATTCATTTCGCGCAAGCTGGCCAAGGACCACTGGCGTCTGGGCTGTCAGGTCAAGGTGAAGGAAAACCTCAGGATCAAGGTCCCCGAAGCCGTGCTCGGCGTCAAGAAGTGGGAGTGTACGGTCGTCTCCAACCGCAACATTTCGACCTTCCTCAAGGAGTTCGTCGTGAAGCTGCCCGAAGGCGAGAACCTCAAGTTCCGCAGTGGCGGTTACATTCAGATCGACATCCCGAAGTACGACGCCATCAAGTTCTCGGACATGGATGTCGATGAGAAGTACCGCGCCGACTGGGACAAGTTCAAGATGTGGGATCTGGTTACGACCAACCCCGAAGACACGTTCCGCGCCTACTCGATGGCCAACCACCCGGCCGAGGGCAATATCATCATGCTCAACATCCGTATCGCCACTCCGCCGTTCGACAAGGCGACGGGCGGCTTCATGAAGGTCAATCCGGGTATCTGCTCGTCGTATGTCTTCTCGCGCAAGCCGGGCGACAAGATCACGATTTCGGGTCCTTACGGCGAGTTCTTCCTGCCGGACGACCTGCCCGACACGCAGGAGCTGATCTTCATTGGCGGCGGCGCCGGCATGGCGCCCATGCGCAGCCACCTGATGCACCTGTTCAAGACCGAGAAGACCAAGCGTCCCGTTTCGTTCTGGTACGGCGCGCGTGCGCTGAAGGAGGTTCCCTATCTCGACGAGTTCCACGCCATCGAGAAGGATTTCCCCAACTTCTCGTTCAATCTGGCACTCGACCGTCCCGATCCCGAAGCGGACGCCGCAGGCGTGAAGTACACGCCGGGCTTCGTCCACAACGTGCTGTACGAGAATTACCTGAAGAACCATCAGGCGCCTGAGGACTGCATCTATCTCATGTGCGGACCTCCGATGATGATCGCTTCGGTGGTGAAGATGCTTGACAGTCTCGGCGTGCCGCCCGAAAATATCCTCTACGACAACTTCGGTTCGTAATCCGATTTGTCGGTATTCGAATCCCCGGACAGCTGTCCGGGGATTTTTTTGTGCTACGGAACGGTCCCTTTGCGGGGACGGCGTTTCGGGAATTTTATTATATTTGTAGTAATAACCGATTTACCAACTTAAAACCAAATTCTATCGAAATGAACATTCCTTCCATTTTCTGGTTCATTCCCGCTGCCGCGGTTATCGCCCTGCTGCTGGCTTGGGCGTTTTACCGTGCGATGAAGCGCGAGGATGAAGGCACGCCGCGCATGCGCGAGATCGCCGGGCACGTGCGCCGGGGCGCCATGGCCTACCTGCGCCAGCAGTACAAGGTCGTCGCCATCGTATTCGTGGTGCTGGCGCTGTTTTTCGCCTATCTGGCCTACGGCGCCGGGGTGCAGAACCCGTGGGTGCCCTTCGCTTTCCTGACGGGCGGATTCTTTTCGGGACTGGCCGGCTATTTCGGCATGAAGACCGCGACCTACGCTTCGGCGCGTACGGCCAACGCCGCGCGCCAGTCGCTCGACCGCGGCCTGAAGGTCGCATTCCGCAGCGGCGCGGTGATGGGGCTGGTCGTAGTGGGGCTGGGCCTGCTCGACATTTCGTTCTGGTACGTCATCCTCGAATATTTCGTCGATGTCACCGGACCGCAGAAACTCGTCGTCATCACGACCACCATGCTGACCTTCGGCATGGGCGCTTCGACGCAGGCGCTCTTCGCGCGCGTCGGCGGCGGCATCTATACCAAGGCGGCCGATGTGGGCGCCGACCTCGTGGGCAAGGTCGAGGCGGGAATTCCCGAAGACGACCCGCGCAATCCCGCGACCATCGCCGACAATGTGGGCGACAACGTGGGCGACGTGGCCGGCATGGGCGCCGACCTTTACGAAAGCTACTGTGGCTCGATACTCGCCACCGCGGCCCTCGGAGCCGCCGCCTTCGCTTCGGCGGACGGGATGGCCATGCAGCTGCGCGCCGTGCTGGCGCCGATGCTGATCGCTGCCGTGGGCATCGTGCTTTCGATCATCGGCATCTTCCTCGTGCGGACCAAGGAGGGCGCCACGATGCGCGAACTGCTCCGTTCGCTGGGCGTGGGCGTCAATTTCAGTTCGCTGCTGATCGCCGGCGCGACGTTCGGCATCCTCTACCTGCTGGGAATCGAGAACTGGATCGGACTGTCGTTCTCGGTCATCACGGGACTCTTGGCCGGCATCATCATCGGGCAGGCCACCGAGTATTACACCTCGCACTCCTACAAGCCGACGCAGAAGATCGCCGGAAGCGCACAGACGGGACCCGCCACCGTGATTATCGCGGGTATCGGGTCGGGCATGATCTCGACGGCCGTTCCGGTCCTGACGATCGGTGTGGCGATTATCCTCGCCTACCTTTGCGCCATCGGCTTCGACATGGAGCATATCATGTCCGCGCAGAGTATGTCGCTGGGCCTTTACGGCATCGGCATCGCGGCGGTCGGCATGCTCTCGACGCTGGGCATCACCCTCGCCACGGACGCTTACGGCCCGATCGCCGACAATGCCGGCGGCAATGCCGAGATGAGCGGGCTGGGACCCGAAGTGCGCAAACGCACCGATGCGCTCGATGCGCTGGGCAACACGACGGCCGCCACGGGCAAGGGCTTCGCCATCGGTTCGGCCGCGCTGACGGCCCTCGCGCTGCTGGCCTCCTATATCGAGGAGATACGCATCGGACTGCTGCACAACGGCGTGACGGCCCTCGACCTGCCCAACGGCACGACGCAGCTGGTCGAGAAGGCTTCGCTCCTCGATTTTATGGAGTATTACCACGTGTCGCTGATGAATCCGACGGTGCTGATCGGCGTGTTTGTCGGCGCGATGATGTCGTTCCTGTTCTGCGGCCTGACGATGAACGCCGTGGGGCGTGCGGCCCAGAGCATGGTGAACGAGGTGCGCCGCCAGTTCCGCGAGATCAAGGGCATCCTTACGGGCGAGGGCACTCCCGACTATGCCCGTTGCGTCGAGATTTCGACGCGCGGCGCCCAGCGCGAGATGCTGCTGCCGAGTCTGCTTGCTATCGTCGTGCCGGTGGTCGTCGGCTTGGTGTTCGGCGTGGCGGGCGTCATGGGACTGCTTGTCGGCGGCCTGAGTTCGGGCTTCGTGCTGGCCGTGTTCATGGCCAATGCAGGCGGCGCGTGGGACAACGCCAAGAAGATGGTCGAAGAGGGACATTTCGGCGGTAAAGGCTCCGACTGCCACAAGGCGACCGTCGTGGGCGATACCGTGGGCGACCCTTTCAAGGATACGTCGGGTCCGTCGCTCAATATCCTCATCAAACTGATGTCGATGGTCTCGATCGTCATGGCCGGCCTGACGGTGGCTTTCCACCTTTTTTAGTCTGCCGGAATTCCTTGCTGCGACGGCTGCCTGCATCTGCGGGCGGCCGTCGCTGATTCGGCGGGAGTGCGGATTCGAGACGGAGCATCCAGTCCGACGCTCTTGAGACGTTCTCCGCCGTCTGCTGCTGGCTGGCTGTCGTCCGCCGTCGGTTGTCCGCAGCCTGCCTCTCTCCGGCGGCGGTTCTCTGCGCGTCGCTTTGTATCTGCCGCACCGCCGTCCGCCGCCATATGTGAAAAAGCCTTTCGGCCCTAACGGACGAAAGGCTTTCGTGTGTCGGAAGATCGCGTTTGCGGAGGTGCCGTTATTTCTTGCTCGCGCCGCTTTCGAGAATCGAGACGATAGAGTAGAGCGTGAAGCAGATGGCGCCGAATCCCGTCAGCACGCGCGCCGGGACGAAGTATTTGGTTTCGAACAGCGCCGCTTCGTAGAGGAACGCGGCGAGGAAAAGGCACGCCAGCGCCGTGAGTACCGGAATGATCGGAATGCGGTTGGCCAGCGGGAAATCGGCGTGCCAGATCTTCGCCAGCAGGATCACCTTGCTCGAAATGCTCCAGCAGATCAGCGCCAGTCCGATCAGCACGAAGCCCACGAAATTGATCGACTCGCCTCGGAATGTGAAGATCAGGATCAGCCCCAGCACGAAAGCCAGTCCGCCCATGCAGAGTACCAGACTCATCCAGCGGCGGCGTTCGCCCATCGTGTAGCTGCCCCGTGCTTGACGGGCGATGCTGGCGACCAGCGCGATCAGCGAGGTGCAGACGCAGGCGATGCCGAACATGACGCTGCCCGCGACGATATGCGCCGGGAGCGTCCCGATCGAAAACAGCAGGATGCACCAGAGCCATGCTCCGGCGGCCACGGCCGATACGATGAAGATCAGCAGCGAGCTTTGTCCGCGCGAGAATCCCGCGGGATTGATCGAGAAACTGCTGTCGCCTGAGTTTTTGGGGATCAGGCTGAATCTGGTCGAGGAGGTGGCGGCCGTCGAGACGCAGGCCGTGATGAGTCCGAGTCCGCAGACCACATGCCCCGTGACGTATGCGCCCGTCATGTTCGACGTGATGATGAAGATTCCGCAGATGACCGTCATGGCGGCGAAAGCGTAACCGACGGCCGGGAAAAGGTACTTCGCGGCGGCGCTGTAGGTGCCGATGATCTGGCGGATGATGGTCGCGGCCGTGCAGTAGAGCGCGACGCAGATCGAGCCGAGGAAAAAGACGACGGGACCTGCGGTCAGCCGTGAAGGATCGCTTCCGGCGGCGAAGACGTAGGCGCCGTAACCGAAACAGAATGCCGCCATCGCGAGGGGTATGGCGCGGAAAAGAATGCTTATGCCGTGGTTCATAAACTGAGTTTTTGTTCGAACGCAGACCTGCAAATCCCGAACCAAAGAAAAAATGGCTATCTTTACGCCATGAAAAATATCGTTTTCGACCTCGGCGGGGTGCTTTTCGCCCGCGACAAAAATAAGTCCACACAGGAATTCCATGAATTTTTCAGCTTCATCCGCTCGGAGCGGATGCCCCTTTTCTGGGAGGAGTACGACCGGGGCGCATCGACGCTCGGCGAGGTGACCGACATGCTCGCCCGGACGACCGGCTGCCCGCGCGAAAAGTGCGAACGTTTTCTGCTGCTGTCGATCGACATGCAGGAACCCGTCGCGCCGACCGAACGGCTCGTCGGCGACCTGAAGGCCGCGGGGTACAGGCTTTATGTGCTTTCGAACATGTCGCGCGAGTTCATCGCCTTCCTGCGCCGTTTCCCCGTCTACCGCCTTTTCGACGGCGAGGTGGTCTCCTGCGAGGAGGGGACGGTGAAGCCCGAACCGCGGATTTACGAAATCCTGCTGGAACGCTACGGACTCGATCCCGCCGAAACCCTCTTCATCGACGACCGCGCGGCGAATATCGCCGCCGCCGAAGGTCTGGGCATCGCCGGATACCTTTTCGACCACCGGAATCCCGCCGCCGCATGCGGCGAGCTGCGGCGCAGGCTGCTGTAACAATAGGAAGCGATAAAAAATAAGAGAGGCCGGTGAAAACCGGCCTCTCTTTGCATTGCAGTCTCTCGGAGACTTAGTTGAACGTGTAGCGGATGCTGAACATGGCCGACCAAGTCGCAACCGTGCTCGCATACTTCGACCAAACGGGCTTGGTGAAGTTGTAGGCGTTGGTCTTGGTGTTGTATTTCAGAATCTGCGACGATTCGAGACGGTCGATGCCGCACCAGTTGCGGTTGATCAGGTTGGCGAGGTTGTTGATATCGACGCCCAGCGTGATCGTGTTGCGCTTGCCGTTGATATTGATGTAGAAATCCTGCGCGAATTTGAAATTCACCATGTGCTGCCACGGCATCACGGCGCCGCCGCGCTTCGAGTATTCGCCGATGTGCTTCGACAGGTAGGAATCCTTGTTGATGAATGCCCAGAAGTCGGCTTTCTGGTCGGCGGCCGAGTAGATGACCTCGCCCTTGTCCGTCAGATCGGCGAACGTCATCTTGTCGAGCTGTTCGCGGGTCGGGATGTAGAGAAGCAGGTCTGCGCCGCCGTCGCCGGTGACGTTACCCATCGTATAGGAGTAGCGCGAGTAGGAGTAACCGCCGATATAGCCGTGCTGGAACGCTTCGTAGTAGAGTCCGAAGTTCGATGCGCCGTTCTTCTGCGCCAGACGGTAGCCTACGTTGAAGAGAATGCGGTGGGGCGATACGTACGATGCGTATCCCAGTTCGGGCGTGTTCGAACCGTTGCGGTTGAACGTATTGGTGTTATATGCCGAAGTCACTTGGTCGCCGATGCCGTCGATCACGTTCTTGGCGCTCGAATAGGTATAGGCAGCCATCAGCGAGAGACCGAAGCCCCAGCGTTTCGACACCTGAGCGGAAACCGATGCGTAATATCCGTCGATATCGGCGTTGGTGATCAGGTAAGGATTGATGGAGTATTTCTCTTCGGGATTCTTGTTTCTGATATTCTGGCTCTTCCATGCCTTGCGCAGAGCAGGTTCGCCCGGAAGCTGAATGCCGGCGGGGTCCTCTTCGATACCGAGTTTGGTTACGGTTACCGAGTTGAAATCCTTGTTGTAGATTCCCTCGATATTCAGGTCAACGTCACCCGGCAGTTTCAGATCCAGCGCCAGCGAGGTTTTCCACGTGGAGGGCATCTTGAGCTTCTTGTCCAGAATGGTAGGCTGCGTGTTGGCCGCCAGATCCTGCTGTTTGTAGGTGCCGCCGTAAATGTCCTTCAGCATGTCGTTGACGTTGGTGTGGAAGCTGGGCATGCGCGAATCGCCCTTGTAGAGCGAGAGTCCGTTCTGGATGCAGTTGCTGTTGCCGGCCACCGACACCAGCCATACGAACGGCAGACGGCCGTTGAAGACGCCCGTACCGCCGCGGAGAATGTATTTGCGTTCGCCGGTCATATCCCAGTTGAAACCTACGCGGGGAGCTACGGCCAGACGTGCTTTGGGCATGTCCGAGGTCTTATAGCCGCCGTAGTTGGCGAAAGCCTGCGTGAAGTCCTTGTTCTCGTTGTTGTCGATGGAGGGGTAGGAGGGTACCTCGAAACGGATACCGACCGTCGCCTTGAAGCGCTCGCTGAAATTGATCTCGTCCTGCAGATAGATCGAGTACTGCATGTAGGTGAACTGGGGATACTCCTGAGCCAGCGCGTCGTTGTTGCCGTGGGCGATACGGAACGCCAGCGGTTCGCGGTCGTTCTTGAAATCGTCCCATGTCTCATAGACGTAGTAGCCGGCGCCGCCCTGCAGGTAGCCGTTCTTGGCCACGTTGTGCTCGAACTGCAGACCGGCGACGAAACGGTTCTTGCCGACCGTATAGCCGATTTCGTCCGTCACGACGTGCGTGCTGACCTCGCGCAGGTTGCCGTACGTGAAGGGGTCGAGACCGAACGACGCGTATACGGCGCGGTTGCCTTGGTATTCTTCCAGAATGTCTACGGTCGGGAAGAGTTTGCCGTCGTAGCTGCGCGGCTCGTATTGATGCGAGTAGGTGTAGCGCAGCGTGTTGGTCAGACGGCCTTCGAGGAAGCGCGAATTCAGCTCGGCGGCTACCGACGTGAAGTTCTGCTCCTGATAGTAGCGCGAATTCTGGAAATACATGGCGTAATTCGAAGTACGGCCGTAGTTGTTGCGGTCATAGGCCAGCTTGCTGTCCAGCGGGCTGATCGAACTGGACGGCGACGACGAATACTTGTTCTGGGTACGGCTGAAGCGTACGTTGAGCGAGTTGTTGCGGTTGATGTTCCAGTCTACGCGGGCCATGAGTTTGTAGCCGGGCGTTTTTACCGAATAGCCTTGGTAGGGACCGGGGTTGTAGCCGTATTTGTCGATCAGGAAATTGCTGATTTCGTCGAGTTTTTCGACCGTCGGACGGTTGTACTGCGAGCCGCCGCCGAAGCTCTGACCGTCGCTGGTGCGTGCCAGACGCGATGTTCCCGGCGTGGTGTTCCACTCGCGCTCGAAGTTGGCGAACACGAAGAGTTTGTCCTTGACGATCGGGGCGCCGATGCTGAAGCCGAGGGTGGTGTTGCGCATTTCGCTCAGCGACAGTTTGCCGCCGTCGTACTTGTCGCCCTGAAGCTGGTCGCTCTTGGCGAAAACATATGCCGAAGCCTTGAATTCGTTGGTTCCCGACTTGGTTACGGCGTTGATCGCACCGCCCGTAAAGCCGCTCTGGCGAACGTCGTAGGGGGTGACCGATACCGACATCTGCTCCAGTGCGTCGAGCGAGATGGGCGAGCCGCCTGCGGGCAGGTTGCCGCCGATGCCGAAGGCGTTGTTGAACGCGGCGCCGTCAACCGTTACGTACGACTGACGGTAGTTACCGCCGCCGATCGCCAGACCCGACGTGGTGGTCGAAGCCTGCGGCGTGAGTTTCATGATGTCGTTCATGCTGCGGCTTACCGAAGGCATCAGCTCGATCTGCTCGCTGGAGATGCTCGTAACGGCGCCTGCGCGGTTTACGTTCATCGAGCTGTTGCGGCCGTCGGCCGTAACGACTACGGCTTCGAGCGTCTGGCTGTCCTTCAGGAAAGCGTTGCGCGTGAGGGTTTCGCCCAGCTGCAGTTCGAGTCCGGGGAACTCGACGCCCTGATAACCCACGAACGAGAAGGTCACGGTGTAGGGACCGCCCGTACGCAGGCCCTGCAGGTTGTAGCGGCCGTCCTTGTTGGTCACGGCGCCGTACTGCGTACCCGAAGGGGTGTGCACGGCGATAACGGTGGCGCCGGCGAGGGGCTGGCCCTGTTCGTCGGTAACCGTACCGTTCATGCCCGAAGTCGTCACCTGCGCGGAAGCCGCGGCGACGGTGAAAATCGAGAGCATCAGAATGAAAAGTTTCTTCATACCAAATAATTTAGTTAATAAAAAAGGGTTTTGTTATCGTTTTCGTTGCATTTGCGATTCGCTTCCCTGCCGCAGACCCCTGCAAGGCCGTTTTCCGAAGGGTCCGTAAAAGCAGAGAGGGATACACCTCGTCCGGAGTATCCCTCGTTACTTATATTATATAGCCACGATGATCGAGTTTCGTTCGTTTTCGCACGTTATAAAAGCCCCCCCCCGCGTATATGCGGAAAAGGTGCGAACAGACCGATATATTGACTAAGTCAGCCATAAGTTTCATAGCACAAATATAAATCAAATATTCCGACGCCGCAATAGAACATGCGAAATTTTTATCAAACAAATTTTCAGTGCGTTGCCGGGGCCGCCGGAGGGGCTTCCGGCACGTTCCTTGCGCCCGCTGCGGCGTATGCGGAACTTCAGGGAAAGATACTGGCGCTATTCGCTTTTCGTGCTGATCCTCGGACTGGGGATCACGATCTGCATCGAGCTGACTCCGTTTCTGGGCGGTCTGCTCGGTGCGGCGACGATCTACGTGCTGCTCCGGCGGCAGATGCAGGTCCTGACGGCCTGCCGCCGCTGGCGGCGCAGTCTTGCCGCCTCGCTGCTGCTGGCCGAGGCGGTGCTCTGTTTTCTGGTCCCCATCAGCCTGATCGTCTGGATGGTGGTCAATCAGGTGCAGGACATCACGCTCCGGCCCGATTCGATCATTACGCCGCTCAAGCACATCGCGGCGCTCATTCACGAGAAAACCGGCTACAACCTCTGGCAGGAGGAGAATATCTCGTCGATGATCGGCATGATTCCCAAGCTGGGGCAGTGGGTCGTGTCGAGCATTTTCGATTTCGGGGTCAATATCGTCGTGCTGCTGTTCGTGCTTTACTTCATGCTGATCGGCGGCCGCCGCATGGAGGAGTACTGCCGCGAGATACTTCCCTTCGACAGCTCGGTGAGCGGCAGCGTCATGCGCGAAGTGCATATGATCGTCCGCTCGAACGCCATCGGAATCCCCCTGCTGGCCGTGGTGCAGGGTGTCGTGGCCTACATCGGCTACCTGATCTTCGGCGCTCCCAGTCCGCTGTTCTGGGGCGTGCTGACCTGCTTTGCGACGATCATCCCGATCTTCGGCACGGCGCTGGTCTGGCTGCCGCTGGCCGGATACATGGCCCTTGCGGGCGAGTGGGGGCCGGCCGTGGGGCTGACGCTGTACGGCGGACTGGTGGTGACGCACGTGGACAACGTCGTGCGTTTCGTGATGCAGAAGAAGCTGGCCGACACGCACCCGCTCGTGACGATCTTCGGCGTATTCATCGGCCTCTCGCTCTTCGGGTTCATGGGCGTCATCTTCGGTCCGCTGCTGCTTGAGATGTTCGTCTTCTGCGTCAATATCTTCAAGAAGCGCTACCTCGACGGCACGCCTGATAAACAGCTCTTTGTGCCCGGCGGCGCTGTCAGGGCGCATGGCCCGGAAGCCCCTGCGGGGCGGAGTGTTAACGAAAAGTAATCTTTTCGGTCGTTTTTTGTGAAAATTCCGTGCAAAATAGTTGGAATTTGAAATTGTTTATTATCTTTGTTATTGGAATAACAGTAAATACGGGAAACAAGAACCCTTAATTCAAATATCACAATGGCGAGAAATCTCAAAATCAGAGACCTTACGTTGCGCGACGGACAGCAGTCCTCGTTCGCGACGCGCATGTCGCAGGCGCAAGTAGACCGCTGCCTGCCGTACTACAAAGATGCAAATTTCTATGCGATGGAGGTCTGGGGCGGTGCCGTGCCCGACTCGGTGATGCGCTATCTCAATGAGAATCCGTGGACGCGTCTGGAGACCATTCACAAGGCCGTCGGCAACGTGTCGAAACTCACGGCCCTGTCGCGCGGCCGCAACCTGTTCGGCTACGCTCCCTATCCCGACGACGTGATCGACGGCTTCTGCCGCAACTCGATCGAGAGCGGGCTGGGCATCATGCGTATTTTCGACGCCCTGAACGACGTGGACAACGTCAAATCGACGGTCAAGTACGTCAAGCAGTACGGCGGCATCGCCGACTGCGCGGTTTGCTATACGGTCGATCCGAAATACCCCGAACCCGGTTTCTTCGCCAAGCTCATGGGCAGGAAGAGCCACGAGCAGGTCTTCACCGACGCCTATTTCCTCGACAAGGCCAAGCAGATGGCCGCGCTGGGCGCCGACATGATTACGATCAAGGACATGTCGGGTCTGATTCCGCCGCGCCGCGTCGCCACGCTGGTCAAGCTGTTCAAGAAGAACATCGACATTCCGGTCGATTTCCATACCCACTGTACGCCCGGCTACGGCCTTGCATCGGTGCTTGCGGCGATCATCGCCGGCGTCGACGTCGTCGATACCAACTGCTGGTATTTCGCCGAAGGCACGGGCGCCCCGGCCATCGAGCTGGTGCACGTCTTCTGCAAGAAGCTCGGCGTCGATACCGGTGTGAACATGGAGGCCGTCGCCAAGATCAACACCCAGCTGCGCGAGATCCGCAAGGAACTCAACCAGTCGGTATTCGGCACGGAAAAACCCGAACCCAAGCCCTTCAATCCGCTCACCGACACGCTGCCCGCCGAGATCGACGCGCTGTTCGACAAGGCGATCAAGGCCGCTCAGGCCGACGACGAGGCCGCGACGATCGACGCCTGCCGCAAGATCGAGGCTTACTTCGGCTTCCCGGCTCCCAACGAGTTGGTGCAGAAAGCCGAGATTCCCGGCGGCATGTACTCGAACATGGTCGCCCAGCTCAAGCAGCTCAAGGCCGAGGATATTCTGCCGCGCGCCATGGAGCTGATTCCGTCGGTGCGTCTGGCCGCGGGTCTGCCGCCGCTGGTGACCCCGACTTCGCAGATCGTGGGTGCGCAGGCCGTGAACTGCGCCCTCGACGAGAAGGCCGGACGTCCGATGTACACCAACAAAAGCTCGCAGTTCGTGGGGCTGGTTAAGGGCGAGTACGGACATACGCCCGTGAAGATCGACCCCGAATTCCGCTTCAAGATCTGCGGCGTCCGCGAGGAGACTCCTTACGATACGTCGAAATACCAGATGCAGCCCAATCCGGAACTTCCCGAAGCCGGGGGCGTGAAACTCGCCGCCAATGAGAAGGAAGTTCTGCTGCTCGAACTCTTCCCGCTGGTCGCCAAGAACTTCCTGACGGACATGAAGGTCAAGGCCTACGCCGCTTCGAAGCCCGCGGAACCCAAGGCCGAGGAGAAGAAGGCCGAAGAGTGCGCTGCAGCCGCCATTACGGGCAATACCGTTACGGCGCCGCTGCCCGGCCGCATCATCGAATTCAAGGTGAAGGTCGGCGATACGGTAAAAGCGGGTCAGGAAATCGTTGTTCTCGAAGCCATGAAGATGGAGAACTCCGTGACGACCGATTACGCCGGCACCGTCAAGCAGATTCTGGCGCATCCCGGCGACAACGTGGCCACCGACGCCGTGCTGGTCGAGATCGTATAGTTCCCTCCGGCCTGTTTATCCGAAGAAAAGCTGCCCGCGTTCTGCGGGCGGCTTTTTTTGATTGCGGATTCGGTAAATATCGCTATATTTGTTCCATCGATTAATTTAACCTCAGATTTATGGCATTTTTCAAAGAATTCAAGGAGTTTGCCCTCAAGGGTAACGTGATGGACATGGCCGTCGGCGTAATCATCGGCGGCGCTTTCGGCAAAATCGTGTCGTCGCTGGTGAATGACATCCTGATGCCGCCGATCGGGGCGCTGATCGGCAATACCGACTTCTCGCAGCTGCGGCTCGATATTTCGAAGTTCCGCGACATGACTTCGAGCGCCGTGCATGCCGTCGGCGACGCCGTGACGGGCGGAGGCGAGACGGCGGCGCAGGTCGCCGCAGAACCCGTCTACTGGAATTACGGCGCTTTCATCCAGCAGTGCATCGACTTTACGATTCTGGCGTTCTGCGTCTTCATGATGGTGAAATTGATGAACCGCCTGATGAAGAAGAAGGAGGAGGCCCCTGCGCCCGCCGCCGAACCGGTGCTGTCCAAAGAGGAGCAGCTGCTCACCGAAATCCGCGATCTGCTCAAAGAGCAGAAGAAATAGGGGATATCATCCCGAAAAGAGGAGTCCGGCCTATTGGTCGGACTCTTTTTTGTGCGAGTACTCCTGCAGTACGTAGGTGGTGAAGATCGGGAAGAACATCATGCCCAGCGAGGGGAGCAGCACGCAGAATATCTTGCCGATGGCCGTCACGGGGAATATCTCGGCTCCGACGGTCGTGACGTTCATCCACGCCCACCACAGCGCGTTGCCGAAGCCGTGGAGCCTGCTGTTCACGAGTATTTCGTAATCGTAGAAGACCAGCGCCGAAATGTAGGTGAAGACGACCACGGTGAAGATGTAGGCGAAGAATAGTTTCCGGACCTTGTTGTCCACGAGCCACTGCACCACGACGTAAAATGCGAGGAACGCCCGCATCAGCGGCATGATGCCGATCAGCATGGCCCAGTAGCGGGGGAGTTCGGCGCCGCTCCAGTCGATGATGTTCAGATAGGGTATCGAAATCAGCAGTACGAGGAAATTGCGGGCGAAGAAGCGGCCTTTGCGCTCCGAGGCTGCCCACCGTACGAAGAAATCGCACAGGAACAGGATGCAGACCACGAGCTGGATGATCAGGTAGTTGCGTGAAAAGTGCATGTGGTCGCCGGCGATTATTTCCCACGAAATGGCGGCGAGCAGAACCACTCCAGCGATTACTTTGAGGATGCTCAGGCAGTTACGGATCTCCGTGCGTGTAGATTCTGACAGGGACATATTTTCGGTTTACGTGCACTCGGCTCAAAATCAGTGCCAAAGCGTCGGAATGCGAATTTTCCGTCGATTTTTTGCCCGAAGATTTTGCACGATCGAAAATTTCTATTACCTTTGCACTCGCTTTGATAGCAATGGCGGGTTAGCTCAGCTGGTTAGAGCGCATGATTCATAATCATGAGGTCCCGAGTTCAAGTCTCGGACCCGCTACTTTTTCGAAATGAGGTGCTTAGTAAAATTAAGCACCTCATTTTTTTCTATAGGGTTTATTCGGTAGGTTTTTCGGCATCTGTCTCGGATAAAAACGCTTTTGCGGCGGATCTTATCCTCTCTACGACGTTGGATTGTACTTTGACGGGCATTTCGATAATGGCTTTTGCCGTACGCATCGCTTCGTTTGTCCGCCCGTTTTTTTCATAGAGCCTGAATAATTGATAAAGGGGAACAAATCTGTTCGGAATCATTCGGCTGGCGATAATATAGTGCTCCTCGGCTTTTTCTTGGTTATTCATGTTATCGTAATTGTCCGCAATTATCCGCTGAACGTCATAATCGTTGAAATAGTCCGTGCATTGAAACATGACAGCGTTGCTGCCGGAATAATCTCCGGCATGATTTAAAACGGCTCCGTAATTATAGAGAAACATGGGGTCTCCGTTCCACTGGGCATGCAAAGCCGCATAACGGTCAAGAATTTCGCTCTTGTCCGGAAGACCGTCTTGCCGGGCTAACCGGCCCCAGTGTTTTTCAAATTCCACATCCCGTATCAGGAATATACCAATAACACCCAGCAAAGCCGCCCATATGAATTTTCTCCTGCCGTTTATCCTAAAGGCGGTCGCTGGTTTTATCTTAATCGCGGCCAAGGAATAAGCCAGCAAGACCGTCACGAAAGAATAACGCAGCGGATACGAGAAGCACGCGAAGACAGCTGCGGACAAAATACAAAGATGAGGGATGGTTATTTGCCGGGATGATTTTATCAGAAATACGAATGCGGCGAGTACAGGCAGAAGTCCGACTGCGCCATATTCTATTGCAACCAGCAAATATTCATTGAATGGATGAGTTACATTGCCGGCCAATAGTGCATATGGGCTGTCGGTATTTTTAGCAAAATAATCAGCCTGACAGAGCATATATTCCCGCATAAATCCCGAAGGTCCGAAGCCCGACACCGGTTGGTGGGAGATCATCTCGCAGGTATTTTTCCAGATAAGAATTCGGCCGAGAGCGGAGTCCTTTTTGAGAAGAAACAATCCGGCGACCAATATGACGAATATGATGCCTGATAGCGGAAAAATGAAATTGCGGTGTTTCTTGAGCAGGCCGCAATATCTATGGCCCAAATATACTGCGGCAACAATTACAACGGCAAGGATGCCTGCCCGCGATCCCGAAAGAATTATGGACAGGGTAATAATTGCGGATGCGGCCAATCCGAAAAGGCGCATCCGTTTACTTTTCCGCATGACTGCCAGACAAAAGGGAAAACCTGCTGAGAGGCATGCGGCAAAGCCTGCCGGATTGTCAAAACTCCCTGTAATGTCAAATCCTCGGCTGACATAAAAGATTCCTATGTACTGTAGTAATCCATATACGGCCTGCAGCAGGCATGCTATGACAATGAGAAGATCGGTATTGTGCAAATCCCAATCATCTATTAGCTTGAACGACAGATAAGTTGAAGCGAATGAGGCGATCGAAAGTATGAAAATGTCCGGTTGGGGCGATCCGCTGAAAAATATACGGGCAAAGAGATAGAAGATAAATGCGGCTGCCAAGATTGAGATTTTATCTATGGCGATCTTCGGACGCTTGATCAGGACCAGCAGGCCAAAACCGAGCAGTACGCTTCCGCCTGTAAAGGCATACCATTTCGATACGATTTCGGATTCGACGAATCCACGGCAGTTGAGGAACATGGTCGAAAACAGCATAAGGGCAATGGCCGCGTTTATAACCAATGCCCTTATGTCGAGTGCTGCCAATGATTTATAACTGACCACCTTTTACCAATTTGCGCAGATAATCTTTTGCATCGTTTATACTGCCCCGGAAGATTAATGTACCATCGGGATCGAAGATAATTATCGTCGGGAATAATTTGACTTTTATTTCCGTAACAGCCGGATCATTCCTTTTTATTGAAAAAACCGGAAACGTATAGTCGTACTCTTGCAGTCGTTCCTGTCCGGTCGTAATTGTCTCTGCTTTTTCTTCCCGTCTGAAATGCAAGGCTCCGATTTTTATAGACCGGTTGTCTTTGTATTTGTTATAAAGTTCCTGCAGAATTGGAAACTCCCGGTAGCATACGCCGCAGTTGGTAGTCCAGCAGTCGAGAAGCAGATACGAACCTTTGAAATCTTCGAGACCAAACGTCTCTCCTTGGGCATTCCGGATATTGAGCGGGCACTTTATCATTTGAGTTACGCGGCCCTTCCAGCTCTTGAAAGTCAGACAATCGTAAATGAAATCCGCACCGCTCCAGCTCATCCAGACAATCGTCATGGCAGTCAGCAGGCTGATGATTATCCGGGACGACCACCGTCGGCGGGTAAATGTTATATAGGCGGCAAAAATAGCCAGATATCTCATTATCAACTCTACCAGTGACAAGGGGTGGATATCCTCTAGTCGCTCGCCATACAAAACCATCGCAGCCCCAAGGAATAACTCTTCGATTGAACTTCCGATCGCAATAAGCAGGGCGGTGCTCCGTGGATTATTCAACCTCAGCTTCCAGAGACAAAGGATCGTGAAAATAAAAAATGCACTGGCATCGACCAATAAGGCTAATGGGAATCCATGCAAGCCGCCTAATATTATTGTTCCTCGTCGAAAGCCAATCATGCAAAATGGAATGAGGGCCGATAGTCCGATGAGTAAAACTACTTTTGATCCTTTTTTCATTTTGTTTTTCAACTGAGGTATGGGCATAATTTTAAGGTTTTTAATGTTTTTGCATTTTTCAATGAGATTGAATTCGTATCACCAATGCCCTTATTCGAGTGTTGCTAATGATTTATAACTGACCACCTTTTGCCAATTTGTGCAGATAATCTTTTGCATCGTTTATACTTCCCCGGAAGATTAATGTACCATCGGGATCGAAGATAATTATCGTCGGGAATAATT
>ERZ791914.588-NODE-588-length-33292-cov-4.049222_pt1 | contig 33292 bp, 26 predicted proteins | sample MGYA00510140_ERZ791914 | MGnify/ENA primary metagenome ERZ791914 (study PRJEB30046, sample SAMN00792079) | human gut metagenome | study: EMG produced TPA metagenomics assembly of the A metagenome-wide association study of gut microbiota in type 2... | reverse complement strand
CGCCCGACTGCGATACGGCGATCACGATGTCGTCCTCGTAGATGACCGGATTGCGGTAGCGGAACTCCGAAGCGTACTCCACCTCGACCGGAATCCGGCAGATATTCTCGATCAGGTGCTCGCCGATCAGCGCCGCGTGCCACGACGTACCGCACGCCACGAAGATGATGCGGCGGGCTTGGAGGAATTTCCTGCGGTTGTCGATCACGCCCGACAGCTTCACCTCGCCCGTTTCGGGGTTGATGCGGCCGCGGATGCAGTCCACGATGGTCTTGGGCTGTTCGTAAATCTCCTTGAGCATGAAATGCGGATAGCCGCCCTTTTCGAGCTGCGAAATGCTCATCTGCAGCTTCTTGATGTCGATCCTGCCTTCGTGGTTGTCCAGTGTGACGATCTTCAGCGGCTTGTTGCGGTTGATGACGGCGATCTCCCCGTCGTTCACATAGACGAAATCCTGCGTATACTCGATGATCGACGCGGCGTCGGAGCTGAGAAAGTACTCGCCCCGGCCGATGCCGATGGCCATCGGGCTGCTCTGGCGCGCCGCGATGATCTCGTCGCGGTTGTTCTTCTCGACCACGGCGATGGCATAGGCGCCGACCACCTGACGGAGCGCCTGCTGCACGGCTTCGAGCAGCGAACAGGCGTTGGTCGAGCGGATATATTCGATCAGGTTCACCAGCACCTCCGAATCGGTGCTGCTGCGGAACGTGTAGCCGTTCTCTTCGAGCGCATCTTTCAGCACCCGGTAATTTTCGATGATTCCGTTGTGTATCAGGGCGATATTCTCCGACTCGGAGCAGTGCGGATGGGCATTGACGTCGTTCGGGACGCCGTGCGTCGCCCAGCGCGTGTGCGCGATGCCGATATTTCCGCCCAGCTCCTTCCCCGCGAGGAAATGTTCGAGGTCCGAGACCTTGCCTTTGCATTTGTAAACGTTGAGCGCACCGTCCTCATCGACCATCGCCACACCCGCGCTGTCGTAACCGCGGTATTCCAACCGGTGCAAACCTTTCAACAGGATCGGACAGGCTTCGCGCCCGCCGACATATCCTACAATCCCACACATAATTCTTTCAGCATTTTTATCCCGTCAAAAATAAGAAAATATTTTAAAAACGATATTCGGACACCCCGAAATAAGAAAAAAAGCACCGATTTCGGTGCTTAAATGACATATTTCAGAATCTCCCGCACGAGCGTTTCATTGCCCGCGGCCTGCGACACTCCGCGGTCGGGCCTGAAGTCCGCAACGACGCCCCCGGCCTCCCGGACGATCAGATTCGCGGCGCACACGTCCCACTCGTGCAGATCCAGCTCCCAATAGCCGTCCAGAAGTCCCGCCGCGACGCAACTCAGGTCGTAGGCCGCCGACCCCAGCCGCCGCACGTCCCGCACGTAGGGGATGATGCGCGCGACGTTGTCGCTGTTGTTGTCCGGATTGACGTCCTTGTCGTACGGAAATCCGGTGGCGATGACCGACGTGGCGAGGGTCTGCTTGGCGGAGACGTGCAGCCGCCTCACCTCGTCGGAGCGGCTCTTCATGTAAGCCCCGCCGCCTTTCGACGCCCAGAACAGCTCGTTCAGGTAGGGCGCGTAGACAACTCCGGCGATCGTCTCGCCCCGGTATTGCAGGGCGATCGAAACCGAGAAAACAGGAAGCCCCTGACTGTAGTTCGTCGTGCCGTCGAGCGGATCGACCACCCAGCGGTAATCGCTCCCGGCACGCCCCATCGAACCGCCCTCCTCGCCCAGTATCTCATGGTCGGGCCAGCGTTCCAGAATCGCCGCGGCGATGTAGGCTTCGCTCTCCTTGTCGGCGCGCGTAACGACGTCGTAGACATTGGATTTCGTGCGGATCGCCAGATCGTCGCCCCGGAAGTAGGCGAGCTGGATCTTTCCGGCGCCTTCGGCGAGCGGAAAGATGAAATCGAGAAATTCCTGATACATGGCCGCGCGCTACTTCTGCTCCGCGAAATACTTGTAGAACAGCGGAATGGTCTCGACGCCCTTGTAGAACTGTTCGAGTCCGTAGCTCTCGTTGGGCGAGTGGATCGCATCTTCGGCCAGTCCGAAGCCGATGAGCAGCGACTTGATGCCCAGAATCGACTCGAAACCGCTGATGATCGGAATCGAGCCGCCCGAATAGAAGGGCAGGGGTTTCTTGCCGAAAGTCTCCGCCACGGCCTTCTCCGCCGCCTTGTAGGCCGGCATGTCGGTCGGTGCGACGTAGGGCATGCCGCCGTGCAGCGACTTGACCGTGACCTTCACGCTCTTGGGAGCGATTGATTTGAAATATTTTTCGAACAGCTTGCTGATCTTGCGGTAATCCTGATTCGGCACCAGCCGCATCGAAATCTTGGCCGACGCCTTCGACGGAATCACCGTCTTGGTGCCCTCCTCGATATAACCGCCCCAGATGCCGTTCACGTCGAGCGACGGACGCACGCCCGTACGTTCGAGCGTCGTGTAGCCCGCTTCGCCCTCCACGTCGCCGATCGAGAGCGACTTCTTGTAGGCCGCGAGGCTGAACGGCGCTTTGTTGAAGGCCTTGCGCTCGGCCGGAGTGAGCTCGCGCACGTCGTCGTAGAAGCCGGGAATCGTCACGCGCCCCTCAGCATCGACCAACTGCGCCACAAGGCGCGTCAGCACGTTGGCAGGGTTGGCGACCGCACCGCCGAACAGCCCCGAATGCAGGTCCTTGTCGGGTCCCGTCACCTCGACCTCCATGTAAGCCAAGCCCCGCAAGCCGCAGGTGATGGAGGGGGTCTGCATCGAGATCATCGAAGTGTCCGATACCAATATAATATCGGCCTTGAGCATCTTCTTGTTCTGCTCGCAGAATTTGTAAAGACTCGGCGAGCCGATCTCCTCCTCGCCCTCCAGCATGAATTTCACGTTGCAGGGCAGGCACTCCTCGGCGCACATCGCCTCGAACGCCTTGGCGTGCATCCACAACTGGCCCTTGTCGTCGTCGGCGCCGCGGCCCCAGATACGGCCGTCGCGGATGACCGGCTCGAACGGCTCGGTCCGCCACTCGCTGCGCGGATCGACGGGCATCACGTCGTAATGACCGTAGACCAATACGGTCTTGGCCTTGGGATCGACCGTCTTCTCGGCGTAAACCACCGGATTGCCCTCGGTGGGAAACACCTCGGCATGGTCGGCGCCCGCCTTCACGAGCGCCGCGGCCAGCCATTCGGCGCACCGCGTCATGTCGGGCCGGTGCTCGCTCTGCGCGCTGATCGAAGGGATGCGCAGGAGGTCGAACAACTCGCTGATAAAGCGATCTTTATTTGCGTCTATATATTTCTTTACTTTATCCATTTTTCCGGGGTGTTATTCGGTCTTCTTCAATACGTAGTTTTCGGCCAGCGGACCCGTCACGGGCTGCTTGTCGGCGTCGAGCCGGCGCAGGCGGTTCTCCTCGACCTTGTAGTACTCGACGCCCTCGCCGTTTTCGGGAGTCAGGGTCAGCAGGTTGCCCCTCACGGAGTAGCCGCCCTTCGTATCGAATTCCGCGTCACGGTCGATGTATTTCATGTGCAGGTCGAAAGTGCCGTCCTTTTTCAGCGTCAGACGGGTCTCGATGCCCGGACAATCGGCCGCCGGAAGCGTTCCGGCATAGGTTCCCTGATAGTCGAGCGAGGTCTCGGCCGTATGCATGTCGGGCGCTTCGGCGACGGTTTCGGCACCGCCGGAAGCAGCTTTTTTCTGTGTATTTCCGCCGCAGGCCGCAAGCAGGGCGGCCGCCGCGAGGATCAAAATTCTACTTTTCATAATCTATAAATTAAATGTTGCATATCGCTTTTATCTCGCCGATGAAACGCTGCGCCAGCGCATCGGCTTCCGCCATGGATTTCGCCTCGGTGTAAACGCGGATGATCGGCTCGGTATTGGACTTGCGCAGGTGTACCCAATTTTCCGCGAAGTCGATTTTAACGCCGTCTATATCGTTCACGTTTTCACCGGAATAACGCTCCTTTATCTCACGCAGTACTTTATCCACGTCGATCGCCGGCGTCAACTCGATCTTGTTCTTCGAGGCGAAGTACGAGGGATAGGTGGCGCGCAGCTGCGTCATGGTCATCCCCTTGTGGGCGAGCCACGTCAAAAAGAGTGCCGTCCCGACCAGCGCGTCGCGGCCGTAGTGCAGCTCCGGATAGATCACTCCGCCGTTGCCTTCGCCGCCGATCACGGCGCCGGTCTCCTTCATCTTGGCCACCACATTCACCTCGCCGACGGCCGACGCGGAGTATTTGCCGCCGTGCCGCTCCGTGACGTCGCGCAGCGCCCGCGACGAAGAGAGGTTCGAAACGGTGTCGCCGCCCGGATTCTTCGACAGAATATAGTCGGCCACGGCAACCAGCGTGTACTCCTCGACGAACATCGAGCCGTCCTCGCTGACCAGCGCCAGCCGGTCCACATCGGGATCGACGACGATGCCCAGATCGGCTTTCTCGCGGCGGATCGTCTCCGCGATTCCGGTCAGGTTTTCGGGCAGCGGTTCGGGGTTGTGGGCGAATTCGCCCGTCGGGTCGCAGTTCAGCTCCACGACTTCGCACCCCAGCCGCCGCAGAAGCTCCGGCATCACGATGCCGCCCACGGAATTCACGGCGTCCACGACCACCTTGAAGCGGCGTTTGCGGACCGCCTCGGCGTCCACGAGCGGAAGCGCCAGCACCTGCTCGATATGCGTCCGGTTGAACGGTTCGCGCGAAAGCACATGCCCGATGCCGTCCACGCCGGGGTACTCGAAGCCCTCCTCCTCAGCCATCGCCAGCACGCGCTTGCCCTCGGCGTCGGTGAGGAATTCGCCGTCGGAGTTGAGCAGCTTCAGGGCGTTCCACTGACGCGGGTTGTGCGACGCGGTGATGATGATGCCGCCGTCGGCCCGCTTGGTGATGACGGCCATCTCGGTGCCCGGCGTGGTGCAAAGCCCGACGTTGATCACGTCGGCGCCGCAGGCCAGCAGGGTGCCCTCGACCAGATCGGAGACCATTTCGCCCGAAATACGGGCGTCGCGGCCTACGACTATGGTAAGTTTTTTGCCGGGATTCCGCTCGGCGATCAGACGTGCGTATGCGGTGGTGAATTTCACGACGTCGGGGGGCGTCAGGTTCTCGGCCTGCGCCCCGCCCACCGTGCCGCGGATACCGGAAATGGATTTGATGAGTGTCATATTTTAAAGAGGTTTATCTATACATATATTTATGAAAAATTGTCTTCGAAGTTTTGATATTCGATGTAAATATATTACTTTTATGCCAATTATGAAAATTAAAAAACGACTATCATGAGAACGATTCCTGCTTCCGAATTGATTATCAACGACGACGGTTCGATTTTCCACCTGCACCTGCTGCCGGAGCAGCTCGCCGACACGGTGATCCTCGTCGGAGACCCCGGCCGCGTGGCCTTGGTTGCGGAATTTTTCGACGCCAGAGAGTGCGAAGTCTCCAACCGCGAATTCAAGACCGTAACGGGCACCTACAAGGGAAAACGCATGACGGTCCTTTCGACGGGCATCGGCATCGGCAACATCGACATCTCGGTCACGGAGCTGGACGCGCTGGCCAACGTCGATTTCGCCACCCGGCAGGAGAAGGCGCAGAAACGGCAGCTGACGCTGGTGCGTCTGGGCACTTCGGGCGCCATCCAGCCCGACATCAAGGTAGGGGAGTTCGTCTTCTCGCGCACATCGGTGGGCTTCGACGGCCTGCTGAACTACTACAAGGGCCGCAACGACGTCTGCGACCTCGCCATCGAAAAGGCTTTCATGGAGCACGTCGGCTGGAACGAACTGCTTCCCAAACCCTACTTCATCGACGCCGACAAGACGCTGTTCGAGCATTTCCGCGACGTGACGCGCGAGGGCATCACCATCGCCGCTCCGGGCTTCTATGCGCCGCAGGGCCGCTGGGTGCGCCTCGAACCGCAGGACGCGCGGCTCAACGAGAAGATCGAATCGTTCGACTACCACGGACGCCGCATCACCAACTTCGAAATGGAGGGTTCGGCGCTGGCCGGTCTGGCGGCCCTGATGGGCCACCGCGCCGCCACGATCTGCACGATCATCGCCCAGCGCATCGCCCAGAACGTCGATACGGACTACAAACCCTTCGTGCGCAAGATGATCTCCACGGCGCTCGACAAACTCGCAGTTTTAGAATAACAGAAACCATAACAGAAAATAAAGAAAGGAAACAAACGTATGAAATTTTCAGTATCAAGCTCGGCCCTGCTCTCGCTTCTGGCTACCACCGGCAAGGTTATCAGCAATAAGAACACGCTTCCCATCTTGGATTACTTCCTGATGGAGCTGAGCGGCAACGAACTGAAGGTCACGACATCGGACCTCGAAACGACGCTCATCGGCTCCATTACGGTAGACAGCGTGGAGAGCGAGGGAACCATCGCCGCACCCGCCAAACTGATGCTCGACTCCCTGAAGGAGTTCTCCGAACTGCCGCTGACCATCGACGTAAACGATAAGAACTGGGAAATCACGATCAACTGGAAGAGCGGTTCGCTCTCGATTCCCGGCGCGAGCGCCGTGAGCTATCCCGCCGTACCGCAGCTGAGCGCCGAGAAGAAGGAGCTGAGCATGGACGTGGATACGCTGGTCAACGGCATCAACAAGACGATCTTCGCCACGGCCGACGACGAACTGCGTCCCGTGATGAACGGCATCTACATCAATCTGGCGCCCGGCGCGCTGACGTTCGTGGGCACCGACGCGCACAAGCTCGTGAAGTACGAGTCCGAGACCGCGAACGAGGTCACGGCTTCGTTCATCCTGCCCAAGAAACCGGCCAACCTGCTCAAATCGGTGCTGCTGAAGGAGGACGACGCCATCGAGATGAGCTTCGACTCGAAAAACGCGCTCTTCAAGCTCAAGAGCCACACGCTCGTCTGCCGTCTGATCGAGGGCAACTACCCGAACTACAACGCCGTGATTCCGGCCAACAACCCCAACAAGGTGCTGGTGGACCGCGTCGAGCTGGTGAACGGCATCAAGCGCGTGGCAGTCTGCTCGAATCCGACCACCAACCTGATCCGCATGGACATCGCCGACAACCGGATCAACCTCACGGCGCAGGACATCGACTTCTCGGTGTCGGCCAACGAGACCATTTCGTGCAGCTACGACGGCGAGGAGATCACGATCGGCTTCAAATCGACGTTCCTCGTCGAGATACTCTCGAACATGGACACGCCGACCGTGGTCATCGAACTGGCCGACTCGACCCGTGCCGGCGTCTTCAAACCCGTATATGACGACAAGCAGACAAGCTCGACGCTCATGCTGCTCATGCCGATGATGATCAACGCATAACGGCCCCTCAGATGAAGTTAAACCTCAAGCGCCCGATCATCTTCTTCGACCTCGAAACGACCGGCGTGGACACCGCCAAGGACCGCATCGTCGAGATTTCGATGGCCAAGATCATGCCCGACGGCGAAGAGATCGTCAAAACCCGCAAGCTCAATCCGGAAATGCACATTCCGGAGGAGGCTACCGCCATCCACGGCATTACGGACGAGGACGTCAAGGATTGCCCGACCTTCGCGCAGGTCGCCAAATCGCTCGAACAGTTTATCCGCGGCTGCGACTTCGGAGGGTTCAATTCGAACCGCTTCGACCTGCCGGTGCTGGTCGAGGAGTTCCTGCGCGCGGGAGTGGACGTGGACTTCAAGCGCCGCAAATTCATCGACGTGCAGAACATCTTCCACAAGAAGGAGCAGCGCACGCTGGTGGCGGCCTACAAGTTCTACTGCGACAAGGATCTGGACGACGCACACTCGGCCGAGGCCGACACGCTGGCGACCTACGAGGTGCTCAAGGCCCAGCTGGAGCGTTATCCCGATCTGGAGAACGACATCGACAAGCTGGCCGAATTCTCGACCCGTGCCGAAACGGCCGACTACGCCGGACGCATCCTCTTCAACGAAAAAGGCGAGGAAGTCTTCGGATTCGGCAAATACAAGGGCCGCAGCGTGGAGGAGGTCTTCCGCATGGAACCGAGTTATTACGCATGGATGATGAACGGCGATTTCCCGCTCTACACCAAGAAGGTCATCACCGAAATCCGCATGCGCGAAAAACTGAAATGACGATGAAGCGACTTTGTGCGACAGTCTTGCTGCTCCTGTTGAGCGTGTGCGCCTTCGCGGTGCAGAAGTCGGGAACGATCGTTTACATCAACGGCTCGAAATTCTACATCCATACGGTGCAGCCCGGCGAAACGCTTTACGGACTGTCTAAGGCGTACGAGGTGGGCGAGAAGGTGATTCTTCAGTACAATCCGTCGGCAGGCGGCGGGCTGAAAGCGGGGGAGAACGTCAAGATACCTTTCGTGACGGCCGTGCCCGAACCCAAGTCGGAGCGGAAGCTGCGCAGGACCTTCGACTCCCACACCGTCGCGCAGGGCGAAACCCTGTACGCCATTTCGCGCAAGTACGAAATCCCGATCCAGACCGTCATCGAGGACAATCCGAGTCTCGATCCGACCAACCTGCGGCTCGGAGAGCGCATCCTGATCCGCAAGAAGGAGATCGGCTCCGAAGACGAGGCCGGCGCCAAGGAGCAGTGGGAAGCCTACCGCAATACGCTCAACAGCGTCGCCGAGGAGGGTTATGCCTATCATATGGTCAAGCCGGGCGAAACCTTCTATTCGCTGTCACGCCGCTTCGGCATCACCGAAGAGCAGCTCGGCTCGCTCAACGGAGGGCTGAAACCCGCCGACCTGAAAGCCGGAGCGATCATCAAGGTTCCGGGTTCTCCCGAAGAGCTGGCCGCCGGGGAGCGGCAGCCTGCCGACACCGTGCGCGCGGACTCCGTCCCCGACCTCTCCGCCGACAACAGGGTGAAGGAGATCGAATTCCGCGCACTGCGGCGCAGTGCGACGCTCAATGTCGCCCTGCTGCTGCCGATGGACGCCGGCACCCCCAATCCCAGCTATCTGGAGTTTTATCAGGGATTCCTGCTCGGACTGGACAGCGTGAAGACCAAATACGGCTATTCGGTGAACGTCTGTCTGTATAACACGGCCCGCGATGCGGAGAAAATCCGCGAAATCACCGAGAGCGACGCCTTCCGCAATACCGACCTGATCATCGGTCCGGTCTACGAGGAGGGGCTGTATCCGGTCATCCGGTTCGCCGAGGAGCACAACGTGCCCGTCGTTTCGCCGCTGGCCAACATCACGGGCATGAACAGCGACGTGCTGTTCCAGATGGCGCCCGACCCGGCGCACAAATGGGAGACGGCCGCCGAACTGGTGAACGGGGACCGGCAGGTAACGCTGATCTACACCGAAAGTACGGACAAGGAGTTCGAGCAGGAGATGCTGACGCTGCTCGGCGATTCGGACTATAAGAAGCACACCTATAAATATGTCCATCCGTCGGCCCGCACGAACAGCAATTCGGGCGATCTGACGCCGCTGCTGGACAACGGCGCCGACAACGTATTCATCGTCATGTCCGACAACGAGGTGGACGTGGACCGCATTCTGGCGGCCATCGCTTCGGCCGACACCAACATATCGAGCCGCGGCCGCACGGCCCCCCGGTTCGTCGTGCTGGGCAATACGCGCTGGAACCGCATGAACAACATCGACCGCACGATGTTCTTCAAGGACCGCGTGATCTTCATCTCGACCTACCACGCCAAGCGCGACTCGCAGACGATTCTCGACTTCGACAGCGCCTATATCCGCTCCTTCGGGTCGCTGCCCACGCTCTTCTCGTACCGCGGCTACGATGCGGCGGCGGTCTTCTGCCCCGCGATGTACAACGACATCGAATACGACATGGAAGGCCGGAGCTACACGCCCCTTCAGACCTCCTACCTATTCGGGCAGGGCGAGGAGCGCCACAACCACGTCAACCGCAGCTGGATGAGAGTCAACTACAACAGCGATTTCACGATAACCGTCGAATAGTAAGACCATGGCATCTTTGACAAACGCAATACCCGAAAAAACCATCGAGCGCCTGAGCGAATACCGCCGCACGCTGCTGGCCAGCCACAAGCAGGGGATCACGCATATCTTCTCGCACGTGCTGGCGGGCATCCACGGCATCACGGCCGTGCAGGTCCGGCGCGACCTGATGCTGATCGGCTTTTCGAGCGACACGAAAAAAGGGTACGACGTGCAGGTGCTCATCGAATACATCAGCCGAATCCTCGACAGCCCCTCGCAGATGAATATCGCCGTGCTGGGCATGGGACACCTCGGACAGGCCATCACCAAATATTTCAACGGCAAGGGACTCAAGCTGAAAATCACCGCCGCGTTCGACGTCGATCCCGGCAAGGTCGGCAAGACCATCGACGGCATTCCGTGCTATCACATGGATACGTTCGAAGAGGTCGTCGAGGACAAGGACATCAGCATCGTGATCGTCTCCTCGCCGACGCAGGTGGCGCCGAGTCTGGTCGTTCCGATCATCAACGCCGGAATCCGTGGCGTGCTGAACTTCACCTCCACGCCGCTGAACTTCCCGCAGGGGATCGTGGTCGAGAATTACGACATCACCACGCTGCTCGAAAAAGTAGCCTACTTCGTCAAGGAGAACGAAGAGAAAAACAGCAGCAACACCTAAACAAAGAGCGGCAGGAGAGAGAGCAATGAGGGTTTTTCACGGTTTCGAAGCGCTTCCGCATTTCACGCATCCGGCGGTGACCGTCGGATCGTACGACGGCGTGCACAGCGGCCATCTGAAACTGCTGCGCACCGTGACCGCCGCGGCCCGCGGGCAGGGCGGCGAAAGCATCGTCTTCACCTTCGAGCCGCATCCCCGCATCACGCTCGGCAAGGCCGACGGCCTGCGCCTGCTGACGACGCTCGACGAGAAAATCTGCCTCCTCGAACGGCTGGGGATCGACAATCTGGTCATCATCCCCTTCGACAGAGCCTTCAGCCGGCTGGCTCCCGACGAATTCGTCCGCGACTGTCTCGTAGGCCATACGGGAGCCGAAACGCTCGTCGTAGGCTTCAACCACCGCTTCGGACACGACAAACAGGGCAGTTACGACTATCTGGACAGCCACGGCTTCGGCCTGCGCATAATAGAGGTCTCCGAATGCGACGTGGACGCCGAAAAAGTCAGTTCGACGGTGATCCGGCAATTGGTCGGCGAGGGAAAAATGGCGCGCGCCGCACGTCTGCTGGCGCATCCCTATCTGGTAATCGGCCGGGCGCAGCGCAACCGCATCCGGGTGGAGGACCCGCTGAAACTCCTGCCCCCTCCGGGCGAATACGATGCGCATATCAACGGCAAGCCGGCCCGGCTCACGGTCGATGCCGCTCAGGAACTGATAACCCGCGACATACTGCCCGAAGGGCGTGTCGTCATAACATTTTAAACCATGCTGAGTTACGACTGTCAAATAAGGGTTTGGTACAAGCATACCGACCAGATGGCGATCTGCCACCACTCGAACTATATCTGCTATTACGAAGCCGCGCGCAGCGAACTGCTCCGCTGGCTGGGCATGTCTTTCGCCGAGGTCGAGAAGCGGGGTATCATGATGCCCATTCTGGAGGTGCAGTCCAAGTACCACCGCCCGGCCTATTACGACGAACTGCTCACCGTGCGCATCATGCTGAAAGAGCTTCCCACGGCCCGCATCAACTTCTTCTACGAAATCTACAACGAAAAGGGCGATCTGCTCAATACGGGCATGACGCAGCTGGGCTTCATCCACAGCGACACGCGCCGCCCATGCCGCGTCCCCGACTGGTTCCTGCAGCTGGTCACCGACAAGTGGACGGAGGAGTAGAAGCGGCAGCGACACCTCCGATGATTCCCGCTACGGCAAGGCTCCGGAGCGACGCAATGGCGGAAACTCTAACGAAACGATACTGAGAAACACCGCATACGAAAGAACCGCACCCATCGGGATGCGGTTCTTTTTTCCGGAACGCGACTCCGGCTATTTTTCGATCAGCGAAATCGAACGCTGGATGAAATCCGTCAGGTTCTTGCCCTTGAGCATGCCGTTGGTCAGCAGCGCAAGGTCGATGATCTGCTTGACGAGCCGGTTTTCGCCGCCGATCTCGCGCAGCCGCTCGTTGCGCTCGTCGCGCAGCGTGACGATCTTCTTCGACAGCTCCTCGCGCGTCGATTTCTCTTCGGGAGTCAGCTCCTCTTCCTTCTTGCCCTTCACCACCTCGTCGAAGCGGTTCTCCTCGGCTACCGCCGCGTCGATCTTCTTGGTGATCGACTTCAGCTTGTCGCCGTAGGCCTTCTCCGCGTCGGAGAGGATGTCGGCGACGATGGGGTGGTTGCCGTTAACCGCAATGGTGAAGTTGTCGGGCATCTGTCCGTAGAACTGGCTCATGCCGCCTCCGCCGCCCATCGCGGCCATCTCCTTCATACGGCGCATGAATTCGTTCTGCGTGATGACCACGGGCGCTTCGTCGGGCGACATGGCCTCGAACGAAATGTTGTAATGAATCTTGTCGTCCTTGGGCATCTGGCTCTCGAATACCGGGCGCAGCAGCTCCTGCTGGGCTTCGGTGAGCGACATCTTGATATTCTCCTCCTTCTGGATCAGCTTGTCGATCACGTCGCTGTCCACACGCACGAAGCGCGTCTCCTTGTTCTTCGACTCGTACCAATTGATATAGTGGTTGTCCAGCTGACCGTCCATCAGCAGCACGTCGTACCCCTTGGCCTTGGCCGCTTCGAGGAACGTGTGCTTCTCCACGGGATCGTCCACATAGAGGAAGACGACCGTCTTGTTCTTGTCGGTCTGGTTCTCCTTCACCTTCTCCAGATACTCCGCAGGCGTGAAATACTTGCCCTCGATGTTCTTCCAGAGCATGAACTCCTGCGCCTTCTCGGAGAACTTCTCGTCGGTCAGGATGCCGTATTCGATGAATATCTTCAGATCGTCCCACTTCGCCTCGTAGTCCGCACGCATGGTGTTGAACAGCTCCTGCAGACGGTCGGCGACCTTGCGGGTGATGTAGCTCGAAATCTTCTTCACGTTGGAGTCGCTCTGCAGGTAGCTCCGCGACACGTTGAGCGGAATGTCGGGCGAGTCGATCACGCCGTGCAGCAGCGTCAGGTATTCCGGCACGATGCCCTCGACCTGATCCGTCACGTACACCTGATTCGAATAGAGCTGAATCTTGTTCTTCTGTATCTCGAAGTTGTTGTGGATCTTCGGGAAATAGAGGATGCCCGTCAGGTGGAACGGATAGTCGATATTCAGGTGGATCGAGAACAGCGGCTCGTCGCTCAGCGGGTATAGCTCATGATAGAACTCCTTGTACTGCTCCTCGGTGATGTCGGCGGGTTTGCGCGTCCAAAGCGGATCGACGTTGTTGATGATGTTGTCCTTGTCGGTATCGACGTACTTGCCGTCCTTCCACTCCTTGACCTTGCCGAAAGCGATGGGCACGGGCAGGAACCGGCAGTATTTGCGCAGCAGCTCCTCGACCTTCGAACTTTCGGCGTACTCCAGCGAATCCTCCGAAAGATGCAGGACGATCGTCGTGCCGCGGTCATGCTCCGCATCGGTCTCCTCCATTTCGAATTCGGGCGTGCCGGTGCAGCTCCAATGCACGGTCTTGGCCTCTTTCTTATAGGATTTGGTAAAGATCTCGACCTTGTCGGCCACCATGAACGACGAGTAGAAGCCCAGTCCGAAATGACCGATGATCGACTGGTTCTTGTACTTCTCCATAAACTCCTCGGCGCCAGAGAAGGCGATCTGGTTGATATACTTGTCCACCTCTTCGGCGGTCATGCCCACACCGCGGTCGGTCACGGTCAGCGTTTTGGCCTCCTTGTCCACGGCGACGTGAATCGTCAGGTCGCCCAGCTCGCCCTTCATTTCGCCGATCGACGAAAGCGTCTTCAGTTTCTGGGTAGCATCGACCGCATTGGAAATCAGCTCGCGCAGGAAAATTTCATGGTCCGAATAAAGGAACTTTTTAATCACGGGGAAGATATTCTCCGTCGTAACCCCGATTTTGCCGTTTTTCATAGTTTTATATTTAGCTGTATTTTGATTCATTTCATCCGACCATCCATCAACAAACCGTGTGCCACCGCCCGTTTTCTGCCAAACTGTCAGTCGGACATGACAAAGGCCGCCGTAAAAAGTTGCCGCGGCGGGAATTTTGCCGTATATTTGTCCGACTTCAAACAGTTACCACTATGGATTTTCTCTCTCTGGCAAAAAAGCGGTACGCATGCCGCAAATATGCCCCGGCAAAAGTCGAGCAGGAAAAGCTCGACATCATTCTGGAGGCGGGCCGCGTGGCTCCTACGGGCGCCAACCGCCAGCCCCAGCGGCTCATCGTCGTACGCTCGCAGGAGGGGATGGAGCGTCTGGCACGCTGCACCCGCGACTTCGGCGCTCCCTGCGCCGTCATCGTCTGCGCCGACACCGGCGAAGCATGGACCCGCAAATACGACGGTAAAACGATCGGCGACATCGACGCTTCGATCGTCACCGACCACATGATGCTGGCCGCAGCGTCGCTGGGGCTTGACACGCTCTGGATTTGCATGTTCAAACCCGAAGCCGTCCGCGAAGAGTTCCGGCTCCCGGAACATGTGGAACCCGTCAATATCCTGCTCATCGGCTACGGCATCGGCACTCCCGCCGACCCCGACCGTCACGATCTGCTGCGCAAACCGCTCGCGGAAACGGTCGTATACGAAACCTTCTGACCGGGGCGGAAGCCCAAAATTCCCCGGCGGCAAAGGCGGCGGTTTTTGCGAACCTCTGCATCCGCGCACACCGGAAGATTCCGGCTACAACCGACAGCAAAAAATAAGCGAAGGCCTCACGGGCCTTCGCTTATTTCGTATCTGCGCCGGTCAAGCGCGTTATTTGCTGCGCACGCAGCGCACCATCATGGCCGTAGCAGGTACGACCCCGCCTGCGGAAACCGACGGATTGTTCGTTGTGCTGGCCGTAGACCATGCCAGATAGCAATACTGTCCCGGCTTGGTCGCGCTCTCATCGGCCGTCCATACTGAGATGATATTCGGCAGCATGGTCTTCGTACCGTCCTTGTACAACTGTCCGGAAGGCACCATGTAGATATTCTGCATGCCGTCGCTGCACATTCTGAACGCATAAGGCTCGAATTCTTTCGCCCCGTCGGCGACAAGTTCCAAAAGCTGCTCCGAAGTGGGCATACGCCACGTCCCGGCAGGCGCCACGAGCGAACACGGGTCTACATCGCCGTAGGGGACGTCCGCATAGTTCGGAATCGACTGTTCGTCGGGTCCGTAAACCACACCCTGATATTTCGTCGAACTCGAAACCGTGCCTTCGAACTTAATGCCGTACTTGCTCTTCCACTTGAAGTACATACCGCGCTCCTTAGGTTCCGCAAAGGTATAGGCCCCGTCGACGACAGTCAGGTAGCCTTCGCTCCAAGTCACCGAGAAGGCGTCCGTCGCGGGGTTGGCCTCCTGCCGGACGCTCTTTCCGGTGTCGGAGCCGTTGACCCAGATGGCGAGCGTGCGCTCCTCGCCCGCATTTTCGGGAACCGAGAACGAAACGATCGGATTCTCCTTCGATCCGTTCTGCGTCAGCTCCAACCCGTCGCTGCCTTTGATGACCACGGGGAACGACGCAAGGTCGCTCTCGCACTTTACGCTCAGCGTAAACGCTTCGTAGGTGGCTTTCGACGGAGAGTGGGATATGTAATCCACATAGTTTTTCTTTCCCGGCTGTACGAACGAGATACCCGAATAAACCCGGTTGATGAACAGCCGCCATTCGCGGTTTCCGACTTCGTCGTTCTTGGGCACGGTCAGCGTAACCTCCGTCTCGGACGACGATGCGTCGATGGACCGAATCTCCCCGTCCTCGGCTTCGATATCGACCTCGTAAGCCGGGAATTCACCCGGATCGGTCTTGACGGTAAGCTTGAACGAAGCATTGTCCGTCACCGAAGCCGGCGTATGCGACACATAAGAAGGCTGGCGGATATTCTTCACGCAGCGGAGCGAAGCCATGTTCGTGCCCGCAAGATCGTAATCCACCATCGAATAGTCGGCGTTGAGTACATAAATCACACCTTCACCCGCATAATTGGCGCCCAGTCCCCAATATCCGCCGAACTGAGACTTTCCGCTGATCTGCCCCGAAGCAAGTTCCAGCGCGCCGCAGAAAGGCATGAAATAGTCCGAGCTGAGATACCCCATGCCGGTAATGCCGTCCAATACATGCTGGTTCATGTAGTCTTCCCGGTCGTAAAGACAGAAAAGCTCCATATAAGTCGGCGTACGCAGCCCGGCATCGATCATCGTGCACGGATCGGTATTCGGCTGGCGGTAGGGGATGTCGGCCAGCGCCACCTGCACGGCTTCGGGCGTATAGGCCGTTCCGGCGTACGAACCGCCGTCCGACGGCACGCCGTATTTGCTGCCCTGACGGAAATAGAGTCCGAGGTCGGACATCTTGTCGGCAACGGCGAATTTACCGTCCATAAGCGTAACGTTGCCCTTCGCCCAATAGAAACCGGCCGTCAGTACGAGCGCGGCCTCCTGCCGGGCTTCGACGATCTTCGTCCATTGGGGTTCCGCACCCGCATCGGCCATCTCCACAACGATATTGCGTTCGTTCTCGGTATAGTTGCCCGCGATTTCGACGTCGATGCTCTCGGTCCGCTCCGTCACCGCCACCGGATCGCCGACCTTGTCGCCGAGCGTCACGCGGTACTGCCATTCGACGAAAATCGGATCGGCCGCACGGGTCTCGATGCTCGTGGTGAAACCGAGCTTGTAACCGCCGCCGTTGTAAGGAACCGTTTCCGGAATGGTCGTGGAGTCGTATTCGGTTACACAATAGTCTTTTAAGGCAGGCTCCTGTTCAGCCTCGACGATCCGAATCCACCGGGGGGGGGTAGCGGCATCCTCTGTTACAGCCATTTCCACGACGACCGCCCGCGGTTCCTTGCTGTAGTTGGAACCGATGACGACCGATATTTCCGTTTTGGGTTCGGTCACGGCTATCGCATCGCCGATGGCCTCACCGAGCGTCACACGGTACTGCCACGATTCGAATACGGGAACGACCGGCTGGGAGCGAGTTTCGGTGCGGGTCGTAAAAGTCATCGTGTAGGCACCGCCTTCGGCAGGTATCGTCTCAGGAATGGTCGTCGATGCGAATTCGGTCACCGTATACTCCGTTTTTTTCGTCGGTTCCGTATTGTCGTCCGAACAGGCCGACAATACGACACACAACATGCCTAACGGAAAGCACAAGCATTTGAGTAAATTTTTCTTCATAGTACAAATTAAAAAATGAGTGGACGGCTAAAGTAGTGATTTTATTCCTCGCAAACAAACCCGGACGAACAAAAAAGTATAATCCGCACAAAATGAGAGATCGGCTAAATCCTTGTAAATATTGATATTTATTACGATTTATCGCTGCCAAGCCGAATCATGCTTACATGTTTTCCGCACATCAGATCAAAATAATACAAATCCGCAGCAAAACACGCCCCGTTGCAAGCCGAAAACCATAATACAAAAAATACCGCTCATCTTGAACGTCCATGACACTTTTTTGTAACTTTACAAGGCAGGAAGGTCCACCGGAAACTGCGCCGGATGCGCGACGAGCGAAAGACAACGGAAAAAGCAAATACGGAACTACAAATCAAAGCAATATGAAGACTAAAAAATCAGGAATATTAATTTTATTCCTTTGCATATTCTGCGTCGTCGGCTGCGACAATGACGAAAAAAAAGGACGAGAAGTAACCGATTACAAAGAATATATTCTTACCGTTGCATCCGGAAAAGTTCCGGGAGTATTGACTTCCGACGGACACAATTATCTGACAGACGTATATGCCGTAAAAAAAAGAGCTGTCCGATGAATGGATTCCCTTCGGCAATATCGAAGGATTTGACTTTGAAGAAAAACTTTACAGAACATTACAGAAACCAGTACCCCGGTCGTTTCTTTCACAATAGACATATAACAAAATAAAGGCAACGCCCTAAAACATGTCAATCCGCTGAAACTCTGAAACCGGAACCGGCACGCGGCACGGACATCCCTCAAAATCACCTATAGCGCAAAAAGACAGCGGGCCGAAATTCGGCCCGCTGTCTGCGTTGAAGAATCCGTGCGGATTCCCCGTTTCGTAAAGGCAGGTCACTTGGCGTACAGCCGGAACTTCATGCGCCAGCTTTCGCCCGGAGCGATCGCCTGAAAACCTTCGGCCGCAGGGTCCGCGGCGTTCGGGGCGTTCGTCGTCCACGACTGCGGTTCGGGACAGCAGTAGGGCACCCGGCCGCCGTTGTTCCAGATCGTCCAATAGGTCGTCTGCCGATCTACCTCGTAGAAGGTGCGGACGCCCGTACGGAGATTCTCGACCAGCGCACCCCGGAAAGGCTTGCTGTCCACCTCGATTTCGCGCAGCGTGAAGCCCGCTTCGATCGGCTCGCAGTCCGTTACCCGCAATCCGCCTTCGCGCAGTCTGGCGAACTGTTCCGACAACGGCAACTTACGCCCTGTCGGGATATTACGCCCGCTCAGCTCAACTTGTTCTCCAACTGCGACGCGCATCACATAATCCGCCGCCTCACCGCCCGCAAAGGGAATCTGCATCGGCGTATGAAACCCGACGCCCACGGGCATCGGCTCCGCACTGCGGTTGGCGAACATCACCTCCTGCTCCAGCCCTTGGGGCGTAAGGCGGAAAGTGATCTTGCATTTGAACTCGTGCGGAAAGTCGCGGAAAATCGCGTCGTTTCCGGCGTTCGAATAGTAGCGGCACTCCACCAGCACCTCCTCCCCGGTCTCCCAAGCCTTCGACACGGCGAAAGGCTGGCTCTTGAGGATGCCGTGGTGGTAATGGTGCTCTTTGGCGTTCGTGATGGGAAAGCGGTAAGTCCGGCCGCCGAACGTATAACGCCCGTCCTCGATCCGGTTGGGCGGAAACAGGATCGGCAGTCCGAAGACATGCGGCCGTCCCTTGAACGTTTCGACCTCGTCGTCGGCCGGCGCCCGCAGAATCTCGGCACCCAACCGCGTATTGGTCAGCCGGATGAGGTTTGCGCCCATGCCCGGAATCAGCAGGGCCGTATAGTCGCCTTTCGAGAACTCGACGGCCCGCATCCCATGCCAGTCGGTACTGCGGAGCATTTTAGAGCAGTTTTTCGATCTTCTCCGCGAGTGCGGCCTTCGACGCGGCGCCTACCTGCTTGTCGACCAGCTCGCCGCCCTTGAGGAAGACGATAGTCGGGATGTTGCGCACGCCGTATTTCATCGTGATTTCGTCATTCTCCTCCACGTCGCATTTGCCGATCAGCACGCGGCCCTCGTATTCGGCGGCGAGTTCGTCCACGATGGGAGCGATCGTGCGGCACGGACCGCACCACTCGGCCCAGAAGTCGATGACGACGGGGAGCTGCGATGAAATTACTTCCTGAAAATTCTCTTTCGTGATTGCTAAAGCCATAATTATTAAGTTTTAAAATGTTATTATGCGATGGAATACTTTATCTCGTTATCGTCCAGATACGAAACCAGCGACTGCGTCAGGCTCACCTTGTGGCTCTTCGAGAAGAGACTGAGCGAGACATGCGCTTCGCGGTCGATCACGCTGATGCGGAAAAGGGTCTCGCCCTTTGCCTCCTTCACCTTCTCCGTCAATTCGCGTACCAGTGTCGGGGTTACGTCCTCGACGGGCAGCAGCACGTTCATCTCCTTGATCATCGTGTCGCGCATCTCCGAGAGCTGCACCATCGAGATGATCTTGAATTCCAGTTCCTTGTCGTTATAGGGTTTGGGCTGGACCCGTCCCCGGACGAAGAGGAAATAATCCGAGAAGAGGTACTTGCGGAAATTCTCGTAATCCTTGCTGAACAGCGCGAATTCATGCGTGCCGTTGTAATCCTCCAGCACGAATTTGCCCCACGGCTTGCCGGTCTTGGTGATGAGGTTCTGCACGCTGACGACCATACCCGCGACGGCGATCTCCTGCCCCTTGAGCGCTTCGAGGTTTTCCAGCTCCGTGAGCTGGGTCTTGCACATGTGGTTGATGATGATCTTGTAGTCGTCGAGCGGGTGCGCCGAGAGGTAGAGACCGATCATCTCGCGCTCCTTGGCCAGCGTTTCGAGCTGGCTCCAGTCGGCGCATGCGGGCAGCACGGGGCGCTGGATATCCACGTGTCCGCCGCCGCCGAAGAGACTCTGCTGGGCGTTGTTCTTCTCGGCCTGAAAACGCTGGCCGTAACGCATCAGCTGCTCAATGAAGGTCACGCCCGTATTGTCGCGCGCGTCCGCACCGAAGAACTTGCCGCGGTGGAAGCCCGATATCGAGTCGAAACCTCCGGCATAGGCCAGATTCTCGAAACACTTGCGGTTTACGGCCGAGAAGTTCACGCGCTCCATCAGGTCGTATATGTCCTTGAAACGGCCGTTGGCGTTGCGCTCCGCGATGATGCTCTCCACGGCGGCTTCGCCGACACCCTTCACGGCCCCCAGACCGAAGCGCACGTCGCCCGCCTTGTTGGACGAGAAGGTGCGCATCGACTCGTTGATGTCCGGACCGAGCACACGGATTCCCATGCGCTTGCACTCGTTCATGTAGAGCGTGAGCTGCTTGATGTCCGCGAGGTTTCGGCTCAGCAGGGCCGCCATGAACTCCGAAGGGTAGTGGGCCTTCAGGTAGCCGGTCTGGTAAGCGACATAGGCATAGCAGGTCGAGTGCGACTTGTTGAAGGCATAGGAGGCGAACGCCTCCCAGTCGCCCCAGATCTTGTCGCAGACCTTCTCGTCATGTCCGCGCTGCTTACAGCCCTCGATGAACTTGGGCTTCATCTTGTCCAGCACGTCGCGCTTCTTCTTACCCATGGCCTTGCGCAGCGTGTCGGCCTCGCCGCCCGTGAAGCCGGCGAGTTTCTGCGACAGCAGCATGACCTGCTCCTGATAGACCGTGATGCCGTAGGTGTCGTTCAGGTACTCCTCCATGTCGGCGATCTCGTAGGTCACCGGCTCCTGCCCGTGCTTGCGGGCGATGAAGTTGGGAATGTACTCCATCGGGCCGGGCCGGTAGAGGGCGTTCATGGCGATCAGGTCCTCGAAGCGGTTGGGCTTCAGGTTGCGCAGGTGCTTTTTCATGCCGGGGGACTCGAACTGGAACAGGCCGGTCGTGTCGCCGCGGGCGAAAACCTCGTAGGTCGGCGCGTCGTCGAGCGAAATGCCGTCTATGTCCACATCGACGCCGTGCACCGCCTTGACGTTCTCCACGGCGTCCTTGATGATCGACAGCGTGCGCAGTCCCAGAAAGTCCATCTTGATCAGGCCGACGCTTTCGACCTCCTTGCCCTCGAACTCCACCACGTTCAGCTCGGCATCCTTGGCAATGGCCATCGGCGCGAACTTTTCGAGGTCGTCCTGACCGATGATCACGCCGCAGGCGTGCACCCCCGTCTGGCGGATCGAGCCTTCCAGCTTCTCGGCGTATTTGAGCGTATTGCGGATCAGCTGGTTGGGCGACTCGCGCTCGGCGGCCAGCTCCGGAGACTCCTTGTAGACGAAATCGAACGGCGTCTCGCCGTGTTTCTTGTCGGGCGTGACCTTGTCGGGCACCAGCTTCGAAAGGCGGTCGCTCTCCGAGAGGGCCAGCTTCTGCACGCGGGCGACGTCCTTGATGGCCATCTTGGGGGCCATCGTGCCGAACGTCACGATCTGGGCCACGCGCTTCTGGCCGTACTTCTGCACGCAGTAGCGCAGCACGTCGGCGCGGCCGTCCTCGTCGAAGTCCACATCGACATCGGGGAGGGAGATGCGTTCGGGATTGAGGAAACGCTCGAACAGCAGGTCGTATTTCAGCGGGTCGATATTGGTGATCTTCAGACAGTAGGCGACCACCGAACCGGCGGCCGAGCCACGGCCGGGTCCCACCGACACACCCATTTCGCGTGCGGCGCGGATATAGTCCCACACGATCAGGAAGTAGCCCGGAAATCCCATCCACTCGATCGTGCTCAGCTCGTATTTAATACGCTCCTCGGTCTTTTCGTCCAGCACGTCGCCGTAACGCATGTGCGCGCCCTTGTAGGTCAGGTCCTTGAGGTAGCAGTACTGTTTGGCGACCATCAGCCGGTCCGAAAGCTCCTTGTCGCCGGCAACCAGCTCCTCCAGCTCCGGAACGGTGGCGCAGGCGCCGATCTTCGCCAGCATCTCCTCGTCCTCGATCTTCTTGACGAACGACTCGCGCAGTTCGCCGAGGGCGATCGGGAAATCCTCCGGCGGCGGGAAGTTGGGCATCAGCGGGGCGTGCGTCAGCTTGTAATCCTCGCACTTGTCGGCGATTTCGAGCGTCGTGGCCAGCGCTTCGGGATGGTCCGGGAAGAGCGCCGCCATCTCTTCGGGCGACTTGAGATACTCCTGAAACGTATAGCGCATACGGTTCGGATCGTCCAGATCGCGGCCCGTATTGAGACAGATCAGATGGTCGTGCGCCACGGCATCCTCGGCGAGGATGAAGTGCACGTCGTTCGAACAGATATACTTGACGCCGTATTTGGCCGCCAGCTCCAGAATCACCTTATTGACGCGCAGCTGGTTTTCGTAGACGTCCGCGTCCTTCTGCGGATCGCCCGAAGGGTGCAGCTGCAGTTCGAGGTAATAGTCTTCGCCGAAGATGTTCTTGAACCACTGGACCACGCGCTCGGCCTCCTCGATGTCGTTGTGCATGATGGCCTGCGGCACTTCGCCGCCCAAGCACGCCGAGCAGCAGATCAGCCCCTCGTGGTACTGTTCGATCAGCTGCTTGTCGATACGCGGCTTGTAATAGAATCCCTCGGTAAACGAGTAGGAGACCATCTTGCAGAGGTTGTGATAGCCTTCGAGGTTCTTGGCCAGCAGGATCAGGTGGTCGCCGGCCTTCTCGTCCTTGTCCTTCTCGAAACGGTTTTTCACCACGTAGACCTCGCAGCCCAGAATCGGCTTGACCCCGGCGTCCGTGGCGGTGTCGTGAAAGTTCTTGACGCCGTACATATTGCCGTGGTCGGTAATGGCGATGGCGTTCATGCCGAGGGCCTTGGCCCGCTTGATGAGCGGCTTGATGGCGGCGGCGCCGTCGAGGATCGAATACTGGGTATGTACGTGCAGATGGACGAAATCGGGCATGGTTCTAACTCCTGTTTTTATGGCAGAACAAAGATAGGGATATTTCCGCAGATTTCGTGGCAGGGCTATTGCATTTTATCAACAAAATGCTTAACTTTAAATATCCAACCAATACCGAGAAATTATGCAAGACGAAACCATGGTTGTATTAGCGGAATACAACACCGTCACCGAAGCCGAGATAGCCAAATCGATGCTCGACAGCGCAGGCATCTGGTCGATGATCCGCAACGAATATATGTCGGCCATTTATCCCATAGGCACCATGCCCGCACAGGTCGTCGTCCGTGAGGAGGACGCCGAGAAAGCCAAAGCGATGCTGCGGCACAGATAGAACGGCAAGAGCTTCCGGAGGTTCCGGAAGCTCTTTTTTATCGCCGGGGCGGTCGGCCCGCCAACGGGACGGCCCTCGCGCTTCCGCCGGCCGGATTCGTCTCCGCCCGGCGTTACGGGAGCGTCATTCGGCCATCCCCAGAAAATTGACCCCGTATTCATAGGCGGTCCGCTGGGGCACTCCGCGCACCTTGCGGGGCGTCCATTTGCCCTTGCTGCTCCTGATGACGCGGATCATCTCGCGCGACAGCTTCTCGTCGGGCGACTTGATTACCTCGCCGATGGTGATTTTCCCGTCGGGTTCGATGTAGAAGCGCACACGCACGACGCCTTCGCCCTTCGCGCCGCGGCCGGTGAATCTTCCGTCGTAACGCAGGCGCAGCGAAGCCCATTCGTGAAACGTCTTGTCGGGGTCGCCGCCCAGAAAGAGCAACGGATCGGCGTCCTGCTTCTTGGCGATCTTCTCCACCGGCAGGCGCATCGTCAGCCGCCAGCTGTAGGTCGTCGGCTTCCCGTCCTTCATCGCCGGAGTCCACTTTTCGAGCCGCCCCAGCGCCTCGGTCATCGCCTCGCGCGTGCGGGGCGTCGCCGGCTCCACGCCGACCGAATCCTTTCCTGCACATGTCCGGTCCAGAAACCGCCACTGCGTCACATTTCCCGTCTCATCGACCGTAAAGCCGACGACGACCTGCGACGAAAGCTCGGCGGCGGGAATCTGCGCCGCATCGACGATCTTCTCGGTCTCGCCGATAAGACGCGCCATAAAACGCTTCGCATCCGACCCCTGAAAGCGGGGCGGCACGGTCTCCTGAGCCGCGGCGCCGCACCACACGGCCAGCGCCGACAAACAGATAGCCATTCGCTTCATACTGCTGTTGTTTTTCAAGGTCATTCGTTCCAAATCCGCCACGAGGCCTCGGCCTGTTCGCGCAGCATCGTTTCGCCGTTGAGAATATGCGCCCCGCGCTGACGTCCGTAGTCGAGGAACTGCGTCAGGGGCGGGGTGTATACCAGATCCAACAGATAGTGTCCGGGCGTCACGAAGCCGTAGGGAATCCGCGGCGCGGCATCGACGGCGGGGTAGGTCCCCACGGGCGAAGCGTTGACTATCAGACGGCTCCGCTCCACGACTTCGCACGGCAGATCGTCGTAGGTATAGTTGCCCTTCGCCGTGTCGCGCGACACCAGATCGAACGGGATTCCGCGCTCGGCCAACACATACTGCACGGCCTGCGAAGCGCCGCCCGTCCCCAGCACCAGCGCATGTTCGGGCTGTTCCCCGCCCAGCAGTTCGTCGAGCGAGGCGCGCAGTCCGACCACATCCGTATTATGGCCCGTCAGCGAGCCGTCGGCCGCACGGCGCACGCAGTTCACGGCCCCGATCATCCGGGCGTCGTGGGAAAGGGCGTCGAGCAGCGGCATCACCTCGCGTTTGTAAGGTATCGTGACGTTGAATCCGCACAAGTCGGGCGTACGGGCCAGCAACCCCTCCAGCGCGCCGATGTCCGGCAGTTCATACAGCGCATAGGCGCAGTCCGCAATCCCTTCCCGCTCGAATTTGGCGGCGAAATAGGCGGCCGAAGCCGAGTGCCCCAGCGGGCGTCCGATCAGTCCGTAACGACGCATGGCCTACTCCTCCCGCTTTTTCACGACGATACGCGCCGCCAGCTCGATGCAGTAGATCGTGAGAAACCCCACGACGCAGAGCACGACGGCCTCGCCCAGCAGGGCGTCCTGCTGCGCAAGGGCTTCGAAACGCCCCGGCGCGACGTTGCGCTCGACGAGCGGCATGATCTTGCCGTGGCTGTCAGTATAGGTCTCGACGACCTCCTTCCACGGCCACACCTTGTTGAGCGAACCGACCATGAAACCCATGAGCACCGCGACCGTCACGTCGTGCCAGTGCTTCAGCAGCCACGAGAGCAGGTGCGAAAAGCTGATGATGCCCGCCGCGGCGCCCACGACGAAAATCACGATGACGGGAACGTTCAGGTCGCCCACGGCCTGCATGATGAACTGATACTTGCCCAGCAGCAGCAGGATGAAGGCGCCCGAAATGCCGGGCAGAATCATCGCGCAGATGGCGATCGCACCGGACAGCAGGATAAACCACCACGTATCGGGCGTCTCGGTAGGCGTGGCGACGGTGATCCACCACGCCGCGGCCGCACCGATCAGACATGCCGCGACGGTCTGCACCCGCCAGCGTCCGATCTGCTTGGCCACCAGCAACGCCGAAGCGACGATCAGACCGAAGAAAAACGACCAGATGGCGATCGGATGGTTCGTGAGCAGGTAGGTCATCAGCCGGGCCAGCGAGAAAATCGCAATGGCGATGCCCAGCAGCACGGGCAGCAGGAAGCGGCCGTTGATATGCCGCCAGAATTCTTTCAGCCGCAGCGTGCCGAGCAGCCGCAGGGCGGTGGCGTCAACGCTTTTGATCGACTCGATCAGTTCTTCGTAGATGCCCGAAATGAAGGCGATCGTGCCGCCCGAAACTCCGGGAACGACGTCGGCCATGCCCATGGCACAGCCCTTGAGCGTAAGTAACAGATATTGGGAAAACTTCATAATCCTGAATTTAGCCACAAATATACGAAAATTGCGGGAATCGCACACACTCCGCCAACAGACGCTCCGCACGAAGAGAGCGTGCGACAGGTTTCCGGCATCGAAAACACCCCCGCCAGAGCCAAACTCCGACAGGGGGGGGGGAATCGTTGAAACCGGACATGCCCGACAGCCTTATTCCGGCCGGGAAGGCTATACGCCGACCTTTTCGCGCTCCCGACGCTCGAAGAATTCGGGTTTGCTGCGCCGGATAAACGCGACGACCTCGCTCAGTCCGTCCGAAAATTTCTCGAAATCCTCCTTGTACAGGAAAATCTTGTGCCGGTCGTACGAAAAACTGCCGTCGGGGTTGGTCACCTTGCGGCTCTCGGTTATCGTCAGGAAATAGTCGCCGCCGCGCGTGCCCCGCACATCGAAAAAGTAGGTGCGCCGGCCGGCTTTCACGGCCTTGGTCAGAATCTGGTCTCCATATTCCTCCGCGTCGCGGCGAGGCGTTGTCTGGGGTGTCATGGCGTGGTAGTTTTGGGATTGGGCTAGGATTAATTTTGTATAACGAATATAAGCAATTTAATCCTAAAATCCAAAACTTTCCGCCTTAATTTTCAGGCATCAGCAGCGGGGCTCCCTCACGTTCCCAGCCGCCGAGAATCTCCACCGCACGCCGATAGGCGCCGTTCTGCGCCGGGTTCATCACCCGGTAGAAAGCCCCCGTATCGAACAGCCGCTGCGCCACGAGCGCCTTCAGCTGGACGCGCATCAGCGGCTCCGATGCCGCAAAACCCGCCTCGTCGAACTCCACGCCGCGCTCCGCCCCCAGCGCCGTCAGGCCCGTGAGCATCTCCTTCCCGACGCCGAAAGCGGCGTCGAAAGCGGCGAAATCGGGGTAGGCGCGCTCCAGCCTGCCGCGCTCGCGGTCCATGTACGAGATGACGTATTCATTGACCACGCCGCGGCGGATCAGATTGGCGTAGTAAACCGAGAATCCCGCAGTATCGGCTTTGACCATGACATCGGGACGGATGCCGCCGCCCCCGTAGACCGTGCGGCCCGTGCGCAGGGTCCGGTACTCCGGCGCCCCGGCGTCGAGCGAATCGCGCACCGCATCGTTGTAGCGGCGCAGGTGGTCGAGGTAGTATTCGCGGCGTTTGCCCTTCTCGTAGGGACGCTGGATCACACGCCCCGAAGGGGTGTGGTAACGGGCCACGGTGATACGCACGGCCGAGCCGTCGCCGAGTCCGATCTGACGCTGCACCAGCCCCTTGCCGAAGCTCGGACGGCCCACGACCACGCCGCGGTCCCAATCCTGCACGGCCCCGGCGACGATCTCGCTGGCCGATGCCGAGTTCTCGTCGATCAGCACCGCCAGAGGCCCGTCGGGCGCCTCACCGTCGTGCGGATTGCGCAGCGACATCGGCGGCACGGCGCGTCCTTCGGTCGAGACGACCAGCGCGCCCCGCGGCAGGAAGAACCCGGCCATTTCGACCGCCTGCTCCAGCAATCCGCCGCCGTTGCCCCGCAGGTCGAGAATCAGGCTTTCGGGCCGGCCCAGCTTGTCGAACGCCTCGCGGAACTCCGACATCGTCGTGCGTCCGAAACGATTGACCTTGATATAGCCCACGCCGTCGGCGGCCATGTAGGCCGCATCGACCGTGTTGAGCGGAATCTTGTCGCGGACGATCACGAAATGCAGCGGCGCCGGCTCCCCGTGGCGCACGACGTCGATTTCAACCCGCGTGCCGGTCTTGCCGCGCAGGTGCTTCGGCACGTCGGTCTGCTTGAAGCCCACGGCGTCGAGCGTGTCGATGCGCACGATGCGGTCGTTGGGCATGACGCCCACGCGCTCGGCAGGCCCGCCGACGATCGTATTGACCACGATCACCGTATCCCGCAGAACATTGAATTCGATGCCGATGCCGCTGAACTCACCGTCGAAACTCTCCTGCACGCCCTTCATATCCTCCGCGCCGATATAGGCCGAGTGGGGGTCCAGCTCTTCGAGCATCCCCTCAATGGCGCTTTCGACCAGCGGCCCCATCTCCACCTCGTCGACATACAGCCCGTCGAGGTAGCGGTAAACCTGCATCAGTTTCCGCAACTGCTGTGCGGCCCCGGTCTCCTGCGCCGCGAGGGGCAGGGCGAAAAGGGCGGTGAAGAAAAGTAAGACGATACGCATAGCGATAGAATTTTAAGATTCGACAATTTAAAAAACCGGCCGTACTGCTCCGGACAAGCCGGTGCCGCAGCACGACCGGGATATCGGTTTTCGGGGTGCGCCTAACGCCGGGACTCCAAATCCGCTGCCAGAGCGGCGAAAGGCACCTGACGCTGCTCGCCCGAACGCATGTCCTTGACCGTCGCGGCCTGCGCCTCCAGCTCCTGCGAGCCGATGATGACCACGTAGGGGATGCTCCGGCGGTTGGCGTACTCCATCTGTTTCTTCATCTTGCCGCACTCAGGGTAGATTTCGGCGGCGACGCCCGCATCGCGCAGCGAGCGGAGCAGCTCCAGCGACGCGGCCTCCTCCTCGGCGCCGAGATTGGTGAAGAACACCCGCGTCGTGAAGCTGACCTCTTCGGGGAAAAGGTTCAGCCCCGTCATCACGTCGTATATGCGGTCCGCGCCGAACGAGATGCCCACGCCCGACATGTTGGGCATGCCGAAAATGCCGGTCAGGTCGTCGTAACGGCCGCCGCCGCAGATAGAACCGATAGCGAAATCGAGCGCCTTGACTTCGAAGATCGCCCCGGTGTAGTAATTCAGTCCGCGCGCCAGCGAAAGATCCAGCTCCACCGTCAGGCCGATGCCCGACCGCTGCACGTAGCCGAACACGGTCTCCATCTCCTCGATGCCTTTCAGGCCCGTCTCCGAGACCGCCAGCACCTCGCGCAGTTTCGTGAGCTTCTGCGAATTGTCGCCGCTCAGTTCAAGTATCGGTTGCAGTTTGTCGACCGCCTCCTGCCCAAGTCCGCGCTCCAGCAGTTCGGCCTTCACGTTGTCCAGCCCGATCTTCTCCAGCTTGTCGATGGCGACGGTAATGTCCATCATCTTGTCGGCGTGGCCGATCGCCTCGGCGATGCCGAAAAGAATCTTGCGGTTGTTCATCTTGAGCGCCACGCGGATGCCCAGCGCACGGAACACCCGCTCGACGATTTCGATCAGCTCGACCTCGCACAGCAGCGACCGGGTGCCGATAACGTCCACGTCGCACTGGTAGAATTCGCGGTAACGGCCCTTCTGCGGCCGGTCGGCGCGCCATACGGGCTGCACCTGATAACGCTTGAACGGGAACGTCAGCTCGCCCTGATGCTGCACGACGTAACGCGCGAAAGGCACCGTAAGGTCGTAGCGCAGGCCCTTTTCGCAGATTCTGGACGCCTGACGCACCTCGTCGTCCGACAGCCCCGCGGCGTAATCGCCCGAATTGAGGATCTTGAACAGCAGTTTGTCGCCCTCCTCGCCGTATTTGCCCAGCAGCGTCGAAAGGTTCTCCATCGAGGGCGTTTCGAGCGGCGCGAAGCCGTAGGTGCGGAACACCCCCTTAACGGTGTCGAAAATATACTGGCGGCGCATCATCTCCGCGGGGGAGAAGTCGCGCGTGCCCTTGGGTATGGACGGTTTTTGTATTCCCATTTTATTTCGTGTTTATCAATCTTTGTGCGGACTACTCTTCGATCAGTTTGCGGTATTTCACGCGGTGGGGCGTCGTGTCGCCTCCCTGCGCCTTCTTCCACTCCTCGTACTCGCTGTACGATCCCTCGTAGAAGACCACCTTCGAGTCGCCCTCGAAGGAGAGGATGTGCGTAGCGATACGGTCGAGGAACCAGCGGTCGTGGGAGATCACCACGGCGCAGCCCGCGAAGTTTTCGAGACCCTCCTCCAGCGCACGGAGCGTATTGACGTCGATGTCGTTGGTCGGCTCGTCCAGCAACAGCACGTTGCCCTCCTCCTTGAGCGCCAGCGCCAGATGGAGACGGTTGCGCTCGCCGCCCGACAGCATGCCGCACTTCTTCTCCTGATCGGCACCGGAGAAATTGAAGCGCGCCACGTACGCGCGGGCGTTCACCTGCCGGTTGCCCAGCATAATCAGGTCCGTGCCGCCCGAAATCACTTCGTAAACGGTTTTCTCAGGGTCGATCGACTTGTGCTGCTGGTCCACATAGGCCAGCTTCACGGTCGGCCCCACGCGGAACGATCCGCCCGTCGGCGTCTCCAGCCCCATGATCATCCGGAAGAGGGTGGTCTTGCCCGTACCGTTGGGTCCGATCACGCCCACGATGCCGGCGGGCGGCAGCGAGAACTCCAGATGCTCGTACAGCACCCGGTCGCCGAACGCCTTCGACACGTCGTGCGCCTCGATCACCACGTCGCCCAGACGCGGACCGTTGGGTATGAATATTTCGAGTTTCTCCTCTTTCTGCTTGGCGTCTTCGTTCATCATCTTGTCGTAGGCCGACAGACGGGCTTTCGACTTGGCGTGACGCCCCGACGGCGACATGCGCACCCACTCCAGCTCGCGTTCGAGGGTCTTGCGGCGCTTCGACTCCTGCTTCTCCTCCATGGCCATGCGCGTGGTCTTCTGGTCAAGCCAGCCTGAGTAGTTGCCCTTCCACGGAATCCCCTCGCCGCGGTCCAGTTCAAGAATCCAGCCCGCCACGTTGTCGAGGAAGTAACGGTCGTGGGTCACGGCGATGACCGTACCCTTGTACTGCTGCAGGTGCTGTTCCAGCCAGTCGATCGACTCGGCGTCGAGGTGGTTGGTCGGCTCGTCCAGCAGCAGCACGTCGGGCTGCTGCAACAGCAGGCGGCACAAAGCCACGCGGCGGCGTTCGCCGCCCGACAGCACCTTCACCGACTGGTCGGGATCGGGACACCGCAGGGCGTCCATCGCGCGCTCCAGCACGCTGTCCAGCTCCCAGCCGTTCACCTGATCGATCTGCTCGTACAGCTCGCCCTGACGCTCGATGAGCTTGGCCATCGTGTCGTCGTCCATCGGCTCGCAGAGCTTCATGTTGATCTCCTCGTACTCCTTGAGCAGGGCCACCGTCGCGGCGCAGCCCTCTTCGACCACCTCCCTGACGGTCTTCGAGTCGTCGAGCTTAGGCTCCTGTTCCAGATAGCCCACCGTGTAACCGGGCGAAAAGACCACTTCGCCCTGAAAGTTCTTGTCGATGCCCGCGATGATCTTCATCAGCGTCGATTTACCCGAACCGTTCAGACCGATGATGCCGATCTTGGCTCCGTAAAAGAAGGAGAGGTAGATGTTGTTAAGGACCTTTTTCTGATTGGTGAACGTCTTTGAAACGCCTACCATCGAAAAGATGATTTTTTCGTCTGCCATATTATATGCGTTATTGTTCGTTGTTCCGATTTTCCTATCCGGCAAAGATAATAAAGATTCCGCAATCTTCCGACACGAAACGACAAATTAGGGCCGGGAACCGCGCACCTTCCCGACCGAGAGAGAGCCGGCTTCCCGGCAGGGACTCCCTGCGCCGCAAAAAAAGGCGGCCCTGCACCGTTCCGATACAGGGCCGCCAGCTTGCGAACTCCGTCAATAGTTCTCTTTCTTCGGCTCGAAGTAGGCCTGCGGATGCTTGCAGGCGGGGCAGAGCTTGGGAGCCTCTTCGGCTTCGATGACGAAACCGCAGTTGCGGCACTGCCACCAGATCTTGCCGTCGCGCTTGAAGAAGTTGCCGTCCGTCAGGCGGCTCAGCAGCTTGAGGTAGCGGCGCTCGTGCTCGGCCTCGACGGTCGAGATCATCTTGAAGGCCGTGGCGATTTCGATGAAGCCCTCTTCCTCGGCCACCTTGGCGAACTCACGGTAGAGAACATCCCACTCCTCCTTTTCGCCGTGAGCGGCAGCCAGCAGGTTCTCGGCAGTGGTTCCGATCGGACCGGTGGGGTAGCTGGCCGTGATCTCCACGTCGCCGCCCTCAAGGAACTTGAAGAAACGCTCGGCGTGCTCCTTCTCCTGTTCGGCCGTCTCGGCGAACACGCCTGCGATCTGCTCGTAACCCTCCTTTTTCGCCTTGCTGGCGAAGAATACGTAACGGCTGCGCGCCTGACTTTCGCCGGCAAACGCCTTCAGCAGATTCTGCTCGGTCCTTGTACCTTTAATGCTCTTTTCCATAATCTTATATTGTTTAGTGTGTGTCGTTTATTTCCGTACAGCAAAGATAGGAAAATCCCCGACAATTCGCCAAATTATCTTCATCGTTTGTTTTTATACGGCTATTCGGATTACTTATAGACCCGATCGAGCATCTCCGCCACGTCCTCCCGGAACAGGGAATAGGCCGCCGGCAGAGCCATCGTGTCGCCGACCTCAGGCGGAACGATCCGGTAGCCGGGCATCGCCACCCACACCGGCACCGGGTCGAGCGTATAGGTCATACGGCCGTCGGGATGCCGCACGGCTTCGATTTCGGCCATCAGCCCTCCGTCGCAGTAGCGGCGGCGCTGATTGGAGACGAAGTTGCCCAGCGAATAGAGCACCACGTGCGACGAATCGGTCTCGAAGGGCTGCACCACGTGCGGATGGCTTCCGACGATCAGGTCCGCGCCGTTGCGGCGCAGAAAGCGCGCCAGCCGCCGCTGTTCGGCATTCGCCTGCCGTTCGTATTCGTTCCCCCAGTGGATGCAGACCGCGATGCAGTCCGGCGATCCCTCGCGCGCCGCGGCCAGATCGGCCGCCATGCGCACCGTGTCGATCAGGTTCACCCGCACGCCCTCCGGCACGGGGATTCCGTTGGTGCCGTAGGTGTAGTTGAGCAGTGCGAAGCGCACGCCGCAGTGTTCGAGCCAAAGCGGATTGTTGGCCGCACGGTCGAGACTGTCCGTAAATACGCCCGTATGCAGGATGCCGCACCGCCGAAGTTCCGCGACGGTCGTATGCACCCCGGCGGCGCCGCCGTCGCAGCAGTGGTTGTTGGCCAGCACGGCCACATCGACCCCGGCGTCACGCAGTGCGTCGGCCAGCGCCGCCGGAGAGCGGAAACAGGGATAGCCCGTATAGCGGTCGGTGCGGGTGAGCGTCGTTTCGAGGTTCACGATCACCAGATCGGCCGCACGGAAGCGGCGGTGCAGGTGAGCAAACACCTCCCGGTAGTCGAATCCCGTTTCGCGGCGGGCCGCCGTGACCTGCGGCAGATGCTGCATCACGTCGCCCCCGAACAGCAGCCGCACGCACACCGGCTTGGGCGGCGGAAGGGCAGGCTTCCGCTCCGACTGCTTCGCCGG